>Ga0070729_10000942_pt1 | contig 51376 bp, 38 predicted proteins | sample tdDd472_FD_66725 | JGI IMG/M metagenome (GOLD analysis project Ga0070729, IMG submission 66725) | Marine sediment microbial communities from the Atlantic coast under amendment with organic carbon and nitrate - tdDd47.2 | ecosystem: Environmental > Aquatic > Marine > Coastal > Sediment | place... | reverse complement strand
TGGGGATATATCGGTATACCCCCCGCGTGGTAATTACCAGCTCATTGCACGATCGATGAAGCAAGCCGGAGTGGGCAACTTGCTACTGCAACTTCACGAGTTGAAGAAAAAACTGCAGGAAAAAGGATATTTTGAAAAAACCCACAAAAAAGACCTCCCAAAATACCCAAAAAAAATTGGTGTTATTACGAGCCCGACGGGAGCTGTCATTCAGGATATCATCAACGTAATCCGAAGAAGACACGCTTCCTTCCATATCCTTTTATACCCTGTAAAAGTTCAAGGAGATGGAGCCGCAAGGGAGATTGCTCAGGCGATTTACGAGGCATCTCATCATGGAATAGCTGATGTACTCATAGTAGGCCGAGGTGGTGGAAGCCTTGAAGACCTTTGGGCCTTTAACGAGGAAATTGTCGCAGATGCCCTCTTTAACTGCTCGATTCCAACTATCGCAGCAGTCGGCCACGAAACCGATTTCTCTATTACTGATTTTGTAGCTGATTTGAGAGCTCCAACCCCTTCTGCAGCGGCAGAGATTGTCATGAAAGAGACTGCTCATCAACTCGATTTTTTACAAAATACCGAGCAAAAACTGGCCCATATCTTGAGCTCGAAAATCAGGCATTTAAAGGTTCGCCTTGAAAAGTACACGGCCCATCCCCTCCTTCGCTCCCCATACGGACTCCTCAAAGTACATATGCAGAAACTTGATGAAATCAGTTATCGACTTAAAAATGCAATGAACCAAAGACTCGAAACCACGCGACTAACACTCACTCGATTCGAAAAACAACTTGATGGACATAACCCGCGCCAGAAGCTTTCAGGGTATAGAAAAAGCATTCATGATGTAATGCACATGATCACCAGAGGGATGAAAGCTCGTTTTGAAATGAAGAAAAAAGATTTTACCTCTCTACTTGCACACCTCCAGGCAATCGATCCTAAAAATTTATTACAAAAAGGGTACTGCATTTCCTTTGATGAAAAAAGTGGTTCCGTTATCATGGGCGCTGCCCAGGTCAGAGAGGGATCAAGAGTGAAAATACTCTATCACGATGGCGAAGTATCGACCATTACAGAAAAAACTAAACTATATGATGAGGCGACTAGGAGCTGACAATGACGAACCAATTTTCCTTTGAAAAGGCGTATGAACGACTAGAAGAGATCTTGAATATTCTCAACGATGGTGAGGTATCACTAGACCGTTCACTGACCCTTTATGAGGAAGCCTCAAAGCTCATCAAGGAGTGCAATACGAAACTCACTTCTGCCGAGAAGAAAATTGAAGTTCTTATGAAAAATAATGATGGCACCCTTGCGCTGGACGAAAATGGAATCCCTCAGGCTACTCCCTTTTCAACTGGAGATGAAACATTAATTTCTAGAGAGGTAGAATGAAATTCTACCTTCCCGACATCACCTCTCCCGAAGATATTAAGGATTTCAGCATTGAAGAACTGGCTTCTCTCTCTGGGGAAATACGCGCACGAATTATTGAAGTCCTTTCAAATACCGGTGGACACCTCGCTTCAAACTTGGGTTCGATTGAACTTACGGTAGCAATGCACCACGTATTCTCATCCCCCAAGGATAAGTTTCTTTTCGACACTTCACACCAGACGTATACCCATAAAATCCTTACAGGAAGAGATAAAGACCTCCCTTCAATTCGACAGTTTCATGGCCTTTCTGGTTTTGCCGACCCAACCGAATCTGAGCATGACCACTTTTATGCCGGTCATGCAGGTACAGCACTTTCACTTGCTCTTGGCCTCGCAAAGGCACGAGACTTGAGTAATGACGATTTTTGGGTCGTCCCGGTTCTTGGCGATGCAGCACTCACGTGTGGATTAACCCTAGAAGCAATGAATAATGTAAAGAGAGACTCCAAAAAACTGTGCGTCGTTATTAACGATAACGCAATGTCCATTTCGAAAAACGTCGGTGCAATTACAAACATCCTCAGCAGATTTATTAACAACCCAACCGCAAATCGCCTCTATAAGGATGTAGAAGAGCTCCTTTCAAAAGTTCCTGGTTATGGTGAAATGCTTTCTCGCTCTGGGCACAAACTGAGAGAGTCTATTAAGAACCTAGTGAGTACTGCTCCATATTTTGAGCAATACGGATTTAACTATATCGGCCCAATCGACGGGCATGACATCGAGCAACTAGTCGACACCTTCTCCAGTCTCAAAGACACAGATGGCCCGACCGTTATACACGTCCTTACAACAAAGGGACAAGGGATGCTTAATGCTATCGAAAATCCTACCTCATACCATGGAGTGAAGCCTTTCGATCCGGCCACTGGGAAAATGTACCCTCAACCAAGTTCAAAAATGACGTACCCAAAAGTCTTTGGATCACAAATGCTAGAAATGGCTCAGAAGGACCGTTCCCTTGTAACTATTACTCCAGCTATGCCTTCTGGATCTTGTCTCCAAGCATATATGGATGAGTTTCCAGACCGGTGCCTTGATGTTGGTATTGCTGAAGGACATTCTGTTACTTTTGCTGGTGGAGTTGCGAAAAATAGAGATCTAAAAGTGTGCGTAAGTATTTATGCCACCTTCTCTCAAAGAGCGTTAGATAATATGTACCACGACGTATGCTTACAAAACCTCCCTGTGGTTTTTGCATTCGATCGAGGAGGTATTGCAGGGGGCGATGGAGCCACCCACAACGGTATTTACGATATTGGCTTCCTGCGAGGCATGCCCAATATGGTTATTGCTCAACCACGTAATGGTCAAGTACTCCGCGAGTTACTTGCTTCGTGCTTTGAATGGAATGCACCTACTGTTATTCGATACCCAAACCTACCAACCGATGACGCTCCTGCGCAAAAAATGAGAACACCTTCCAGCGCAGAAGTACTTCGTTCAGGTGAAAAAATTGCAATCATCGCTCTTGGACATATGGCGGAAACCGCCCTGAAACTTGCAGAGAAACTTGAAGAATATGGTGAAAATCCGACTGTGATTGATCCTGTGTTTATCCAACCACTCGATGAAGAGCTTTTCCACTCCATCTTTAAGTCACATACCCATATTATTACACTTGAAGAGCATGCTGTTGCGTCAGGAATGGGCTCAATCCTTAACGATTTTATCCTTCAATCAGGATACTCACCGGAACATGTCTTTAATGCAGGCATTGGTGATGTGTTTGTTGAACATGGAAAACATTCACTTCTTCTCGAAGAGTTAGGATTGACAGCAGATGCACTCCTCGATACAGTGACAGAAAAGTTTGGATTAACTCATGCTACGCATTGCCCTATTTCCTAATGAACAAAAACCGAAAACATTAGAAGTTGCAAAAAACATCTCAGATTTTTTTGCAGGTAAAGATGTGGTTACTCACGCTCCCGATGAAATAGCAGCAGAAATTGGTGCCCAATCACTTTCAAGCATCGAACCGGCACAGCTCAATTTTTTAATCTCAATGGGTGGCGATGGAACGATTCTTAAACTTGCGCATACCTATGCTAATTACGATGTCGCTATCTTTGGAATTAACCTTGGCTACCTCGGTTTTATGGCCGATGTCCCGCTGGCTGACCTCAATTCATCTCTCCACGACTTACTCGAAGGAAAATTCGAAATCGAAAAAAGGATCCTGATAGAAGGAAAAGGACCACAAGGTACGCACCTTGCAATTAATGATTTCGTATTCCACAGAGGAAAAAACCCCTCACTCGTTGAGATTACGATTTCAGAAAATGAACGACTGATTAATTCATTTAAGGCTGATGGTGTTGTGATTGCAACGCCGAACGGATCGACAGCATATTCACTCGCAGCAGGTGGCCCAATCCTTGCACCTGGTCTAGAGGCGTTCGTTATTACCCCAATTTCTCCTCATACGATTTCAAACCGGCCAATCGTTCTTTCCTCTTCAACGGAAATTACGGTTCGTCTTACCCAAGGAGTTCATCCAATCGAAGTAGTCGCAGATGGATTATTCTCGTATGAACTGCCTCAAAATGAGTGTGTCACCTTAAAAAAAGGTACTCATTCGTTCAAGCTCGTTAATTTAAATAGAAGAGATTACTTCTCAACGCTGCGAACAAAGCTTGGGTGGTCTGGCAAGCTCAATCCGAAAACCACCTAGCCTTTTATCTTAGTAACTTGCGTCGTGAAGCGTTACTTTTCCTCTGAAAATGCGATAGATCCAAAATCCATAGGCAATGACAAGAGGAACTCCAATAATAGCAATTGTTAGGATAATCTTCAGCGTTCCATCTGAGGCTGCAGCATCGTAAATAGTCATACTGTGCTTAGCGGGATCGAGGCTGGATCGAAGTAAATTAGGAAACGTCCCAATTGCATACAGTGCGAGCAACAAGGTGATGCTCAAGCACGATGAAAGAAACGCATACCAATCATTCCCCCTAAAGATCTCTCGTGGGATATTTGCAATCACTAAAAGCGCAACAAGAGCAATAAGGAAGAGCCATGGATTATCACGGAGCGCATCTCCCATGTGTGGCATGTAAATCAAAGTAGCTGCTGTCGTAAGAAAATAGAAAATACAGAAGTATGCAATACTGTGAGGCACCCATCCCCGTAGACGTTCATGGAGGTCACCTTCAGTCTTCATAAAAAGATAGATTGTGCCATGCATGATGAAAAGAAAAATCCCTGTGATTCCAACAAGGATGGAGTACGGGGTGAAAAAGTCCCAAAATGTCCCTAAAAATTCACCCTCAGGTCCGAGGCGAACCCCTTGGACTAGATTGGCGAGAAGGACACCAAATAAGAAAGTCATGACATATGAGGATACGCAAAAAATCACATCCCACACCTGACGCCACACGGGCGATTCTACTTTCGAGCGGAATTCGATCGCGACAGCCCGAAAAATAATCCCCATAAGAAGGATCATGATCGGTATATAAAATACGCTACAGATCGTCGCATAGGCTATTGGGAACCCTGCAAACGTTGCTCCACCTATAATAACAAGCCAGACCTCGTTGCCATCCCAAACAGGCCCAATCGAATTTAAAAAAATACGTCGCTCGGTATCAGAACGTCCAAAAAGTTGCAGCATACCTACCCCTAGGTCAAACCCATCGAGAATAGTGTAAAAAACCACAGAAGCACAAATTACAAAGTACCAAATGAGTACAAGCCAGTTTTCGTTCATATCACGCCTCCCCACGGGTTGCATAAGGGTCTCGATAGATCAAATCATCTTTGCGTGGAGCATCTTTTTCATCGACCGGACCATGTTTAATTTTTCTATCAACTAAGAAGAGGAAGAGCGACAATATCGCACTATAAATAACCACATACATAATGAGTGATGCAATCACCTGAGAAGCAACGACGGAACGAGAAGTTCCATCAGCTGTTTTTAAAATACCGTAGACAACCCAAGGCTGTCTTCCTATCTCTGCTGTAAACCATCCTGTGATATTTGCTATGAATGGAAACATAACAGAAATCACCATAAACCCAAGTACCCAGCTCGCATTCTCAAGTCTCCAATTTCGTCGCAGTATCCATCCGAGCAGCATTGCCAAGAACATCCCACCCCACATCCAAATCATAATATGGTACATTTGAAAGGTTGGATTAACAGGTGGCCATAATTCTTTTGGGACTTGGTCAAGCCCTGTAACAGGCTTCTCAAAACTGCGGTAGGTTAAAAAGCTCAAAAGCCCAGGGATTGAAATCCCATGCGTTTCTCCCGTCTTTTGGTCTGCCCAGCCAACGAGGTATAATGAGGAATAGGGTTCTGTTTTAAACGCCCCTTCCATAGCAGCAAGTTTTGCCGGCTGATTCTTACTCACCCCACGCGCAGTTCCATCAGCTGACACGAGTTGAAGTAAAACAACAATCCCACCTGCAATTAACGCGATATGCATACAGCTTCTGGCGAATTCGACATGCCTTTTCTTGAGCAGGTAGTACGCACTAACGCTTACTACCATAAAAATCCCAGTAAGCCAGCACCCAAGGATAACGTGTGTAATCCGGTCCATAAATGAGGGGTTAAATACGAGGTCCCAATAGCTTGTGATTACTGCTCTTGCAGCAGCACCTTCACCTGAAATCTTAAATCCTGCAGGCGTCTGCATCCAAGAGTTAGCTGCAACAATCCATGTCGCACTAAAGTGAGCGCCGACAGCAACAAGAATAGAAGATAGGTAGTGAACCCCCTTACTGACTCGATCCCATCCAAAGAGCATAATCCCGATGAATCCTGCTTCGAGGAAAAAAGCAAAAATCCCTTCAGCGGCAAGTACTGATCCAAAGACGTCCCCTACAAACTCTGAAAACCGTCCCCAGTTTGTCCCGAAGGAAAACAGCTGGACCATTCCAGTCGCTACTCCAACCGCAAAACTGAGTGCAAAGAGCTTGACCCAGAATTTCGTCATATTCAAATAGAGCACCTTTCCAGTCTTAAGGTAAATCCCTTCAAAAATTACGATCATAAGCGAGAGACCGATACTAAGTGGCGGGAAAAGGTAGTGAAAACCGGCGGTCAGCGCAAACTGGACCCGAGAAAGAAAGACAACATCTGGCATGGATAACCCCCTAAAACCAAGAAAGGTCAAGCATAGAAATTCTAATTTTAATTGTCAATTTTCTCAGTATATAACGTTGTTCCATTTTTTCAGATTGGAGCAAGATGTATCTCTTGCAAAATACGCGCGCGCTGTATAAAGTAGCCCTAATTAGGCCTACACATAGAAAGCATGGAATTTTTCCAATCAATAACACCATTTATTGAGATTGTGATCATCACTGTGATGATTAATTATCTCCTCTCTTTCTTCTGGAATACAAGAAGCATGGACCTCATGTTTGGTCTCCTTGCATTCCTGTCGATCTTCGCTGCCTCTTTCTGGTTCAACTTGCCTGTGCTCCATAAAATCATGCTTCTCGTCACCAACGTAGCCGTGATTGCTATTTTAATTATTTTTCAACCCGAACTTAGGGTCGCCCTCTCCAAACTGAGCCTAAAGGGCAAACGGTATAAGGAAATTACAGAGTTTGATCGATTCCTCGACCAACTTGCGAACTCGACATATAAGCTTTCAGATAAGCGTATTGGAGCACTTATTGCACTTGAAAACGAAGACTCTCTCGATGAGTACGCGCGTAAGGCCGTTATATTGAATGCAAATTTTTCTTCAGAATTGCTTGAGTCTATTTTTGCTACGACCACTCCACTGCACGATGGTGCAGTTATCATTCAAGACCAGACGATTGTCGCTGCATCGGTTATTTTACCACTCGCAGAAGATACGACACAGATTGCTAAATCGATGGGAACAAGACACCGCGCAGCCCTTGGCGCTTCACAGGCTACAGATTCACTCCTCGTTGTTGTTTCAGAAGAAACAGGAAAAGTATCTATCGCTCGCGATGGAATTATGACACGTGGTGTAAAAATCGACCGGTTTAAAGGGATAATACGAAGCATTTTCAATCCGCCATCTAAGAAACCGATTAATAACCGAATTAAACTACTGGACTGGCTGCGACGATGATTTCACTACTTAGAACCCTCTTTATCAATAACTGGCCAAGGAAGTTTTTCTCACTCTTCCTCTCTATTATCATCTGGTTTGGTGTGAATCAGTCGCTCACGACGACAAAAACAATCAATAATATCCCTGTTAGAATTACAAACATCCCTCCAGGGAAAACGGTTGAAGGGATACAAGCCAATGACTTTTTGACCAAGCGAATTTCACTCACTATTAGTGGAAATAAATCGCTCCTCGATGAGCTGAATGCAAATGACCTGGAAGTGATTGTCGATGCCTCGAATAAACGAGGACGGTGGATCGAAACCGTTTCGAAGAAGAACGTACATGCGATAAACCCTGACCTCAATCTCAATCAAGGGATCACCAAGATTTCTCGAAAGAATATCAGCATTGAGTTAACAAAGCTCGTTACTGAGAAAATTCCTATTACAATCACACAACCGATTGGGGAATCTCCAAAAGGGTATCGTTTCCTTGACATTTGGCCATACCAGTTGTTTATCACCATCAGCGGTCCTGAAAACACCGTGAAAAAAATGAAATCGCGTGGGGTGAAACTAACATTCAACCTCAGCGATATTTCGAAGGGTGAACTGGATGACCTTTCAGCAGAATCTATGCGAAAAGAGCGCGACGTGGTGAGCTTTTTTGTTCCAAACGAATGGAAGCAAATCACACTCCCAGATCTTTACGCTGGACCGATTGAAATTAATGACCCGAGCGCAAAGTACCTTCGTATTGATTTTGTTCGAAATGAGTTAATCCCAATCTCTAACCCGCTCCCGATTTCTCTTTTCTTCCCTACCTCAACTGCGGCACTCCTCAACCCACAAAAAATTAGCATTAGTAATGCTGGGAACATTATCGAATCGCGGTATGGCCTGAAGCTTATTTCAAAACCGCTTTATGCAAGCGGGGTAAGCGAGCTGTTCGTTGAGATCATGCGTGATGTGATGGAAGTCCAGGTACTCGTGATTCCAAAAGGTGAAAACCAAAGTTTAGATTGGTCACTCCAGTTCGTAAATCATCGAGCACTTGAAGATAAATTCGTAAGTATGCTTCTCTCTGATGTTTCGGACGAAGAGATACATGACCTCCGTCCTCAGGTACGTGAAGATTACCTGAGAAACCGGTTTAGAAATTACATGAATAGATTGCAGTTATTTTTCTCTGACAAATCGCCACTGAATCTCCAAATACTCCGTCAGGGGAACGCTGTAATCGTGAATGAAAGTAAGGGCAATGAAACGTAAAGTAGCACTCATAAAACGTCGCTTCGGCAAATTTGGCGGTCTTGAGAAGTATGCTTTCCGACTTACTCAAGCATTCGCTCAGGAAGGATGCGAGGTTCATATCCTCACCTCGGATGCGACCCCGCAAAACAGGCTACCTTCTTCAGTATTCCTCCATAGGTTTGACGTTGAAAGTATCCTTGGATTTCGGACAATTGACCTTTTTGATAGGGCCTGCGCTCGTTTTTTATCTAAAAACCCAATGGATATCGTCTTTGGTCTAGACCGTGCTCGATCGCAAACCCATATACGAGCCGGAAATGGAGTACACGCAGCCTACTTGCAACAGAGAAAAATTTCTGATTCTTTTCTGAAACAGTGTACTTACTCGGTTAACCCCCTGCATAATTTGATGTTAGAAATTGAGAAGCAAGCCTTCGAAGATCCTAACCTCAAACGGTTGTTTACAAATTCCCAATTGGTAAAAGAGCAGGTGCTCAACACTTATTCGACTGATCCAAAAAAAATTACTGTGGTTCACAACGGTGTTGAGTGGAAGGAGTATGCATCTCCATTTTCAACGTGGCTTGAAGCAAAAGCGAAAATAGCCGGCGGAAGTAAAATAGACCCAACGAGTTTTCAATTTCTCTTTATCGGTAATGGATACCAACGAAAAGGGCTTAGCCACCTTTTACACGGTCTTGCCCTATTGAAAAATCAAGATTTTCACCTCTCCGTAGTTGGTAAAGAAAAAAATAGTAATGTATATAAGCAACTCGCTGTAAAGCTTGGACTCGCAGACAAAGTAACTTTTTTCGGTCCTCAAAAAAATAGCACCCCCTTCTATCAACTTGCCGATGCCCTTATTATCCCTTCTATCTATGATCCTTTTGCGAATGTAACCGTTGAAGCACTTGCAATGGGTGTTTTTGTCGTTTCCTCCTCGTTTAACGGAGGAAAAGAGGTCCTTGAAGAAAGCACCGGTACAGTGATTGACTCTTTGACTGACCCCGAGTCAATAAAACATTCCCTTGAAATTGCAATGCTCCATCCAAAAACATGGCTTCGTTCACAAAATATTCGAGAATCTGTACAATACCTAGACTTCTCTAACCAGTTGGAAGCTATTGTCCGCCCATGCTTACAAGATTAAAGCATTTTTTTCAGTTCGTTCTCGTGTTGATTTTATCGTTTCCTTTCCGGTTTTTTCCCATGAGGTTAATCCGGTTTTTTGGAAATTTTCTCGGATTTACTCTCTATTACTGCCTCCCAAAGTTCCGAAAAAGAACCCTCTCAAACCTCGCCCTAGCCCCACGATTAAAGCTAACACCTAAGGAAACAAGACGAGTTGCAAAACAGGCGTTTGCCAACCTGTGCATTACCTGTTTGGAATATGCAAAGTTTAAACACATTTCTTCGATCGAGAAGTATGTTACCTGCGAGAACCCTGAGGTTGCCGACAAGCTTCTCAAGGAAGGCACTGGCGTGATCTTCTTTTGTGCCCATCAAGCAAATTGGGAGGTCCTCTTTCTGGAAGGAACGAGTAGAATGCCTGGCGTGGCTATTGGCAGACCGATTAAGAATACCTTTCTCTATAACTGGGTTCAGTCGATACGGCAGAAGTATGGCGGAATGATTATCCCACCAAAACGTGCAGCCTGGGAAGGGCTTCGAGCCCTTAAGAAAAAGAAGTTTTTGGGGATTGTTGGAGACCAAGGGATGCCATCAAGCGGATTTGAATCGTTGTTTTTGGGAAGGCGGGCATATACCTCTACGATCCCAGCCCTCCTAGCCTACAAGGCAAAGGCAGCGCTGATAACAGCGCTCGTTTGGAGAGTTCCAACCGGGTACAAAATTCGATATACTACCCCCGATTTCGCAGATGTTACACAACCGATTGAGTCAGAAACTCGCCGTATGATGGAAAACCAGCTCCGACATGTCGAGGAAAGCATTATTGAAAGACCTGGAGAGTGGCTCTGGCAACATAATCGATGGAAGCAAGAAAGCCCTCATGCCGTCTACTACCGGTTCCGTCATGAAACGATTTTGATCGTCGCTGATGAAAAGACATCGACAAAGGAACTCCTTGTTTTTAGAAAAATTTATCCAAACGCCTTCTTGACCTATCTTGTACCTAAAGCAAGGGAGGAAGAGGTAGCTGCAATCGCTGATGAAGTTATTTCATACACTGGAAAGCCCCCCTTCGTTTCTGACTACCGCTTTAAGATTGTCTTTGATTTATCAAACACAGTGGCGATGAACAAGTTTAAGAAGCTGAGCGCTTTTGATGTACTTCGAAAGAAGGACCTTAAAAAACTGTGCGAGAGGCAGTATTCTTCTGATGAGGAGCTTATCATTAAAACGTTATGTAGAGGAGGCGCGCTACCATATGCCTGTTAATCGGTTTTTTTATGATGGAGACTTAGTTCCTCGAGAAACGATATCCTTTAGTGGTGAAGAAGCAAAACATATCTCACGTGTTCTTCGACTGGATGAAGGTGACACCGTTGAGGTTACCAATGGCAAAGGCAAGCTCGCAACGGGTTCGATCACTTCGATTTCGAAACACGCTGTAGAAGCTGTTCTTGAAACGACGACCGAACATACACAAACGAAGGAAATCCACCTCTGGCAAGCCCTCCTACGCCCTTCAAAGTTGGACCTTATCGTTGAAAAAGGAACAGAGCTCGGCGTGACCCATTTTCATTTTTTCAAAGCTGAACATTCAGAAAAAGATGCCTTAAATCCACATCAGCAAGAGAGGCTTCGGACCCTTGCGAAGGGTGGCTGCAAGCAGTCGGGAAGGCTTTTTGTTCCCGAGCTTTTTTTCACGACTTCAGTAGAGGAAATCACGGGCGGTTTTTTTGGAGATATCTCATCCGATGCACCCCACATTTTAACAATGGATGTATCTTCTGTTCTACATTTTGTCAATGGACCTGAGAGCGGTTTTACAGAGAAGGAATACTCGTTATTCATAGAAAAAAGCGTGAAGGGTGTCTCGCTTTCTGATGCGGTCCTTCGAACCGAAACCGCAGCGATCGTAGCTGCAGCCTTTATGCAAGCAGTACACTACTCAGCGTAAACTTAGAAATCGATAGCAGCTCGAAGGGTTCCACCCTGGAAGCTAAGCGATCCGTTCTGTTCTGAGAAAAGCCCCAAGTTTGAAGCATTGTATACTTGGTAGAGCATGTTGTAGTTCACAAAGCTATGCACTTCCCATCCAATGCTTGTAGAAAAATGGACTTTTTCTTTGAGAGGCCACCACTCAAACATACAGCCGACAGCGAGGTCAAAAACTGGTTGCGTCGTGTAGATTTTTGATTGGGCCACAAAATTTTGTGATGTATCGTCGATGACATCAGTGAGTGTGCTTCGCTTTTCAATTTCGTTTTCTGTGAAAAGGAGGCTTACCCCAGTGTTGGAATAGAATGAAATATACTGATTGATATACCAACCAGCATTAAGACCTGCTAAGATCCCAACCCCTTTTTGCTCTTGTGAGTATTTCGTCTCGTTATCGAGCAGGGCTCCGGTCTGATCATTTTGCTCGTAGCTGTGTACTTGGAAATCTGTATCCAGGCGAACACCTCTGATCCCGAAGTGAGGCTCAAGCACGGTAAATTTCCCAACCCAATAGCCTCGATTCATCTCAAGGTCAATGATGTTTGAGTTCACTTTCCAGTGACCAAAAGCGAAGTTGGAAAGGGAATTGTTACTCCACTCACCGCTCCATGGATTGTTGAGCAAGGTCGTTCCAGTATTCCCATTAATTATCATGTGCGTTGATGCATCTTGAGCCGTTGCAGTATAGTATGCCCAGCTCATTGCTAAATTCCACCTGTCATGCCCTGTATTGAATCCAAAAAGAAGGCGGAATCCTGGTTTGAATCTCCATTTCATGTGCTCAACTTGTTTTGGCACATTGTTGAATGAGGAATTCGTTTCTACTTCGATAGCATATGGTAAACCAGTTTCTTCAGCATACCACCACAAGAAGTCTCCAGCAAAAAGCACATTGGTTTGTGTACCTATTTCTTCGTACCCAACAGGTGCGACAAGTTCATCAACTTTTTGATATTGTTTCTCTAACCGTGAAACACGCTTGTCGAGATTTTTGATCTGCAATTCGTTAACAGCAAAAGAAGCTACGCCTGTTGTTAGTATAGCTGCTTGGATGACTCTGCATAACATCTCGTATCTACCCTGTAGTGTAAAAAAATTTGATTGTGCTTAATTTGTAAAAAACTCTCAAGTGATTTTACAATACCGCTTGAGGATTTCCTCATCGTTTTCCATATATCCTTTGAAGAGAAGTCCTTTTTGAGGATCAATAGTAACCAGTTGCCCTTCACGGAGAAGATTCGTTGCACCATCTGCACGAAGTAAAATTGGGATATCTAGTTTCTTCGAAAGTTCAATAGCAGATTTTTCTGATTCTGTATCCTCAATATGACTCTGTAATACAATCCCTTCGGCTTCGGTAAGAGTATCTTCATAGCTTGAATCACAGTGTGTCAAAACAACAATTCTTCCTTTGAGGAGATAGTGTTTATCCGTCTCATGTGCAAGGACAAAGGAGATTTTTCCATGCGCCTTTCTCCCCTCACCTGGCTCACCTCTCACAAGCACATCGCCAATGTTATCCACGAGCATTGTATTTGTTGTCCCTGATATTCCAAATGGGGAACCCGCTGTAATCACTACCAAATCGCCATATTTAACGATTTTTTCCTGTAGTGCATAGCAACTCGCGGCATCTATTCCCTTACTCAAGCTTTCAACAGTCTCATGCACTGGAATAACTCCCCATGATATCGCCATTTGATTGTAGGTTTTCCAGTTGTCTGTAATCGCAAGTATCGGCATTTCTGGACGGAAGCGAGACATTGCTTTTGCTGTGTATCCAGAGTTGGTAAAAGCAAAAATTACGGACGCCTCAGCACTGTATGCCGTTTTCACAGTCGCTAATGCCACGGATGAAGAGATATCGTGGAATTTGAGACGAGTCATATCCTTATAAAAGAGTTCGGCATAGTTAAAATCCTGCTCAGCCTCGATCACGATTTCCCTCATGATACGCACAGCCTCAATGGCATGATTTCCAACGGCCGTTTCTCCAGAAAGCATCACAGCGGAAGTACTGTCGTAAATGGCATTTGCAACATCGGATGTTTCAGCACGTGTCGGTAATGGGTTATTGATCATTGACTCAAGCATTTGGGTAGCTGTGACTACTGGCTTAAATGCCTGGTATGATTTCCGGATCATCATTTTTTGCAGTTTTGGAACATGGGTTAACGGAAGTTCAACACCGAGATCTCCCCTTGCGACCATTATTCCATCTGAAACCTGCAGGATCGCATCAAAGTTTTTCACTCCGAGTGCCGACTCTATTTTTGAGATAACAAGTGTATCCGATTTTTTGTGTTTAGCGAGTAGCTTTTTAATTTCAAGCACGTGTTCAGGAGTCCTGATGAATGATGCAGCGATAATATCTACGTCCTGTTCACACCCGAAGATGATGTCTTTTTTATCTTGCTCAGTCATCGCAGGAAGGTCGAGTTTCGCATAGGGGATGTTTACCCCTTTTCGACTCTTTATCACTCCCTTGTTTTCAACTCTCAACACTGCGTGATCAGTATCGAGTGATACTACTTTTGTCGTAATGTATCCATCATCAATCAGAACCTGCATATCAAGCTCGAGCGCACTCAATACATTCGCGGGGGTTACACTTACTTGCTGAGAATCCCCTTCAATCGTTTGAGCTACCAATTTCAGCTCTTGACCTTGCTCCAATTGTGCTGAACCATTTTTTACAGCACCGATTCTGATCTCAGGACCACACGTGTCGAGCATTATTGCAATAGGAAGCTGTTTCTCTTTTCTTGCACGCTTGATTGACTCAATAACTTGAGCGTGCTCTTCATGCGTACCATGACTGAAGTTTAAACGCGCAACATTCATCCCAGTATCGATAAGCTCGCATATTTTTTCGTAAGAGGATACTGCAGGACCGATTGTGCAGATGATTTTGGTACGTCGAAACATGAAAAAAGCCTCGTATTTTCTCTTTGGCCACTATACTGATAAGCACAAATGGAAAAAAGACTTTTCTTTAGTAAACGAGCTACCTTGTCCTAGCTATGTGAGAGCCAGAATTTGTAAAAAAGATCTGCTCGTCCAATCCAATTGAAAAGCTTTCGTCGTAAACGATCCCATCCTTTCAAACGGTTGTCTAGTAAATCACTGATTTGCCGAAGTTCATCAGGGTCTTGGTTAGAAAGCGTAATCACTGTGTAGTTACGCTCAAGAGGTGTCTGCCCTCTAAATTCAGCAGCTGTTGTTTCTCTAAGGTGTGGCCCAAATAAAGAGTCGTAAACAAGTGAAATAGCCTCGAGCGCACTCGGTGGGCGCATCGGATTTTCTGGAACTCGATCGGGTACTGTTTCACCTGGCTTAAGAGGGATCACATACGTAACATCGAGGTCGATATACTCCGGATCACAAAATAGTCCAGCGTGACCATCCCCCATCAGTCTGACCAAGTCGTCGTAATCAAAAATCATACTGATCTTAATTTTATGGTCTAACGTACGTACTCGTTCTGCGAGGTGTTGTAATGTATAGAGGTCGAGTCCAGGGTGACCAACAGCAGAGACTTTGCGAACTCTATTAAGGAAAAGACACATATCAAAAAAGGCAAGTGCTCCGCCTAACGAAACTCCGGTCAGATCTACCATTTCTTTATCTGAATCGACAAATCCAAGTTCCGGTCGGGTAAGAAGCGCTTCCGTCTCGTCGTACGTAGCAATAGCTCCAGCAGCCCCAAGGTTTGGATGTAAATCAAGAAGCCCCGTTTCCCATGCTCTTGGAACCGTCCAGTTAGTAACCTGTGTACCAAGGTGTGAGATGATGCTAGGACAGTCGAGTTTATTCATCGACTTATGGAAGAATTTGTAGCACCCATGCTCATTGATCATTCTGTATACGTAGGTGTATCCTTCTGGATGAGGAATCACTGTGCCTTCCGGCATATAGTAGTTATATACCTTCTTTACACGTCGGATGACCTCAGCAAGTTCGGTATGCTCTTCACTTCGTCTCATTTCCTCAACGAGAAAAACTCGTTTGAACATTTGCTGAAGTGCACCATCGCCAAAATGAGGGTTCTTTGTTTTTGAGAATTCTGGGAGGCAGTGGCAAAAAAGAACGCTCACATCATCAAATGGGATTGCTAAGTCGTAAAGCACATCAAAGTCTTTCTTCCTTAAGTCTACAAAACTATGACTGGTAAAAAACTCTTGGAGCTCTTCTTCTCTCTCTTTTGTGAGGTGCAAATAAGAGCAGTGTCCTTCTCGGATATCCCAGTATATTCTTCTGATATCCTGAAGCCTGATGTCTCCGAGTCCGGCAAAAATAATTTTTACATCACGAGTTGTCAGAGAAAGTCCATGGGAGTGCTTGTATGCGATATCAAGTCCCCATCTATCAGAGATTTCTTTTACCCGCCATTCACCAAAGGTATTGTATAGATGTCGAATTGATGATTGGTTTTCCTTCAGGTATTTCTCTGGGAGGAGGAATGAAACAATTGCAGGAACAAACTGGTACAGGTTGAGCCCAAAAGTGCATTCAAAGTCCTCTCCGTCTTCTCTAAAGGTTACCCTATTGATATCGTAGGAGTTCTTCAGCGATGAAGCAATTATTTGACACGATTCGTTTCGATCCATTACTAACCAAATAAATTTATTACAGCATTATAATCAAAAACGATAAAAGTATCACTTTAAATAAACATTATTAAATAAAACGAAAATTAATGCTAAAATAAATATTTCTTTATACAAAGAGAGGGTGATTTCTTTTTTCAGTAAAGCTATTGATCTCCAGTTGAAAAAACTCTATACTGCCACCTCATGAAAAGTGGCCAAAAAATCGTCATAAAAAATGCAAAAGTGCATAACCTGAAGGGAGTATCTCTCACCCTCGACCCTGGAAAACTCATTGTTTTTTCAGGTGTATCAGGCTCGGGTAAAACCTCTCTTGCCTTCGATACGATCTATGCAGAAGGACAAAGAAGGTATGTAGAATCCCTCTCGAACTACGCCCGTCGATATATTGGCTCACTCCCTAAACCTGACGCTGACCTGATTGAAGGGCTTTCTCCAACAATCTCAATTGAACAGAAAACGATCGGTAAAAACCCTCGCTCAACCGTTGGAACAATCACGGGAATCTACGATTACCTGCGGGTTGTTTTTGCACGAGTCGGGGTCCCTCATTGCCCAGAGAGTGGCGAGCCTGTTCGTCCACAAAGTGAAGAGGATATCAAGGCAGCAATCTTTGGACTCAAAAATGGAACCAAACTGATCATCCTCGCTCCTTTTGTTTCAGAAAAAAAAGGGGAACTGAAGGATGAGTTCGATGAACTACAGCGGAAAGGGTTTTTACGTATACGACTTGATGGAACGTTTACTGATCTCTCTGAAGAAATTTCGATTGATGGTGCGGTATCCCACACTGTTGAAATCGTTATTGACCGAGTTGTGATTAGTGAAGAAAATGCACCGAGAATTGCCGAGGCTATTTCAATAGGGCTCGATCTTGGTCAAGGGCTCCTTATCGCTCACGATTCCGACACAAAAAAAGAAACGCTTTACTCTCAATTTGCGTACGCAAAAAAATCTGGGAAGAGTTACCCACCACTTGAACCTCATGATTTCTCTTTTAACCACCCATCAGGAATGTGCCCGGTTTGTGAAGGCCTTGGGATTACACAAGAATTTGATATCGATAAAATTATCGATCCAGAGAAGTCGATAGCGGAAGGATGCTGCTCTGTTGGCGGTCAGTTTAATACCGTCAAATATAGTAACATTTATACCAACCTCGCAAACCAATATAATTTTGACGTTCATACTCCATGGAAAGACCTTTCGACAAGAGCACAAAATGTGTTCCTTAATGGGGTGCGTAAAAAGTATGTCAAAATGCTCTTCGTGCATCCTAAATCTGGAAAGTCTTGGCTTGAGTATGTCAAATGGAAAGGGGTACTGCATGAAGCGAAACAGCGGTACCTAGAAGCGACAAGCGATTCGTATAAAAACAAGATGCTCGATCTCATGCATGAAGCAACATGCTCAGAGTGCTCTGGTTCTCGTATTAAACAATATCCTGCAGCGACAAAACTTGGAAACCTGACGATAGCTGAATTCACCGCCCTTTCAATCGAGGAAGCATACACTTTCGTATCCGAAATTACCTTAAAGGAAAATGACCAGAAAATCGCCGGTGAAATGCTCAAAGAAATCCGCGACCGTTTGCAGTTTTTACTCAATGTGGGACTCAACTATTTAACACTGGATAGAGGAGCCCCTACCCTTTCAGGTGGAGAAGCTCAACGTGTCCGTTTGGCATCTCAGATCGGTTCCGGTCTCGTCGGCACCACCTACATTTTAGATGAACCCTCGATTGGACTTCATCCACGAGATAACACCAAGTTAATTAAAACTCTTGTCGATCTCAAAAACAAAGGGAACACGGTCATCGTTATCGAACACGATGAAGAGACGCTTTTCGCTGCAGACTATATTGTCGATGTAGGACCATATGCTGGATATTTAGGTGGTGAAATTGTTGCAGAGGGAACCCTCTCTGATATCATGCAGTCAAAAAAATCAGTCACAGGACAATACCTATCAGGCAGAAAGGAAGTCCCCATCCCAGATGAACCTCGACCGATTAACAAGAAACAAATGCTCACGATAACTGGGGCCGTTCAAAACAACCTAAAAAATGTCACTGCATCGTTTCCACTTGGCGTCTTAACAGTTGTGACAGGTGTTTCGGGTTCTGGAAAGTCTTCTCTGGTTTCAGATATTCTCTTTCCATCCCTTTCTAATATTCTTAACCGATCTCAATTGAAAATTGGAAAACACGCCTCCATCGAAGGACACGAAAACCTCGATAAAGTAATCGCTATTGATCAATCTCCAATCGGAAGAACACCAAGGTCAAATCCTTCAACATATATTAAGCTCTTTGACGATATCCGCGATTTGTTCTGTGAACTACCAGAATCAAAAGCAAATGGGTTTAAGCCGGGGCGCTTCAGCTTTAATGTTCTCGATGGCTCCTGTGTGAACTGTCGAGGAATGGGGCAACTCCGGATTGACATGGACTTTCTTGATGATGTCTTTGTCGAGTGCCCAGTCTGTAATGGAAAGCGGTTCGACCCAAAAACGTTATCTATTCGGTACAAGGGAAAAACGATTCACGATGTGCTCGAAATGACGATCGAAGAGGCGAAGTCATTTTTTGCAGCATTACCCCATATCCACCACAAACTTGAGGTCCTCGATCAGGTTGGGTTAAGTTACCTGACACTGGGACAGTCCTCCACGACACTCTCCGGCGGTGAAGCACAACGTATTAAGCTTGCAAAAGAACTCATTCGCCCATCTACTGGCAAAACAATGTACCTCCTCGATGAACCGACGACCGGGCTGCATTTCCACGATATTTCGAAGTTAATCCTGATTCTCCAAGATCTCGTTGCTCACGGAAATTCCGTTATCGTTATCGAACACAATATCGACCTCATTAAATCGGCCGATTGGATTATCGACCTTGGCCCTGAAGGTGGAAAAGGTGGTGGAGAAATTATCGCTGAAGGTACGCCTAAGAAAATTGCCTCGATGTCAACCCCAACAGGAAATGCGCTTCGGGCAAAATCAGAAGACATCAAAAAAGCAATTGAGTCAGATGAAGGTCCGATTACTGCAATTGATGTGACCGAGGCCCATCAAAACACACTTAAACACGTTACAACATCGATTCCTCGAGGGCAAATAACCGTATTCACTGGCCCATCGGGATCGGGAAAATCCTCGCTTGCATTCGACACTATCTATGCTGAAGGACAGCGGCGATATACCGACTCTCTTTCTCCGTATGCAAGGCAATTTATCAAGCAGATGCCAAAGCCAAAAGTGGGCGAAATTACAGGCCTTTCCCCTGCCATTGCTATCGAACAAAAGCACCACGCAGGGAACCCTCGATCAACTGTTGGAACAATTACTGAAATTTACGACTTCTTGCGCATTCTCTTTACACATATCGGTATCCCACACTGTCCCGAAACGGGAGAGGAAATCAAAGCGATTACAAAAGAATATGTCGTTGACCATCTCATGGAACTACCTGAAAAAACGAAACTCCATATCCTCTCGCCAATCGATGGGTATCTCGACGAAGAAAAAGAGCGGCTACAAAGACTTGGTTATTTACGCATCCGTCTGAACAAGGAATACTACGAACTCGATGAGGAGATTCCATATGACCGCAAAAAGAAGAATGAGCTTTTCCTTGTTATCGATCGCTTAGTTATTAAGCAAGGGATCGAAAAACGGCTTTTCGAAGCAATTGAGCAAGCTCAGCGATTTACCGATAAACCATTCACAGCTGCCCTCGAAGATCAAGACCTCCTTTTTAACCTCGCATTTGCTGTTGAAAGTACAGGAAAAACCTACCCACCTATCACGCCACACACCTTCTCATTTAACGCAGAAGAAGGGATGTGCCCCTCGTGTCAGGGACTTGGCTTTGAATATGGAGCAGACCTCCTCGGCAATGAAGAGGTAATGAAATTATCGCCGATTGCACTCGCTGACAAACTCTGGAAAGAGTGCGCAACCGATGATGCATTCGATCTCTTTGAAGCACTATTAGAACAAGAAAAAATCGATCCAGACCTCCCTCTTTATAAACAAAACCCAAAAGATCTAAAAATGATCTTGAGCGGTAAAACGAGCGTTTTGTGGAATGGCTTGACGGTTACATGGCTCGGTATCAACACGGTGTTTGCAAACGTCGGAAAGGCTGGAAAAGGGCAACTACGTTCTCAGGTTGTTCCTCACCTGACTCAATCAACCTGTATTACGTGCGAAGGGAAAAGACTTAAACCACTTGCTCTTCACGTCACTATTGACAACCTCTCGATCGCCGACTTTTGTGCGCTTCCTCTAGCTGAAGCACAAACCTTTGTTGAGAAGCTCAGTGTGCCAAAAATCCTTAACGAAACAAAAGAGCAACTCCTACACCGCCTTTCTTTCCTTTCTGAAATTGGTCTCGAATACCTTTCTCTGGACCGTACAGCTCCGACTCTTTCCGGAGGTGAAGCGCAACGAATCCACCTCGCTCGACAGATCGGCAGTAAACTTACCGGTTGTCTCTATGTCCTCGATGAACCAACAATTGGCCTTCACCCGCACAATAACGAACGACTCAATGCATCACTCAAGCGGCTTGCAGCCCTCGATAACACCCTTCTTCTCGTAGAGCATGATCCGCTCACTATTGAAATTGCGGATAAAGTGGTCGACTTTGGCCCTCACGCAGGTGCATATGGCGGTGAAATTGTTGCGCAAGGCCCCCTCTCTGAAATCAAAAAAAATAAAAACTCACGAACCGGCGGCTACTTAAGCGGCAGGTTGCAGCTTCCATATCCTAAGGAACGGCGCTCGTGGAAAGAAGCCATCTCGATCCACAATGGGTCGCTCCATAATTTGAAAGGGATCGACGTTGAAATTCCTAAAAAGGTCCTCACAGTAATTACGGGTGTTTCAGGTTCGGGAAAATCAACACTCATTCATAACATACTTCTTCCGGCACTCAAACGAGCGCTCGTTATGAAACCAAAGCCAAATGATGTTACCTACCTGAACACTAAAGTAAGCGGACTCGATTCCTTCGATAAAGTGATTTCATTAGACCAAAACCCAATTGGTCACACTAGCCGTGCTGACGTGAACACCTTTACCGACATACAAGGTCCACTTAGAACTCTTTTTTCAGAACTTCCCGAAGCGAAAATTAGAGGCTTACAACCAAAACACTTCAGTTACAATCATCTTAAGGGAATGTGTAGAACATGCTGGGGTCTCGGATACAGAAAAGTACGATTACAGTTTATGCCCGCTGTTCGCGTGAAATGTGAAGCATGTGGTGGAGATAGGCTCAATCCTGTGAGTTCTGCTGTTACCTATAAAGGTAAAAACATCGGAAAAATCCTCGAACTCTCCGTGGATGACGCAAAAGAATTCCTCCCCCCTCATCACAAACTCCTCGCTATCTTAGAAACACTTCAATCAGTTGGGCTGGGCTACTTAAAACTAGGACAAGAAATCGCTTCACTTTCTGGAGGTGAAGCACAGCGACTACGACTCACAAAAGAACTGTCAAAACGATCAACAGGAAAAACAATCTACCTCTTTGACGAACCGACTATTGGACTACACCCTGATGACACAGAAAAACTACTCAACATTTTTCACAGGCTTGTTGAAAAAGGGAATACAGTGCTCATTATTGAACACAACCTCGACATACTAACAAATGCCGACCATATAATTGATCTAGGACCAGGCGCTGGAAGGTATGGTGGAACAATCATCGCTTCTGGCACACCTGAAGAAGTTGCTTCATCAACAAAATCAAAGACTGCGCCGTACCTGAAAAAATCACTAAAAAGAAAGTAAAATTTTGAATTTGAGAGATAAAAAATGCCGGAGATGACAGAAGGCATACTCGCAATTCCTTAAGGCTGCTATCTTCCGATCCTGACCTGGTTCGGAGTGCGGTATTCCTTCTGGTCCCCGACGCTACAAGTGTAGCATCGAAGGCCGATAGAATTCAAGAAAGAACTAGTGGTCCTCTTTAATCTCATCTTCTAGAGGGAACGAATCCCCCTTTTTTGAACCAAAGTCTTCCTCTATTTTCTCTAAAATTCGCTCGAAGTGCATCTCACACAACGTAACTTTCATAATCTGCCACAGAAGATCAAACTCTTTTAGAGGTAATCCATCATCAGGAACTCGAACAGTTGCTTCATCTATTCTTTCTCCACATTTAGCCTCATATTCATCGAGGCAGTCCTGCAAAAACGGTTTTCCTGTCACAAGAGAAATAACTCGTCCCAATCCATCTATTTCCTTTGTGTACAAGCCCGAATTTTCTGCGCATGCCTGTGTAAGCATATCTAACCAAGTTGCATATGTTTCCGATGAATACGTTTTTGTTCCGGTAAATGGTGTATTCGCAAGATCCGTCATTCTTTTTCCCAACGGTGTGTCCGTACACACAATGGTCATAATTCCACCTGGAATGATCGAAAAAAGCAACCCTGGAACAAGCCCACTCTCAGGATCATTCATAAGAACGCATGTCTCAAGTGCTGCAAAGCCAGGCCCTAATGTTGAAAAATCGCGAAGATTGGTACGCGTCATATTGTAAACCCGCTTCTCCTGTACAATCATACCTTCAAAGGAATCAATTGGGTTTCCTGCTAGGTTGATTACATCTGCATCACCTGCACCATGAATAAGCTTAGAAGGGATCACTTCTAACGATCTTTTGGCAAGTTCGAGTATAGAAGTCGATCTTCCATCTGCTCGACGGATATATCGCAATGCGACAGCTTGCTCCTTCTCTTCTGCCTTCGACTCTGCAGCCGCCTCATCAATTCCTGTAAATGAACCAACTCCTGAAGGGCTACCCCCTCCTCCTGCTATGCTTGCCATGAATCCTCCGTATAATTTTGGTGAAAGAGTAAACACCTCTGAAGGGTAGAACACAAGTGTTTAAATAAATATTTACCAGATATACTGTAAAGATGGTATAAAGAAAAGCTTTTACTTGGTCATAAATCCTTGTACGTTTTACGATGGTTGCTCCGTAATTGAAATATTATAATTTTAATAAACATTAAATAGTAATAGTTATTTTTTTATTATTATAGGATAATTACTGATAATTTATTTTTTGTAATTAAAATGTTATAATTAATAGGAAAACAACAATTATGTAGGCCTATCCATCCCCCCTACTTCTTGAATCCTTTTTCGGCATGGATAGCTCTAAAAAAAAATTTATACGGTATTGAATATGGCAGGAATATGGGAAGCTGCAACTAGTGCAGCCGGAAGAGCACAAGAGGGAGCGAGGCAATATGCTATTCCTCTAGCAGGGGCTGGACTCGGCCTTGCAGGCCTCTTTGGAGCGCCGTACCTTGGACCTATTGCACCAGCATTAGCCGCACTAAGCGGGGGCGCAGGTGCCGGAATGCTCTATGATCGCCTACAGCGATCTGGTGTAGGCCCAGGCCTCCTAGGAACTAGCGCATCACCAGAAGTCGAAGCCCTATTCAACGCTATCAGAGGGAGGCCTCCTGAAGCAGCAGCTGCAGGACCAGCGCCTGCAGTAGAGGCTCCACGACTCCATGAAATACCAAGAAAAGCACTAAAGAATATTAGAGACCAAGTAAATGTGACGCTTGGATTGGCTGCAGGAGAGGGACAACCTCTGACACAGGCAATATCTGATGAAGATAGAGCTCGTTTAACTGCACTTAGAGACCTACTGAATGACCACGTCGATGGAGACCCTGAAGAGATTATTGACTTTTCTGCACACAGCGAGGTGTTCAACCAAGGACTCACTAGCGCAGCTAGGGTCGTTCAACAGAATTCTCCAGCGCTCGCAGGTACAATCCACTCAGTACTTGCTCTCATTGACAATGCGCAAAGAGCAGCAAACCCACACTGTAGAAACGCACACACACTTCTTGCAACACTCCTTAGAACAAACACCCCTCTTAGTGATGAACAACGAGTGCAGCTCAGAGAAACCCTTGAATATATTTGCGCAAATCCAGCTGTAACTGAAGGTTCTGGAGTACCACTTGCTCGAATCCAAGAGCTCCACGATTCACTTGAAGAAGGAGCCCCATTTGATCGGGATCTTGCTCGAAGAGCCTATGCCGATATAAACCGTGTGATAGAAATTCAGTCGGGTGAAATTCAGCGCGTTGTACTTACCATCCAGAATGCACTTTTAGACCCTGATTCAGGTATACTTCGCAACGCACTTGATGCCACACTCGGACCAGGTGGTCTAGCCGATCAACTTGTAGCTGATGCACCTCCTTCAATGGTTGCGTTGAACGATTCAATTGTTGCCCTTTTAAAAGCACCTGTACACCGTACTCAGGTATCGAAGGCATACTTTAACATTCTTCGTTTCCACTTCTCTTCGACTGCACCTTCTTACTTAGGGAGACGACTTTCAGGAGAGGAGCAAGGCGCTGTTGATGCTACGATTCACTCCCTCGGTCTTCCAGCTTTTCAGAACAGGCCTAAAAAAAGAGAATTAAACGCACTACGAGAATCACTTCAGACTGTTCGCGAATACGCTGAAGACCCTGCAAATCCGTTAAGAGGTTGCCGAAGAGATGACTTTATTAGAACTCTTGGCGCATATGAAGCCCTTCCGGCTCTTTATGGGGATGAAATAGACCTAGAAACGTGCGTTGAGATTCCTGCTAATCACCAAGCGAGATTGAGAACAATCGCACAATACCTTGTGATTACCAATATCAATAATCCTAGAGTCCCGCAAATACGAGATGCTCTTCGTAAACTCGAACGGATAACCCAATCTGAAGATACAATTCATCTCTCTGAAGAAGCAAAAACACGCGTACGACGACTTGGAGATCATGTACATACTGCTATGGTCTCGAGATCAGGCCGTGTCTACACCATGTTCCACGATTTAAAAAGAGAACTTCTACACCCTGACTTGGGCTTACTGCCTGGCATCATGCGCGATTATTTCAAAGAGGTAGGAAAAGACGCAGTCCGAACTATCAGCTCGCTCGAAAGAATCGAACGGGGATCTCGGTCAATTGAAGACTTCAGAGATGCCTACAACAGAACACTCGGTTTATCGCTGAGCTTCGTTGACGTAATGCACCGGGAACCCTCTGAAGAGGAGGTAAACCAACTGAGAGAGCTGCTAGCCATCCTCAACCAAGCGATCAGAAATGGGGAATATGAAAACTTTGCCGTATCACCAAACCATACACGACTTTTCGAAATTAAACGGACTCTTTCGGCTACAATAAGCGCAGAACAGGGAACAATACAACGTCAGATTATTGGACTTGTTGATCAGGTCGAAAATTTACTGAATGAAACCCTCGGCCGAGTAGATCGATTTATCCGTTTTCTTCCGGCTGATAACCCACTTGTTCAAACGAAAAGTGCACTCGTACGATTGAAAGCGTCGATTGAAGGCAATGCTGACGCATTTTTTCAGCGTGATAAAGCAGCGTTACTGAGAGCGATTACGGGAATCACCTCACAGGCACGTAATCCAGCTCGACTTGAGCAGATTTTTGGACGCCCTGTAGCAGAATGCAGTGGAACACTTGCACAACTTAGAATCCTAAAGGATTTTGTCACAGGGATGGAACGAGTTCCAGCAGAGGACGAAAGAGCTGAAGTTTTAGAAACCATCGAAAGATTGAATGGTCAAATTAAAGCAGCAATGCACGCCCATCCTCAGTACGGAGAAGCACATAGAGCTGTTGACACGTTTGTAGACGTTGCCGCTCGTGGTACCGATGACGCGGTAGCAGTTGCACAAAGGCGAATGGGTGGATTACTCAGTGGATTTGGAATAGGTGGCGCTGCAGCTGGAGCTGCTGAAGAAGCACCTGCTCCTGCTCGGACATACCGTGATGATCCATCGTTTCAATGTATGCAATCAGTGATTACTCGGTGTGACGAAGCAATACCAGATGAGCGAAAAAGAGGCCTGATTATCGAATCGATCGGTCGATTTGATAGAGATGTTGCTAGAGGAGTATTACAACGAGTTGGAGAGAGCGAAGGGCACGATGAAGCATGGGCAAGAGCTAACTTGACAGGAGCACACAGAGAGAACATTTTACGCGCACTTTCTGAAGAACTCCATGCAAAAATACGTGATCGTTCAGAAGCTAGAAGAAGGATCTTTTACCTTCATATCTACGAAAACGCACCAGTTAAACCTGAGTTTGAAACAAGAGAAGAAAAAATACGGTGGGGACAAGAAAATGTTCAAGCCTCACCGGTTCGAACCATTACTGCATATGCCGTAGCAGTCACCTCTACTCGAAGAGATGCAGCTCGAGCAGCAGCAGGAGAAGTTCCGCAGGCCCCACCACGGAGAGAAGCGGGGGAGCATCGACCAGAAGCAACCACTACAGCAGGGATAGGCGCAGTATGTGGCGGCTTATTTAGTGGGGCACTGCACTTTATTCAAAACGCACCAAACGTGATGGCTCAATTTAGCCTCGATGCTTTCGCAGGCTTTATACAACACCATCTCGATACGACGATCCTACAATTTGTTCAGGAATATAGAGACATCAACCCAGCGCACCGTGCAGCAATTGTTCAAGCGGTCCGCGCAGGATCAGAGCGACTCGAGGCAGCACGAGTTGGTGGCACAACTGAAGGGTATCAAACCGCACTTCGCGAAGTAGCCGGTAACCTTTCACGGTATGACATTTTAATTAACGGTACAGCACTTGTTCCAGCCTTTGGTGAAGTCTATAAGCCAGAACAGCTCAGAGAAGCTGAAGAGCGACGAATTGCTGACGCCGAACGACTAAGCCCAGATAGATTACCTGAGCAAGAGAATCCGGTAGACAGAGTAAATGAACAAAAAGAAGTTTTTAAAGACCTCGTGAGTATGTACACGACTTACATGTACGTAATGAGCACAAGAGTTGGAGAAAAAAACGGCTCTCAAGAAGTTCTAGACAGGATTCACAGAGAAATCAGAGCTGATGTTGACTTTATGCAAGACAACCCAGTCGGTTCAAGAGGCTATAACCGTCGTTTTGACCATATGCGAGCAGAGCGAATTGGCGAATTTGTCAGAGCAGAAGAAGACTCGACATTAGAAAATGTCATGAGAGAATTGTCCAACATTCGGAATCCTGAAGACCGACCTAAAGAGTTTAAACGTATCATTTGTGAAAAAATCGATGCTCGAACAGACATATCTTGGCCGTTCAAAATATGGATGAAATGGGTAACAATCCCACTCTGCATGACCTTTATTCCGTTCTTTGTTGGTCGAACGATTGATAACTTCCTCTGGAAAGTGAGAGCGCTAATCCATAACGCAACTGAGCGTGAAGATGGTAGCCCTGTTACTGTTATCAATACGAAAGTGATTAATGAAATCACAGGGTTCTTTGCAAAATACCGAAAAGGGCTTGATGTCTTTGCTGAAAATGAGATTGGAGAGCGAAGAGATGACACACTCGCACGCTTCTTAACTCAGAAAAACCAGAATAATGGCTGGGGCGAAGATGAAACCTATCAAGAACTGGGGAACCAGCTTGTTGGTAAGTTTTTTGCAGACACATCTATTGAAGAAGGCCCTGGAAAAGCGGCTGCATGGGCTTGGGACTTTGCTACAACACTCCCCTTCCCTGCAACTCCTCTCGGAATTATCGGAAACTCAATTGTAGCAATTCCTAAATTCCTTATCGGAGCTGTCGGGACAATTCTCTCTGGAATTGTGTATGGTGGCGCTGTTGGAGTTCAAGCAATATGGAATTCTGCAAGCCGATCAGTGATGGGTTCTATTGTGATGAACACACAACTTATCCAACAACTCAGTGACACTGCAAGTAATTCATTATACAATGAAGCATATACGAGCACCCTAAACAGAATCCTTCTAAGACAACTGAAAGAATTATGGAACCTACTGCGAGTCATTGAAAAAGACTCTGCAACAGAGAAGGAACTTATGCTCGTTCCTCGGATTGTAGATAATCCGCAAGCGCCTCGATCGGAAGCACTCGACCACCTTGATACCTCGTGGGCTCACCTCAAGACGAAACTTCGTGATGATGATCCACGTATTGATGATTATGATGAGCGATTTGGAGCTCTTCGAGCAAGGCTTACAATGAACCCTGATGGTGAAGACCTTGCGGCATTCAATCAAGAACTGAAAGATTTCGGAACCACCCTCTGGAGAGTTGCTTCAGAATTTAAAACTGAAAGCCTTGCAGATAAGTATCCCGACAGAACAAAGCAGGCTGTTTCTGAACTGATCCAGCACGCAATTGTTGTGCTCGATAAAAGGAAACACCTTGATCCAGTCGATGCCAGAGAAGATGGCGTACTTGACTCGATTAAGAATAGCGCACGTTCGATGTTCCTAGACAATGCGGTTGATTCAATCTCAGGACTTCTCCTTGCAGCGTGTGAAACACTACTCAAGAAAGACTTCCTCGAGACACAATTAGCTGAAGCGCTTGAAGCGTCGAACAATACTATGCTCTACGTTGACACGACGAGCCGTGAAGAAAGACGCCTTGCCAATCATGAAACAGAGCAGCTCGTAAACCACTACGTCGACATGATTATTAGAAGTGCTGTGAACTCAACCATTGATAACGCAGTCGGATCATTGAGAGATGGGAAAGTACAGTCTGCAAAAGAGATGATTGACTGGATAAAAATTGTCTTCCGTGATGAGATTGGACTCCGATGTAAGACACCTACTCCACGAAAAAACATCGTTGCTGAATGGGAAACGCTTCTTAGAGACTACCAAGGAAGCGGTGATATTTCTAAGATCAATGAAGCGCATAAGTTACTTCGTTATACCTTAACTGAGCTTCGAATCAAAGGCCGTGAGCTAGAACTAAATAAATCAATGAGCGCGCAGATGAAGCAACATGTCGGTGAAGCGAGAGACAGGCTTACAACCTCTTTGCACAGATTCCAAGATAGCCTTCGCCCCCTTGTTCGCCGTGCTCGAAGTGAAAACGTCTCACGAGAAGTTGAAACACACACAACTTCGATGGCAAGTGCATTTGAACGCGCAAGAGCACAACTCCGCGCCATCAATGGAGACCAGTTACTAGAAATTACTGCAGGTGAGCTCGATGAAATGCGCGCACACGCAAGCGTTGTAACAGCTGCTATGGGACAGGTAGAGAACCCTGATCCAACATTGCAGACTCGACTACAGAGAGTGAGAGAGCAAGCGACAGCGATTACTACCTTCTCATCACGTATTGAAAAGCACCAAAAACAAGTGCAAACCCTCACAAACTTGAGAGCCCTAGTAGACAGTTATGCAAATGCACGTCGAAGAGGTTTAGTCGAAGAAGGTCGAGCAGATGGTATCGGCGCTGTTGTCGCACCGGTTGCCGGTGGTAATGCCGAAGCAAACAGACTCCGCCCTGAAATCGAAAGAGAACTTGAACAACTTCGCGACGTTCCTTTCGATGTTGAAGCTCTTAAAAATGAGTACCGAGCACTCCTCGCAGCAAAAACTGCAGAAAATGTTCAAGTGCAGAGAGCTGCCTTTGTTGATCATATTACACGTTCAATCGATGCCGACAAAGCATTCGTACTCCAAGAGCGTAATAGAGTATCTACAGGCCTAGAGAATGCTGCGCGAAGTCTACATAACTACAACCGTAGACTTCAGGATGATCGAGGCGGTGATGGAGCAGTTCCGGTTGAAGACCTTATTGCTCGAACAAGAGAAGCGCTACAAGGGGTTGCTACGACTGCAGATGAAATCACCTACCCTCCTGTGCTTAATGTTGACCTTGTAGACCTATCTCCAGGATCAATGTCTTCAGAATGGATCAAAGGTTTTGTCTACTCTGAACTCGAAAAGAGAGCAAAACAAGCGGTTAAACTGACTCAGGACAAAACCGTTTTCAACGGTGCATTACACCACGCAGCTGGGGCAGTTGTCAGAGCGCTTGCTGATCCAGATGAAGTGCGACGAAGAAATCAATCAGTCGTTGGTCGCTAGTATCAAAAAGCATGTGAGATCTCCTTTACTATTTTGAGGTCTCCGTGCTACATATCTCTGTATGAATAAAGCACTCTTTGTTGCATCAAGTGGGCAAAACGTCGGCAAAACTACTACCTGTCTTGGACTCCTGGCAGGACTTCGAAAGCGCAAGATCAACGTAGGTTTTATGAAACCTGTTGGGCAAGAATTTGTCACAGCTGAATCAGGAGAATGTGCTGACAAAGATGTCGTTCTCTTCAAAGAACACTTTCACCTAAAAGACCCCCTTCATGCGATGAGCCCTGTACTCATTCCTCGAGGCTTCACCAAACAATACCTCGATGGTAAAATTGAAATCGACTCGCTGACAAAAGAAATTACAACCTCTTTTCAAGCTATCTCACAAGATAAAACGTGTACTGTTGTCGAGGGAACTGGCCACGTTGGCGTTGGATCTATTTGTGACCTCAATAATGCACGAGTGGCGCAACTGCTTGGCATTGACATTCTACTTATTTTGAGCGGAGGGCTTGGCTCTGCTTTTGATACGCTAATGATTAACAAAGCGCTCTGCGATCAAGTCGGGGTAAAAATCAAGGGAGTATTACTTAACAAGGTTCTCCCTAAGAAAATTGATATGATCGAACACTACTTTTCGAAGGCGCTTGGCAAACTCAATATCCCACTCCTCGGTTGCATCCCCTATCTTCCCATCCTCAGTAAGCCTTCAATGCTCGATCTCTCCTCACTGTTACAGGCTGACTTTATTTCGGGTAAAGAACATGCCCTCTTCCATGCTGAAGACATTAGACTCGTTGCAACTTCGCTCGACCGGTTCAAAGAGATCCTTGCAGAAAAACAGCTTCTCATCACTCCAGCCATACGTGAGGATATTATCTGGGCAACACTCACTGCCTACTGGGATAAAAAAATATCCGATAGAAAGCACTTAGAAACAGGCATCATTCTCACCGGATCTATCCCATGTAGCGAGAAAATTCTTGGCGAATTACGAAAAGCAAACATCCCTGTATTATACACACCAGATAACAGCTTCGAAGTCACAAAAAAAATCACAACACATATCTCAAAAATCAGAAAAGAAGATTTAGAAAAAATCCAAAAAGCAATTGAAGTAACAGAAAGCCACATTAACTTTGATATGCTGGCTGAACAATTTGCTCTTTAATCTCCGATATCCACTCATCCAAACGGCCCTTGAAAGGGGGCATTGCTTTTATGCATCCCTTATTTGAACACGTTCGCAGATGTGGACATCTTGATTCAAACGATACCTCTAATGGGCACTCTCCCTGGATAGAAGTATGCTTTGATCCCATAGGCGAATACATACTTGGATTTGATGGACCAAAAAGACCAAACGTCGGGGTCCCGCACAGCGCTGCTAAATGAAGTTGCGCTGAGTCTACACCGACAACCCCCGCTGCTTTTTTTGTAATAGTAATCCACTCTGAAAAGGTAGGTTTAACATATACATTCTGTGCACCGGAAAAAAAACCCTCTAACTGGGCATGCTCTTCTTTACTCCCGCAAATGACATCATACGGAAAAGACAACGCTTCCTCGAATTGAGAGAAGGGAACCATCTTAGAATCCCAATGAGAAAATGGAGCTATGAGTAACCGTGCATCTTTTGAAGGTGTTCGCATAAAGGAAGGGATATTCTCTGGCTCTTTCCAATTCATCCCCTGACACAAAAGAGAAAGGTATTTGTATTGTATCTGCTTTGTATCTACTCGGAATTTTTCGGTGCACGTAAGTCGATTTAAGAATTCAGCTGGTTCTAAAAACCCTACCTTCCGTTTCGAATTGGCGAGTGAATGAAGTACTCCAGATTTTGTATTTCCCTGGAAGTCGAACGAAACATCATACATACCCTGGCGCAAAAAACGAAGGGATTCATACACGTCCTTCCATGAAGCTTTCCCCTTTCGAAAACTCCTCCAAGGAACACCAATGACAGCATCGATCTGAGGGAAATAATCTAACATTGAAGCGTACTCTTCCTCTACGACCCAAGCGAGGTGGGATGTCGGCATTTTTTCCTTTAGATAGAGTGCCGATGGGAGGGTGTGGATAATGTCACCAAGAGAAGATGTCTTCAAAAATAAAAAATTCTTTTCAATCATTGGTCATTCGTGTAAGAGGTAAAGTTATGAAACATTCTAGCACGAAATCTGATTTGAGTGAAGACGCTCAGTACATAAAGAAACACCCGAAAGAGATGTTTTGGCTTTCAACGGCTGAAATGTGTCAGCGATTTGCCTTTTGGGGAGTTGGTAATTTGCTCGTCCTCTATCTCATTCAATTTTTCGAGCTCTCGACACCAGTAGCTACCCATATCTATGGTTTGTATACAGGTGTAGGTTTTTTCCTTCCTGTCGTTGGAGGGTTTATTTCTGATCGGTGGAACTACCGCTCACCCATCATTTATGGATTTATTCTCACTGCCCTTGGCTGCTTCCTTCTTTCAGTCGGCTATTATCCACTCACCTACCCGGCGCTTCTTTTTATAGCTCTTGGAGGAGGGATATTTACCCCGTGTGTCTACACTCTTCTAGGAAAAGCCTACCATGATAAACACCACCTTCGAGAAGTTGGTTTTTCAATTTACTATGCAGCGGTAAACCTCGGCGTTTTTATTGCTATGATCATACTTGGTCTTCTGATGAAGATACATGGATGGAGAGCAGTATTTATTACCGCTGGGTGCATACAGATTCTCGGCCTTTTCACGTTTTTTAAAGCACTGCAGTACTTTTCAAAAAAGGCTATGAAACCAACCAAAGAGAAAAAGAACTATGTAAAAGAAAAATTGAGACCATGGGAAAAAGAGCGCCTTGTACTGATCGTCATTTTCTGCATTGTCTCCCTTTTCTTTTGGTGTGCATATGCACAAAATGGAGCTTCACTTGTCTACTTTGCGTATAAATTTATAAATAGAGAAGTGTTTGGATGGGAGATGCCAACGCCATGGATTATCTCGATCGAAACCCTTTTCCTTTTGGTACTCGTCTTCCCAATGACGCTTATGTACCTCTACATGCGAAAAAGAGATGCTGAACCAAGTCCTTCATCGAAGCTTTCGCTCAGCATGTTCGCTATGTGTTTGTGCTATGTCATTATCGTTTTGGCTTCTGAACACATCCCTTTGGGAGCAACAAGCGGCGATGTCTCTCCATGGTACATGGTTGGAGCATTCCTCTTAATGGCCATTTCAGAACTACTTATGGCACCAATAAGCCTTTCACTCGTCACCAATCTTTCTCCAAAACGATTCACTGCGATGTTTGTTGGTATTTGGTATTTCTGCTCAGGAATTGCCTACTACTTTGGAGGTCTTATCGCTGGCCTCGTTACCTCAATGAAACTGACGCGGTTTTTCTCAATCTTCGCTATCGGTTCATTTATTATCGGACTCATCATCCTTATTTTTACGCGAAAGCTGAATGCGATGCGACACCTGGAAAAAATTCCTGGTCACAAAGACCCATCAATGTAAGTAGCTGTATAGCGAGTTTTTTCGTCTTTTCATCCTTGTCAAGCCCTGGATTATACTCCACGAGTTCAAGTGCTAAAAAACGTTCATCGGAAAAAAGAATCGGTAGTGCATCAAACAGATTTTCTTTATTCAATCCACCTGGTTCATCGCTTCCAACGCCGGGAGCATCAGTTGGATCAAACACATCGAGGTCAAAGCTAACACCAAAACCACCAGATGCCTTACCTGCAATAGATAACCCCTCTTCAATACATGCGAAAGCTCCTCGATCAAGGACCTCATCTGCTTCAATTACTCGTACCCCTAACCGGTTCAATAATTCAGCTTCCCCTTCCTCATATGATCTCGTTCCGATTAAGCAGACATGCTCTGGGTTAAGCACCGGATCTGGTCCGTTTAGTTTTGACATGCGAGTATCTCCATACCCCAAAAGACCGGCAAGTGGCATTCCATGTGGTGCATTAGAAGGGGTTGTTTCGAACGTATGACTGTCCATATGTGCATCGATCCAAAGAAGCCCTATATCGTCATTTATAGCCCGTCTAACGCCATTCCAGGTCCCTACAGCAATTGAGTGATCTCCCCCTAAAATACATGGCCTCTCCCCTTCCACAAAAGCATGCAAAACGAGGTCAGAGAGCGCTCGATTGACCCATTCCACCTCTTCCATCCTTTCTTCAAGAGAAAGTGCTCCTTTAGAGACACAACGTCGCGTTGCAATATGACGTGTAGATTTTCCCTTAAAAAACGGGTCTTCCAGAAGGGCTCTTGGCCCATCTTGACATCCACCAATTTGGGCTCCCCATCCAACGCCTACACCTATAAAATGATCTCTTTTCATAATCAAAACTCCACAAAAAGCAACAACCATATAAAAGAGACAAAAAAAAAGCCACCCTATGGGTGGCTTTTTACAAAAGTTTGATCCGTACCTTAATACGCTGGTACGACGGAAAACCTATCACGACACGTAGAAAGATCGATATCCTGGCTACATTGAAACTTTGCGAGTGGCGGCACTATTGCATCTACACCTGTTTTGTCTGATGCTTCAATAATTTTATCAACATCAGAAGCTACAAGTGTTAAAGAGGCTTTGAGCATATTCGTTTTTGTATCCAGATTGATCTGCATACCAGCTCCTGCTGCATTTTTTACCATAATTCTGCTTCCACAATAAGGACCTGATGCATACTCTCGCATCCTCATGAACAATTCAGTTGTACCTTGTTCGTTACAAGTCATCATCATTGCTAAAGCCATCTCTTCGCTTCCCTTATATGCTGATGATAAGTACTCGAAAAGTGCTTCTGCACTTTCGTGTTTTTTCCCATCAACTTCAAGAGAGTATCTCGCTGGAGAGAATGCTTGTCCTTGCAAGTCTTCAACAATATATTTTTTAAGCTCTTCGAATCGTTTTGAGTCGGTTGCTTTCAATTTCATAAGTGCCGTCATAAGAAAAGCTGAATAATGCTCTTCATTGGTCTCCAGCTTGCCTGAAATGTCGCTCCGTTCTTCTTCAGTCATACGACCTTTCAGATAATGACTATCAATTGCCTTTGACAATTCTCTAATAGCACTCCGCGCACTTAAGGCAGCTCTTACTTTATCGAGGTTTGCATGGGTGAAAAACCGATCTCTATACTCTTTTGGAGAAATAGGTGATGTTCCAAAATCCATTACTTTTTTAGCTTCTTCAACTGCAACTTCAATACGAGATGCTACTTTTGCGACTTTACCAGCTCCGCCGCCACCAGCAGCTGCTCCCGCAGCACCAGCTGTACTTACCACTGAGCTTGGACTCGATCCCCGAGAATCACGTCCCGATGAAAGTGCTTCAGTCTCAGGTGAGGCACTGTCCTTTGGACTACCTGGGCTAGGTGGTCTGAAAAATCCTAATATAGATGCCATTTTTACTACTCCTCATACTCTTCGCTCCTTCTATTATAAATTATTTATTATTATTAATCAATTTTTTACTATTATATATAATAATAAAACGTTACATTATAATTAACTGCTAATTAAGGATTTGTAGAATGAAAAAAGGCCCGGAAACCAGGCCTGTGACTTGTTATGTGTGGTGAACGACCCGTCTAGATACGGTCATTGCCATCAAATCGATCTCATGGACGATCCTAAAAGCCGTAATTCGATGCCGAGCGACGTCCGCCTCAGGATTAAATCGACTGAGCTGGAAGTCCTCCTGGTGGGTGGCTGACATTGACTTTGAGTCAAACTTGACACAGGGGTGCAAAAGTGGACTCAGGAAAAGCCCCCCTTTAACATCCATCATATGAGCATAAGCCTCTGTATATGTGTCGGTTGCCGCAGTTTCTGACAGAACAATCAATGCCTTAACTACTTTTCCCTTATCGCCATCGTAGGCTTTAATAAGATGATCATAGAGCTCAAGGTGTGAAGAAAGCTTCTTTCCATCAATCACCTTGGAATACCTATCCCACTGAATTTCAGCACGTCTGAGTCCAGAAACCAGCATGGTATCAACGACTTCACCGTCTTTTAAAACGACTTCGAGGTCTGCTGGGGTACATCGAGTAAGGTCTACCTTTCTCACCTCATGCCCTCCTTCGATTTCTCTACCTCTCAAGAAGGCACTTGCACTCTGAAAGAAACCTCTAGCTCCCTCAAAAACCTCTACTTCCCTCTCTTTCAGCGATACTACGTCACCACCGTAAAAAAGGGCCATATTAGCTGATAGAATTTCATGAATATGAGCGGCTGGATCGAGCTTTGAAAACATGCTTTCACCTGCGGTTGATAAAAGGGTTCTAACCCTCATATCTCCGTCTGTCATTTCCGCTAATCTTGGAATATTAACTGCTGCCATAATTTACTCCTCTTCTTACAACTATTATATCAAATTTTAATTGTATTAAGAAGTAAATAATTAATTATTATATAGTTAAAATTTTAATTTTGACTGTAGTCAACAAGAAGCTCTTCACCAGCTTCGACAGGGGCACATGTCACGTAGCAAAAACGAAGCCTTCCTCGATGAACGATAGCTCTCGCTTCCACATTTTTTTCAGGGGCGATATTATGGTATTCATTGATGAATGCAAGCTCATTTGTTGCTTTGAAACCATCGATATACATCTTCTTGCCTCGCGCACTTATCTGCCACATATATGGATTAACCGAACCATTTTTTAGCTCGGGATACGTGGGCAAACTAAAGGAAATGACTCCTCCATATTCCCCAAGAACAGTGTCCTCTGAAATATCTTGCGTTGCAACAACACCATGAGCTTTATGCCCCGCAACCTCTGTTTTATTAAGCAACAAATGCTTTTTTCCCATTCGCTCACAGAATGCTTCATCAATCACTTGAATTTCCATGTGCGGATAGACTGTTTGTTGCTCCAAAATAGGAACGACGATTTTGAGATCATCTTCAAAACCTGTTCCAAGAAAAGCCTCTAAAAATACTTCATGAAATGAAACGGGTAATGCCACAGGCAAATAAAGGAAATGATCGAGCCAGTTTTTTGGAGTATCCATGCCCCATCTATATTTCTTGGCTAAATTATTCTTCAAGATTTTTGAGAAAATAATTACATCAGTCTAGATTTGGATGGTAATTAACAAGAAGCTCCTCACCCACTTTGATAGGAGCACACGTTATATAACAGAAACGACGTCTTCCTCTATGTATCAAAGTTTCAGCAATTACATTATTGGTGTCAGCAATATCGTGGTAATCATTGATAAAAATAAGCTCATTGCCTGCTTTAAACCCATCTACGTAGACTCTTTGTTCCGGTTGCCCCAGCTGCCACAAATAAGGATTCAGTGAATCATTTTGCAACTCGGGGTGGTTTGGTAAACTAAACGAAAGAACCCCTCCATATTCGCCGAGTACAGTCCCAGCTGGAATATCTTTAGTGGCGACAACACCTCGAGATTTATGGCCTGCTACTTCTTTAGTGTCATCGTACAAAAGGTGCTTGTTTCCATGTCTGTCGCAAAACGCCTGATCAATTATTTGAATTTCCATGTGTGGATATACTTTCTGTTCGTCCAACAATGGAACGACCAGCTTCATATCTTCTTCACATCCTGTTCCTAGAAATGCTTCTAACAAAACTTCATGAAATGAATCGGGTAAAGCTATGGGTAAATAACGGAAATTTTCTGGCCAATTTTTCGGAGGGTTCATGCCTCTTTCTATATTTCCTAGCTCTGTTATTCTTCAAGATTTTTGAGAAAAATAGTATAATCAGAAGGCAGCGGAGCAACGAGGGTGAGCTCTTTTTTTGTTACCGGATGAGTGAACCGAAGCGAATAAGCATGCAGTAGCTGTCTATGTACTCCTTTTGGAATTATCTCTTCTTTTGCATATAAAAGATCCCCAACTATTGGATGCCCCGACTCCTTTAAATGCACTCGAATTTGGTGGGTCCTTCCCGTTACTGGCACACACTTGACGAGTGCGAAGTGAGTATATTGCTTCACAAGTTGAAAGCTCGTTTTTGCCCGTTTTCCAGTCTTAACACTCCCATATATCGTCTGCCCATCAAACTCTTTTTTAGGACCGAGTTGATTCTCTACATCCCAGCTCTTATTTTTTACCGTTCCATGCACCAGTGCTAAGTAGACTTTGGCAATCTTCCGTTCAGAAAAAAGTTGCTCAAGCATCTTCTGAGCTGGCTTAGATTTTGCTATAAGAAGGCAGCCGGATGTATCTTTATCCAGTCGGTGTGCTAAATGAACACCGGGAAATGACCTCTCTGAACATTCCCGTTTCGGAGGTTTGTTTATGCAGGAAAAAAACTCATCTTCATATAAGAAACGTAAGGGGCCTTGTTCAACGATCTGCTCTCCGAGCTTATCGATATCAATCTGTATACGGTCCCCTTCACAAATTCGATAGGAGGCAAACCGCTCAAGTTTGCCATTCACTCGACACATACCATTGTGGATGGCTTCCTGTACTTTTTTTCCAGAAAACTGAGGAGAGACTTTTCCTTTCAAAAAAGAACTCAACCTCATTCCATCTTCATGCTTATATACGATATGTGTCCTAATTTTCATAATGAGAAGTTTTTCTCATTTAGAAAGGGATCTCATCATCAGAAAATGATGAAGAGCCGCTATTTGACTGACCTTGACCTTGCATCACTTGGCTGTAGTCATTATTATCCATACCAGCAAATGGATCGCTTGATCCTTGTGATGACATACCGCTTTGTTGCTGTCCGTCGCCAGACTGAGCATTGCCTCTTCCAAATGGGCTAAAGCTGATATTGTATCCGGTCATGTTTAGAGAAATCTGAGGCTGACCACTGCGATCAGTGTAAATCTCAGGCTTGCTCATATCACCCATAACCATCACAGAGCTTCCCTTCTTTAGGTATGAGATCATCTTATCGAGGTTCTCGCCCCAAAAAGTCACTCTCCAAAAAAGAGTCTCTTCTTGCTTTCCTCTTCGGTTGTTCACAGCAACGCGAACTGTTGTCACTTTTGTTCCAGAAGGAGTGTACCGCGCTTCAGGATCTGCAACAAGGTTACCCGCAATCATAATATGGTTCATTTCGACCTCCAGTCAGTTTCTCCCAGGAATGGGTATGTATTCAAGCCTATCACTATTCGACAATTGTTTGCAAAAATTCTGGGTCGGTAAACGCAGATCTCAGCGCAGCATTGATCGAGTTCATTGCGTTTTTTGCCGCAACCTTTTTTCCTGTTATATAATAGATATCATTTGAAAGCCCTTCATACTTCTTAGAGTAAAGAAGAGACCCCTCGTACAAAAGAGAAACACTGAGAACGGCCTGAGCTTTTGAGGTAGGCCGGAATGTGTCGTAAACAAACGTGCTTTCCAGCTCATCAATACCTATTATCACCTTCTGCTTACACCCTTTTTCGATGCGAAAGCCAGCACGCTTAAGGTCGGCAACAATGGCACTTCGGTATGTCTCATTAACAAAGTCAGAAGCTCGTAAACCACCTAACTTCCATCCTCGATTAGACAAGAGTTCCCCAAGATGATCAGAAGCTCGATTATCGATGACCTCGATATCGAACGTTTTTTTTGGAACACGCTCAGCAAGACGAAACAGCCCCGCTTCATATTGAAGGCCAACGGTTCGTTGCCCTGCGCATCCAGTTAAAAGTACTATTACTACAAAAAAATATGAACATTTCCACATAACCACAAAAGAGTATCGCATTTTTTTATTCGGATCAATGATTTTAAAAAAAGGCCCTCACAAGTGCTTCTGGAACCATTTTTTTAAATAAAATAAAATTAAAAAACACCAATTGAAAACACCTGTTTACTAAAAAATTAGACAAAAATAAATTAACTGCGTTAGAAGGAAGTTAAGTTCAAAGTTGCTTGTCTAAGGTAATAATAATATGGCTGAATCAACTCCTTCTTACCCTTCTCCACATGATCCTTGGTCAGATGATTCTGACTCAGTATTTTCACATGCTGGAAGCGAAGACCTATACAAGCAAAAAAAGCATGAGCTTCCGGTTGATGAAACCGAAGAGTTCAATGATCCGTATTCCGATTTAAGCCTCTTTCTCTCGAAAAAAATACGTCGAGAGCTAGAAACACATGGAACGCTAAAAAACTGGTCTGGAAAAATCCAAACTGACCTCCTCCAGAAAATACTTCCTGAATTCAAAAAAGCGTTTCCAAAATACCGCCTCGGTGCTTCTGCCCTAAAAAAAATGTGGGAGAAAGTTTCCTACTATTATGGAAAAGTAAGCACACAAAAAGGCGCTGTCACAAAAAATGGTAAACTCGACATCTACTACATGATTCGAGAGAACCTAAGACAGGTAAAAAGTCACTCACTACCCGCTCACCTACCGCCATATAACGCAGCACACAGGCTTGCTGTGAAATTGTCAGAGTGTATTGCTACACTTGACGGGGTTCGCCCAAATCTGGATCTATTAACGAGAACGATTTGGGCTGCTCAAAAGCACCTCCTTACGCACATCTCTCCAATGAATGCCAAATCTCCTTACGAAGAGTATGGAAAAATCGATAAAATCATTGTAAAATGTATGCTCGAACTGTGCACTCACGATTCGCTACTAAACCCAGAGCAGTTAACAAACAAAATCCTAGAGACGATCAAAGAGTATGATCGAATCAGAACGCTTACTGACAAAGGGACACTCCTTTCAGTACTCTCTTCACTCTATGCAAAGCAGCTCCAGCAAGCGTCAAAAGTTGAGCGCTACCACGACAATGCACAAAAAGCACACATCGACTCTTTCATCACAAGACAGTTTGCAATCCTTGCTCAGTACAAAGACTTTACACTCGATACCAAAAGACTAGAGCTCGTAAGCAGAATTTTAGCACTGTACCCGCTTGCAAATGGATTGCCGAGAAACGTCACTGACGAAACTCTTGATAAAGCGATAAAATACGTCTACTCCATTAATGTTGGAGAGGCTGGGGAAGAAATCCCTGAATTTGACCAGTCACTGATCGTCTATTTAAACACCGAAATGCATCTCTATCCAAACAAAGTACCTGGTGGCTGCCCGAAAGAAATTCTTGATGAAATCAAGCAATCCTATCATCTTGCAGTCAAACTCCCAGCAGTTCCACACCAAAACCTTAAAGACCTAGAGATCTACATCTGGAACTTCTTAAACGACAAACTAGAAGTACTCAAGAAAATCCCAATTGATATCCAGGAGATCCTACACTCTGAACTCGGGAACGTTCTTATCGACAAACCAAAACAATCATTCCGCGGGGTCGTGAACGAAGCGAGCAACTTCCTCAAAAAAATGATAGAACTCGTTCACTCTGAAGAACACGAATGGGAAGAAATTTCAAGAAAAGCGTACATCTGGGCTTTACAACAAGACCTTATTTGCCGCTATATACATTTTGATCCAAACACACCGCTATTGCTAACTCTTATGAAAGAGTGGAAAAAGCAAGGGATCAAAGAAACAGCTGTTGATCATAAGTCGTTCATTGATCACGTAGTAAGCACGTTCATTGATCAGCAAAGAGCACTCTATGAGTTTCGTTCGGTGCTTACTGTTCGAGTAACGATCCTCTACAAATACATGTGGTACAATCTGCTTACGCAGTCAACGGAATCTACATACACTCGATTTATTCAATACCATAAAGCAAAACTGAAATCGAGCAATCCGAATGTTAATGCAACCGAGCTGTTAAAAGAAGTTCGGAAAATATCAGAGAAATCGCTTCCGCTCTTTCCGTTTCCAGAAGAGTAAAAGGCACCCAATAATCGCAATTGGAATGCTCAAAAGTTGTCCCGTCATAAGAGACAATGTGCCATCCCATACGCCAAGTGTCTCTTTAAAAAACTCGAGGAAAAACCGGGAGCCAAATACTCCCATAAAGAACAAGCCAGCAAGCCTTCCCTCTTTTAAAAACCAGCGATTTTTCCATCCACCCATCAGCACCATCAAGACAACAAAATATGTTATCGCCTCATATAACTGAACTGGATGACGGGGTAGGACAGCTCCACCATCCATCGGATGGCCAAAAATAATCGCCCAAGGAACTGAAGTCGGAATCCCGATAATCTCCTGGTTACAGAAGTTACCAATCCGAATAAACACCGCACAAAGCGCAACTGGAGCACATATAAAATCAATCAGTCTGAGCAAGCTATACGACCGCTCCTTCGCCATAAAGAGCAAAAGAGAAACAATGATACCGATGACAGCACCATGACTCGCCAATCCCCCTTCCCATACAGCAATAAACTGGTATGGATCTGAGAGGTAGTCTTTTGGACTTCTATAAAAAAACAAGTGTCCAAGTCGGGCTCCAATAAGGGTCCCTAAAAAAACATAGGTAAAAAGGCTATCTACAAACTTCTTAGCCCTTTCCTTAAAAGAAAAGAAGACGCCCAGAAACTGCCGTTCCAAAGAAAGCCGATGCACCACTTCGTTTCTTTTTTCAGCATATTGATCCGCTAAACTCAATTCCCGCTTCTGTACACCTCGAACATACAGTTCGCCCTCTCGAAAAGTGCTATTCAAGGCAGAGATTACCTCGTCCTTCATCTCATCTGTCCATACACGCTCATTGAGCAAGTCGTTCTTTGTCGACTTAGAGAGTTCTGATAAAATGATATACCCTTCACGCTTGTAGCAGATATCCTCTCGAAATAGGTCCCAATCCTGGACATCAGCACGAGTAAACGAGGTAACTGAATAAAAATACCGCTCGGTAAGATGAAGCATCAATACATACGCGCAGTAAAAACCGAGCGCAAAAAGCACCCCGTACCACACGACGGGTTTATTCACCCAAGGTAAGATAAAAAGGACAGGATTAGGATCCCAATGAATCCATGCTGTGTGAACGCTCATTCCACCTCAAAGCAACTATAGCCACGCCGGCAACAATACAAGGAATACTTAAAATCTGTCCCATATGAAGCAACATATGTGGGTCAAAGTACCCTTGCTGCTCCTTCCAGAACTCAACAACAAAACGAAAGGTAAACACTGACCCCAGTAAAAGACCGGTTAAAACGCCCTGACCAAGTGGTTTTTTTCGCCGGAAAAAGAGCCGGTAAAAAACCACCATCAAAATAAAGTAAAAGAACGCTTCATACAGTTGAACAGGATGCCTTGGCTGCGGAATTCCGCCATCCTCAGGATTACCAAAAATAATTGCCCAAGGCACGGTCGTAACCGTTCCTAGGAGCTCCTGATTAAAGAAGTTTCCAATTCTAATAAAGGCGCAGCCAAACAGTACTGGGATAACAGACAAATCAGTCCATCCAAGAAAACTCATGTATGGGTATTCTTTTCTTTTCCATTTGTACCAGACGTACACAGAAGTCAATATCCCGGCAACAGCCCCATGGCTAGCCAATCCACCTTCCCATATCCGAAATACCTTCAGAGGATCGAAAAAATACTCTGCAGGGTGGTGATAGAAAAGAATATGTCCAAGCCGAGCGCCGATCACAGTTCCAACCGCGATAAAGATCCAACCAAGTTCACTTATCTGCGTTGAACGTTTGACGAGAGACAACGTTACTTTCTTTAACTGTTCATCGAAAGAAAGTCTGTTCTGTAAAACCCGATATCGTTCATCAACGAGTCGCTTCTGTGCAAACCGAAGAAGCATCCGATGAAACCGATTCTTAGGAGGAGTTAAGGTTTCCTTAATCAGTAACCCATTGAGAAGAGCTACCATATTATCACCCTCAAGGCCAAACTGTTCCTTCAATTTAGCCTTCAGCCCCACCTTGTCTACAATATCACCTGACACATACTCAGGACGATACAGAAAAAAACGTTTAACAATCTCAGAGGTAATAAAAAGCGCAAAGAAAAAACCAATCGCCCAACATACACCATACCACATCACCGGCCTCTCAAAATAGGGCATCTTAAAAACAACCGGACTCGGGTTCCAAAAAATCCAATTAAACATTTCAGTCTTCCAAATTAAGTTCGTAGCAGCATAGCATATACCTCATTTTTGATGCAGATTCTTGTCAAAAAAATCTCCCAATTGTGCTAAACTGACTCCATGCTGAAAATAAAAATTATTTATATTGGAAAAACAAAAGAGCAGTGGATCCAGGAAGGAATCGCTGAATTTGAGAAAAGGCTTACAGGTGATATAGCCCTTGAATGGCAGCTTCTCAAAAATGATCAAGAACTTGAAACAGTTCTTTCAAAAGAACAAAAATACACCTGCCTCGATCCAACAGGCACTACCCATACCTCCGAGTCCTTCTCCTCTTTCATCACAAAAACCGCCAACCACACCTTTGTCATAGGTGGTCCTGAAGGGATTCCCCCGCACCTCAAAAAGAATAACATCTCATTCTCAAAAATGACCTTTACACACCAGATGATTCGCCTTCTCCTCCTTGAACAGCTCTACCGCGGTATCCAGATCTATAAAAACACCCCTTACCACAAGTAAATCCACCCCCATACCACTTGAGTTTAACTACTCTCCACCTTTAGACTCTCCTTCCACAAAACTTTAAGGAAACTTTATGGCAGCAACACCTTTAACACCTCATCTCACTTACAGTGGCGGATACAGATCTATTCCCGAAACAAGAGGGAATGTCTTTGATGAAATAGAAGAACACGCTAAAGCAGAAAAACCAAAGGCTCAGACACTTTTAGAAACCGCTTCTCATGCACTTCAGTCCCTAACGAGACCTCGTACAACCCAAGCTGCAGCCTATACCGAGCTTACAGACGAACATACATACACCTGCTCCGATGATGCACGAATTTCTTTCAGAGAAGAGAATGTCTTCGATCAAATTAGAAAATTTTCCAAAAAAGCAAAAACGAAAGGCCCATCACTTTTAGAAACGGCTACACATGCATTTACATCCTGGGGCAGGCCACATATAGCTCCCGCTGCTGCATCAACAGCTCTCGAAACTGATAAAAAAGTAGTTAGATTCATCGATGAACGTGGACTTCCTTTAACTACTACTTCAACACCTGACTCATTTGATGATGTTACTCAGTTTCTCTTTCAACGGAATGTTAAACAAGCAACAAATCATATTGTTAAACATGGGAAGGGATTAGACGACCCCGATTTATTCGTTGCTCTCGGCCAGGGAAGGTATATCGCTGTTTTGAAAGCCGTATGGAGCGAGCGTGATCACGAAAAACGGCTAGCGTGGCTCAAAGCTTCCGCGGATAAACATAGCCTCTTGATGTGTGAGCGAGCAGTTTCCGAACTTTCTTGTTTCTTAAGAAGAGCCGAAGCTGCAGCAACCCCAATGGACTTCGAGGCACTCCTTCGAAAAATATACAATGTCGTCTTACCGTACCTGCAAGTGGGAATTGCGCGACTTCAGATTGACCATAAAATTTCTGGCGCATACCTTCTCGTCAAACCAGAAACGGTTCGCATAATCTACCTTGTTTCAATTGATAACCTTTTGAAAACAAGAGTCGGTTTGAGCGCAAAAATCATAGGTGAAAATGCAGATCGGATGAAAGCTACTCACTACGAGCGTTGCCTTATACTCTATCGTGCACTCAGGCCTGAACGGTTTAGCCTTCCTGCTGCGTGGATAAAACCGAGCCATAGTGGTATAGACACTGGCCCCATTATAGAAAGAATCATAACCGAAAAAATCACAATTGCTGAAGCAGCAGCAGCAGATGGAAGACGGTTTTTAGCTGAAATGGGTAGGCCACTCCTTGGTAGGTCATAAACACTTTCCTTCGATTTGCAATTAAAACTCCTCCATGAGAGTATTTTGCCTTGCAAAAACTAAAGGGAAGCTATGCGTACACTAACTACACTCTTCATGACTTTTCTAACGTTTTTTGGTTTACACGCGAACAACCAAGACTATACACTTGTACTCGGAAGCGGTGGCACGAAGGGACTTGCACACGTCGGGATACTTTCGGAGTTAGAACAGCTTGATGCCCGACCAGCCTATATTGTCGGATCAAGTGCTGGTGCGATTGTAGGTGCGCTTTATGCAAAATATCAATCTGCCTTTGAGGTATACAAAATCCTTATCGATCTCAAACAAGATGACCTCATCGAATGGAGATTCACGATCAATGGTTCATTCAGCCACAACACGAAACTCTACAACCTTTTAAAGGAACACTTGGGTGATATGACCTTTGAGGAGCTCGAAGACATCAAATTCGTTGCCGTGGCAACTGAAATTGAAACAGGCACAGCAACCTATCTCAACTCAGGGTGTATAGTCGATGCTGTAATGGCGAGTGCCGCGCTTCCCGGAATATATGAGCCGTACACAATTGGCGACAAATCCTACATTGATGGAGGGTGTGCAGATCCTCTCCCAATCAACTATGCATTCAATCAAGGGATCCACCCTATTTTTGTTTCAAACATCTGTTCAAGCCTCCCAGAAAAATCAGACTCTATTACGAATCACATTCATAGAGCTCTTGAAATCATTCATCAAAACCTGGCTCTTTCTCAGATAGAAAACGCAGACGTAGTCCTCAAACCTGAGCTTGATTTCATAACGAGTCCAATTGACGACAGCCAAAACGATCAAATTTTTGCCGCAGGAAAAAAAGCTGCTCATGAAAAGCTTGAGGAGCTCCAAAAAACCTTCCAGGATGAAGAAGACTAAATAATTTTCCTGTGCGCTTTAAAAGACTTGTTGAAGACTTCGTAGGCAATCAACAGCACGACCACGCTGAAGAATGAAAGGAACACTATATTCATCTTCGGTAACAGGGTAAAAATAAGTATCGAAGATAATTCACTTAAATTATCTGACGATTCTACCAAACCAAAGATCGTACCGAGTCTATGCTTGTGCTGATGTGTTGATAAATACGAGTATAGCCTCGGATCAATAACACCGTAGTAGAATGCAAAAATAAAGTTGAGCAGCACAATTGTATTGAAGATTTTTCCGCCAAAAAGAATATAAATTCCAAAGAGCAACGTTATAAAAACTGAGAACATCACTCCAAAGGAAATCACCTCAGTATCATTATTATTCACAAACATTTGAGCAAGTACCCCCCCCAAATATCCAAGGCTAAAGGCCGTAACCGCGTGAATCACGTCGACCGGACCGAGCGTTTCTATTCGGTAATAATACAAAATGTACCAAATCAAATAGACGAGGTAATACCCCTTAATCGAATAGAAAAACCACTTCTTCTTAATCATCTCACCGATAAGCGTAATCTCCTTCCAAAGAGAAAACTCTGTCTCATTATTATCGGCATCTCGTGGATCATAAAAGCAAAATGCAGAGAGGAAGGTAGCTAACAAACAGAGCGTTGTCATTACCCAAAAAATAATCTCCAGATTCAAATACCAACGAGCCCAATAAAAACTCAAATAGGCAACCATCGATGTACCAAGAACGAGTCCCATCGAAATACGAGACTTCTTCCCGAAATTCACATCAAGAAGTGACGCAGTTGCAATCGGGGTTAAGTTCCCAAACAGTCCATTGATAATAAAAGAAACGAGTAAAAAGGCTGTCCCTTTAGAAAGGGCAACAAACAAAAACACATGCGCTATAAAAACGAATAAAAAACCGTAAGCCAGTCCCTTCTTTCTCGAATAAAAGTCTGAAATACTTGCTTGCACTGGAGCTGCGATAATCTGCAGCACATAAAAAAGAAGAAGATACGAGATATGGAACCCATCCACTTCTCGTGAAAGAGCAAGACTTGATACAAAGGTAAGCTCACGTATAAAAATTAAAAGTAGCGCTAGCATACTTTTTGCTATACATGAGCCTACCTAAGAGATCAATTATTTATTATCTTGCTGATTGTGCTTACAGCAACAACAGCCAGCCAATAAATTATAGATCGCCGCTATCAGCCAGAGGCCGACAAAGGCATCCAGAAAGCCATATCCAAGCCCTAAAAAAGCACCTCCCCAGGAAATATCATATCCCGGATAGATACTCATTACGACTTTCAATAAAGCTTCAGAATACCCTGTGTACATTGCTAAAATAGTACACACGAACATCGAGATACCCCAGACGATACCGCCTGCGACACCTAATTTGCACGCTTTGACCATATCCCCCCCTTGCTATACTTGTGGTTTAGCGGGTAGCACTAAGCGTTCCTACACTTTAATTATGACTAATTTTTTGAATTTGGCAAAAGGAAAAAAGTAATTCTATAACCTTTAAGAGGTTACGCCTTTCTTGGCTTCACAAGAAGGTACTTTAAGAAAAAGGTCGATCCGTTCAGGAGAGCAAAGCCAACTGCGGTATCAATCATCCCTCTAATGTCGCTAGTAATCGGCAGGTATTTGATCCCCATTCCAAGGAGCATCATTCCGCCAATCAAAGCTACATACCACTTAGGAAACACCACAGAAAGAGGTACTTTTCCGCCGTATGGTGAAATTCTACTAATCAAACGATCGGCACCCTTTCGAAGAGCGACATACCCTTTAATGTATCCGAAAAAAGCAGACACAAAAACCATACCCAAGAGGGCATAATCCATGGATCCTAAAAGACGTGCTAAAAAACCTAAAACAGGCTGCTGTGAACGAGTGACCGTCTGATAAATCATCGCTTCATACAAGTAATTCATCCCTTTGTACAACAGCATTGTTCCTATGCAAAACCAAAGTACGAATGAAAGGAGAACTGCAGCTTTTTTCGAAATCTTCATTAGACATCTCTTTTTTTTTTACCAAATTATATGACATCAAACAATTTACATCAAAAAAAATCTTGCATAATGTTCTAAACTATATATAGTAATGGACAGCGTTGAAAAGGATTTATATCAATGAATGTATCACTCGCTTTTACCAGAATATTTTTTGGTATTCTTAGTATTCTCTTTGTAACAGTATTTACAGTATCCCAAATTGAAGGTGCCTATCTCTTCAAAGTACTTTACGGAGTTATCGGCGGACTTGTGATAATAGGAGTCCTCATTCTCTTCGATATAGTATTTAGGAAATTTAACCTTCGCTCCTTCAATATAGCCATTGTTGGATTGTTCATCGGATACCTTATGGGTCTCGCACTAGACCTTCTTTTTAACGTAATACTCGACATCAGTTCCATCTCCAGAACCATCCACGATGACTCGATCGACATGATCAGAATTCTCCTTTTCCTCTTCGGGACCTACCTAGGAACTATCTTCACACTCCGTTCCTCAGACGAACTGTATGTAAGCATCCCCTTCGTGAAATTTGCACCATCTGAAGAAAAACAAAAAGACTTCATTATCGATGGTTCGGTTCTTTCAGACGCACGTATACTAGACCTTTGCACAACTGGGATACTTGACAAAGCGATAGTCGTACCACGATTCATCATCAAAGAACTCTATGGACAAATCGAAACCGGCGAAGAAAACGTAAAAACAAGGTGTAGACGTTGTCTTGACACCCTCAAAAAAATGGAAGAACTTCCGAACCTTCGACTTCGATACAACGATACCGACTTTCCTGAAGTCAAAGACATCCATGGAAAACTCATTCGCCTCGCTCGTTTAATCGATGCAAACCTCCTTTCGGCTGACATCTCAAAAGTAGAAATGTCCTCAATCGAAGGAATCAAAATCATCAATCTCCACTCACTTTCCAACGCACTCAAGCCACTCCAGGATACCGGAGAATACATCACCATCAAAGTACAACGGATCGGAAAAGAGCCTAGACAGGGTGTTGGATACCTCGATGATGGTACAATGGTTGTAATCAACGGTGGTGGAAACTTCCTCGGACAAACCATCGAAGCACAAGTCCTTTCCGTAAAACACACCTCTTCTGGTAGAATGATATTCTGTAATGCACTGGAAGAAGGAATGGAACATGACACAGAGCAGTGATATCCCCTTCCCCATGATACGGGGGCTCGGTTCAGATATCATAGAAATAACCCGAATTCGTGAATCGCTACAAAAACATGGCGAGCACTTCTACAACAAGCTCTTCACAGAAGGTGAGCAAGAATACTGCTTGCGACATGCAGACCCAGCTGTCCCCTTCGCAGGACGCTTTGCAGCAAAAGAAGCTATCGCAAAAAGCCTTGGTACAGGATTTGGAAAAATACTCTCATGGCTCGACATAGAAATCAAAAAAGATGAACACGGAAAACCGTTTGCAGTCTTATGCCCGTCCATCCTCACCTACTTCAACAACCCGACCATTCACCTCACCATCAGCCACTGCCACACCTACGCAACAGCGACCGCTATCCACACAAGCTAGCAATACTTTTCGCGCTCTTCTCAAACCCACTCCAGCCGCCTCCTCTACAATTCTTCACGGAAAACGACTGCGGTTCAATCGAATTCAGCCGTGACCAACTAACTGGCATTGCAATCGGAGCCCCGGGAAGTGCACGCACTGCATATGGAGCAACCCCATGCTGAGCATACGCATTCCTCAATACATCGATATAAACACGCCCCTTTCGAGCTGACTTTCGCACACCTGTTGTGCTCAGCGACGGATCCATTTCAACCACCATCTCTGCAACCTCTTTTGCAAAACCTCGCACTCCCTCAAACAAAACCGTCTGCTTAATCGGCACCACAACATGAAACCCACGAGAACCTGTAGTCATCAAAAATGGGGTCAGAGAAAACTCCTTACTCAGCACCTCCTTCAAAAGACGTGCCACCTCCCTTGCCTCAGCCACCTTACCCTTCGGCGGATCGACATCAAAAATCAGCCGATCCGGCTTCTCCAAAGACCTTTTTGAGGAAAGCCATATATGGGGCGTCACGCATCCAAAATTCACCAAATAAAGAAGAACATCCTTCGTCGAACCAACAACAAGTTCTCCCTTTCCTTTTGACTCCCTCTTCACTTTCACACTCGGAATCCACTTCGGAAAATGCTCCGGAACATTCTTCTGAAAAAAACCATCCTTACCAATCCCATCGGGAAACCGTTCCATCACAATT
>Ga0070729_10000934_pt1 | contig 51822 bp, 48 predicted proteins | sample tdDd472_FD_66725 | JGI IMG/M metagenome (GOLD analysis project Ga0070729, IMG submission 66725) | Marine sediment microbial communities from the Atlantic coast under amendment with organic carbon and nitrate - tdDd47.2 | ecosystem: Environmental > Aquatic > Marine > Coastal > Sediment | place... | reverse complement strand
TTGAGACGACGTCAAGCAATATTTGAATATTCAACTATTTATACTAAATTAGTTTTGATATACAAAAAAAACAACTGCCATGCAGGATTTATTTGCATTTTAACGACTAATGAATTTTTTAAAAACAGATTCCCTACTCTGCCCGGTCAATCTTTTGACAAATAATTCAATTGCTCATTCAGATTTTCCTGTTATATAAAAACCTTCAATAGCTCCCTTAATACCTTTCAGGTTAAGAAATCCCGCGGATTCCCGTATATAGTGAAGGTCAAGAAAATCTGCAGTTGTTGATGAAACAAGCACTTTGCCTGGTTTGCTCTGAGCCTCAAGCCTCGCTGCGATATTTACAGCAGGACCAATTACCGTATAATCTGAACGGGAAGGAGTTCCAAAATTACCTGTTACGACTTCCCCCGTATTAATCCCTATACGCAGCTGCATTGGGTGTTCTTGAACAATTGAGGGAGACACTTCAAGCATTTCCAGAGCCAGGTCGACTGAACGCCGGGCCTGCTCTTCAGCAGAAAGAGTCATTGGAGCGCCAAAAACAATCATAATACCGTCACCAATAAATTTATCGATAGTTGCTTCATATTTGTAGGCAATATCCACCATTACCGATAGATAGCGATTAAGAAGATCACCCACAGCTTCTGCTCCAAGTTTTTCAGACATTGAAGTAAAGCCAACAATGTCAATAAACATCACAGTCACTATGTTTCTTTCAGGCGGTGTATCAAGAGAAAGCTCACCTTTAGCCGCCAGTTCAACCATAGAAGGGGGAAGATAACGCTGAAGTACATGATTGGTTATATAGCGGTGCAATTTCAAAGACTGGTTCATTCCATAGTTAATGCTGAAAAATGTAAAAAAGAGCCCTACAACGATTCCATTTACTATAGTTGACATGGTCTGAAAATCAATAAATGCAGTGTGTTGAACGGGCATTGATGCCAGGGGAGAAAGGGGTATCAGTGCATTAAATTCCAAAATACTGAAAAACACAAAAAGACCAACCCCCAGCAGAAGAGCCGCTAAGGACGTAAAATAATCAATAAATACACGATAGAGCGCAAATACGGTTACAATGAATAAAACAGCTGATGAAGTCATTGTGCCGCTGCCATACATCATAATCTGATTGGTTGCTATTTCTATAAACAGGCAGAGATAGGAAAGGGCTAGAATAGTTCGACTGTTTTTCAAATCCTGAATGTAGATTATAATATTTATAAACGCATATAAAACTACCATTATGCTCCACGTTTTAAACAGAACAGAAAATGTCCCACTGTCATAGGCATTATGCTTTATTTTTAAAAGTGAGATAAAAGTACTTAGAAACATAACGGGGCAGACAATAAAAAGTTTTGCCAGAGATGCAAACTTAAAACGTTTCAGCTCCGCCCTTCCCGCTCCAATGGGAGTAAAACATTCTAAAAGAAATCTTTTACTTTTTCCATTTTTAAAAAAACCTGATATTTTCGATTCAGTCAATTCATGCCGCCTTGTTTAAACTTTTAAATATTGACAAATAACTGCAGTATTAAGAGACTTTTAACAATTTTAAAGGGAAGTTTAAAAATTACATTGTTGTGATGAGCACTAATAATAACAAGCTAATTACCATTTGACAGGAACTATACATGAAAATTCTCCATCCCTTTGCCTGGCTGACCGAAGCAATTCAAAAAAAAGCTTTTGTAATACTGTTTTTCCTCACCAGTACCGTAATGGCTGTTCTTGCCATACTTGACCAGTCACTGATTACCGAATCAGTTCCTCTCGGGATAGTATCTTTTGAATTCGCAGGAAGCCTTTCTTCCGCTCAAAGCATGGTCGCTTCCTGGGGAGCGGAAGCAAAAATATATGCAGCCCTGAGCCTTGGAATTGATTATCTATTTATGGTACTTTATGCCGCCTCAATTTCACTGGGATGCTCTCTGACCGCCCGTGCTGTAAATACTTCCTTTTTATCTAAGGCTGGTATACTTCTCGCCTGGGCACAGTTTCTGGCAGTCATACTTGATGGTATCGAAAACTATGCACTTATAAAACTGTTACAGGGATCTAAAAACGCACTGTGGCCGGCACTGTCTTTCTGGTGTGCTCTTCCGAAATTTATAATTGTCTTAGCAGGTCTTACCTGGATCATATACGGTGCGGTACTGATAGTTGCAAAAAAGATTAAAAGATCTAATTAATGCAATAATACTACCGGCACCCATTATCTTTTTTCATGACAAGCTGCGGATATTGACCCATAATTAAATCTACTCGTTTATTTACATCTTTATCTTCAATTAAAGGCGGTGCATGGTGGGGCTTAATTCGTGCATCTATAATCATAGAGCCTTCGCAACCCCAGTGCTTGTTGTCATAAAAGCTATTCAGTCCATCTATATCAGATGCGGGATTAGACCGTGTAAAGGTAACCCATAAAAAATTATCAATATTTTCAGACACGAACAGGCTGTCATCCACAATAACAATAAGGGGAAAGCCTTTAAGCCCCTTTTGTTTTACCAGATTTTTTTTCAACTTCTCCACATCAGAATTTCTTTTCTTATACTTTGGACCTGTAACTGCCAGGACGCCCTGCAGGGGAGACACCGCATCAGAAAAACCCTCGGGCAGAGAAAAACCAGGAGCAATGTTACTGCCCAGTTTTCGTACCGGTTCACCTGATGCAGCCAGAATTACTTTCGAGCCTTTATTCAATCCGTCGCCGGAATAATCAAGCGTATCTATAGTCGTATTAGTAGTAAAGTGAATATCCCGTTTCAGATTTATACGCTCAAGAATGTGACACAGGAACAATGCTATATCATGAGTGGATAATGCATGATCGTCTTCTTCAGCAGAGATTAACAGGTACTTTGCAAGGGACAATTGACCAGAACCTAGAATTCCATTTGCTACCGTCAAAAGCTGAGCAGGCCTTGATCTTTTCATATACGGAACATAGTGATCAGAACCAATAGCCAGAAGCAGTGGATGAACACCAGCCTGGTCTACTGCATGAACCTCTTTCAGACCTGAAACCTCTGAGCTCACTGCCGGCCTGGTTATCTCATGTATAAAATCACCAAATTCAGTATCCTCCTGGGGAGGGCGGCCAACAACGGTGAAGGGCCACACTGCATCATCACGATGGTACACTGCATCAACCTTCATTACCGGCATATCATGAGTGAGACTGTAATAACCGAGATGATCTCCAAAGGGACCTTCTGGTTTTATTGCTCCTGGCTCGATGGTACCGGTAATGCAGAAATCAGCCTCTGCCGCGATCACGTGGCCCTTAACCTTCGTATAACGAAATCTCCTTTTACCTAAAAGGCCTCCAAAGGAGATTTCCGGAACATTATCAGGCAGGGGCATCACAGCTGCGACGGTCATTGCCGGGGGCCCCCCGATAAAAATACTCACCTTCAGGGGTTCATTACGTCTCAAAGATTCCTGGTGATGATGAGCAATCCCCCGGTGAATCTGGTAATGGAGCCCCACTTCATCTGGTTTATATTCATTACCATTTAACTGAACTCTGTACATTCCAAGATTCGAAGACATGGGTCCCTTCCCTTCGGGATGCTGTGAATAGACCTGAGGGAGTGTAATATACCTGCCCCCGTCATCCTTCCAGGAAATAATACCGGGCAATTTATCAATGGTTGTTTTATTTTTAAGAACCGGAGCCCGAAAAGTCATCACCTTTTTTGGCAGGCCATGGGGCAGAAAAAACAGAAGCCTTAAGGTTTTAAAGGGATGCTTAAAGGCCTCCTGGGGACTGCCGACAATATGCATAAATATCTTGAGGGGATTAATGGTATTTCGAAAAATATATCGAATTCGGTCATGGGTGCCGTAAAGATTTGAAACGGCTGAAAATGGAGAATCCTTGACCTTTTCAAATAATACAGCAGGACCGCCGGCCTTATAGACTCTTCGCTGAATTTCCGCCATCTCCAGACAGGGATCAACCTCATCGGTAATTCGAACCAGCTGCCCCTGTTTTTCAAGATCCTGGATTAAATCTTTGGTCTTTCTGTATGTCATAATCATAGATCCTCAGGGAATATAAAAGTAGAAAAAATTAATTAAATTCCTGTCCGACAGCATATTTATTTAAATAAAAACTTTACCTGTCTATTTTAAACTTTATCTGTTTAAAATTATTTCCAGTCAAATCATATTTCATAAAATACAAAAAGGGACACAGAAGGTCCCTTTTTACATAGCAGTTCACGGTTCAAAATAGGCGCAAACAACAGATGGTAAAGCCTGTTATTATTCTATTCTTACCTTTTGATTCTGCGGCCTGTTGCCTTTGATGATCTCTCCCTATCAGAATCAGACTCATCAATAACTATCTTTAGATAGGCTTTCCTGCCCCAGGTAATTTTATACATAACTCCATTATATTCTACCCTGCCTTTTTTATGCAGCAAATAATAACGGCCACTTTTCTTTTTGAAAGGAAGATTTTTCTCATCATCCGCGTCGAAGCTTACATACAGAATATCACCTTCTTCCTTTATGCAAACCCCGCGTGTTCCCCTAAGAATTCTCTCAGTATACTGAATTTCTCGTTTCTTTTTCTTGTATGCACCTGATTTTGATACTTTCCTTTCTTTTAACTTAGTTTCTCTCTCAAGAGTAATACGACCAGAATTATAGAACTGAATTTTTCCAATTTCTATTTTATTTTTCTCAAATGCAACTCTTAGTTTGGGCGTAAATGCAGATTTACATGAAACTAAACTAAAAGTAATTAATACAGCAAACAGCATTGCAATGTTAATACGTTTCATAAACAATCCTCCGTTTCAATACAGAAACTTATTATTACTACTAAGCATGAAATCTTCTTTTACTTATACCGGTAAAGTCAAGAGTAAAAACAGCAAAAGAGACAAAAAAAACACAATATTATCGTCTTGCGATATAATTTACCGCAAGCCGGTCATTGGTCTTTTAACTGAATCATGGTAATCCGGGTATTATAAAAAGTCCGGTTTGCATCCGGTCTTTTTTTAATTTATAGCAGTACCCCTCAAGCTATTGATGGTGACAAAAAGCCCTTGTAAGACTGCTGCCTTTCTGTCAAAATTCTTAGTACTTCTTTCAACAACTGGAAAGAAAAATGGAAAACAGGAAGCATCAAAAATTATCTTTCGGCGTCAAACTCGGTTATGGAATTGGTGATATCGGAAGTAATTTTTTTATTATCACAACAGTTATGTTTCTGCTTTTTTTTCTAACAAATGTTGTTGGTATTGAACCCGCCCTGGCGGGCCTCGTGCTTTTACTTGCAAAATTATGGGATGTTGTATCTGATCCTATCATGGGCGCGATATCGGATTCTACTCATTCCCGAATGGGGAGGAGACGCCCCTATCTTATTTTCGGGGCTGTGCCATTTGGACTCTCATTGTTTTTTCTATTTACAGCCCCGGGATACAATTCTGATCTCTTTAAATTGATTCATGTGGGAGTAATGTTTATTGCTGCATGTACCGCATTTACAGTAATCAATGTTCCTTATTCAAGCATGGTTGCAGAAATGTCAGATGATTATAATGAAAGAATGTCTATTACATCATTTAGAATGATCTCTGCTTCCACTGGAGCCCTCCTTGCCGGTGGACTGGCTATGCCCCTTGTTAAAAGTGGCGGGGGAGGGAAAAGCGGTTTCATGTTTATGAGTAGTATCTTTGGTGCTGTTATGATCTTATCCTGTCTCGTATGCTTCAGGGCAACCAGAAATGTTCCAGCACTGCCGCCTGCAAAAGATTTACCATCTTTAAAAGAACAGATTAAAATTGCCTTCAAGAATACGCCTTTTATTCTGCTTGCTGTCAGTTATTTTTTCCAGGCCCTGGCTGCGGGAGTCTTGATGGCCGGAATGATTTATTTTGTAAAACATGTGATGAACATGCCTGAGACCTCTATGGGAATTATTTTCCCAATTTTTTTGGGGACCGCGGTTTTATGTATTCCGATCTGGGTTAAGATCGGTATGAAACTCGGGAAAATTAAAGCCTATACTATCGGCCTCACTTTTTTGAAAATAATGCTTTTTTCTTTTTATTTCACAACACCTACACAAATGGGGGTCTTTTACGGGCAAATATTTTTTCTCGGTACTGGCTTTTCAAGTTTTCAGCTTTTTCCTTTCTCGATGCTTCCCGATACAATTGAGTATGATGAGATGCAGTCAGGTTTGCGGAGAGAAGGTATTTTTTCAGGTTCATGAGCAGCGGGTCAGAAAATTGCCTATTCAGTCGGTCCAGGCATTGTCGGCTTTGCCCTGTCTTTATCAGGATTTGTAAAAGTGGGAGTGCAGCCTGAAAGCGTCAGCCAGGGTATCCGGATTGTATTTTGTATCTTTCCGGCAGTGATGATGCTCCTTAGTTTTATTCCTTTCCTTAAATATGATTTGACGGTAGACAATTTTGAAAAAATAAAGAATAAACTAAAGTAAACGGGAAGTATCTGCTGTAAACTTCCTTACCCATAATTATTTCACCAGTCATTTCGATGATAAGATGCTTAAAAAAACCAGCCTAATTTTTAACAGGAACTCCCATGAGCGCCCTGATCATTGTGATGACTCGCCGGAGTCTGCTTCTTTTAGTTCTTTTAATAGTATCATAAAGGTCTACAGTATCTCTGGGAGGGACCGTCAGCACCTCTGTGTTAACAAGCCTGATCGACCCGGGCTTACAGGTTGATACACACAATCCGCAGCCGATACATTTTCCTGCAGAGAGAATAGCCTTTTTATCTATGATCTTAATCGCCTCAAGGTTGCACCGCTTTACACAAACTCCACATCCGATACATGATTCTGAATCAATTTCAGCATAATAATTTGTTGCAGCAAAATCCCCGGGCCGGGAAAAACTTTTCATCATTTTCAAGATCCCGCAGCAGCAGCTGCAGCAGGCGCAGATAAACTGAGGATCCTGCTCATTGGCAGTTTGAATGACGAGGCCGTTCTTTTCAGCCTTCTCTATGATAGCCAGGGCTTCGTCTTTTGTAATAGAACGGCCCCAGCCTTCCCGGGTGTAGGTATCATGATAATCATGAAGGGCAATACAGACTTCGTTTGTATCACTCTGGCGGCACGGTTCTCCATCAAGCCCCTGGGCCTTTTTGCAGATGCAGTCGGTAACCGAAAGCCCCTTATCGGCATTCATGATTATTTTCCGTATCTCATCATAACTGTTTATTTTTATTTCGGGCGAAAGACTTTTCTCTATCGGGATGACCCGCATCTGGGGGACCCCGGTGGTAAGATAATCAATGGCATATCCCTGTTTCAGGTACGTTACCGCATCCTGGTAAAACTCCCGGGTCATGTAAGCGGTTTGAAATTCATACATGCCGACCACAAAGGGAATAAGGGCATAGCGTTTTTCATCGCCTTCATGTTTTGAAAGAATATTTCCGGCTGTTGTCATTTCATTGAGAATCTTTTCCAGTTCATTTTCAGAAAACTGAGAGGCATCAGACCTTGAATAGAGCGATTCTGCGGTACGAAATGTATGATCCATTGCAAGGGCAGCCTGTGCCTGCCGGGGAGTAAACATTTTTTCCAGAAGCTTAAACTCAACACCTGAAGGAGTTCTCGGATATCCGACAGGCATGGAGTTAAGATGCCTTCGCAGCTTTCTGTAGATTTTATCCATTACTATATCTTTTTTCCGGTTAGTTCTTCCAAAAGGACAGAAGCAGTAGAAATACCCTCTGCCATTCCGGGAAAGTTTTTTGTCGAAGAAACATTATAAAGATTATGCGGGATATCAGATTCATCAATAGTGCCTTTGAGCACTTCCCTTACGCTCATTCTTCTTCCATAGGCGCTCCCCAACTCACACCCTGTGTCTTTTTCAATATCAACAGAACTGATTATCTCTGTAAAAACAACTTTTGATTTTATTCCTGGAAAAACATTTCTCTCCAAAATATCTACAACATCCCTAGCCAGCTTCTTTTTGAATTTTTTGACTTCCGCCGCCCCCTTCTTATATATCTTTTTCTCCTGCTCATAGTTTCCCGGACAAAAAAGAACCAGCGCATCAAGGTCTTTGTCAATTGAAGCGGTAAAGCCATTTGCTGTTGGTGAGTTAATAAAAAGCATTTTTGGCGTGTCAGTAACATCAGGGCTGTGGTAATCGACTTCATATCCGTCCTGCCACCAGTAATTACTTCCTTTCATTTCAGGTATTGCCTTGAGCCCCTTCTTTACACCGATACATATTGTAGGGATACTGTGAGAAGGAGAGTATTCGAATTTTTCAGATTTTTTCTTCAAAAGAGCATCAGTCAGCCGTGGGGATATATCGCTGAAAACATAGTCACAGGGATATTCTGAACCGTCTTCACAGATCACGCGGGAAGCTGTATCATTATCGGCAACGATGCGAACAACTTTTTTCCCGGTTTGAACTGATCCACCGGCCTTTTTAATTATGCTCCCCATAGAAGCAAAAAAATGATGAAAACCCTTTTGCGGGTAACGGGCCCCTTTATGATAGTTCCCGGTCCCGACGATAAAGGCGAGTGCTGACATTTCAGATTCAGATTCGGCAAAAATCCCCCCGTGACCGTAGAGAATACGCCTGACCATACTGCTGATACCATAAGAATCAAACCATTCGCCTAGGGACTGAAAAATTATTTTACCCATTTTTAACTTGGTGGTAAACCTGGCTTCACCACGAATTAAGAATTTTGTAGCAAGAAAAACTCTGTTTTGAGTGGTGACATTTGCACTGAAAAATGCCTTATAGGATTTATAAATTTCAATCATATCATTGAAGAGACTGGTTATTTCATCACGCTCTTCAGGAAAAAGCCTGATCAATTCATCCCTGAATTTTTCTTTCCCCAGGGGTACCTGAAAATTACAGTAAAAACTGTTTGATTCGTAGTTTCTGTGCCCTATGAATATTTTTTCAAACCCGCTCTCTTTCATCAGAAGAAAAGGATCTGATTTTTTAATTTCTAAAAATTTTAAAAAACGGTCTCCCAGTTCTCCATTATTGAATTCCCATACGTACTGGGGGCCCATGGAAAACTTTAATCCCTTAAACGTAAGCCATCTACCGTGCCCGCCAATAAGTTTTTTATGCTGTTCCAGGACGGTTACACGATGTCCCTGTTTTGCGAAAAGCGCACCGGAAGCCATCCCGCCGATACCGCTGCCGATTACGACGATGTCTTTTTTTTCTTCTGTCCAGAGAGGTGTGTTTTTAATATTAAAAATTTTTAATTTAAAAGGAAGTTTCCCCATTTCATCTTTTAGCGCCATTTGTTGATCCTCAATTTTTTTTCAAAGAGTGAGTGCGCGATCCGTCCAGGGGGCCACGCACTCACTCTTTAGAATAATTCTATTTTTTGCGGATAGTAGAAGAGAAAATTTTTCTGTCAATATCTTTCTACAGAAAAAGCAGCTGTACTTAGTTAACCAGAACAGTGATTTAAAAAAGGATTAAATTAACTTAATTCTTAATGATTACTTTTGATAAAATATTCGCTCATCATGACGGTACGAACATCCCTGATTTTCAAAAAAGATTTCACTGCCCTTAATATTCTGGCAATATTTCTAATGAGCTGAAAAATATTACCAGCACCGTAGAAAAGAAATAGATTCGATACATGCTTTTTGGAAGGCCATCCTTCAATAACGATACCATCATAAACAGGCGCATCGGCGGTAAAACGTTCAAGGACCACGTTTCTTACATAGCGGCCCCTTGGCTGAATCAATTCCGATACCGGTGACATGACGTAAAACCATCGGTGCACCCACTCTTTTGAATTATATCTCTCTGGGCGCTTCAAAAGGTTTACCGAGACAACACCGGGTGAACGAGTACCGTCGGGCCAGTCACGCTCCCTCATATGAATGTTGCCCCCGTACTCCCTGTAGATGGATTCTTCGACATGGTAACCTGCGCAGGTAAAGCCCTTTTTTTTAAGTATTGCTTCAACAGTTCCAGCAATAGATATATCATCAAGCCAGACTTCGACCTGGGCAGAAATCATTTTTGCAAATAAAGGTTTCGGTGCCGGCGACCGCACATTGGAGTCAGCATCATTGATGTACATGGTCAGCTCTTCTGCGCCAGCCTCCAGTATTTCAAAACTACATTTTTCAAGAAGATATTCGCGGCGTTCCTTTTCTGTCTGATTAACAGGTGACCATATCAAAAAAATGATTTTATTTCTACGCTTCATTGCAGCTCCTCAAAGTGTTGTAACGCTAAAGAACTATTGACTGAAAAACCGAGAGATGCAACTTTATTTTTCAACAAAACTGTTGCTTCAAGTGGACAACCAGCTTGGAAAAATTTACACATACAAGCTTACATAACACTGCTAGAATTTCATTGACAGTTTTCCACTCTCGATAAAACTGTCTTTATAAAAAAAGAATTCCGGTTTCAGGGGATTTTTCCGTTAGAGCATTCTACCGAAAAAAGTCACTCAAGGCGGCTGAGATTTACAGCTGCTGTGTGTAAACTTCCCCCTCAAAAAAATAAAAGAAACCTGAGCAATTCAGGGATACAGGGTAAAGCTAATAATTTCAGCTACTCAGAGGAGTTATCAATGCTGACAAAAATCTCTGATCTTGAAGATCAACTGTCTAAGAGAAAAAAAAAGGCAACCCTTGCTGTTGCCGCAGTAAAAGATGAAAACATTTTCCAGGCGGCACTCACAGCCAGAGACCGTGACCTGGTAGATGTGACCATGATTGGCAATGAGAGCCGTATTCAGGCCTATGCCGATGAAAAAGATTTTGACCTGGCGGGTGTTACAATCATCTGTGAAGACGATGACCACCAGGCAGGGCAGAAAGCCGTTGAGCTTATCAATGACGGCAAAGCCCAGATTCTGATGAACGGCCAGGAAGGCTACCATGGCGCCGCTGTCATCACCCGCGCCGTTACGCCCGCCTCTGCCCGCATAATGCGGAGCAAGCGAATATCACACCTGGCGCTCTGCGAACTTGAAGGCTACCACAAGCTGATCGGCATCACCGATCTGGTATATAATATTCAACCTGAACTTATGGATAAGGCCGCCATTATCAGCAACTCGGTCTTCTTTATGCGGGTCCTTGGTATCGAAACCCCAAAGGTCGCCGTACTCGCTGCCGTTGAAGTGGTCAACGAGGCCATGCCCGCAACCATGCACGCTGCCATGCTTTCAAAAATGGCACAGCGCGGTCAGCTTAAAAACTGTATCGTTGAAGGCCCCCTTGCCTTTGACAATGCCATCTCTTTAGAGGGTGCCATACACAAGGGTATTCCCAATGATGTTTCTGGAGATCCGGATATTCTTTTAGCTCCGGACATCGAAACAGCCGGAATGCTTTACCAGTCCTTTGTCTTTTTCGCCAGGGCAAAGGTTGCCTCCATAACCCTTGGTACTTCTGTGCCGATTGTTTTTACTTCACAGCTCGATTCACACGAAACAAGGGTAAACAGTATTCTCATGGCGGCAAGCCTAGATGCCTGATCCTGGACGACATAAAAAAGAGAAGGAGCATTGATAATGTATAAAACACTTGAAGAAGTTTTTGAAAAACGAAAAGTAAGGGGACTTAACAAAACCCTGGTTGTCGCCGCAGCAGAAGATGACCACGTTATTGACGCCATCATGCTGGCCAAAAACGAAGAAATCATCAAACCGATTCTGGTCGGCCATGAAGAAAAAATTCATCAAATAGCTGAAAAAGACGGCTACGACCTGACCGGCATTAAAATAATTAATGAACAAGATCCACGGGAAGCATCAGTCCTGGCGGTAAAAATGGTTCATGACGGGGAAGGTGATATTATCATGAAGGGGCTTGTTGATTCATCTTCTTTTCTACGCCCCATACTGAGCCGTAAGTACGGCCTGCGAAGAGGTGATACCCTTTCACATACCGGCATCGTTGAGCTTCCTTATTATCATAAGGTTTTTGCCCTCACCGACGCAGCTTTCAATATCACACCGGACCTTAATGCAAAGATCGGCATGGTTAAAAATGCTGTGTACCTGATGCGGAAGCTGGGCATTGAGAAACCGAAAATAGCCGCCCTTGGGGCCTATGAACTGGTTAACCAGAACATGCAGGCAACCATTGACGCGGCGCTTCTTGCAAAGATGTCTCAGCGCGGACAAATTCGAAACTGCATCATTGAAGGCCCCATGTCTTTTGACAACGCGGTATCCAAGGAAAGCGCCGCCTACAAGGGACTCGACAGTGAAGTTGCCGGCGACGCGGATATTCTTCTGGCTCCAAATCTGGAAGCGGGAAATGTTCTCTACAAATCATTTGTATATTTTGCAAATGCAAATCCCGCAGGCATGATCATGGGCGCAAGTGTACCGGCCATCTTAATGTCCCGTACCGATTCTGTTGATGTTAAACTCAACAGCATTAAACTGGCTGCCAGCGTTAATTTTGATTAAGGAAGTTAAAGGCATATGACAAACAAACTGATACTAGCCATCAATCCAGGGTCGACATCAACCAAGATTGCCCTCTTTAAGGGAAAAAATTCTCTCTTTGAAAAAACGCTTCGTCACAGCAGTGAAGAGCTTAATAAGTTTCCCGACATCATCAGCCAGTACGGTTTTCGAAAAGACCTGATTGTTGATGCAGTCAATGAATCTGACTTTGAGCTCCAGGATATCGCGGTAATCGTCGGGCGGGGCGGGGCTCTCCGCCCCATTGCATCGGGAACCTATATCGTCAATGAAGCCATGAAAAAAGATCTGGTCGAGGGCGCCGCCCGGACGGGACATGCAAGCAACCTCGGAGGTCTTATTGCTGATGATCTTGCCCAAACTATTCCCGGAGCCCGTGCCTGCATCGCAGATCCGCCGGTGGTCGATGAGCTACAGGACCTGGCCCGCTTTGCCGGCCATCCTGACTTTGAGCGTGAATCAATATTTCACGCCCTTAATCAGAAAGCAGTAGCCCGCCGGCACTGCACAACCCTTGGCCAAAAGTACGAAGAAACAAACCTCATCGTTGCTCATCTTGGCGGCGGCATCTCTGTGGGGGCCCACTCTCAGGGACGAGTCATCGACGTCAATGATGCCCTGGACGGAGACGGGGCTTTTTCTCCTGAACGAAGCGGTTCCCTTCCGTCGGGTCAACTGGTAAAGCTCTGTTTTTCCGGTACAAAAACCATTAAAGAAGTTAAAAAAATGCTTGTCGGCCAGGGAGGAATCTCCGCCTATCTCGGGACCAGTGACATGAAGGAAGTTGAAAAGCGTATTACCGAAGGCGACAAGAAAGCTGCACTTGTCTATGACGCCATGGGCTACCAGGTAGCGAAGGATATCGGCGCCATGTTCACCGTCCTTGAAGGAGAAGTCGACGCAATCATCGTTACCGGCGGAATAGCCTACAGCGATATGCTGATCGATAAACTGAAACAGCGGGTCGGCAAACTTGCCCCGATCCATGTTTATCCCGGAGAAGACGAAATGGAAGCCCTTGCCTTAAACGGACAACTGATTCTTGAAGGCGCGATTAAACCGATAGATTATTAATAATCATGAGAGTCTCGAAAAAAATCTCCGAGGCTCTCATGTTTTTCTAAATAGTTTCAACCTCGGCAATACAGGTATCATTTTTCCACCTGGTACCACGATATACTGATTTTATTTCAATTACTACAATGTATCCGTTGGGAGAACTTTTTTTTATTTTTACAGGTATTTTCTTTTTTTCAGGAAGATCTTCGAATGAAACATCAATCGAGTCGATAATATTTCCAAACTTAAACTTACAATACAGCTGATACTTGTTTTCATAAACAGAAATTTTTGCCCGCTGTAATCTGTTATGCATTTTAAAAAGCCTTCCGTTTCCATGGCCCGGAAAAACGCTGATGTATCTGATTTCTTTATTGGTAAAAAAAGCTATTTTTTCCCCGATACCTTTTCCCCGGTCTCCTTCTATCCAACAGGTTTTCATATTGTTATCGAAGCATTTATCGGCGCTGTGACGATAGGGTCTATTTGAAGAATAGCTGGTTGCCGAATGTTCTCCTTCCATGTAAGACATATAGAGACGGGGCAGTTTTTTTTCACATTTTCTATACTGAAAGAGATGTGATGACTTTATTAAAATATCGAGATATGTTAATCCACCAGCTGTTTTAGAATACTCATCTGCGCCCTTTTTCAGAAGCAGGAGTATCATTTTTTCATTCCCCATGCGAGCTGAATAATGAAGAGGGGTAATTCCCTTTTTACTCCGGTGTTCTATATTCGCGCCGACTCGTATTAAAAATTCTGCAATCTTTACATTTCCATTACGGGCCGTATAAAAAAGAGGTGTAAATCCTGAGTTGTCACTTTCGTTTACCGCTGCACCATTGTCCACAAGAAGGGCAGAAGCCGGCACACTGCCAAGTCTGACAGAATAAAAAAGCGGAGTTTTTCCAAAGATATTTTTCAGGTTAATAAATTTTCCGGTTGCCCTGACAAGATAAAGCACCGAGATAATATTATTCTCACAGCAGGCGAGATGAAGAGGTAAATTTCCGTCTTCATTTACCGCATTGGCATCAGCATTATTCTCAAGAAGTATCTTAATCAGTTTATGATTCTTTTTTCCCGCCGCTTCATGGAGGGGTGTCCAGCCGGATTTATCTCCAGCATTTATATCAGCTCCCCTGGCAATCAGCATTTTTGCAACGTTTTTCATCCCGTTTCTTCCCGCTTCATGAAGAGGAGTGGTTCCCATACTGTCTCTCGTTGTAATTACAGCTCCCTTATGTATAAGAAGCGTCGCGAGATGACTGTTGCCGTACCTGATAGCTTCATGAAGAGGAGTTCTTCCGGAAAAATCTGTTTTATTTATATCAGCCCCTTTCTTGATTAAATAACGGGCCATCCGATATTTATTCCTTTGTCGATAAACTGATGACTGGTAGATGGCATAAAAGAGTGCGGTTCTTCCTTTACTGTCAATCTCGTCAATTTTTGTTCCCTGTCTCAACGCCCGGTATACCTTTCCAAAATCTCCTTTATAGGCTACCCTGTGCAGGTAAGTAGAACCATATCCCTGACAAAAAATAAATAATAAAGCAGCAGTCAGTAGTATCTTTTTCATAGTAGTTTTCTCAAACCTTTTCTTAAAAGCAAAGCTGACAATAAGATATCACAAATAACCCGGTTTTATCAATTAAAATAATCTTTGAATAAATTCACTTCTCCGGTATACTGATAAAAAGGAAAAATCATGTTAAATGTCCCGGGTTTAATCATCCTGATATTTTTTGCCGCCTGCAGTGCTTCAACCGGGGAAAAGTCATTCCCTGTTCAGAAAACACCACGGCATCGGACACTCAAAAAACAGATAAGACATCAGAAGGACGCCCGCAGCAGCAGTGGGCTTTTTTCTGACAACCGGCTTGAGTCTGAAGTTTTTTTATGGCATCTCCATGAACACTCATCCTTTGGGACCCGAAGGCATGCTGAATACGCAAAGAGAAAAAAAATTAAAAATACCGTTGTTTTACAAAGGTCAGGAAGAAAAAGGCTTTATGACCATAACATTTTTTTATCTGAGATGTACAAAGGAAGAATTATCCATCTCGAGGAGGGGGCATTAGCAAACATCTTCAAGAAAGCTCTTTTTATTGATATCGGCAGCGGTATACTATATGGAAAAGGGGCCCCGACAGTACGGGACATCTTTGAAGACCATCGGGTCTGGGTTAATTTTACCTTTATAATTGCCACTGACATAAACGGTTCCTCATGCAGATATATCGACACCTATCACATTGCAAAAAAGAACCTCCCCTTTCCTGTCAGGGAGATTGACCTTAAGCTTATCTGGCAGAGGGATTTCAAAAAACTTACCGCAGGGCTTCTCGAAAAGGATGGGCCGATAATTTTCAGATCTGCCAATTCGGGCCCCGATCTTTACTACACTCCGGAGACCCTTGAATACCACTTGAGGTCAATGGCATTAACATACCGGCGCCACAATCTCCTCTATCTTTTTAATAAATTTATATTATTCAAAAAGAAAGGGGCCACTTTTTTTGAAAAAATTGGCGAGATTGACTCACAAGTGGGAATGAGCCATGCGGGCCGAAAATGGGAAAAAATAGACTGGAATAAAAGAAAACTAAAAGATGCCTTTATACCTGACAAGAGCACTGTAAAGTTAACAGATTAAAATCAACCTCATTCAGCTGCTACATCACTTCCCAGAAAAAATCGACCCACTGGTCTTCAGATACCATTTCACCAGTAATAATATCCGGGGCATCGATCTTAGAGACAAGACAGACCGTATCGAAATCAACATGGGGATACATATCATGTATTTTTCTCACTGTGTTTCCACTGTCGTAAATATCATCACAGAGCAAGAAATAACCCCCTGCCAGATCAGGTTTCAGACCGATTTGGAACTCAAGCTGATCCCTCCCACTGTATGAAGATATCTCAAGGTAGTACATGGGAAGCTTCAAATGCTGGCTCATGAAATATGAAAGGAAGAAACCTCCCCGAAGGGGACAGAGTATCCCCTTGTAGGCACAGTCTCTTTCTTTTACTTCCTCAAGAAGACGGTGGCTCAAGATGACAAAACGCTCAGGTGTTAACAGATAATTTTTCATTGTAATCACTTCAGGATAAATGCAAAAATTGAAATAATTGCCATTGCTATTATTACAGCATTCAACTCTTTTACTTTACCGGTTATCAGTTTTATAAAGACATGGGCGATAAAGCCCGCAGCAAGCCCTTTGGTGATAGAGAATGTAAGGGGCATCAGTACAATAATTAAAAAAGCAGGAACAGCCACATCAATTCTACTAAAATCTACATTTTTTAAATCGGCGAACATCAACACACCAACAATTACCAGTACCGGATAAATGGCATTGCCGGGAACAGCAGTAAAGAAAGGAAGCATAAAAAGAGTAGTTATAAACAGCAGACCGGTCACAACAGCCGTCAATCCTGTCCGCCCACCCTCTTCGACACCGGCGGCGCTTTCAATAAAACTGGTAGTGGTTGAAACTCCGATAACAGCACCAAGTACAGTTGCCGCCGCGTCAGCCTCAAGGGTTTTCTGAATTGGCTTTGAATCACCATCAGAAAAAATTCCCGCCCGGTAGCCTACGCCCGCCAGAGTACCAAGGCTGTCGAAAAGGTCGGTCAGCATAAATGTAAAAACCGGGGCAAGAAGAGAGACAGTACAGGCCCCCTTGATATCAAGCCTGCCGAAAATCGGAGCGATTGACGCAGGCATCGAGAAAAGGCTCTCCGGAGCCGCCTTAACACCGATAATAAAACCGGCAATACTTGTTACTACAATACTGATAATAAAGGCACCCTTAACTCTCCAGGAAATCAAAGCAATAATCAGAAACAGACCAAAAAGACCAAGAAGCACATTTTTATCTGCAAGGTTTCCGAGTGTCACAAAGGTCACAGAATCTGCCACAACAATTCCCATCTGCTTCAGTCCGATAAATGCGATAAACACTCCAATGCCCGCAGACACAGCAATTTTAAATTCAACACTGATGGATTCAATAATCAGTTTTCTGATTTTAGTAATCGTAAGAATAACAAAGACGATACCGGAAAGAAACACAATGCCGAGAACGGTTTCCCAGGGGAGCTTCTGTCCCTGAACCAGTGAATAGGCAAAATAGCTGTTCAGGCCAAGGCCCACTGACATGGCAATCGGCGTATTAGACCAGATGCCGTTAAGAATAGTCGCAACAATTGTAATTAATGCTGTTGCGGTGATAACCGCTTCCTGGGGCATTCCCGCGTCCGTCATGATGATACCATTGAGAGGAACAATATACATAACCGTCAAAAAAGTAGTGAGCCCAGCAAGGGATTCAGTCTTTATATCAGTATTTCGCTCTTCGAGTTTGAAATATCTTTTTATGAAATCTATCATTGAGTCCCTCCTGGCGTGTCGGGTTTGTTTTTAAACTTCCTCACCCCGAAAAAGAGAAATGCCCACGGATCAGTCTCTGTTCAGGGCCCGGGTATAAAGTCGAAAAAGTGCCGGCAGGGTTGAGGAAACCGGCACCAGGCATCCCCAGAAGGCAATGGAAATCAGCATATCCCTGTCCATGACGATTGTAATTCCCGCAAGGGCCTGGGGGACAAAGTCAGTTATATGCCCGGTGGCCTTTGTCAGGAGGAGAAGTCCTGCGCCAGTGCCGAGACAACCGAGAAGAAAATATTTCAGGAGAATGCTCACGGCTATAAAGGGTCGCGAGGCGCCCACAACACGCATTATGCGGTAATAATCGAGACGCTCCATAGTGGCAATCATGGTGGAAAAACCGACTGCAATGGCGGAGATCACAATTATCAAAAGCATGAGGCTGTCGATAACCCGGGCAACCCGCCGCTTCAAATCTACAATCTGTTTACTAAGTCCCTTCTTGACCTCTACGGCAAACCCCATGGCTCGGATTCTTTTGCTCACCCTGAGCAGTGAGGCGTGGTCCCGTGCCCTGACAAAGAGACTCAGGTAACGGGGGCGATAATTTTCAATGTATTTTTTATTATAATAAAGAGCTGCCCGGTATGGAATGATCAAAGCCAGGTTATTCACCTCATCGGTAAGTCCGGCCATAACAGCTGTCGTGCGACTATAATCTTCAAGCTGTTTAAGAGAAGAACGCCCAAAGAGAATTGAAAAATTTAATCCGATAACCGACTTTTCAGAAAGTTTCGGAAGATTATTCGCCTCGGCCATTCCCTGGTTGTAAACATTCAGAATGGCCCGGGGAAGTATAACAGGAATCCTCTTTTCAAGATCTGGTTTTTTCCACAGAATGCGAAACTCCCTGCTGATATCATTTTTCAGATACCGGTAGGGTATCCCGATGCTCATCAGGTCACTCCGATAGCTGAGGCTGAAAAGTGAAATCCTGGCCTGCATCGGAATTTTAAGGGCAAGAAAAGGAACGACATCCTTCACACCCTTCAAGCCCCTGATTGCCCTGAGTGATTTTTCATCAAGCTCCTTCACCGAACTGTCCTGAAACTTAAAAAAAAGAACCGTTTGCCCTTCTTTCGGTATCACCTTAATGGTATTCGGAGGAAGGGAAGAGGCGAAACGCCGGTTGATGTAGTGGTTGAAGTTTTTTCCCGTGATATAAAATGTTCCCGCTGTTGTTACGGCCGCGGCGATGGCCAGGGTAACTACCATGCTGAGAAAAGGAGTGCTGAGAGATTCTCTAAATATTAAAATAACACGCTGTATCATATCGTTTTCAGAATCCCGTCTTCCATGGTAAATACCCGGGACGATCGCTCATGCATATAATCTTTATGAGTAATAATCAACACTGCGGTTCCCGTACTCCTGATGTCATCGATTATATTAAATATTTCGTTGGAAGTTTGGCGGTCAAGGTTTGCCGTTGGCTCATCGGCGAGTATCAGGCTCGGCCGGTTGACCAGGGCCCGGGCAATGGCAACCCGCTGCTTTTGTCCCCCGGAAAGAAGCCCCGCCTTTGACTTTCGGTATTTGTAGATACGAAGGCGCCCCATTATTTCGCAGGCATACTCATAGACCTCGCGGTTCAGGGTGCCCCCTATTCGCGCAGGAAGAAGAATATTTGATTCAACAGTGTCCCGGGACATCAGCATAAAGGTCTGAAAGATAAAACCTATTTCCCGGTTTCGCCTTTGTGCCGCGGCCATATCCCATCGGTTGGAAATCTTTTTCCCATGAAAAAGGATACTGCCCGAATCATGCCGGGCAATCCCTGCTATGACATTCAGAAGGGTTGTTTTTCCACACCCCGATTTCCCCGTAACAGAAACAGTCTGCCCGGATTCCAGGCTCATAGAGATGCCTTCGAGAACAGGTCTCTTCTGTCCGGCAATACGGTAATTCTTATTAATATCTGTCAGCTCAAGAAGCATTTCATTTCCGATTGGTTTATGTTCTGATATGCATCATATAGTTAAAGACCCTCGCTTCAATTTCTTCATCTTTAACGATAGTGCCTTCTTCATTTAATATTTCATAATTACTGTCATCTCCCTCGACAACAGTATACATCGATCCGTTGATAAAAATGTTCCATGAATTTATTTCTTCACGCTTCAGCGGACGAATTCGCTTCAGGGTCATTTCATCAAATTCATCAGTCCCGCAAAGAAAGACGTGCCGCTCTCCTACTTTTATCCATCCATGGTACATGTCGAGTTCACTGTGCCGCCACATGACAGGCTCAGCTTTCAAACTCTGTCCCAGGAAGCGCACTTCAATATCACCATTCTCTTTTTCAAGGATTACCTTGCAGGCGCTGCAGACTGGATGACCGTTTAAGACTACGTCTTTATAAGAAAGATCAGGCATATCGACCTCTTTTACCGGTCCGCTAGAAGCTGTCCGCCAACGGCCCAGTCTTCCCGCGGTACTTCTTCAAATACAATATAGGTTGATGAGGGTTTTTTGCCAGCCACCTCTTCAAGGGCAGCTGAAAATTTTTGAGAGAGTTCACGTTTCTGGTCAACTGTAAGTGATCCAGCCACTTTCACATTTACAAAGGGCATGGTTCCTCCTTTAAAAAACAAATCATGTTGAGGGAAGAGTAATAGCATCCCGCGCTTCTGTCAAGCACTTAGGACTCAAGGGCAAGCGGGATATTGACAGAAAGATTGACCTTGAGCTGAGCCTCACGTTTCAAATCTGAATGATCTACAATATTTCTGATAGTGACCTCACCGCCATGCTTACTGATTATTTTTTCAATCAGGGTTAATCCGAGGCCAAAATCGAGACTGCGATACTGTTCAAAAACAAGTTTCGACAAACGAAAAAAGGGTTCAAAGATTACCTTTTCATACTCACCTGGTATTCCGACTATTCCCCCTTCACCCTTTTCAGGATCATTGACAATAGAGAGAGTTGCATAACGTCCCGCGATAGAAACAAATACAGTAATAAAGGTTCGCTGCCTTGAAAATTTCTGAGCATTAATCAGTGCTTCATAGATAACCTTGTACATATATTCACGATTAAACAAAACTTTTTGACTGCCAGATTCTACAGGAAAATTATTCAAAATAATTTTCTGCTTTTTAAAATGACAGAACTTTTCCGCATCCGCAATAACAAGCCTGCAGAACTCATAAAATTCTCGAAAAGAAATTTCTACCAGCTCAAAATCATTAGTAATAATCCAGTCAAGATTTGAAAAAGTCTTGAAAGCTGTTTCAGCGATAGTGACATTCTTTTCAATCAGTTCAAAAATACTCCCGTCTATCTCGTATTTATTTCCCTTCTGTACCGCTGTTGACTTCATCATATCTAAAAGTGATATCAGGGCCCCGAATCCCGCTCCCTGGGTAAAGCTGTTATTGATATTTCGAAAAAGTGATTTATCGGTTCTTGAAATATTCCGATTCATCATTTTATCCTGCCATTCCCGCCAGTCCATCTCGATGTCAACTTCATCAAGCTTACTCTTTTCCATCAACTCCCGCACACGGTCTAATTCCACATCCTGCTTTTTATTTCCCGTAATATCTTCACTTAAAAAAATAAATTTTACAATAGATCCATTTTCATCAGTTATCGAGGAAATAGTACCAAGGCTGTAATACAGTTCACCCTTTGCATTAAGAGAATAGACTTCCCCTTTCCATGACGGGGTACTGATCATTTTCTCCCACATCTCAGGCTCTGGAAGAATCCGGTTGCCTGGCTGTGACATCTTCTGACCGATAAGCTCATCATAACCATAACCGCTTATTTCAATAAATTTCTGATTTACAAATTCAACTTCTCCCCCGGCAGCAATAATAACAACAAGGTAGGGAGACTGGTTCATGGCATGACGAAAAATTTTCAGTTCATTTTCAGTTTCTTCCCTGCGTGAAATTTCATTCGAAAGCCCCCGGTTCGACAGCGTCAACTCCCGGGTTCGTCCATCAACCTTCTGCTCAAGATTTTCACGGTAATGAGCACGTTCCTTTTCAGCCTTTTTCCGGCTGCTGACATCCCTGATCATTATCAGGGCCCTCTCTTCTTTTGACTTAATAATGCGGGCTTCGTAGTGAATAATTATCCCTTTTCGTTTTACCGCGTATTCAAAGACTTCAGGTGTCCCTGAGGCCATGACACGCCCTATGACAGGAAGAGCACGGCGGGCAATCTGGTCAGGCCAGTTTCTTCCTGCACTCTCAGCTTCACGGGAATCAGGAAAGCGACCTTTCCTGTTTACATAAAAAATAACATCTGGGTTTGCGGCAAGTATATCGGAATTTCTCTCTTCAACTTCCTTTAACCTTTTCTCAGTTGAGAAACGGTGAAGAGCAAGATCGATACAATGAACCAGCATATTATAATCAAAGGGTTTCAAAATAAATCCATAGGGCATAGAATCTTTGACCCGGTTAAAATCATGGTCTTCGATACCGGCGGTAATATAAATTGTCGGTATATTCAATTTTTTTTTCACAAGGGATGTTGCGGTAATACCATCGATGCCCCCTTTCAAAGAGATTCCCATAAGGATAAGGTCAGGCTTCACTTTTTCAGCAGCAACAACAGCTTCTTCTCCAGTCTCGACAGCACCAGCTATTCGATGACCACAATCGGTTAACATTTTCGTAAGCAGATCCGTTGATGAAGGATCATCTTCAACAATGAGAATAGAGGCAGAAAGCTGACATTGATGCATATATTTTCCGATGGTCTTTTATTTTTACTTACGGAAATCTACCATATACAGAATAGCACCGTCAATAAAATAACACCTATTCCACTGAAGAAGAGTAATTTTTTATTTACAGTCCTGCTTTCATACTATACATTGTACACTCATTCAATGTGGAGCATATAACTATGGAAGACGAAATATATATCGAAGAAACATCTTCTCCCGGCATAGAAAATTTAACAGATTTTCTCGACCAGGCGGTTTTAATAAAAATCATCAATAAACTGACAGATTTTGCAGAAATACTCAGCGAAGGGAAACTAGCCCAGATTGTTAATTTCAACTTTGACATGAACCGCACCCAGTCAAATGACATCATTGACTTACTCATAAATATTGGCGCCATTTCAAAAATTAAATTAATCGCCCAGAAAGGCACAAAATTTCTGGAAGACGAATTTATATCCAACATTTTTTCCGACACCAGTACCCCTGAAAACATCTCTTCGTATATCAGCATTAGAAATATTTTGGAAAACCGCCTGACTCACCAGACCCAGCAGTACAATATGAACATGGGGAAAAGCAACACAACCCAGGCCATGTCAATCAATGAATTACGGGGTCATGTAAAGACCTTTATTGAGCTCAGCAGCAATGATGTCCCTCTTTCAACAAAATCACAGCATGGATTCATTGCAGCATCCCTCCATGACGCCTATATCACTCTCATAAACCGAACTGACTGGTGGAATGACCGAACCTACATGAAATTTTTCTTCAATGAAGATGACAATGAACGGAAGAACCTGCTGCTTGTTTCACGCAAAACAAGAGAATCAATTATTGAAATAGGCGGTAATATTCAGAGACTGCTCGATGACTTTGGGAGGTTCGCCCTTGAGCAGCAGGAAAAAAGCCGTCATATTGATATCGACAGCGGGCTGAAAAAAAGGTCGGTTAATACCATGATTGATCCCCAGTCAAAAATTTTCAATGACCGTCTTATGCTGACACCCTTTGGAAAACAGTACGGCGCAAAAATTGATTCTATTATCGCTCGTATATTCAGTCCCGACATGCAGGAGCAGGCAGAATCAAAAAGTGAAGAAGAAGTCAAAAACCAGATTCACCGTCTTTATGATAATTTTGTTTCAGCCCCTGCGGCAATAAAAAGTGCCGCCAACGACCATTCCGTAACCATGGCCTGCAGTTACCTCATCTTTTCAGAATATGGACTAAAGACCCTTGCGGAAAACTTTATCTTTGAACGGGGAAAAGAATCATTCAGTAAATTTTATTCCGAAGAAAAAAGATTTTCAATAGAAGAATTTGCGACTCTTCTTTTTGCCCGATATTTTGAAATTGAATTTGAATCACTTTTCAGGATTATCAAAAGCCAGGATATGAAAAAATTCGCCTGTGCCTTTATTATCAAAAGACTGTACATTACCGTGGGCGAAAACTTAAGCACCTTCGGATTCTTTCTAATAAAAGCTATCGCAAGGACAGGAAAGATTAAAACTATTTAGCCATTTTCAGTGGAGACGAATTCTGTAATAAATCCAAAGCAGCGAGAAGGAAACAAAGATACCAAGAAAAAGCCACTGTGACAGGGGACCGCCTTCAATAATGGATAATGTAATTCCGAGTATCGCCGCACCGGACCAGAGAATTTTCAGTGTCAGCATTCCCCTGAACGTATCATGACTTTCGCCCCTCAGGAGCAGTGAAGCACCCCCGATACCCACCAGCGCCGCACCAACCAGACGAGCAGTAAAGGGACCTATATCCTGAAAGCCAAAAAACTGGAGAAAAGTAACCGGAAAAAAAAGCAGGGGAACAGCAAAAATAATATCGGCAAAGAAATGAACAATAAACCAGAACCTGAGGGAAGAAGGAACAGGCTTATTTGTATTCATTAGCTCTCTCTCTTTTATGTTACCGGTCTATAAAACGGTCGATGACCGCCTGCTGTTCAGCACTGGCATTGAGAAATTCTACTCCCATACCGGACTTCTCATCACCGGATTCTTCATCCCGTACCCATTTAACACGGGCCTTTAATTCTATCGGGTCATTTTCAGGAATATAGAGAATAATCTCTACTTCAGAATCTGCAAGAAGGGGTTCAGGGGTTGATATAAAAATACCCCCCTGAGCAATATCGATAGTGCTGCTGAACGTTAATCCATCAGAATATACTTCACATTTGATAGACTTTCTTATCCTTTTATGCAGCCTTTTTTCACTCATAGAAAGCTCCCGATTTATCAGCTTTATTTTCAATTCTACAGGACAGCGACGGTCAAAAAGTAAGAGACAGCATACAGTAATGGCAACATTATATACATATTGACAAATAATACAATCTTTTTTTAAATTGTGTACGTATAAATCAAAGGGCCGAAAGGGTGCCACCTGAATCTATGGAACAAACTTCATCATCCATTTTTTATTTGAAAAAAAAAGTAATATTCCCTTACTGCACTATGAAGGTGGAAGTTAATTCCTCGAAAAATTCAAAAAACCTTCACGAAGGAGAGAAAATCATTGCATTCCCTCTCCGCTCATTTCTCGATATGCTTCTTTACCGGAAAAAACCCGCCACAGTTGTAGAAATTGTAAAAGTAGAAAAAAAAGAAAACAAGGTATACCTTGAATTAAAGGGCCTTTCCCGAATATACCTTCGAAAAATTTCCCGGTTAAGGAAGGCAGAGTTCATTTTAATAGAAGAACCCCCGGTAGACGTGTCTCTTCCCCTCTGGGAAGATCTCAGAAAAAAATCCCAGGAACTGATATTTCTCATAAATGTAGAAGAATCTGACAAGCTTATTTCCCTTCTTGCATACATCATAAACATGCACCAGTTAACTGATTTCGTAACAAACTATTTTGTCATGGATTTTCCACAGCGCTACCGTCTCTTCAAAGAGCTTGATGCAGCCGAAAGGGGGAAGACGCTTCTCGCAATCCTTGACCAGCTGATAATCAAGATGAATAACACCAGGAGTAAAAGCCTGTAATGAGAAAAAAAATCGCCGGCAAAGATGTATTCTACACAATCGCATGGACACCACTGGTACCCTATGACAGGTTTAATGCTTCAAGAATTTTACCCGAGCTCCCGGGGATAGCCGAAATAATCGGCATTCAAGGCTCTGAAGAAAAAACTCTCATGTTTCTTGAATGCTGGCGCGAGGGGCTCCGCAGTGGATTAAAAAACCTCCTTGAAGCGGATTCAACTGCATTCAGGGAGCTCCGAAGAAAGCTCAATGAGTATGATATCCTTTTTCGCTTTACCGAAGTGACCACCTCACCCCATGATCTAAAAGACATCATGTACTGGCTGATTCAGGAGACCCTTCCTCCCTTTAATAATGCCGATGGTTTCAGTGATACGGGACGGTATCTGAGCATAAACATAAAAGAGATAAACCGAAGCAGTGAAGATGTAATTGAACGTATCCCCCCCTACCGGTAATCTTACTCAGGGATGAACGCAAGTCTCAAATCATCTTTTGTAAAAAGATGGTCCGGTTCAAATTTCTCATATAAAAATTCAAGAATATATTTCAACCGTGCTGCCGCATCAAGGGGTGACGAAAGCTTATTATCAGACCGGGGAGAAAACTGCTGAACCCGTTTAACATTGAGGCATCTTTTCTCCTGGTCAGGAAGAAAAATATCCTTTTTAAATAAAAGAAAGGTCTCATAAATTGACCGCATAATTTCATCTGACCTGATCAGGCTGGCAATGAATAGATTGGTATCTGGGTCATGAACATTGCGGGTAAAGAACCGAAGAAGCTTCAGAACAATTTCTGGATAAAGGTGATCATTCATCAAGGCAACAAGAAGGGGCTCAAGCTCCGCATCATTCATTTTTTTTGTCGGGTAGGCAACATTAAGATTCTCCCAGTACCCTGTCTGAACCTTAAAGTATATAAAATCCAGAAACCGGTCCACAGCATCCTTTTTCATGATGTCAATCTCACCATAGGTTGACTCAAGAATCCTGTCTGCCGCCTCTTCAAGGCTGTAATCCTTCAGGAGCTGCACATAATCAAAGGACGATTCTATCTCAGCTTCAGCTCCAATATTCGAATCAGCTATTCCACTTTGGCCAGAATCTTCCACCACTTAAAACTCCTGCTGCATGATTGTCAGGCGAAGCCCCCGGTAAAACTTTCGGGAACTGTTATACTGCTGCACATCTCTGACTCCACCATACACCGAGTAAAGATATAATTGCAACTCAATAAAACCACAAAGTCCCGCCTGGTAATAATTTTTTGTCACTGCGCCATGGACCGTTAGTGAAATAAAAGCGGCATTAACCAGGAGTGAAAAGAATCCGGTCCGGTAATTCCCTGTATAGAAATGTCCGAAACCGGGTAGAATCAATGACCCTGTAACCGCGATGGCAAGAGACTTTCTGGGACGATTTATCTCACCAACAATAGAGGCATCGACCAGGGAAAGATTCTCAAAATATGCCCCCTGGGGATAGAGATGCCGATAGGTCATAATTCTCTGCCGCGCACCCATGAGATCACCCATAAAGGCTGAATTATAAATCCGGTAATAGTGAACCCTTTCAGTAAACCGGGAATCCTCATACCGAAGAAGGTACTGCTTAAAGCTTCTCATGGCATAGAGAGGAGATCCCTTCAAGAGTCGCATATATCCAAGAAAAAAAAGCGCCTCTTCGCCTTCGGGACGGCTGCCGTAGAGAGCTGAACAGTTTCCAAAATCCCGGGAAGCCCTGTCATAATTTCCCCCATGAAAATACGCTTTTCCCCTGAGAAGAAGGGATCCGGCGGTAAATTTTCCACCTTTATAGAGAAAGCTGTAGCGCTCTGCCTCGGTTATTGCATGAAAATATTCTTTCTGACCGTAGAGATCCCTCACCTTTTCAGCCAGTTTTCCTTCATCTGCTGATGCAGCTGCCCCAAAGCATATAACAAGAAGAAGTACAATAATTCTCACTTTACCACCCCCTGCTCGATGAGTTCAGGATAGCGAAGGTGGTCCATGGGATGATAGAAAGGAAGGTTCCCTCCCAGTTCACGACGGAAGTCATCGGCTCTTCGACGGTTATAGTACTCTGCCGCGTTCCAGGCTCCGTAGATATTACCGCCGTAAAAGACCGCGGAGAAAAGAAACATGGTTCCCGCCAGTTCTGTTTTCCCCTCACGAAGCAGGAAGACACCCCCGGCCAGAGGAGCGGCCACACTGACGAGGCTCAAAAATGCCGCCAGATAGCGGCCACAGTAAAGCTGTCCCGCTCCCGGAAGAATTCCCGAAGCGACGGCACTTATCCATGGGCTCCGGAAGGGAAGAGACGGGTAGCGCGCCAGGGCCGTTTCGAATTTTCCGTACCCGGGCCAGGAACCAGCTGCTCCGCGAAAGCCTTTCACTTCCTCACCCACTCCTTTATACCTGTTGAGGTGAAGCATCGCCGTTACCCGTGCCGCCATCAGATCTGTATCGAGTCTGTCATCCTTGCCCCGGTAACTGAGGGGCGCAAGAACCGAAAGGGCGGTCTGGTAATCCCTGACCTGAATAAAGGCCCGGGCCACGAGAAGGGCCCCGCGGCGGTCAGAGGGAGTGCCCCGGCCCGAGGACCGGTTGATCACAGTAAAGAACTGCTCTCCGAGAAAATAACTGCCCATAATAAAATAGTCAACCTCGACCTGAAACTCAGGGGAAAGATCTTTTTTCAGACGCGAGGCTTCACCGATAGAATCGAAATAACGCTTTTGATGGTAGAGCGAAGAAATGAATTTCTCTTCAGGAGATGCGCCCGTGAGGGGAGAAAGAAAAAATATAATCAGCAGGAAACCTGCTGCAGAAATACGCGTCATGGTCATATTATTTTTCCGATGAGAGGGGGCCCACGGGGTCATAGCCGCCCTTCCCCCAGGGGTTACATCTCAGGATGCGGTCACCCGCCATGATTGCTCCGATGAGAGCACCGTGGCGTTCAACGGCCCTTCTGCCGTAGGCACTGCATACCGGTGAATACCTGCAGCTCGGGCCGTCAAGGGGGGAAATAACAACCTGAAAAAAACGGATCAGTATCCAGGCTCCTCCCTGAAATCCATTGATCACCGACATGCCGTGATGGTGGGAGTGTCCCTGGTGATGCTTCGTTTTATATATCAGCTCATCGCCCGCATAAACATCACGCTGCCAGGGGGCAAAGGCTGTTCCCGCATCAAGGGGAACAGTAAATAGAAGAAGAGCTGTCATCAATACGATTCTATGCATATACTCTTTCCTTAAAGCCTCCGACGGAGGAAGAAAACCGGTTACCTATCTATGCCCGGTCTGCCGGGAATGTGTCAAACAAAAAACTCACGAAGCGAGGAGGTATTACTCCAATTGTATTGTGCTTGACAGGCCGTGAAAAAGCAATAGGCTATATATACTACCTGATGCAAAGATTGTATATACAAAGAGCAGACAAAATTCATGAAAAAACAACTACTTATATTTCTTTTTATTATAATCCCGAAATCCCTTCTCTCGAGAGCATTCGGGGCCCTGACACGTATCCCCTTTCCCCAGTGGATTCTCCAGCCTGTTATCAATCGGTACAGCAAAGCCTACGGCGTAAAGACAGAAGAGTACCTCCCCCCGGAAAAGGGCTTTAAAAACTTTAACAGCTTCTTCACCCGGCAGCTCAAACCGGGAGTCCACATCATTGACAGTGATGCCAATGCAATTGTATCCCCGGTTGACGCCCGCCTTGACCAGTTCGGGGAACTCGACGGGGAAACAATCATGCAGGCCAAGGGGGTCCATTACAATCTCCACGACCTTCTTCCTTCGAAAGAAGCGGCCCGTTTTGAAGGCGGCTCATTCATGACCCTCTACCTCTCTCCCGGGGACTATCACCGGATTCATTCACCGGCAGGCGGAACCATCACGGGATATTTTCATTTACCGGGAAAGCTCTACACCGTCCAGGAATTCATGGTACAGGGACTCCAGGGGCTCTTCTCTAAAAATGAACGGCTCATAAGCTACATTGACACGGGACGGGGAACCATTGCCGTCTGCAAAATAGGCGCCATGAACGTAGGGCGTATGTCCATCAGTCACGCCCCTGTTATAACCAACAAGACTTTCAGAAGCAAAAAAGAAGTACTCTATAACGAAGGAGAAAGACCTTCAATAAAGTCAGGAGATGAACTGGGAATGTTTCATCTTGGCTCAACAATCGTTCTTCTCTTTGAGAAGGATTTTATCCGCTATGCCGGCCTCGTCACCGGCGACACTGTGCGGGTTGGACAGAAAATTGGCGACATTATACGCTGAGTCTTTCAGAGGAGGCCCCCATGCCATGGCATAACTCAATGGATAAATTTATCTCTGCCCAGTTTAAACAGTGGCAGCAGAAAGAAAAGATAGATGTTGAGGAAGTTAAAAAGCCCCATCCCTTCATAACTATTTCACGGGAATATGGTTCAGGGGGCTACGAGATCGCCCACGAGATAGCCAGCGCCATCAATACCGGGGGCACCAGTGATCCGGTATGGGCCGCCTATGACAGAAAGCTCCTTGAGAAGGTCATGGATGATACGGGCCTTTCCGAAAGCCTTACAGAAACAATGACCAGCAATGCCCGAAAATCAATGACCAATTTCATCCAGACTTCCTTCAGCAAATTTCCTTCACAGGTTACGGTTTTCCGAAGGCTTGTTGAAACCATCCGGCTTCTTGCGATCAATGGGCATGTCATAGTCGTCGGGCGCGCCGGGAATGTCATCACACGGGATATTCCCGGGGGCATGCATATCCGCATCATTGCACCTATGGAATATAAAATCGAACGAATGGTACACCTGACAGGACAAAAAAGACCCGATGTTGAAAAACTGATAAAAACTAAAACAAAAGAGCGTGACGGATTCATAAAAGAATACGTTAAATTCGAACCGGCAGATCCTGACAATTATGACCTGATAATCAACAATGACCGCTACACGTCAAAAGAGGCGGCGCAACTGATAATCAGCGCCATTAAATTGAAGGGCCTGACCTGAGAGAGGCACACCGGCACCTATGGATTATTCCTTTAACATGAAAGAGGCCATGCTGTCTTTCAATCCCGAAAAAGGAATGTTGACATCAAAGACTCCCGACGCGGGAAACAAACAATGGGTTAAAAAGATTAAGGGTATAGTTCATATTCTCTCTATTCTTGAAGACAATAATAATTACTATGCGGCCTGTGAGATCGATGATATCAACGGCGAACTGATCGCCCTCGACCGGCAGACTGGTTCAACGCGCTGGTATATTCCGGGGCGTCCCTACCTGCAGCAGCTCTTTGACAAAGATTTATTTACCATCTTTGTCGATTCAGAGCAAAAATACTTCCTTCTGCGGGTCACCACTGATGATGGAAGTTCCCGATGGCATCACTCTGTAGCCAGTGACCTTCTCGAATACACAATCAATAAAGACCGCGTGACTCTGCACTACGCATCGGGACAGGTTGAAGAGCTGAATTCCCGAACCGGAGTCACCATGACCCTGAAAAATATTTGAAAAGATGAATTGACAGCAATACGGTACAAACAGTATCAATTTATATTACATCGAATTACCGAATAAAATATTTGATGATTCCCTGATTTTCCCTTTTGTCTTATCATGTGACCCATCATGCCGAAATCATCAAATTTAATTTTTATGGAGGAAGTTTATCCCATGCTGAATTTTAAAATCCTTGATGCGAGCAAAGAACTTGCGATAGCCCGATCTTTAAAAAATTACAGGCCGCCTTTTACAATCCGCGGAGGATACCGACTCATTGACAACGGTATACACCCTGAAGCCACTGTACAGATCGAGGCCGATGGAAAAGAAATACATGAAGCCTCAACAGGCAACGGACCGGTTGACGCCCTTGCCTCGGTCCTGAAAAAGGCCCTGACACCCCTTTTTCCTGAAGTCGGAGCAATCAAGCTCATTGACTACCAGGCACATATCCTTGATGCCAAAAAAGGCACCAGCACAGAGGTCGAAGTAACGATACTCTTTACCGACAGCAAAAATGTCTGGAAGGTCCACTCTCTTTCACCAAATATCAATATGGCTTCATTTAATGCGCTTGCTGACGGCTTTGAGTACGCCATTTTATCAAAGCTGAGCATATAATCTATTGTTGGAAAAATAAAATCATAAAAAAAGGAGCGGCATAAACGCCTCTCCTTTTATGAATAATTAGCGTATAGTAGAATTACATCATTTACGCATATCTTCCCGGTAATATTGAATGCTGTAGGGCAGGTTCTCATCAAGAACCGGTTCAGGGGGCTTCTTTCTGTTCAATGAACGGGCAAGATTTACCCGTGCAAATTCATTCTCATAGCCGAGTCGTTTCGCATAATCAATGGATTTCCAGTAACTGATAGAGCTGCGGGATTCATCTTTCTGAAGCTGGTAGACCGCCCCCATATTATTGTAAGCCGATGAAAGAGAATGAAAAAGCCTGATATGCTTACTGCTAGTCCGTACCACAGTACCCGCCTGTTCTGCTTCAAATTCTGAAACATTGATAAGCTTGAGATATTCTCCCTTTGCAGCTTCATAATTACCCAGATGATAAAAGGCGTTGCCAAGGGCAAACATCAGCTCGGGACGATCCACAAGATCATCATAGAGATTAAGCCATTGATCAAGGGATTTACGATAGAGCCGGTTCAGATAGTAAATTCGCCCCAGGTTATAATGAAGCTCGGGAGACTTAAATTTTTGCTCAAGGGCCTTTTCATATTTTTCCCTGGCTATGTTAAAATTTGCCAGCTTTTCAAGATTCTTATCAATCGCCTCATCTTCGAGGCTTCCATAGCGGTATTTAACACGGTCAAAGAAATAGTAAAAAACATTTCCCATCAATGTATAGGTTTCACCAATCTCTTCGGTTTCTTTATAAAAATCAGACTTTGTAAATTCCGGCGGATGCCCGAAAGCCTGTACCGCCTTTGTCAGGTAGCCATAGGCCTTTGAGGGCTGACTGATGTCATAATAATAAGCCCCCATCATGTGAAGTGCGCCAAAGTAATCAGGTTCGGCTTTCAGGGCACGGTCGAGATGCCGCTTCATTACCTTGTAATTATTCTGTGTTCGCGCCAGTTTTGCTGACATAAGAAAAAGAGGCGGATACTCAGGATCACGCTCATTGAGGGCCCTGAGAACCGAACGAACAGCGGGATAGGTGTTATCATCCATATCGGCAAGACGCGGTGACATTACCCCATGATCAACCCGTACGTTGAACCTGTCGCTCTTCCGATGAGTCAGATAGTAATTTGCCAGCTTCGCCAGAAGAGGAGACTCAAGCTTCGCAGAGAGTTTTCGGTGTCGAATTTCAGTATGAGTTGTCGCAACCAGGTCATAGGCATCTCTCTCAATATAGAGATTGAGAAGGCCGCCCCACCCGACAGGAGACTTATGGTCGATTTTCAAAATATCAGTATAGTATTTTTTCGCCTTGAGAAACTGCCCCTGGTAGAAATAGGCGTTTCCAATACCCACCATTGCGGTGATGTCCTTCGGCTTTTTCAGAAGAACCCGACGGAAAAATTCAATAGCCAGGTCGAGCTGTTTATCGATTACCGGTTTGCCGGGCCGTTTCTCAAAGTAAAGTCCTGAAACCTCGCCTCGAACCGAGCTGTAAAAAGCCTTCGGTACTTTTGAATAGAATTTACCCAGAGCGTTGAGAGTCTTAACATTTCCCGGTTCAAGCTTATAGGAGTTATTATATTTTTTATAAGACCTGTTGTATTCTTTTTGACGGAAATAGGCGTCACCGTAAGCATTATAACCATATACGTATTTCGGACGGAAATCCTTTTCGACTTCAACGGCAAGGGCTTCAGCTGCAACATAATGACCCGGCTTTTCAAGATAGGTGCCAGGTTTTAAAATCAACTCAACACCTTCATGAATTTTTTTCTTAGCCATCATTGGTTTATAGATGAAATTATAACTCAGAAGAGTTATTCCCAGTCCGGCAAAAGCCGCAATAGCAAAGATACGGGTAACCTTCAGAAGGCGCTTCTGCCGATCTCTTCCTTCCCGGGTATATTCAGGGCGTGCATGGAGCACACGGCGTCCTGATGAGGCCGCCTCATCACTCAGGTCGACAACTGTACCGAGCTTTTCTTCGATATAATCCGCTATATCCTGTTCAGGGCGGCTGTCCATGACCAGGTCAACAAGGCGTCGTGCATCCGGGGTCTCAAGGCGGTCATTGACTATAATATCTTTAATCGCGGTACGAAGATTGGGATGAAGAAGAATGATCGCTTTTTTCAGCTTTCGCAGCTCACGGTCACTCAGTTCAAGGGAACCCGGTTCATCGCCTCCGGGAGTCTCAACATCACCAAAGGAATCATCTTCATCAAGGGGCTCAATGGCCAGATCGTCTCCCAGGTCTTCCTGCTCTGCGGGAATCGGTTCAGCGAGATCATCTATCGGTTCGATATCAATATCATCGAGGTCATCGAGTCCCCCGACACCAGCCGGTTCTTCGGAAAATTCATCAAGACCCGGAACATCGGCAGGTTCAACTGCAGCCGGCTCTTCGAAGTCATCAATTTCATCCATCATGGAAGGTTCTTCGCCGGTTCCTTCCCCCCCAATATCTTCAAAGTCAATATCAGGAATATCGGTTTCTGCCGCTTCGGGGATATCTTCCCCTTCGTCAAAGGAAATATCAGAAAGATCAGGAATCTCTGATTCGATATTCTGCTCGAGAGCCACTCCATCGTCTGATGGCGCTTCAGTGGTTTCGACAGGAGCGGAAAGATCATCGAGGTCAATTTCAGGAATTGTATCTTCCACGTCTTCGATCTCACCAACTTCACCCGGGGCCTCATCCAGGTCAGAAAGCTCGTCTCCACCGACAAATTCATTATCCGCCAGCTCCTGGTCATCCAGAGACTCAGGTTCTTCAGCCGTCAGCGCGTCGAGCTCATCAAGGGCGGACAAGCTGGTATCCCCGGCGGGAGTTTCTTCGACTGGTGTTATTTCTTCAGTATCACCACCTGCAAAATCAAATTCTTCAAAATCACCTGAGACATCTTCAGGTTCTTCAGTCAGGTCGGTGGACAAGTCTTCAAGTGGCTCTATATCTCCAGGAGTATCATCGGGGAAGGAAATATCATCAGCGGCAATGTCTTCAACATCATCAACTTCTTCAATCAGATCGGAAATATCTTCTATTTCGGTGTCACTGATTCCAGCTAGGTCTTCACCCTCTATTTCACTGATCGCCGTATCGTCAAGAGATTCAATTTCCTGTTCTTCCGCAACCCCCATCAGGTCATCAAGGGGAATATCTTCAGCTGCGGCAATTTCATCAAGAGGCTCAACCGGGGTGACGGCTTCTTCCTCTTCCACAACATCAAAATCCCCCATAGGGAGATCAAGATTATCAGGTTCACCAATATTTAGATCAGAGATATCATCAACAGAACCCTGGTCGAGGTCAGAAGGTGTCTCAACCTCCACAGGAGCGGTGCCCAGGGGTCGGGCATACGATGAATGCATCGCCACATCTTGAATGCGATTGATCTCTTCGAGCTCTTCGGGAGTGTACGTTACTTGTTCCTTTTGTTCAGTCTCAGCCATCCACCTGCACCTGTGCTACCTGAAATACGAAGTGCGCAGGGTGCACTTCGCCTATTATAAGGTGACATAATACTAATTTCCAGCACATGTCAAAGAAAATTTACAACAACTGCTTAATATTTCTTCTTCAATTATCGACATATATCAATATAACAGTAAACGAAAAGATAAGAATATCCCGGGAAAGATTCTATCTTTTGGTAAAATTTCAATATTTCCAGGCAGGTAAGAGAGTAAATGAAACATCATCTGATGACAACAATGGCCCTACTTATTATCCTTTCCCCTTTTCAAGTTGATGGAGAGACCCGGGACGGTGAAAAAACCGTCTATTATTATAATTTAAAATCTCTGAAAAAGTCGGCTTCGCCGGAAGTTGTCCGCATGGTCAACATAGAGAACCTCTCAACGGGAAAACAAACTATTGAGCGGGGTATCCTTTTTACCTGCAGAAACCGAAATGCCCGGCGCGTCTCCATTGCCGGCTCTTTTTCTCACTGGAAGACCCACGCAATGCGTCGCAGCAAATACGGGATCTGGTATTATTTTGCCCCCTCGGGAACCCTCAGGGGGGAAGTAAGCTATAAGTTCGTAGCCGACGGCATCTGGATTACCGACACATCAAATCCCTTTAAACGTGATGACGCCGCAGGGTCCCATGTTTCCCTGGTTAATTTCCCGGAGAAAATACATTCAAACCGGGTCACCTACCGGATTGTCAAAAATAACAGCGTTGAATTCCGACTGTACCGTCCCGGGGCGCGAATGGTCACAGTTGTAGGTGATTTCAATAACTGGAACCCGGAAAACGATATGCTGCAGCGCCAGACCGACGGAATATGGCGCCTGACTCTGAAGCTTCCCCGGGGGCGTTACCGGTACCAGTACATTGTTGACGGAAAGTGGACCTTTGACCTGTATAATAAAGAATCAGCATCAAATGACACAGGAGACCTCTGCTCAGTACTGATAATGCCCTGATCAACGGATAAACGAAACACCTTTCCATCCTTTTTTAAGCTTCGGGAAGGTGGTTCGAAAATGCCACTGGTAATACTCCAGCTCATGACTTCCCTTATAGCCGGGAAAAAGCCTTTTGTTTTTTTCAGAGAAACCGTGGCGCGGCCTGATTCCGCCGGTATTTTCGAGTACATGAAAAAACTCATGAATAAAAAGAAAGGGAGCATTTATCAATAACCTTTCCGAAGGTATCTGCACAAAGCCCCTGTGCACCTTTTTCCCCTTTTCAAGATAATACGTCCAGCTGCCCGCATTGGCAATATTAAACTCCCGGGAGCTCCAGATAAAACAATAGGTATCGGTATCACCAATGGTCTTTATCAGTACCGGACTCAGATCGGCGCAGAGGGATTTCTCTTCGAGCCTCCAGCGGCGCTTTTTACCCGCAGCCCCCGTCTCTTCTACCCGCAGCTTTTTGATGGCCCCATTCCATTCAAGGACCCTAATTTCCGCTGAGAGTTTCCCGCCGCTCATGACTTCCCAGAGAGACTTCATGCTCCGCGCCCCGATAAGGGCTCGTTTTTTCTGCCTTTCAGTAAGGGCTCCCCTGATATGCATTTTTACCCCGTCAACCAGGCGTACATCGGTTTTTTTGACAAAGACTATCTGAATTTTATGAATGTAATCAGGCTTGATTCTACCCATGGCCCGTCGAGTCCTGCAGGCTGCGGCAAAGAAAACATATTTTTCATGAGGGAAGTTTCCCTCCTCTGCAGCCTCAGCTGCTTTCCGAAAATATTTCTCCGCCCTTTTCCACTTACCCAGACCGAAGTAATAATGACCGGCCCAGAGGTACGCTCCGGCAGCCTGCCTCAGTATCCAGGCGGGCCGTTTTCCTTTCGGGTAAGAGGCTTCATACCAGGGAATGGCCTCTATAAATTTCTTCTGGTACACATAGATGTTTTGGGCTATTCGTCCTTTTATATAATGTGAATCCGGTTTCAATGCAGCTGCCTTTTTCAGGTACTTAAGCTCCATGGTATAATTTTTTTTAAGACGGAATTCATTGGCCTTTTTAAAAACAATACCCGATGATTCTTCACCCGGCAGCATTCCAGGGATTAAAATTATCACAAAGATGAATATTTTTCTAAAAAAACCATGTCGTCTTTTCATTCAACTATTTCCCGTTCTTTTTAATAACTCCTGTTCAGGCCATGAAGAAGATCTTTTTTATAGCAGCTCCTGTCTCTAAAAGACAGCATTATTTCATGTTTCAGATTTCTTCCTTACCCTATTTAAAAAAAATGCAGATAAAAGAATAGACAGTGTTTTACCCTCCTGTTCGACTGACATTGCTTAAAAAAATTGACTGGAAAATTAAGAAATATCTTGCAATTTATTTAAGCAATGATAACAATGAGACATATTGAGAAAAAAAATATTATATGAACGAACCCCGTAATACATTTAAAGATGTTTCTCTTAAAGAGCGGAACTCTGACAGGGATGAGTTCTCTGAACTGAAAGAAGACCGCTTTAAACTCATCGACCGCGGCTACGAATATGTAGAGAGCGGCGATTACCATCAAGCCTACCGACTTTTCTGCATGGGAACCTCCCTCGACAACACAGATGTTGAAATTCTTAATGGACTCGGCATTACCCTGTGCGAACTGGGAAAACTTGACGAATCGAGGCAGGTCTTAGAGCGGGCTGCGCGCCTTCATTCTGATGACGCCATCACCTTTGCCAATCTCGCAGGAGTGTACTGGGAAGTAGAAAACTACGATCTTGCGATCTATTTTTATAACCGGGCACTCAAAATTGACAATGAAGTAGAAGAAACCTATTTCAACCTGATAAACCTCTACATTGAAATTGGAGCCCTCTACATGGCCTTTATCATCTGCTGTGAATATGTTGAAAAATTTCCCGAAGATGATGAGGCGAGAGAGCTGATGGAGGATATCATCCTGAACCTGGCCATTAGCGTCTACTGATATTCACGAAACTGTTTCCTGAGATACGTATCAGCATCACTTTTTTTGTGCATCTCTTCCATCGACCTGAGATCACCTGCCATATCGATAACCCATAAACCATTCTCGTTTACGAAAAGAAGCTGCATTTGTTCGCCAGCCCTGTTTTCAATTCTATGATCTGTGATTTCAACTAATATAACAATGCTCGTCTTTGTTGTCTTCTCAGACACGACTTCCCAGGAAGAATCTTTGTCGAGAATGGCGAGAAGACTGCGGGCACGTTCCTTCGGCACAATTTTTCTCTTAATAAGCCTTTTCATGACGGCTCGGGTGTCGCTGCTGTAGCATTTCATCAGGTCATCAAAAGATACGGCATCCCTGATATTGAGCAAAACCCCCGAAGGCCCCCCCGGGGTTGGCTTTTCTTTGCCCCCGCAGGCAAACACTGTCAATGCAATGAGTAAAAAGAGAGATGGTAGTTTTGATTTTTTCATACCGGAGTCTGAATCATTTTTATTCCGACAATTGTAGACGAGCCCTTCATCAGTAGGCGAGCTTGCATAAGCTCGCCTACTGATGAAGTTGTAAACCTTTTTATTTATCAAATATACGGCCATATGAAAGATTTTCCTTCAGAGAGAAGAGATCACTTCCCCGGGCAACATCCCGAAGTCTTGTCAGCATTGTATCAGGATCGATCAGCTCTGAAAAGGGAACCGCCTTCAGGTCAAAATTATCTGAAACAGACACCATGACGCCACATTTTTCTTCCATACAGAAACGGGCCGCGCCATAGCCGAGCATACTTCCCATAACCACATCAAAGGCCACGGGCTGGCCTGAGCGGGTTTCGTAACCCACCTGCTTCGGGGTTATCTTGACGTCCAGGCCGGTCTTTTCATGATACCGTTCCATAGTCTTATCAGCCAGGATGCTTGAAATTTTTGCTTCCCTGAACAATATATTACCATGCTTATCCTTGACATGGGGCTTCAATTCATCGGGGAGCTTATCAACCAGTCCCTCTGATACAGCAATAACACCATAGGGATTCTTATCATTTTCACGCTGAATGATAACATCGGTAATTCCTTCGACAAGATCATCAAGGTTCATCTCTGAGTCATTAACATCCTCAGCTGATATCATCTGGATGCATTCTGATGCTACGCCTGCCGCGTAGGTAATCCAGCCGGCTTTTCTTCCCATGAGTTCAACGATAAAAAATGAATCCGTTGCCTGGGCATCAGCCTTCAGGTTCAGCAGAATAGACTGGGCAGTATCAACAGCAGTCCAGTAGCCGAAGGTCCAGGGAATACCATAGTAGTCATTATCAATGGTTTTCGGAATATGAATTACCGGAAAACCCATGAGCCATAAAAAGTTAGCAGTCTTCAGTGTATCATCACCGCCGATAGAGATCAGAGCGCCAATTTCAAGATACTCAAGGGCATCAATAATATTTCTCAGGCGGGCATTTTTTACGGGATCATTAAGATCATCCATGGTCTTAATATCTTTTCCCGGATTGGCCCGTGATGTTCGAAGAAAAATTCCCGTTCTGTTTCTGATTTTGGTAATATTTTCAGTGATGTTTCCGTAGTGGACATCCTTTCGAAGCTTCGGATAATTTTTATTAAAATCCTGAAGAAACTCATATCCCCGCATAATACCAATGACAGGAACATTGTCCCGGATAAAGGTCTCTGCCACTGAAGAGATAACCGCGTTGGCACTCGGGGCAGGCCCACCGGAAAAAAGAATACCTACTTTTTTATGCTTTTCCATGATAATTCATCCTTGTGAAATTTGAATTTTTATTATAACTGGCTGCCATGAAGTTTCTTTTATCCGCTTCACTGGCCGCCCCTCTTTGCAGAATTCTCGCCTGTTTATTTATAGTACGGGAAACACAACTATTGCAATCATATTTTTAACATGCCAAAAGATTCTTGCCGGTCCCCTGAAAAAGTACCAGTGGACAGAATACGCCAAACTGAGCAATGACTCACTTTTTCAGAAAAAGATAAATCTGTCAAATTTTTTTCACAAAAAGAGAGAGGTAAGGGAAGTTAAATCACATGGACCCTGTACCGGCCTGAAAACCGGCTCCCGACAGGCTGCATCAGGGAGCCAGCAGATCATCACCGATATCGTCAATGACACTATCATCCTTATTGCGCCTGATATTGCGCAGCACCGAGGCCTTCTGACGCCTGCTGATATTATCCTTTGGTCCCTTCTTCGGCAGTGACAGATCATGGACAATACCTGAACAGATTTCACATTCTTTATCCGGTTCTGTCCCGGGAACAAAGACTTCCTTAATAACTTTCTGACATGAAGAGGAAGGAACAAGGCCGGTACGAGAGCATATTTCCTTTTCCGAGAGACCCGCATACACGGGAAAGTTAAGCACCGGTTCATGCTGCAGGGCCTTTTTCATATAGGTCCCCCAGACTGGAGCGGTAACCCCGCCGCCTGCCTGGCCGATACCGAGAGAGAGACCAAGTTTATCATAACCGATCCACATTCCAGTTGTCAGCTGAGGCACAAATCCAACGAACCACGCATCTTTCCAGTTATTGGTGGTTCCGGTTTTCCCTCCTGCGGGACGTCCCGGTGAAGCAGCACCTCCGGTTCCCCCGGCAATTACTCCCTTAAGCAGGCTGATCATCACCTGGGCGGTTGAAGGCTTAATTATCTGGAGAACTCCCTTCTTAGCCTTTTCTTTCAAAAGCTTTTTTACATCAGCTTCACGGTTTTCAAGTACCTTACCTTCCTGATCTTTAATGTAGCGAATGCTGAAGGGAATTACATCCTTGCCCCCGTTGGCAATAATCGCATAAGCCCGGGTCAATTCATAGGGACTCACCTCAAGAGATCCCAGGGCAATGGAAAAGTTTCTCGGTATCCGTTTTTTCGCCTTTTTCGGAGAAAGGCGAAGCAGCTTGCCATAATAGTCTATTACCCTTTGGATACCTATTTTCTCAGCCAGTCTGATAGAAATTACATTTATTGAAAGCGCCAGGGCCCGTCTAAGGCGCACCAGGCCATAATACTCACCTTCATAATTCTCAGGGAGCCAGTCGCCCCCTTCATTGTCGAGATAGACTATCGGCGAATCAAGAACCGCGGTGGCTGCGGTAAACTCTTTACTCTCAATTGCGGCAGAATAAAGAAGAGGCTTGATCGAAGAGCCAGGCTGCCGCCGTGACTGCATGGGACGATTAAGCTGGTTGATCGAAGAGAATTCACTTCCCCCGATGAGGGCTTCGATATATCCGTTTTTCTGGTTGATCGAAATTATACATCCCTCCACCTTTTGAAGCTCCTTGTCCTGCAGGTAGGTACTCTTATACTCTTCGATAAAATCTGAAACATTACTGATGCCCGCCAGGTAATTAATACCCTCAAGCTCTTCGACAATTTTATTTCTGACATGACTGTTTAACTTTTCATTCTGCCGGGAACCCCGTTTCCGGAAACGGTTTACATCAAAGAGATCAGAAATGATACCCATGGTATCGGCAAAATTATTATTAAAATAATCGTCATTGCTGAAATGAAGGGCCCCTGAAATATTTGTCTGCTTCTCAAGGGCTTTTTTCAAAACTTCCTGACCGGCCATCTGCTTTTTTACATCAAGGGTTGTGTACACCGTAAGCCCCTTGTTAAAGACAACTTCAGATCCATACTTCTTTACCAGTTTTCTCCTGATGTATTCAGTAAACCAGGGGGCCTTATCGACCCGGTTGCTGAAGACATTGTGAGAGGGAGAGACCTCACTGAGTTTATGAAGAAAATCAGGCCAGAAATCGAGATAGGCTTTTTCCGCCTGCGGCACGGTAAGAAAACCGAGCTCTACCATTTTTGCCAGTGCGGTACGGTGGCGCTGCATGGAACGTTTCGGATGCCTGATGGGAGAAAGCCTGGCGGGTGACGAAGGGAGTGTTGCCAGAAGGGCGCATTCTGCAAGATTCAACTCCCAGACATGCTTGTTAAAAAAGAGACCTGAAGCGGATTCAACCCCATAGGCCCCATGGCCCAGGTAAATCTGGTTTAAATACAGAGATAAAATTTCATTTTTATCATAACTGACTTCCATCATCAGGGCGATGAAGGCCTCTTTTATTTTTCGGTAAATATTTCTTTTCCGCGACGTAAGAAGAATCTTGGCGGTCTGCTGGGTAATGGTACTTCCCCCCTGCTTGATACCCCCGGCAAGAATATTGATAAAAAATGCCCGGACAATGCCCTTGACGTTTACCCCGAAGTGATCGTAGTACTCATTATCTTCTACAGCGATAAAAGCATTCACCAGGTTTTGAGGCACCTTCTCAAAAGAGATAACTTCCCTTTTCTGCTTAAAAAGCTCTGCGATTAATATATCATTCTTATCATATATCTTAGTGGTGACATTCGGTTTAAAATGAGCCAGGGCTTTGACATTCTGAAAATCTGCAATGAGAATAATAAAGAAAGCGATAATCATACCCGCACCGATGCCGGCGATGATTATTCTGTGACGCCTGAAATTTCCGAGAAGCGAATCAAATAGATATGTAACAAAATCCCATCCAGCACCCATAGTTGATGTTATTCTCCCTGATGATACCGGTTTAACCTTTACCGGGTTTTTTCCGTCAATAATACTTGAAAGGCGTGAAGGTTTTCCACCATATTTTCCCATTATGTTAATTTTTCCTTATTTCTTACTGGCATAATCAATCCCTGCTGCAAAAAAGTTGACCCTTTCATTTATTGCAACAATAAAATAGGATTTTTCAGGTCTGCACAGCCCTGCACCCCTGCTCCCCGCGATGTTAAAGTTTACCGCTGTTTATACCTTCTTACTTCCTTATTCGAAATTTTTTAAATAAATTTTATAAAAATCAAAAAAACTCATTTCAACCAACAAGGGTCTTAAGCGAGACATATAGCAAAATAAACACCGATAATCACTCCCAATCACCTCTAATCGCTCTCACTGCATATTCAGAATTAGACGAATCAGAGAATATCTACGAAGAAATTTATATGCTATCAAGGATGATGGCATCAGCTTTCAAGGAGGAAGAACATGATAATAAACCACAATGTGGCTGCGATATTCTCGCACCGAACATTAAAATTCCACGACTGGTCCCTAACCAAGGACATTGAGAAACTCTCTTCAGGTATGAGAATCAACAGGGCGGGTGATGATGCGTCCGGTCTCGCGGTTTCTGAAAAGATGCGTTCACAGATCCAGGGTCTCAGACAGGCGGAACGTAACACAGAAGACGGTATGTCACTGATTCAGACTGCAGAAGGTTACCTCGAGGAAACTCACAGTATCATTCAGCGCGTCAGAGTACTTGCCGTACAGGCTGCCAACGGTATCTACACACCTGAAGATCGCCAGCTCATTCAGGTTGAGGTTTCAGAACTTGTTGATGAAATAGACCGAATTTCTTCACAGGCAGAATTTAACAAAATGAAGCTTCTCACCGGTGCTTTTGCACGACTCCATCCCACGGCATCAATGTGGTTCCATATGGGTCCCAACATGCACCAGAGAGAACGTGTTTTCATTGAAACCATGACCAGTGCCGCTCTGGGCTTAAGGAATCCTACTGTACTTACCTTTATCTCGATTTCTACACCGGGTAAAGCAAATGCAGTAATCGGTCTCGCTGATGAAGCTCTTCGCAACATCTCAAAACAGAGAGCTGACCTTGGCGCTTATTACAACCGTCTCGAACATGCTGCCAAGGGCCTTATGAACGCCTATGAGAATGTTCAGGCATCAGAAAGTCGTATTCGTGATACTGATATGGCAGAGCAGATGTCATCATTTACTCGCTACCAGATCCTGACGCAGGCTGCTACTTCAATGCTTGCCCAGGCAAATACAAAATCACAAAGCGTATTATCTTTATTAAAATAGTCTTGAGCCAGCGTCGTAGTACCATTCAATACCAAAAAAGGCCGGTCCTCCCACCGGCCTTTTTTAATTAATCTTCCCCCTGTCCATTCTCCAGATTTTCAAAGTTCATTCGACCTGAAATTCATTAACCTTGACTTGACGACAAGATTTGCCAGGCTCTCGATGCTCAGAAATTGAACACACCACTTTGTACCTCTACTTTAATACTGACAAAAAGCACTCGGCATGCAGGGCCTTTAGATTTTTGCTATACGAGTTCACTCAGAGCAGTTAGAAAAAACTAACTACTCTGAGAAAAAAGTTCACATTGAGGCTTCCAAATTCGTTTCTTCTCTATAAACCAGAAAAGGAGAATAAAATGAATACTAATAACAGAATCTGCCGACCAGGATTAACCTATCATATACGCTCAAGGTGTATCGAACTGCGTCCTATGCTTGAAGAGTACTGCACAAAGGAATTGATGCTTCAAGTAATCTCATGGGCACAGGAAAAATATAACTTTGAGCTTCATGCCTTTGACATCATGGATGTTGATTTTATCTTTATTATAAAAACTCTCAGTGACGGAGAAACCATCTCCCGTGTTATGCAGTATATTAAATCTCAATTTGCCAGAAGATTCAATGCGCGTCATAACAGAACCGGCCCTTTCTGGAACGAAAGATTTCACGACGACATTATTGATTTTCTACCCGCTCCGGCAAAATCATTTATAAAGATTGTTCAATCTATCCGAAAGAACAACAACAAGTACAGCTGCTGGTGCAGCAGCGCAATGATGAAGTATACTGATCAGAAAAAAATTCTGAGAAAGGAAGTTATGACGAGAATAAATATTTCACACCACCTATTTTTCAAGGTATTAGGAAATTCCATCAAAGAACAGGCCACAGAATTATTAAAAATGGATTACGAATTATCTTTTTCATGATATTGATGAGTAAAAAACCAAGTATTGCCAACTGAAACATGAAATATTAAAACTACAAGCACCAGGCAAGAAGCCTGGCTCTCAACATTTAGAAAACTTTCTTGCAACTTGCAACTTTATCTTTTATACTCTTATTTTATAATTACAAAAATACCCGTCATACAAAATTTTTCAAATACCGTAAAAGGAACAGGAACTCTATTGAGTACATTTAATTTTAATAGCCACAATATATGGTACCAAAAAACAGGAACAGGAAGCACTCCAATTTTATTTCTTCATAACGGGGGAAACGACCATAGAATATGGGATTATCAAGTAAAACATTTTTCAGAGAATTATGAAATATATCTGATGGATTTACTCGGATACGGCCAGTCAGATAAACCATACATAAAATATACCCTTGGTCTTTACACAGATATATTGTCTGAGTTTATTGAAACAATTATAAAAAAACCGGTAATTATAATGGGAAACTGTATTGGTGCAGCACAGGCCCTAAATCTTTCAGCAGAATCACCTGAACTGATCAAAACACTTGTACTGTTTAATATTGCATCTGTTAACACGCTGCATAAAGGTATATTCAGTTTTCTGTACGGGGCTTCTAAAAACAGGATCGTTCAAAATTTTTTAACAAAACGTTCAAAAATGAAAATGGCTATTTCTATTGCTAAAAGAGTAACATTTAACAGGCTTTACGGCACAAAGGGTGAACCTGCTGAATCAAAAAAGGAATTCAAAAAACATATTCATTACCTCTACAGCAATGATAAAAATCTTATTATTCTATATAATCTTCTCAAAAATTTCGATACATTTGAAAGGATCGATAATTTATCCCTGCCTGAAAACTTCCCCCCATCTATGGTAATCTGGGGCAAGCAGAATATCATCCTGCCCTATAAGAATGGAGAAGACCTATGTGACAGACTTCAGTTAACACAGCTAAATGTTGTAGAAAACTGCGGGCATATGGTTATGAGGGAAGATTATAAAAATGTAAATTCTTCCATTGAAAATTTTCTAAACTACTGATTGATTTTATAAATTACCGCACAATAGGCTTTTCCCTCACCTCCGGTCCCCTCCCTCATGTCTTTCTTTTATCATCTGGGAGAAGGGGTCAAGGGAAGAGGAAAGGGGCAGTAAAAATGGAACCATCCAGTTACAATACATTGCAAATAAAATAGCTTGCATCCATTATAATAAGAGATAATCTGTACTTATGGCAGCCAAACTGATAAATTTTTTCGCCTCCCGGCATCTTCTCACCAACCTGCTGACCCTCGCGGTCTACATCAGCGGCATATTTTTCTGGATGAGCACACCCCGGCAGGAGCTTCCTGATATTGACTTCAACTTTGTCCGGGTCAACACTGTCTACCCGGGTGCTGCTCCCGAAGAGGTAGAACATTTCGTCACCCGGCCCCTTGAAGATGAGCTGCAGGGTGTTGATGGACTCCACCAGATCACCAGCACATCAGCCACAGCGGCATCAACAATTTTTATTGAAATTGCAGATTCAGTAGATGATCTAAGCGAGGTGGTTAATGACATCAGGAATGCCGCCTATTCGGTAAATCTTCCCGCCGAAATTCTTGATAAACCATCGATTCGACAATTTAAAACCTCCCAGAAAGCAATTCTTGATATTGCTATAATCAACAAAAACAGTCATCTCCTTGATGATGCAGCCAGGAGAAATCTTCAGAGTCATGCCCGGGCATTGGAAAACCGGCTGATAAACCTGCCGGATATAAGTAGCGTTTCCAAAAGTGGTTACCTGAAAGAAGAAGTTCATATCCAGGCCCGACCCGAAAGCCTCGCCCGGTATAACATCCCCTTCACGGAACTGGCATCAATCATCAAAGCGAGCAGCATACGAACACCTGCAGGGACCCTTGATAAAAGAGGAGAACCAAAAGTAACGGTTCTCGATGAACTCGATACGGCCCAAAAACTAAAACCCCTCATAGTGCGGGGTGGCTTTGAGGGACAGGAAATACGCATTTCAAATCTGGGAACAGTCACTGACACCTTTGAAAAAAGTCAGACTATTCTAAAGGTTAATGGCCGGGAGGCTGTCATTCTCAACGCGGTAAAGACCGCCTCAGGGGGCATCCTCAACGCGGTTGATAACGTAAAAGAACTGGTCGACGAATACAGGGCCGCTCTTCCTGACAATTCACCCATGGAAATACTTCTTCTCGATGATGAGTCACAGACCGTACGAAGCCGCCTCAGGCTTATCGGCTGGAATGGAGCCATCGGCTTCATCCTGATCCTCTCTACCCTGATGATCTTTCTTAACTTCAAGGCGGCATTCTGGGTCGCCCTCGGAATTCCCTTTTCATTTTGTTTCACTATGACTGCAGCTAACTTTCTCGGCTACAGCATCAATAACATTACCCTGGCGGGAATCATCATTGTCATGGGTATGGTAGTGGATGACGCCATTGTGGTTGCTGAAAATATAATAAGGCTCCGCAGCCAGGGAATGGACCATGACGAGGCGGCAGTAGAAGGGACCACCCAAATGTTTCTTCCGGTTATCGCGGCAATTGTCACCACGTGCCTTGCATTTCTTCCAATCCTCGGGTTCTCAGGGCGCTTCGCGAAAATGAGCATGTTTATACCCATCATGGTAATGTTAATGCTGGCGGGAAGTTTAATCGAATCACTCCTGATTCTGCCGGCACACCTGAACCTGGTAATACCCCGGTGGCTTAAGAATCTTTTGACCCTGGGACTCTGGTCTCTGTTCAAAAGCCTTAAAGGAGGATTGTTTTCCAGAAAGAAGATAAAAGAACAAGATTCTATTCCCCACTGGTTTTTTACTGTTGAAAAAAGATACGCTTATTTTCTTGAACGGATTCTCCGTTACCGGTTTTTTGTGTACATTTCCTTCATCTGCATGCTGCTGATGGCGGGATACCTTTTCAAATCCAACATGAAATTTGTCATGTTTCCCCGGGAAGAAACTACCGAGTTTGTCATCACCGCTGAAACCCCTCCGGGAACTGACCGCTATGAAACGGCCCGGTACTCAATGAAAGCCGAGAAAATACTTTCAAAATATCTGGGCAGGGAAATTACCGGATTCAGAACATGGATAGCCCGCAGCCGCGGCGGTATGGCTTCCCAGGAAAATATTTTCAGGATACGGATAGAGGTGGTACCGCGGGAAGAACGGGAAAGACCCCTTCCTTCCCTGAAACGTGAATGGAAGAAAAAAATCTCCGCTATTCCGGGGCTGAGCAAAATCCGTTACCGGCGGGCCCACTTCGGCCAGTCAAGCGGAAGCCCCATTGATATACAGGTAAAAGAAAACAGCAACAGTAAGCGGCGGCTCCTCTGCAACGCCCTGGCCGATGAAATGAAAAAAGATTCCCGCCTGATTAATGTTGAAATTGAGCGTCCAGTTGCTGTGACCGAGTACCAGATAAAGGTAAAGCGCTCCATGGCAAGCCGCCTCGGTGTCACGCCTTCATCTGTTGCCGCCACCCTCAGGTCAATCCTTGAGGGAAAGGTTCTCTATATTGTCATGAACGATGAGGAAGAAATTAACATCAGGCTCCTGGCTGATAAAAAATCCCGCAGCTCCCTTGACCGGGTCCTGAGGATTCCCGTTGAAAACCAGTCAAGCTACATGGTGCCCCTCGGTGATATCGTTACGGTGGAAAAAAAACTCTCTCCCGCCAGCATTTCCCGTTCCCATTACCGTCGGACAACAACTATCTATGCTGACCTGAAAGAGGATACCGATGTATCTCCCCTCGATATAGCTTCTGATCTCGAAGAGAATCTCTTCCCCCGGCTGCAGAGAAAATACCCGACGGCTCACATCAGCTTTGAGGGAGAGGTAAAGGATACAAGAGAATCAACAAAAGACTTTCGCGCCGGCATCATAATAGTAATCTTCCTTATCTATACAGTTCTTGCCCTGCTTTTTAACAGCATGCTCCAGCCCTTTATTATTATGATATCGATTCCCTTCGGTATCGTCGGGGTAATCTATGCCTTTCTAATTCACGGCATGACCTTCTTCGGTATCTTCGCGGGTATCGGCACCCTGGGGCTTGCAGGTGTCATTGTGAACGACTCGATTATTATGGTCAACAAACTGCAGAATGAACTCGATCCCGACGCCCACTGGCGCACCCTTCCGCGGCTCATTGCACGTACCGCGTCAACGCGCCTCCGGGCCATTGTACTGACAACGGTCACAACCGTGGCGGGGCTTCTCCCCACGGCCTACGGATTCGCCGGGTATGACGCCATGCTCGCGGAGATGATGCTCGCCATGGCCTGGGGACTGGTCTTCGGCACCCTGATTACCCTGGTGCTGGTGCCGACCCTTTTCATGAGCATCAGAAAAATTGAATATTTCTTTAAGCCGGCGGCAAAAAAGGGTTCCCATGAATAGAAAAACCAACATTCTGATTCTTTATATTTTCTCAAGCATTCTCCTGGTTTCGGGCAACGGCATCAGCAAAACAGTGAAGGAAGTAAAAAGAAGCATAACCCTTGAGACCTTCATCCGCGCCGCCTGTGTCCATGACCGGCAGTTTCAGCTTATCCTCATCGATGAGCTATCTCTGAAATATAAAAAAGCCCTCGAACTTCCCTCAAAAGACCTGGTTCTCTCGGCAACGGGACAGTACAACCTGAAGCTCGCCGGTGATGTCGCCGGGGGCCCTGAAGGCATCATTTCACTCTCGAAGCTTTTTCCATTTACCGGCACCGAAACTTCCGCCTCCTATTCGATATCACCAGCCCGTTCAGGTTCCGGATATACTTCTTCCTTTACCACTATCGTGAGCCAGCCCCTGGCCCGCAATGCCTTCGGAAGAAACACCCGGCTTCATGACCGGATTCTCGGCCTGGAAAGCCGCGTCTCCCGCTACCAGATTATTGAAGCTTACGAAGACTACCTGGCCACAATTATCGGTCTCTACTACCAGTGGTATGCCGACACAGCCCTCTATGAAGCGTCGCGCCGTGCCTGGGAAGAAAACCGGCGCCTCCTGGGAAACCTGCAGCTACGCCTGAAAAACCGTATTGCCCATCCCATAGATGTTAACCGGGTCCACCTTCAGACAATCATCAGCCGTGATGAAATGGATACCCGCAGGCTTCAATTCGAGGCTTCCCGGGACCTTGTCTATCACGCCATTAATTATAAGGGAACAAAAGTCCTTAAACCGGTTTTTGAAAATTTTACCGCCAGCCTCGGAAAAAACTTTGCGGCTGACTATCAGAACCAGTGGGCCGGCAACCGGACTGCCATGATACTCGATCTTCTCGTACAGGGGGGAAAGCTCGAGGGTATCAGGGCTGCTGATGACCTGCTCCCTTCGGTAAACCTTCTGGCCGGATACTCCATTGGCAGTACCGCCTTTGGATTGAATTCTTCATACTCAGAGCACCAGGTTTACGGGGGCCTCCAGTTTGCCTTTCCCTTCGGAAGACAAAAAGAAAAGGCTGCCCTGGAGGTAACCCGCATCGAACAGCGTAAAAATCTTATAAATAAAACCAATACAAAAGAGCGTCTCAGGAATGACTTAAAGACCCTCCATCGACGCATCAGGCAGGAGGAAGGATTCATCACAACCGCTGGCAGTCGTTTCGAACTTGCCAGGCGTATTGCCGTAGAAGAGGCACGGCTCTACCGACAGGCCCGATCACCGTTAAAAAATCTCATCGAAGCCAGAACAGCCCTTGAAGAGAACCGCCTGAACCTGATCAATCACCGGGTACAACTCAGCACCCTGCGCCTCGAATGGCTCAGGCTCACCGACCAGCTCGTTAAGGGGAAAAATCTCGACGCGACACGAAAAAATATCCGATAAAAAAGGGGCATCCCCGTCAGGACAACATAAAGACCGCTAGAAAAAAAATAGCTGATCGAACATTTAAGAAAGAAGTGACGCCAGGCGTTCCCGGCTCTGAGCCCCCACCAGAAACTCCCTGATGGTCCCCTCCTCAACAATAACCAGGGAAGGAGTACCAAGAATCCCGAACTTCCGTGCGGTATCCATATCCTCCATGATATTTATACTGAAGAGATTCTTTTTCGACCCTGTATACTCTTCAATGATCGGCGTCATAGAACGACAGGCTCCGCATGAGGGGCTGTGGAAATAAAAAGCTGCCTTCTCTCCCTTTCCGAGAAGAGCTCCCATTTTACCGCCCAGCTCAGGAGCCGGCTTTCCCTTCTTAAGGCGCATTTTAAAAACCATAAAAAGCTGAAGAAGCACAAAAGCCGCGACAAAGGCTCCGAGAATATATAATATGAACATGTACCTACCTCGCAAGTTTAGCTATTTAGATTATACTTAAGCATAATGAAAAGGAAGTCTAAAGTCAAGGTGGAGTTCATCCGAATGGGATGATTTTTGTTCATTTTTTTGAAGGCGCGAAAACGCTTTCGCGCCTTCAAAAAAATGAACAAAAATGCCATCAATGGCGTATCCACACATTTCAAAAGATAAATCAATCCCGTATCGGAAGATACAAAATGCTCAAGGGATCAACCTGAATGCCCCTCATCATCAGAGAAACATGGAGATGAGCCGCTGTAGATACACCGGACGAACCGACCTTCCCGATAATATCCCCCCCGCCGACCATATCTCCAGG
>Ga0070729_10000930_pt1 | contig 52065 bp, 54 predicted proteins | sample tdDd472_FD_66725 | JGI IMG/M metagenome (GOLD analysis project Ga0070729, IMG submission 66725) | Marine sediment microbial communities from the Atlantic coast under amendment with organic carbon and nitrate - tdDd47.2 | ecosystem: Environmental > Aquatic > Marine > Coastal > Sediment | place... | reverse complement strand
TTCTCCGGTGGTTTGACCGAAGCCGATTCAGCAGTTGTCCCCCTGGCGAAAACAATGTTAAGGCTTGCTTCCATATACACTCTGGCAGACGTCATTCAGCTTGTTCTTGCCGGTACTCTTCGCGGCGCCGGTGATACTAAGTGGGTAATGTATATTTCTGTTGTTCTTCACTGGTTTATGGCGATCGGTGCTTATTTTATGATCAAAGTTTTTGTTCTCGATCCAATATCAATCTGGATCGGGTTTATAAGTTTTATAGTTTTACTAGGTGCGGCCATGTTTGTCCGCTATAAATACGGTCCATGGAAGAAGATGCGGATTATAAGTTAATGATCTGATATTAAATTGTTTATTTGGTTTAAAAAAAGCAAACTTCCTTTGAAGTTTATTCTTTTTCGACGCTGCGAGTCTCACGTCTCATGGACCATGGAAAAAAATGAGGATAATAGGATGATATGGGATAAAATCAAAACGGAAAACTTACTTTTTATACTTGTTGATTATCAGGAAAAATTCTTTCCGCTGATTGAGGAGAAGTACCTCGAAGTTGCGCAGAAAAATATCATGTTAATTGTGCAGATGTTCGGCAAGCTCGGAATACCTATGGTCGGAACCGATCACTATCGAAAGGGATTGGGATTAACGGAAAAAAATATTCTGAAAAACTGGACCGGTGAAACTTTCAAAGACAAAACCACTTTCAGCTGTCTTAGAAATGAAGAGTTCGTCGGAGACTTTGACAAATATGATAGAGAAGTCGTTGTCCTCTGCGGACTGGAAACTCATATCTGTGTTCTGCAGACTGTTCTTGACCTGAGAAGACGGGGAAAAGAGGTTATTGTTTTAAAAGACGGCTGCCTTTCGTCGACCACCCTCAGATGGCAGAATGGACTGGAATTAGCCAGAGATGCCGGAGCACATATAATGAATGCCGAGTCTCTCATCTTCTATCTGCTGGAAAGAGCCGGTACTCCTGAATTTAAATATCTGGTACAGCTGCTCAAAGAATCATCTAAATAGGTTGAAAGATTTTCTGCCAGTTCCAGGGATGCAAGAACTTCAGCCCGCTTGCTGATTACACTCTCAAAATTTATTCCTATAGGTATGTCTCTCTCTATAGCGAAATCAATCAGTCTCCTTCCCATCTTTTCCAGAAATTGAATGGAGTATTGGAGAAAACTATCTGATGAGGGAAGATCCTTTGTAAAATTTACAGGTATATCGACTCCGAGCCATTTCATAAACTCCAGACTGCTTCTGTTGCCAATGGGGGAAAATGTCAGAATTACAGGTTTCATAGGAAAATTGAGGAGATTCGACTCCTCTTTGTAATCAGATAGAAGTTTTTCATATAACGACCCGTCATATATGCACTGGCTGATAAAAAAATCTATACCGCGATCGATTTTTTCCAGCATTCGTACCACTTCGCTTCCACCCTGACTATGGCGTTCTCCAATAAGTACAGCACCAGTAGAATTTTCATATGATTGTGATATTTCCATGGCTCTATTGAGAGAGCATTTGACAGTTGTATTTTTGGTTGGAGATCCAACCAGAACAAATATTTTATCTGAGTTATTACTGAAAATGAAATCCAGCTCTTCTTCGTCGTATTTGCCTGTCGCTAAATAAATTATCTGTTGCAGGTTGTTATGGCGGTTTATTGTTCTGGCGTATTCTAACGGGTCCAGGGCCGGTCTGTACTTGTAGGTCCTCATATTTCTGTTTCTGTCTTTTTCTTCCTGAACATCGTAAATTGATAATCCATCTACATCTATGGTTGAGATCCGCGATGCTCTTCTGCGGTTAAGTTCCATTAATTTCTCTCGAGAGATATCTTCTCCCGGCGGGGTAAGACTATATAAAAATATTCCAGATTCAGATTGTTTCAATTTTTCAGTTAAATTACTCATAAAGTATCCTTGTTTAAAAGATACTGTTTTACAATTATTATTGAAATTGATATATTTTAATGAATATATGAAAATTATTCATAGGATCTATTGTGCTTGAACGATCTCATCTGGAAATTATTGAGGCTCTCCAACGAAGAGGATCTTTAACAAAAGCAGCAGAAGAGCTCCATGTTACACAATCGGCTTTAACTCATAGTATCAGGAAACTGGAAGAAATGACTGGTTCGACGATCTGGAAAAAAGAGGGGCGTGCCCTCCGGTTGACGGAATCGGGACTATTGCTGCTTCAAACTGCCAGAAGACTTTTGCCTCAATTTCGCAATGTAGATGATCAGCTTGTAGAATACGGATCAGGAAAAAAAGGGAAACTGGTCATCGGAGTGGAGTGCCATCCCTGTTTTGAGTGGCTTGTCCATATTATTAAAAAATATCTTGAGACATGGCCCGATATCGATCTCGATGTAACGAGAGATTTTCAATTTGATGCTCTGGAAGCTCTTGTTAACCACAAAGTGAATATGATCGTCACGCCCGATTATCTGCCGGGAGATTCCATCATCCATATAGATATTCTCGATTTTGAATTGCAATTGATGACAGGAGCTGACCATGCTCTGGCTGGAAGGGATTTTATTATTCCTGAAGACTTAAATGAAGAAGTTCTCTATTCATATCCCATTGCAAAATCCAGGCTGGATATATTCAAACTCAATATAAATCCAGTAAAACATATTCCTGTAGAAGCAACAGAAATTATGGTTCAACTTGTCGCCGCGGGAAGGGGAGTCAGTACATTTCCAGACTGGTTGATTAAAAAATATTCCCGTGAGTTCAATGTTAGAGGCGTGGCCATCACAAAAGAGGGCATCAGGAAAAAGCTCTATCTGGTGATAAGGGATGAGGACAGGGATATACCTTTCATAAAGAGTTTTATAGACCTCAGCTGCTCTTGATCAGCAGTATGGAAGCCAGAGTCAATGCAATGCATATAACCCGTAATAATGTCAGCCGCTCTTTGTATATCAGTGCAGACAGGAATATGGGGATCAGAATTGAGAGAGCCAGGATAGGCTGCACCAGTGACATGCTTCCTGAAGCGAAAGCACTGAGGACAAGTTTGTACCCGAAGAAATTCAGTATTCCGATAGAGCATCCGATTACAAAGATGCCCGGTCTCTTAAAAGTCATTTTCTTATTATCAGAACTTGTTCTTTTCCAATAGATGATAAAGGATATAAGCATCACCATAATATAGGAGAGCAGTATGTATGTTATCCGATCGACTCTTGTTGAAGCCAGCTTTCCAACAGTCATGGAAAATGAAGTACACAATGCCGCTGTAAATGCAAAGTAGATCCCCTTTAAAGCTATTTTGCCTGAGAAATTCAACTGTTCCGACGAAATGAGAACTAATACGATAATGGAAAATCCAATTCCAAGCCATTGGTATTTCGTCGGTGATTCATTAAAAAACACGATTCCGATAAGGATGACAAAAAGGACATTGGATTTATTAACGGGAAATACTACCGAAGCGGGAGCGAGTTTCAAAGCGTGAAATTTAGAAATGGCACCGAATGCGAATAATGTTCCATTGGCCAGAGCATAGGGGAGAGCCGGGAGGATTTCAGCGGTACCGGTACCTGAAATGATGATTGTGATGAATGCCGATAGAACAACTGAAGCTGCTGATATCAGTATCACAGCCTGGTTGATATACTGACGTTCTGCAGCCGCTTTGTAGAGAAAATTGAGAATACCGTAAAAGAGTGTAGCCATAAGGCTGTAGCTTAACCATAGAGGCATGATGGCATTGTACCATGGATTTCAGTCATTTCTGTGGCATTGGTTTATAGCCTGTGTTAATATAAAAAAATACTTTAATAAAGAGGTTCCTGTTAATGCCTAATATTCGGGAAGTTGCAAAAAGAGCAGGAGTATCTGTTGCAACTGTATCCCGCGTTTTGAATCATCCCGAACGGGTCTCTCCCAAAACAAAAGATCATATCGATCAGATTATGAAAGAGATGGATTTCTCTCCAAATGCTTTTGCGAGAAGTCTGAACTTGAAAAGGTCTAATTCCATTGCCCTTATTATCCCCGATATACAGAATCCGCAGAATATGGAAATAGCCAGAGGGGTTGAAAGAGTTGCTCATGAAAAAGGGTACAATCTTCTCCTCTGCAATACTGAAAAAGATCTGAAGAAAGAACAGGACTATATCCGCATGCTGATCGAAAAGAAAATCGACGGGATCATACTTGCCTTTACTTTGCTGCAGCAGGAAGATTTTGATGAAATAAAAAGGCGGCAGATACCTCTGATTCTTTTCGGCCAGAACATTCTGCATAAAAATATCAGCAGTGTCTATTCCGACTTTAAGGAAGGCGCTTTTCTCGCGGTTTCCCATCTTGCCCAATTGGGTTTCAAGACTATTGCCTATATCTGTGGTGAAGCAGATCAGCTTGAGAACCGAGACAAGACTCTCGGATATACAGAAGCGCTTCTCTCTTCAGATTTAAATGTGATAAAAAATCTGATTATCCAGGGAAATGACGATATTGACAGCGGTTATCTGGCGGCTTTGAAACTGCTCAAACTCAAACCGCTGCCCGATGCTGTATTCGTCGCTAATGATTTAATGGCTATAGGAGCAATTGATGCCTTCCGGACTGAAGGGCTGAGTATCCCCGAAGACATTTCGGTTATCGGTTATGACAACATACGAATGGCATCTCTTATTGAGCCGAAACTAACCACTGTTTCCTGGCCTGTCTACAAAATGGGACTGATATCAGCCCGAATCCTTATTGATGAAATAGAAACTGAGAATGATTCTGTCACGCAGAATATTTTTTTGAGACCGAAATTGAAGATCCGAAAATCATGCGGTCATGAAACGCGGGTCAGTGAAATCTTTGATTAAGACAAGGAGTGCTGCACATGGAGCTTACAAGTAATTTAATGGGCATTAGCTTAAAGAATCCTCTTATTCTATCATCGGGGCCAATGTCCCGCAGCGGAGAGATGATGATTAAAGCTCTTGATGCCGGTGCCGGCGCCGTTGTGACCGAAACGATACTCAATGAGATCCGTCCAAATGTCCGTCCCCGAATGATCAGCCGCGGTGAGGGACTGCAGAATATTCGGTTATACAGCGAGTATTCACTTGAAGAATGGGAAAGAGAGATCGGACTTGTTAAAGATTATGGTGGAACTGTTATCGCCAATATCCTTGCTCACAGCCCTTCTGAAATGGCTTTTTTAGGACGAACAGTTGAAAAATACGGTGCAGACGCTCTCGAATTGGGAATTTCTTCACCTCATGGTGAGGGATTGACAGTTCTCGGTTGTGATCCTTCCAATCTCTATGAAACAGTCAAAAGAGTTGTAAATTCCGTAGATATCCCGGTTATGGTAAAATTGTCTCCCTATGTCAACAATCTTGCCGCTCTTGCAAAAGCTGCAGAACAGGGGGGAGCAAAAGGGATCAGTGCCATTAATACGGTCCGTTCGATAATGGGTGTTGATATTGATCACATGATTCCCCTTCTGCCTACTTATGGTGGTTACTCCGGTGATCCTATCAGGCCGATCGGACTCGGCGCTGTGGCTACAATATGCCAGTCAGTTGATTTGAGTATTTCGGGAATCGGTGGAATCAGTACATATAAACACGTGCTCGAATATTTAATGCTCGGAGCCGATACCTGCCAGCTCCAGTCAGCTCTTATACTCCATGGATTTGATGTTATTAAGGTAATTATCGATACTCTGCAGAAGTGGATGGAGGAAAAATCCTATTCCTCTCTATCCGATATTAGAGGCAAAGCTCTAGGACAGTTGAAATCATTTGATGAGATTGTTATTGAGCCTAAAATTTCGTCAGTAATAAAGGACTGCCCTCTGCCTGATTGTTTACTCTGTAGTGAAGCCTGCACTTTTAATGCAATCTCCAGGAATGATACGGGGTTGATTCAAATAGACAGTCAGAAGTGTTCCGGCTGTGGATTGTGTATCAGCATCTGTCCCTATAAATGCTTCAGCCTCGGGTGGGACAGTTAAGACCTTTTAATAAACAATTCTTCTTCCAGAACATTGATACTGTTTATGCATCTCTCTATTCTTTCACTGTCCCAGTTTTTGCTCTGATCAAAAAAGCTTTTTTTCATTTCATCGAGAAAGGACTCTACTTTTTCAATGCCCCTTGCTGTCAGCGATAACTCTGTTTTCCTTTTATCATCAGGAGAATCCGTTTTTTGCACAAAGCCTAAATTGGTAAGTTTCTTAACTTCTCTACTGCTATTGGGTAGATTGATGTTCATACAATGACTGAGACCGCTTAAATTTGTCGGTCCTGAAAAGAATAAAATCTGCAACAGGTCAAATTGCAATGCTGTCACCTCATCGTCTCCCCCCTGACCACTTAGGGATGCCTCAAAATCATGAACTTTGGATATGAGTAATGCGGTTCTGTTAAATAAATCATCTTTCGTCATATTAATTTTATTATTGCATAAAACTTATCATAAAACAATTATCTTATGATAATTATCAATTGACAACCAAATGAAGTTGTATTATATTATCAATTGATAAGTAAAATTGGAAAAGGAAGTAATATATGAATGTTTTGGTCATTTACACTCACCCTCATAAAAAAAGTCTGAATGGAGCATTTCTGGAAAAAACCCTACAGGGATTAGACAAAAACGAAAAAGTTCACTCTGTTGAAGTTCTCGATTTATACGAAGAGCAGTTTAATCCACTGCTTATATTTAATGAGGAAAATAAAAGAAGAGATCTGAATAAAGATCCCTCCTTAGGCAAATATAGAGAACAAATCGTACAAGCGGACACAATCGTATTTATATATCCAATATGGTGGGGAAGACCACCGGCAATGCTCTTCGGGTATATCGACAAACTTTTTGCATCAGGTTTTGCCTACAAACAGGAACCGGGAAAAATGCTGCCCGAAGGTTTGCTCAAAGGGAAGAAGACCATCTGCATATCCACAATGAAAGGACCGACAGGATATATCCGATTATTTTTAGGCAATGCACATAAGATCTTAATGAAAAGAGCTCTCTTTAATTATGTTGGTATTAAGGATGTACGTTTTTTTGAATTCGGTTCAATGGAGAAAAAAGAGGGAAAACAAAAAAAACATCTTAGTAAAATTGAGAATTATATGTCAGAACTGGCATCTTGAACGAAAAAATAACCACAGATTTCTTTATATTATTCAAGTCTTCTGTGGTACTATATTTTATGTTTAAATCCGACACATATATCAAAAGAAGAAAAGAGCTGAAATCAATTATTGGATCGGGAATAATCCTGTTCCCGGGAAATGAAGAGAGTTCTATGAACTTTGCAGACAACACCTATCATTTTCGTCAAGACAGTTCTTTTCTATACTATTTCGGCCTGAATCAACCATCTTTGACAGGTCTTATTGATATTGATAGCGATTCAGATTATATCTTCGGCGATGATCTATCCATTGATCATATAGTGTGGATGGGTATTCAACCGACGATAAAAGAGCAATCAGAAACAGTTGGTGTATATGAAACAGGAACTATGAGAGAAGTGCATTCATTTATAGATTCAGCTTTGAAGCAGAAAAGAACAATACACTATCTGCCACCTTACAGACCTGAAAATCAAATTAAATTGAGAAACTTCTTCAATATTGATTTTGATGATATCGATGCTGGAGCTTCAGTTGATTTGATCAAAGCAGTTGTTTCAATGAGAGAGATTAAATCCACGGAAGAGTTGATAGAAATAGAAAAAGCTGTGAATACATCTGTGGATATGCATATTGCAGCCATGAAAATGGTTGCTCCCGGGATCCTCGAATCTCATGTAGCTGCCAGAGTTCATGAAATAGCCCTTTCCCCGGGAGGACATCTTTCATTTCCTGTTATTGCTACAATTCACGGGGAAACTCTGCACAATCATTTTCACGGGAATCAACTAAAAGAAGGCCAATTATTTCTTCTCGACTGCGGTGCTGAAACAGCCATGGGTTATGCCGGAGATTTGTCGAGCACCATTCCTGTCAGTAGAGATTTCACATCGAGGCAGAGAGAAATCTATGATCTGACATTGCTGGCGCATAATACCGCAGTTTCGTCACTAAAACCCGGGAAATCCTTTATAGACGTTTATTTCGATACTGCAAGAGTGATTGTCAATGGTTTAAAAGATCTCGATCTGATGAAAGGTGATACTGAAGAAGCAGTGCAATTGGGAGCCCATGCTATGTTTTTTCCCTGTGGTCTAGGTCATCAGATGGGATTGGATGTTCACGATATGGAAGATCTCGGCGAAGAATATGTGGGATATGACGGAAAAGCCAAAAGCAAACAATTCGGCTTAAAGTCCCTTCGTCTCGGCAAAACCTTAAAATCAGGAATGGTATTGACAATCGAACCGGGTATTTATTTTATACCCACCTTGATTGATCTCTGGAAAAGTGAAAAGAAGTTCAGAGATTTTATCAATTATGAAAAGCTTGAAACCTACAGAGATTTCGGAGGAATCCGCAATGAGGAGAATTTCCTCATTATAGACAGCTCATATTCTCTGATCGGGAAAAAGAAACCTAAAACTATAGAAGAGATCGGCAATATCAGAGAATAACAATTAACTGAATTCCAATTTCAGCTCATCGGCTAGGGCTCTCAGAAATAAACCGACATCACTGACAATGCCCACAGCCTGTCCCGTCCCTCTATCGGATAATTTTGTTACTACAGCGGGATTGATATCGACACAGATGGTTTTGACCCAGGACGGTGTCATATTCCCGGCACCGATAGAGTGAAGCATTGTTGAAAGCATAATAAGCATATCAGTGCCCTTGATGATTTCTCCATATTGTTTTTGTGCCTCGATCATATCCATAACGGTTTCCGGAAGGGGACCATCATCTCTTATTGAACCGGCAAGACAGTAGGGGATACCCGATTTGATTACTTCGTACATCAGCCCGTCAGAAAGCTCCCCACCATCGATGGTTCCTTTTATTGAACCGTAGGAGTTGATTTTATTGATAGCTCTCATATGATGGAAATGTCCGCCATTGGTCGGTTTGCCTGTCTGCATGTCCACACCGAGTGATGTTCCGTAAAATTTTGATTCCAGATCATGGACAGCTATGGCATTTCCACCTAATAGTCCATGGACATATCCTTCTCTAATCAGTGCGGCAAGAGCTCCTGCTCCACCTGTATGCACAACAACAGGACCTGCGACAACTACAGCCTTTTTACCATTAGATTTGATATTTCGCAGGGCAATGGCTACTTTTTGAACAGCAATATTATCACTCCGCTCTGAAGAGACATCATTGGTCATAAAACCGAACCCTTCAGACTGTCTTTCCGCATCAGGAGGAAATACTCTGACAGATTCACTACCGCAAAGGATTTTATCACCTTTTTTAACATCTCTCAGTTTAATACATTCCAATCTATTGGAGTTGGATGTAATCATGGCATCCATTCTCTGTTTCGAGACTTTTCGCCAAGTTCCACCGGAGAAAATTTCTGTTCGATGATTAGATGTGGAATAAAAATCAGAGGGGACACAGCCATCCTTTTCTGCTATTTTGAAAACAGATTCTGTTGCCCCTTTTTCCCAGGCTCCTATTATTACCAGTTTCTCTGTCACAATATTCAGTTTTTCTTCTGAATTGCAAATCAGCTGAAGTTCCAGTTTGGATATCTCATCCTGTTTTTTTCCGATATCAAAATTAATAATCTTGTAATCGGCTTTTTCATCAATAATCAGGTTTAAAATTTTGGACATTATCCCTGAATCGATCAGGTGCCCTTCGGAAATAATACTACGTTTAAACATATAATAATTGGTAATGTAAGTGGAAAATAAAGTAAAGCACTTTAATCCTTTTACATTGATCTTGAAGGAATACAGATCTCACAAGACTCAGTTTCCATTGAATACCTCTCTCAGGCCGCGGCTGAATGTTGCCGGAATGACAGACATATGTGTTTCATTCAAAAATACATGGCTAACTAAACTAAAATCGTTATACTTTCGCGAGGTTAATATTTCAGTAAGTTTTGCTACATTTGAAAACATGCCAGCATATGCCGGTTCATATATCGCTTCGAGCTGACCTACTGATAAGAATACTTTTGCACAAAGGGATTTATGATTTTGAGCATATGTATTTTCCTGCTCCAGAATGACTGAATTATCCCAGTAAATCGAAGGACTTCCGATAATATACTTCTGAAACTCTTCAGGTTTGTTAAACAAAACATATAATGCGAACAATCCGCCAAATGAATCTCCAGCAAGAATTGAATCGCTTGTATTTACTGAATAGTTTTCTGCAATAAAGGGTTTTAACTCATTTGATATAAACTCAAGAAAATCTAAAGCTTTGCCCGTTGTTTCAGGTTGTTCATCTGGAGTCGGTGTCAAATCGCGATTCCTCAAAGTCAAATGCTTTTTATCATCGGGATACCCTATGGCTACTATGATAATTTCGGGAATCTCCTTTCCATACTGTAATAACCAGGAAGTTTCAGCTACAATGCCAAAAAAGACATTTGCATCAGTCAGATATAAAACAGGATATTTTTTATCTTTTGGATTATAGTTTTTTGGCAGTGCCACATTGATAGTGAAAGTGTCACATATGGTTTCCGAATGCAGCAAGTGCCGTTCTGTATATGATAGCGTTACTTTCTCAGTTTCTTTCAATATTTAATCCTCAACTCGTATTACTACTCCCGAAGCTTGAATCTTTCCTTCTGTCGAAGCTCTACCACTCATCCAGGGAGTCTCACTGATATATATGTTTACATAATATAGACCGCTTCTGGAAAAACGGAATGATAATTCCGTCCAACTCTCTTTATCAGACTCGGGCAATTCCCAGGGGGCAGTTGAATGAAAGTACTGGAAGTATAGTCATTATATGAACCCTTCCTGTGAAATCTCCTTCGGCGGCTTCCCGACACATTTTGTTGGCTACTCGTGAAGCCAATATGTCGAGCTGAACCGGAGAAGCATTGTATTTCGCTCTGCCGGCATTGATATAGTCAAGTTGTTGCAATTTAAGCCGAAGCATCTCATCTGAATCTTTGTACTTGCCATAGCGCAATTAATTTAATTTTTTTCATGGGATTCTATTCCAGCTATCCATTCTTCTAGTACCAGTCTTATCTTATCACCAGTTACAATGCCCATGTGTGTTGTGTTTTCTAAAAGATTTACTTCGACATCTTCTTTGTATTTTGATAATTCAGGTAAAAAATTCTCTGGGATAAACGATTCGTCTGCTTTTCCAACAAGGACTAAAACCTTCTGTTTTATCGATATAAAATCTTTCTTATAGTTTGAAGGGGCATAACCAGTATTCAAACGAAAAGAATATGAGAGAGTTTCAGTACCATCGCGATAAGTTTCGGGCATATTAAAATCAATAACAGGTAAATAATTAAACCATGGAATTTTAGCATTATTTAACATCGAAAGACCTACTATTCTGGGCATATGCGCAGACGCCCAGCCTCCGGAATCTAATTTCATTGTAGGTGCATTGTATTTTAAATATGGTGACAGCAATAGATAGGCATCTGCTTCTTTTCCATATTTGCTACCGGCAAATCTTACTGCCAAACCACCTCCCGACGAATGTCCGCTAATAATCAATTTTGAATGGGGATGCGCTTTTCTAATTGTTTCAACAAAGTCGGCTATATCATCAACCAGTTGATTTATATAACTGATATCTCCTCTTTTGATAGGATTTTTGCCGTGACCTCGCAAATCCGGAGTGTATACATGTGCAATATTTTCTGAACTTATATATTCTGCAAGAGGTAAAAAATATTGACTATGCCATCCCGATCCATGTAGTAAAACTAATACGGTATCGGAATTCGATGGATAATAACGATGATTGAGCAACGCTCCATCTCTGCATTGATATGGCTTAGTAGATGGTATTGAAGAGTAATCAATTGCCAATTCATCAAATGACAGTTTGTTTTGATTCGAATCGGGGGATTTGGGTTTTCCATCTATAATGATTAATACAGTAGCGATACAAAAATATATAGCGATGGAAATAAGAACATTCGTGATAATTATCAGTGTCATTGGTTCCCTTCAGTCATTTTGGCGCTAATCTCAGAATAGCGTTCCTGTAGTTGGTCTATATGGATTTCCATATGATCCACATAATCTGTAATGAGGGAAACAAGGGATAAAGACTTGTCATCCATTATCCATTTGTTGTTCAATTTGCTGTCATCAATATTTTCGATAATATGACATAGTAAAAAATTGAATTGCTTCCAAAGATCCAGTATCTGAATAAATGAGTAGGAATTATATTTTACAATGTTCACCCAATCATAATTATACCCTGGAAATACTAATTCGGAGCTTTCCTGCAATCTTATAAACCGCTGGTAATTATTAGCAGCAGAATCTATCAGATGACCGATAATTTCCTTTAGAGACCACGTTTCTCCATTGATTTTATAAGATGCAATGCTGTCGTCGATATCTATATATTTATCCCAGACAGTCTGTATGTGAATTTTAATTCGATCGATATCTTTACGCATTTTTTGTACCTCTTCATACATTTACTATATCATAATATAAAATCATTGAATTTTCCGACAAGTAATTTCCCTGCAAAATTCTTTATGATATTGCATGTACTACTGACAACAGAACAGAGGGAACATATTCCCGAAACAATCTAACTGAAGAGAATGGTTATTGAAAATAGAATTGTTTCAGACAAATTAAGTACAAACATTGGCCATTCAGAAACTCACATATTCTTAACCAGTAAATCCTTATATTCGCCAACATATTTCTGGTACAGATCTTTGATATTAATCAGATCTTTTTTTTCTTTCTGATTCATTTTGGAGTTTTCAAGGTTATCAATAATGGTTGCGTAGAGATTTATTTGTTTTTCAAGAAATATTTCACGTTTAAACATATCTTTTATTATCAAACTATAATCTATTTCTGTATATAAGGAAAATTCCTATATTTAAACTAAAAATTGCATAAACCAGTAGAATCCGGCAAGGCTGTCCATGCCTGATGTCGCCCCATGGAGGGAGGCATTTTCAATTGCACTCATAACATCTTTTTCCTCAAGGAATGTCAGCAGGTAGGCGGGGAAGCTTTCATTTAATGCCAGATAGAGCAACGTTCTGCCGGCATAAGTGGTTTTTCCCAGATTTCTTTCAATGGCGCTTTTATCGATCTTAATTGATATGTTCCGGTTTGCTGACAGCAGTGCTCCAGTGATAAAATCATCCCCGGAAGGAGTCATTCCCTGTCCTAATCCGACCAGGTTTTCCAGTCCCTTGATGATGCCTCCATCAACAGTGATATCATGTTCTAATATATTCTGTGCTTTCTTCTGGAATGCGGTTTCACAGTGATCAGTTAAAAGGCCGAATAAATTGTTGTCTGTTTGTATCTGGCCAAATAGAGATAAGATATCTGTTTCGCTTCTGAGGTTTTTTTCTGAATTAGATGGAACAAAACCTGTCCATTGATCTGCATCGCGATAGTTGATGCCTAATTCATCAATTGATACTGTGTCACCTGGAGATAACCCGTTTCCCGGCTGGCTAAAGAATTCCGGTACGAGCAGGCTCAGACCGGTCATGTTCATTATGTCTTCAATAAGCGATATAAGGTAATTGTTTTTCTGATCGAGCAGATTTATGATCCCTTTGTGAAGGGAAAGGACCTTAAGTGAAAAGAGGTCGTCTTTTACAAAACGACCTCTCAATTCAGTTTTATATATCACTGATAATTATTACTCTGCTGCTTCTTTTACATCAGGAATAATCAGGTTCAGGATGATTCCAACTATAGCAGCCAGTCCTAAACCGGCTAAATTGAAATTGCCCATAGTAAAAGTAGCTCCTCCCATTCCGAGAACGAGCATTGTAGATGCTATGATAAGTACTTTCGGATTGGCGAGATTGATCTGTGCTTCAACCATGTTTCTAATACCTATTGAGGCGATCATCCCAAAGAGAAGGATTGAAATTCCACCAATAACCGGTCCCGGTATAGTTGCGATAATCGAAGTGAACTTTGGAACAAAAGCTATGATTATTGCAAAAACAGCTGCTATTTCCATAACTAAAGGATTGTAAACACCAGTAAGGGCGACAGCACCGGTATTCTCGCTATATGTTGTGTTGGCAGGTCCACCCATAAGAGCGGAAACCGAAGTAGCAATTCCATCACCTAAAAGAGTTCTTGTTATTCCCGGGTCTTTAATGAAGTCTTTTCCGACAACATTTCCGATAGCCAGTACGTCTCCGAAATGCTCAACCATCGCTACAATGGCTATTGGAACCATAATGGTTATTGCAGATACGGAAAATTTGGGTGCCATAAATCCCGGAAGTCCAACCCATGTGGCCTCACTGATTGCTGTGTAATCGACAACTCCGAGAATCATAGAGAAGATATATCCTACGATCAGCGCAATGAGGATTGGAAGGTTTGATAGGAATTTCAATCCGAACTTTGGAAATCCTACTTTGACAAATACACCTGTAGCAAAAGTAATAAGCGCGATTAACCAGGCACCGTTAGTTCCGATTTGTTCAACGAGAGGTGCGGAAAAAGCTCCACTGGCATTATCGATTGCTACGCTTGATAACATCAAACCGATTAATATGATCATAGGTCCTGTAACATAAGGTGGTAGGATTTTATGAAGTGTTTCATATTTGATGAATTTGAAGATGATGGCAACTACGATGTAGAGCAATCCGGCTATGACAATTCCACCAGTGGCGTAGGCAAGACCCTGATCTTGTGAGATCGCAAAGATTCCCGGTAGAAAGGCGAACGAACTACCCAGGAAAACGGGGACTTTGAATTTTGTCAGAATGTGAAAGATGATTGTACCGATACCTGCTGCGAATAAGGTAACGCCAATGTCCAAACCGGTCAGTAGTGGAACTAAAACAGTTGCACCAAACATGACGAAGGTGTGCTGGATTCCCATAATTACGAGCTTCAAATCCAACTTTTTTTCCATAAATTCCTCCATGTAAGTATTTAATATAAATCTAAATTCTGCATTTTTTCTCATAAAAATGCGGAATATGATCTCAATTTTTACTCAGAAGAGTAGAAGAACTACTTTTCCGTGGATTAAATCTTCAGAAACATTCTAATCAAATTTGTCAAAATAAAACATAACTTTTTTTCTTGTTAAATCTCATATTTCAAATTATATTATTACTGTAACTAGTTACATTGATGAAAGATTAACATGATTCTTGCGATTTGGAAAGGAGATTGTAATGTTGAATTTTGACTACCGGAGACCGGACGATCTTGAAAATGCCTTGTCTCTGAGAAGTGAATGGGGGAAGTCCTCCTCGCTGATGCTCGGTGGTACAGATCTTTTTATAGCCATTGATGAAGATGTTTGCTCTCCCGACCTGGTTATTGATCTGAAAAATATTAAAGAGCTCGATGTTCTGGCAGAAACGGCGGATTCCATAGAGATCGGGGCGGCTGTCAGTTATAGTTCTCTGATCAATTCTCCTCTGGTTCATAAAAAACTCCCAGCGTTGTGGGAATCTTCCAGGCTCGTCGCTTCAGTGGGTGTCCGGAATTCCGCTACACTTGTGGGTAATATCTGCAATGCCGTGCCATCTGCTGAAAGCGCGGCACCTCTGCTAGTCCGTGATGCCGTGGTTCACATTTCATCAGTATCAGGTAAGCGGATTGTTCCGATAACCGATTTTTTTACAGGTCCGAGAAAAACAGTAGTTAGCGATAGTGAAATCGTCACAAAAGTTGATGTTCCCCTGATTGCAGGAGATTTCGGAGAATCTTATGTCAAACTGGGCCGTTACCGCGGTGAAGATATTGCACAGGTCGCCGTAGCCGTTTCAGTAGACCGTGAATGGAATTATAAAATTGCCTTTGCTGCAGTAGGACCTGTTCCTATGCGGATTCCCGAAGCTGAAGCTCTTCTAAAGGGAAAAGCCATCACAGCTGAGCTCATCGATAAATCCCAGGAAGCTATTATCAATACTATATCGCCAATTACCGATATTCGGGCCAGTAAAGAATATCGCATACATATGTGCCGGATCATGTTTGAAAAAGCTGTCAATGCAGCGGCTTCCAGAATGGTCTCATCTAAGCCGGAATACGGCGCCAGGTTAATATAAAGGAGTCTTCTATGGAAAGAGATATACAGTTTGTATTAAATGGACTAAACCAGACTCTCAGAGTGAGACCTTCTGAAAAACTGATTGATGTATTAAGAGACCGACTCGGCGTGACCAGTGTTAAATATGGCTGCGGGAGAGGCGAATGCGGAGCCTGTACCATCATTATAGATGGGAAAACTGTCCGTTCGTGCATTATGTTTGCTATTGAGGTTGATGGCAGCTCTATTGAAACACTCGAAGGATTTCAGAGACTCGGGAAAACTCAGATTCAGGAAATCTTTGCAAAACACAATAGTTTTCAGTGTGGATATTGCGCACCGGGATTCATTCTCAGTACAGAAGAATTTCTCCGCAATAATGCCGACCCTTCAGAAGAGGAAATTAAAGAAGCTCTGGCGGGAAATCTCTGTCGCTGCACTGGGTACAAAAATATTCTGGCTGCTGTGAAAGAGATGATAGAAATAAGTAAAGTGGGGAGTGTATCATGAAAGATACTGAACTTAACAGAAGTCAGACCTCCGATGCTTTTCATCAAAATCATGTAAAATCAAATGAAAAAATAGTCGGACACGATGCTGTCCGAATCGATATCGGAGAAAAAGTCCGTGGAGATGCCATTTATACTGAAGATGTTCCATATGGGCCAAAATTGCTTCATATGAGTGTTCTTTCAAGCCCTCATGCCCATGCGGAGATAGTCTCCATTGATACGAGTGAAGCGGAAAAGCTGCCGGGAGTCATGGCTGTGGCTACGGGAAAGGATTATCCGCAGAAATTCGGTTTGTATCTCCAGGATAAATCGATACTGCCTGTAGACCGGGTTCGTTATGTCGGTGAACAGGTGGCTGTAGTTATAGGCCGTACTAAAGAGATCGCCGATGAAGCCTGTAAACTGATCAAAGTGGAGTATCGCGAATTGAAACCGATTCTTTATATGATGGATGCACTGAAAGACGATGCAGTACTCATTCATCCTCAGCTGGAAGAATACAAAGTAATTCCATGGTTGAATCCTCAGGCCGGAACCAATATTTCCCATATTCGGAAAATCCGGAAAGGAGATGTGGATAAGGCTTTTGAAGAAGCATCTTATATTCTTGAAGATGAATATTATGTTCCTCATGTAGCTCATGCCTGTATAGAACCGCATATTTCTGTCGCCCAGTGCGATTACAGCGGTAGAATCACTATGTGGAATTCAACTCAGTCTCCCCATACGCAGAGACATATCCTTGCAAATGCTTTGGGAATTCCCCATAAAGATATTCGTGTTATAGCTCCTTTAGTCGGTGGTGGATTCGGGGGGAAAGCCGGTATCAGTATGGAGGCTCTCACTGTTGCCTGTCAGAAAGTTCCCGGACATCCGGTTAAGTTGAGATGGTCCAGAAAAGAGGAATTCCTCAATTCATCACAGAGGCAGGAATTACTCGCCAGAGTTAAAATGGGAGTGAATAAAGAAGGGAAAATAGTAGCCCTTAAACACACTATGTACTGGGACGTCGGTGCATCGGCGGAGTACGGAAATAATGTTGTAAACGCTACTGGGTTTTCTGCAACAGGACCATATTTTGTCCCTAACGTGAGCATTGATTCATTGGCCATTTATACGAATCTTCCCCCCTGTGCAGCATACAGGGGATTCGGTTATTCAGAATATCATTTCGGGCTTGAGAGCCACATTGACAGAGTGGCCAAAGCGATAGGAATGGATCCTGTAGAATTCAGAAGAATAAATGCCATTCAAGGTGGAGATAAAGTTGCTTACGGATGTGAAATGAATCCCTCGGGCATGATTGAATGCATAGATAAGGTGGCAGAGGCAATCGAGTGGGGGAAAGAAGAAAAATCCTCTGATCCCGATATTGCCATAGGCAAGGGTTTTGCCAGTGCATGGAAAGCTCCCGCCATGCCTCCCAACGCCGGTTCTTCGGCTTTTATCAAATTCAGTGAAGACGGAAGTTTGAATATACTTGTTTCAGGCATGGAAATCGGACAGGGATTGCATACAGTCGTTGCAAAATGCGCATCGGAAATTCTTACGGTTCCCCTCAGTCAGATCAGAGTTGAACTGCCCGATACGGACAGAAATCCCTATGAATGGCAGACAGTTGCCAGTCACGGAACCTGGGCTTTAGGCAACGCTACAATAACTGCAGCCCGCGATGCCAGAGCTAAAATGTACGATGTTGTCCACCGAGCATATCACTATGAAAAAGAGAGCCTTTTTTTGGAAGACGGCTCCGTTAAGTGTAAACTCGATCCACAATTCTCTCTGCCATTTAAAGATTTTGTAATTTCCGGAATTGAAACGGAATATCACACATGGATCGGCGGTCCCATTATGGGCGTTGGCTCTTTTATTCCGGAATTCGTCAATGCTATGGTCGATCCGGAAACAGGACAGCATGGCCATCCCAATGTGCATTATACAGTCGGGGCGGGAGCGGTGAAAATTGAACTGAATAAGAAAACCGGAGTCGTCCGTGTTGTAAAAATGGCTGAAGCTTTTGATGTGGGCAAAGCTATCAATCCCGATATGGTAAAGGATCAGATCGTAGGCGGTTTTGTCCAGGGGCTGGGAACGGCTCTCTATGAAGTCTGCCTCTTTGATGAAAAAGGGAAGATGCTCAATACTAATTTTACAGATTATAAAATCCCGACGATTCTCGAGATGCCCGATGAAATGATTCCGATTATTGTCGAGGTTCCCCAACCGGATGGACCTTATGGTGCAAGGGGTGTTGCGGAACACACTATGATTCCCGTTATGCCTGCCATAGCCAATGCCATAGCCAACGCTATTGGCCTGAGAATTAAAGATGTTCCGCTAACAGCGGAAAAAGTGGCATTGCGTCCTCTTCAACAAGATTTTGTACTGGAAAAAGGATAAATATGATAAAAGCAATCGTTGAAAAAGATCAATATTTTGATTCTGTCTTTCTTATGCTGATAAACAGCAATATCAAAGAACTGGATGGTGTGACCAATGCCGTAGTGAGTATGGGCACGGAGATGAATATAGAACTGTTACAGGATATGGGTTACGCCAATGATGAGGTTAGTCAATCAACGGCAAATGACCTTCTGGTTGTTATCGAAAGTGAAACACAGAGCTCTATCGATAAAGCGGTTTCTGCAGTTTACGATCTGCTGAATAAAAAGAAAAAGAAGAGCAGCGGAAAAACCTATCAGCCGAAATCCCTCCAATCGGCTTTTAAAGATGAACCCGATGCCAATATGGTTATTATTTCCCTTCCCGGGGAGTTTGCCGCGAGAGAGGCAAAAGCTGCTTTGAACAACGGCCTGAATGTAATGATGTTTTCCGATAATGTCTCTGTTGAACGTGAAGTTGAGCTCAAAGAACTGGCCTGGGAAAAAGGGCTGCTGATGATGGGACCTGACTGCGGGACAGCCATTATAAATGGTCATCCTCTCTGTTTTGCCAATCTGGTTTCCAGTGGCGATATCGGAGTAGTCGCTGCGTCGGGCACAGGGCTTCAGGAAGTGACAAGCTGTATCGATACTTTTGGCGGTGGAATCACTCAGGGGATCGGAACCGGAGGCCGGGATCTGAAAGATCCACGGATTGGCGGGAAAATGATGCTTATGGGAATAGAAGCATTAAAACATGATCCAGCGACAAAGGTTATTGTCGTTATTTCAAAACCGCCGGCTCGCGATGTAGCTGATACTGTATTGTCAGCCCTCGAAAAGACCGGAAAACCATCGGTTGTCCACTTTATCGGTCAGGCTCCTGCAGAGAACAGAAACAATCTGTATTTTGCTGAAAACCTAGAAGAAACGGCTAAAATAGCTGTCGCACTGTCAAAAGGGGAAACCTACACATCAACAGTTTTCACAATGTCTGATAGTGAACTGAAAGCTATTATTGAAAGGGAATCGGAGAATATCTCTTCTGATCAAAAGTATTTGAGGGGACTCTATACAGGGGGAACCGTTGCTGATGAAGCGATCATTCTGCTGGAAAGAGTTACCGGTCCTGTTTATTCCAATAATCAGAAGAAAAAAGAGCTGCAGTTGCCCGATCCTTTCCAGTCCATAGGCCATACCATTGTTGATTTGGGAGATGATATATATACCGTCGGCCGACCTCATCCCATGATCGATCCGAGTACGAGAGAAGAACGGATCACCATTGAAGCTGATGATAAAGAGATGGCTGTGATGTTAATTGATATCGTTCTGGGTTACGGCTCTCATCACGATCCTGCCGGAGCGATTATCAAGAGTCTGAAAGAGGCTCGTGCCAAAGCAGAAGCCCGGGGGGGATATCTTCCGGTTATCGCTTCAGTTATCGGAACGAAAAAGGATTTTCAGGGATATGACGCTACAGTTGCTGCTCTTGAATCAGCAGGTTGTGTGGTTATGCCGTCTAATTACCAGGCTTCCATGCTGGCAGTAGAGATAATCAAAAAGGGTGGGACTTTATGAATGTAGATAAAATTACATCTCTATTTGAGAATGATCTCAATGTTATCAATATGGGGCTAGAATCCTTCAGTGAAACACTGGAAGAGCAGGGCGTTCAGTCAACTCATGTCCTCTGGTCTCCTCCGGCTGGTGGAAATGCCAAACTGATTGATGCACTGGATATTCTGAACAGCAATAGAGATAAAATCGACAAAGCCAATAAAAAAGCCCTGGAGATTATTCAGAAAGGGAAACCGGAGATAGTCGATATAGAGATTGCTATCGATGTCATTCCCGGTATGACAGCAAAAACAGTTCTCCATGCAGGTCCTCCTGTAACCTGGGATAATATGTGCGGACCAATGAAAGGTGCCGTTATCGGTGGATTGATTTTTGAAGGCCTGGCTGCATCGAGAGAGGAAGCTGAAAAACTGGCTTCTTCAGGAGAGATCTTTTTCGATCCCTGTCACCACCACAGTACCGTGGGACCAATGGCGGGAATTGTAACAGCTTCTATGCCTGTGTGGGTCATGAAAAACGGAGTTTATGGAAATACAGCTTACGCGACTCTCAATGAGGGCCTTGGAAAAGTGCTCCGCTATGGTGCTTTTTCTGATGAAGTGATTACAAAGCTGCAGTGGATGAGAGACGAACTGGCACCGATTTTAAAGAAAGCTCTGGAACTTCACGGTCCCGTGGACATGAAGAATCTCATAGCCCAGGTGCTCCAGATGGGAGATGAGGGACACAACAGAAACAGAGCGGGAACATCTCTTTTTATCAGAGAAATGGCTCCCCATCTCGTTATGCTCGATGAAGAAAGGGAAACCATTGCGAAAGTTTTCAACTTTATGCATCTCAATGATCACTTCTTTCTCAATCTGACTATGCCCGCCTGCAAGTGCATTATCGACGCTGCCAGAGATATAAAAAACAGTTCGCTCATAGTGACACAGGCAAGAAACGGAACAGAATACGGGATTCAGATTTCCGGACTCGGAGACCAGTGGTTCACCGGTCCGGCATCGAAAGTTGACGGACTCTATCTACCGGGATACACCGCTGATGATGCCGGCCTGGATATTGGAGACTCCACTATTACCGAAACTGTTGGAATCGGTGGATTTGCCATGGCAGCAGCACCGGCGATTGTAAAATTTGTCGGTGGAACTCCTGACGATGCCATGAAATTTACTCTCGATATGTATGAGATCACCTTGGGAGAAAATAATGTATTCCAGGTACCCTCTCTGGATTTCAGAGGAACACCTACGGGAATCGATCTGATGAAAATCGCCGAAACAGGGATCTACCCGGTTATCAATACCGGTATAGCTCACAAAGATCCGGGAGTCGGCATGGTGGGAGCAGGACTGGTGAAACCGCCGGTAAACTGCTTTGATGAGGCTTTATTAGAATTCAAAGATACTTTCAAATAAGAAATATTAAATAACTATAACAAGGAGAACAAGTATGAAAATTATTGATCTGACTATTCCATTGGGCATCGGAACACCTCCCTGGCCTACATATGAACCATTACAGGTTAAGTATTTCAAAAGACTGGCACCGAATGGAGCAAACGGACAGATTGTGACTCATTCCAATCACATAGGAACTCACCTCGATGGAGAAATCCATTTCTATACACCCGGGAAGGATATAGCTTCTCTTGATTTTGATTATCTTGTTCACGAAGGTGTTGTAGTCGACCTGTCTGATTGTGTCGAAGATTACAGTGTCTATACATCAAAAATGGTTGAAGAGAGAGTGGAAGTCAAAGAAGGTGATATTCTCATCATCAACACAGGTTACCACAAATTCGGATGGGATCAGCCAACAGCTGATGAAATCCGATATATGATCAAACACCCCGGTCCGGACAGAGAGTTCGCCGAGTGGGCAAAGAAGAAGAAACTTCGCTGGATAGGTGTGGATTGCGGAAGCGCCGATCATCCGTTCAACACAAAGATTAAAGACTGGATGCCTAAAGAAGCCAGACATTGTGATGCTTATTTCAAAGAGAATTACGGCAAAGGACTTGAAGAAGTATTTACAGAAGACAAATACCAACTGATGCATCTGGAGATGTTCAATCATCACATATTACATGCTGAATGTCTTGGAGGAGACATAGATCTTCTCAATAATCAGAGATTTACAATAGGTTGTTTCCCCTGGAGATTTGTAGATGGAGAATCCAGCATAGCCCGTATCGTAGCTATGGTTGACGATGACAAATACGAAGAACTTATGGCGAAGAAGGAAAAGTCGGGACTGACAAGATTCGGAGATGTGACTGGTGGCGGAAACGAGCACTTACATAAATAAGGAGTAAACTATGGCAATTGATAAAATGGAACAGTCTCTGAGACCACCTGAACTGGATATGAAACCCTATCCCCCGAAATTGATCACTCTGGCTAATGGAGAAGAGATGATCGTTCGTCAGGCTAAGCGCGAGGAAGTCGGTGTTATTCTCGGCACGATCCAGCCTTTAGTCGGTGTTCAGAAAGATTTTTACGATATTGTGGCGGCTCGTATGTATGCGGAAGTTCTCGGCTGGTTCGAGTACCGCGTGGCTAATGAGTTTGTGCTTATCGGTTCGATAAATGGTGAGATCGCCGGTATCGTAACAAGCCGCCTTGTTGATGGAAAAGAGGGTGTCAGCCTTCATACTATGACTATTAAAAGAGGGCTTCGGGTCGGTGCACAGCTATTTGCCGCAAAAATGGAGCACCACATCGATATACTGGGGAACGATGAAGTGCATATTGTTGCTGAAAGCCCTATCGGATTTAAAAGATGGATGATTGAATATGCTCTGGAAGATCGATCTGATCAGTTTCCCGGACTTCGCCATGAACTCGGTGGTGTACCGACTTTCACTCTTACCAGAGAATTGTGGGATAGAGTAAAAGCGGATAAATGTACGGGAGTACGACCTGTTCCTGCAGAAAAATTAGCCATGGCTGATAAGTTGCGAATGCCTTCTGAATATCCCCAGATTCCGGGATTTAAAAGGGGATAAATTATGAGAAAGGTCTCCATTGTTGGAATCGGTCATACAGTTTTCGGTAATCTGAGTGATTTTGATCTAGTTGATGTAATGGGTTTTGCTTCAGGCAATGCTCTTGATGATGCTGGAATCAGAGAGCACAGAAAAATTGTCGAGCAGGTTTTCGTGGCCAATATGGGTGGGGGAATTCTCAATCATCAGACGGGAATTGCCTCTTCTCTGGTTAGCCGCATGGATATGGAACCAGCTATGGCTGAACTTATTGAAAACGGGCCGGCCAGTGGTGCAAGCGCTGTAAAAATGGGTTATATGGCAATTGCCAGTGGTCTCGTCGATGTCGTTATGGTTACCGGCGGGGAATTGATGAGAACTGTAACAGGATGGGAGGGGACGGATTTTGTAGCTTCACTTCTCCATCCTGAAGCAGAGTACAATTATGGTTTAACACTGCCTGCTTATGGAGGCATGTTCACCAGAATGTATATGGAGCGTTATGGATTGTCAGAGCGCGATCTGGGATTGGTAGCTGTAAAGGATCATCAGAACGGAGAAAAAAATCCCTTCGCTCATGTACGGGTTCCCTGTACTATTGATGCGATTCACGACAGTGAAAATGCTCATGTCATCAACAACTATATTGCTGAGCCTTTGAGAATGTATGGTATGTGTCCTGTTTCAGATGGTGCTGCATCTTTGATCCTCTGTGCCAATGACTCTCCAAAAATGAAATATTTCACTAAACAGAAACCGATTCTGATCAGTGGTGTTGGATCGGCGACAGACTCTCATTGTGTTCATAACAGGAAAGACCCGCTGATTCTCGATGCCGTTCGCCTGGCAGCTGAAAGGGCCTATGCTATGGCTGATCTTAAACCGGAGGATATCTCTTTTGCAGAACTCCACGATGCTTTTGTCATTCTTGAACTGGCAATATCAGAAGAGGTGGGATTCTTTGAACGAGGTAAAGCGGGAGATGCTGTCCGCGATGGAGTAACAGCCATTGACGGAGCAAAACCGATAAATACATCGGGCGGACTGAAGTCGAAAGGCCATCCCGTTGGTGCGACGGGAGTTTCCCAGGTTTTCGAACTCGTAAAACAGCTTAGGGAACAGGGAGAAGAGGGCCGTCAGGTAAAAGATCCCAAACACGGCATGGCTGTGAATTTTGGTGGTTTCGGTAACAATGTCGTGGCCATTATCTGTTCTAAGGGGGATGTATGATAGATTTCAGTGCATATGGAGTACAGACTCCTGAAGTTAATGCTGTAAAATGTCCCTCTTGTGGAAAGCTTTTTTATCCGGCACCTATGATTTGCAGCGGGTGTGGAGAAAGGCGCGATCCATCTGGAATAATTTTCAAAGACTGGGAGACCATTTCTCTTTCCGGAGAATGTACACTGCTTGCATGGACAAGAGTTTATGCACTTCCCGAAGGGTACGAGATGCAGTATCTGCTTTTTGGTATTGTTGAGTTCCCCAATGGCCTGAGAGCCAGCGGTCGTCTGAATGTAGATCAGCCTGAAACGGGTATGAAAGTGAATGCCCGGGTAGAAGTTATGGATAATTCTAAAGGCAAAGAATTCGATGGTTTTGTATTTGAATCTTTATAGCCTATGATTTGTTTTTGAGTGAGACCTTTCCGGTCTCACTCTGCTTACCTGCTTTTCCATTCAGCAACAGAGCCTTCATATATATAAATAAACAGATTGGTGTAGCTCCATATGAATCTGGTCATTGACTGGTCAAGAACTCTTTTTTTTCGCGGTTCGCCGAAGAGGCTTGTCAATGTAAGAGTATCCATCCCGATCCACGGTAAATCTGATGATAAATTCTCAGTTTGTTCTGAAGATAATCCAGGATTTCCCAGTATATACTGAGCCCTTTTCTCTTTGAAATACTGTTCCTGTTTCTGTCCTTTCTTCCAATAATATATATAAGCGCCAATTATAAAAAGGAAAAAAGGGATATACAGCAGTTTATTCATTTTCAGCTCCCTCACGGCTTTCCAGAAATTGTTTATATTTCTTGTCTTCCGTCAGTATGTGATCGATTGTCCAGTTCTTCAGAAAAATAATTAAATCATCAGTCAATCCGATTAATCCCGATTTGTAATCTTCAGTAAATTTTATAATTTTTGAAATAAATTCCTTGTGAAGCTCTTTTTGTTTGTCAATCAGGTCATAACCGTTTTTAGACATATGTTCTTCTTCATAGGCAAAATGGTATTGAGCATAATAAAATAGTTTCTTGAATATTTCCGGAAGATAGATTTTTTTTCTCGATTCGCTTGTGTGCTGCAGGTCATTAGTCTGCTGCAATATATAGATCAGCTCTTTATGCTGATTATCAATATCGATTATTTCCAGTTCCAGTTTTCTTTTCTTCCATTGAGAGAGAACATCATCGCTTTTCTCATCACTGATGGAAAAATGCATTTCCATCTCTACAGAATGCTCTTTGAAATACTTGGCATATTGCATATCCTGAACTTGAATGTGTTTTAATATCCATTCCACAAGATAATCCTGGAGTGGTTCAAGTGGATAATTGCGTCTTGACCTGACGCCTTCAAGGGATTCTTTTATTTTATCCCTGAAACTGTTGTGAATCCTGATATGATCCTCTGTGTCGGGATATTTGTACTCTTTCAGCAGGCTTTCTTCACTGACAAAATGATAACTGGTATAAGCATAGAGGTTTTTGAGAACCTTTATCGCCTCATCCTGATATTGTTCGAGCTTCAGAATCTCGTGAAGCTGATTTGTAACCAGAAATAGCTCTTTGTGCTGATTATCGATTATTTTGATACCGATGCTGTGTTTTTCATCATTCCAATCTATAAACATAATTCAATTCTAAACTCAATAGCTGAATAATAGAATCAAAAAATCCCGCCATGAGGCGGGATATGATAAATAACAAAATCAAAACTTAGAATATCTGAGCAGATCTACCCCAGTCATAATCAATTTTTTTCAATTCATCGCGGCTCGGCATGGGATAATAAACCATCTTATCCGCTCTTGCTGCAAAAATTCCCTTTCCTATAACCTGATAGGAGAACCGGGAACTATAAGATCGATCGACTATTTTCGTTTTTTTACCGTCTTTTTTCTGTACTTCTGTTAAACATTCTTTTAAATGCTCTATGTTGTGATCGTAGAACCCTCCGACATTGCCGCTGTTTTCCATATCGTCAAAATCGATAACTCTGATATCTGCAAACATCATAGCAGGGAGAGATATTTTCCCGGATCCGTTGAGAATGTGTTCTGCGAAATCTTCAGGGCTGAATGAGCTTACAGCCAATGGAGAAACAGGGCAGATCTCCTGATATAGTGAAAAGGGATCATTATTATTCGTCTTAATATAATCTTGTTTTTCAATAGCCAGAGACAGACCGTCCTTTGTCACCAGGTAACATGTTCCGAGAGCTTCCAGTGGAATGTGTTCAACAACTCTATAGACAGAAAGATATACTGAGTTCTTCAACTTTCCGTCACGGTGAGGTATACAATGGGTTAGTGCATGTTTCCAGTCAATAGAATCATTACATTCAGGTTCGACAGTCATAAAGATTAATTGTTCTGCAGAACCCTTTCTAGCTCCCAGTGCCATATAAGATGCAAATTTTTTAGGTTCCAGCTGTGAAGCAATTAGTGCTTCCATAGGAAAAACTGTAAGGTAATAATAGATCATATTTACTCCTTCCAATAAAAATTATATTACAATTACCATCCCAATATTGAAAATAGATTGAATTTTCCAAATATCGAGACACTGATCAATGAAACAACGGCCATGATCTTTATAAGAATATCAAGAGACGGGCCTACAGTATCTTTTAACGGATCACCAACGGTATCACCTACGACGGCTGCTTTGTGGGTATCAGAACCTTTACCGCCTAAATGTCCCTGTTCTACATATTTTTTAGCATTATCCCAGGCTCCTCCGGAGTTCGCTGTAAACAGCGCCAGTTTTATTGCAGATAGAGTTGTTCCTATTAATAAACCTCCAACAAAGTCGGCACCGAATATAAATCCGCAGATTAAAGGCATAGTTACAGAGATCAATGCCGGTAATACCATTTCTTTAATCGAACCTTTTGTTGAGATTTCTATACAGGTTTTGTAGTCCGGTTTTACTTCACCGGTAAGAATCCCGGGCATCTCTTTAAATTGTCTTCTCACTTCCTGAACCATGTTCCTTGCAGCTTTTGAAACCGCTTCGATCAGAATTCCCGAAAAGAGATAGGGAAGAGCGGCACCGATAAGAGCTCCGGCAAGTGTCATCGTATTGATCATATTCAGGACAAGAGTGAATCCTTCATTAATATCGGCTCCTTTCTGCGCATAGAGAAAAGATGCGAATAATGATAGAGCTGCCAGGGCGGCACTGCCTATGGCAAATCCTTTTCCGATAGCAGCAGTCGTATTTCCAACAGAGTCCAGCTTATCGGTAATTTCTCTGACTTCGGGATCGAGCTTGGCCATTTCACTGATTCCTCCCGCATTATCAGCAATCGGTCCATATGTATCAACTGATACTGTTGCCGCAACAAAGGAGAGCATTCCCACAGCAGCCATTGCCACACCGTATAATCCGGCAACGGCATTGGCTGCTATTGTGGCTATAGCGAGCATAACAACCGGAGCGAATACAGAAGTCATACCGGCTGCCAGTCCCTGGGTAATTGTCAATGCAGTTCCTTCGCGGGAAGCTGAGGCGATTTTCTTTGTCGGTTTATAATCGTAACTTGTATAATACTCAGCCAGCTGACCAATGATTATTCCACTGATAATTCCCATAATAGCGGCAATCCAGGGAGATAAAACACCTGCTTTGAAACCTACTTTAGATACATCTGACCCACTAAAATAAAACCAGGTCAGAAATCCTGTAATAATAAGCGTCAGCGAAGCACTGACCCATGTCGCGATATTTAATTCTCTATGAGGGTGAACTGATACTTTTCGTGCCAGTAAGGTCATAACTCCAATCACAGAAGAGATCAAACCGATAGAGGCAAATAGAACGGGGAAGTAGATTAACTTTACTACCAGCTCCGGATTTATGTGGTTACCAGTTTTTGTCCCTGTATAGAACATATAAGCAGCCAGAACAACACTGGAGATTATAGCTCCGACAAAACTCTCCAGCAGATCGGCCCCAAGACCGGCGACGTCACCTACATTGTCGCCTACATTGTCTGCGATTGTCGCAGGATTTCTCGGATCATCTTCGGGGATTCCCGCTTCGGTTTTACCAACCAGATCGGCACCCATGTCTGCAGCTTTTGTATAGATTCCCCCGCCGACTCTATTGAACATGGCTATGATTGAACAACCCAGCGCGTATCCCGATACGGTCATTGTAAAGGGGATATCAGAGATTCCAAGCCAGTTTGTATGAATGGTCAGCTGCTCGGGAGAAGTCTGTCCCAATAACTTTCCAAATACAAAATAGACAATGCCCAGTCCAAGCAGAGCAAATCCTCCGACGCATAGACCCATTACCGATCCACCGCGAAAAGCCACTTTGAGCGTAGCGCCAATGTTTCTTGTTTCATTTGCGGCATTTGAAACGCGGACGTTTGAAAGAGTTGCAATTTTCATTCCGATCCATCCGGCACTGGCACTCATAACCGCGCCAAGTATAAATGTGGCGGCAGATTGCCAGGATACAACCAGGCTGAGCAAAACTGCTATAGCAACTGCAACATAGGCAATAACTTTGTATTCATACCTAATAAATGCTATTGCTCCATCTTCAATGGCATCTGCAATTTCGACCATTGTCTCATTGCCCGAATCCATTTTTTTCACTGCAAAATAATTGAATGCAGCAAACCCTAAAGCGGCTATAACCGCAATACTAATAAAACCAATCATATACACACCTTCAATAATTGAATTATTCAACAATGATAAATAAACCATGTTTAAAGTTAAATGTAAATTAAAAAAACGATTATCGCTCTTTTTTTATTTATTCTATTGAATTACGACAGACAGTTGTCGTGATTAGTGAGTCATTATCTATATAAGAAGGAAAATAGGAGATAAATATGAAATATGAATTAGTCGAAATTGAAAAAAGAATTGTGTCAGGTCTCAAGATTAGAACAACTAATGAGGACTGGAAATGTATAGCTGATATGGGAGCTTTATGGCAGGACTTTTTTGAAAAAAATGTACCGGGAAGTGTGAAAAATGCTGTGGGGAATCAAACTTATGGAGTTTACAATAATTATGAATCAGATCTGACAAAACCTTATGATTATACAGCAGGAATCCAAGTCAGTATTTCTGATAGCAGTTTTGAATCTATAACTATTCCTGCCGGAACTTATGCCAAATTTTCAGGAAAGGGCAATGTACAGGAAGCTGTCGGGGCGATTTGGAAGGACGTCTGGGGTTCGGATATAAACCGATCATATTTGTGTGATTTCGAACTATATCTCAATAATTCTGCAGATATGAATAATCAGACTGTAGAGGTCTATATTTCAGTTAAATAACATTGAAATAATAGACTTATCCCATTGTGACTGTATTTCCAGCACCTGTTAATATAGTCGCAATCTCATACATATTGGATATCTTCCCGACCTGGAGCTTGTCTTTTATTCCATAGAAATCAAGGCAGGCTCCACATACCAGAATATTTACACCGGATGTTTCCAGGTCTCTCAGGTTATCGATTGAAGAACTACCTTCAACAGCCACTTGAACTCCGCTGTTCATCATGAGAATATATGCCGGTTTGTTGTCAATCTCAGTAAGAGAAAAAATGAAAGCCTCCATCAGCTTATTTCCCAGTTTTAAATCTCCACTGCCTATGGTGGACGAATTTATAAAAATATTAGAGACTCCCGATTGATTTTTCTTATTGGCTTCAACTGCTTGTGTTTCAGTTTCACTATTATAAGAACTATTATTCCCGATGATAATTGTACTGATCTGTTCATCTTCAGTCACCGACAAAATGCTGTTCCCGCTGTTTTCTACAAATCTGGTAATATTCTCTACAGCTGCCCTGTTGTCTACCAGGACTTCCAATTCATTAAAATCACCTTTATCAAATGCCTGCTTCACTTTAATAACCGGTTGCGGGCAGGGCAGTGTTCTACCGTCTATAGATTTCTTCATACTCTTTTCTCCTGTTTTTAAGATATGTCAGATAAATCCTCTCTATGGAATTATCTCTATTAGTCAGAATCTCAGTAATATTTAACTCCGGGGAATCAATCTTTATTGAAAAACCGCATTCCGAGGAGATTCCTCTCGGGGTCGGAATCATTTTCAGTTTATAACCTTCAGCCAGAAGGGATTCTTCCTCTCTCATGGCATCGTGACTGGTATTAAAAGTCAGAATGAAACTATTCAATTATAGTAATTCCCCTTTCTGCCATAGTTTCTCCGATTATTCGAGCATCGACTCCCTTATCCCTCAATTCTCTGCAGATTGCATCGGCCTGATTTTCTTTGATTGAGAATAAGAGACCTCCCGATGTCTGAGGATCGAATAAAAGATCACTTGTTGTTCTGTTGAGTTTCGCAAAGTTTGTGACAAATTCCGAGCGGTAATCGCGGTTCCTATAGGTTCCCGCAGGAATCAGTCCCATATTGGCATAATCTGCTACTTCCGGAAGAAGATGAATTTCTTGTGCGAAAATTTTCAGTCCGACTTTGCCTCCGGCAGTCATTTCACAGGCATGTCCGACAAGTCCGAATCCTGTAATATCGGTACATGATGATACATCGTATCTGCCGATGATTTCAGCGGCGGATTTATTCAGAGTTCTCATTGAATCAATAAAAGCGGCGATTGATTTTTCCGAAGCAATTCCACCGCGAAGAGCTGTATTGATTATTCCTGTACCGATGGGTTTTGTCAGAATCAGTTTTTCATTTAAACCGGGACGGTTGTTGTAAAGCACTTTTTCAGGGTGAACGGTTCCGCTAATAGAGAAACCGAACTTCAATTCATCATCTTCGATGCTGTGTCCCCCGACAAGTGCTGTTTCCGCTTCGATAAGTTTATTCAATCCCCCTTCCATAATCAGACGGAGAACTTCAATATCAACCTTGTCCTTTGGGAAACAGACCATAGAAAGAGCGGTAATGGGTTTTCCACCCATGGCATAGACGTCTGATAGGGAATTGGCTGCAGCAATCTGTCCGAAGGTATAAGGATCATCAACTATCGGCGGGAAAAAATCTATGGTCTGAACAAGTGCTGTTTCATCGTTTATCTTATAGATTCCCGCATCGTCTGATGTGCTGAAATCGGAGATGAGGTTTTTGTAATCCGGTTGTTTTAAACCGCAGAGAGCCTTATCGAGAAGAGCCGGTCCAAGTTTTGCACCGCATCCTGAAAATTTTGTATAAGAAGTGAGTTTTTCATCCATTTAATATATCCCTTATTAATGAAACGGTATCATTAATCTCTTTTTCGCTATTGAAATAACCGGGGCTGAGGCGGACAGTCCCACCTTTATTAAAAGTACCTAGAACTTTGTGTGCTGATGGGGAGCAGTGGAGTCCCATTCTCTGTGCAATTTCACCATCATTGAGTAATCCACTCAGTTCCGATACATCCATCGTATCATGTGTCAGTGAAATTACTGAATTCCTCAGCGCTCTATTCGAGGGACCAAATACAGTCATTCCTTTGATTGTCATAAGTTTCTTTATCAATAAGTCTGTTAGATTCTGTTCTTTTTCTTCAATCTTATCAACGCCTGCATTCAGTATAAATGAGACAGAAGCTGCAAGTCCGGCTAAACCCGGGATATTTCTTGTTCCGCTTTCAAATCGGTCAGGAAGCATTTCTGGTTGATATTCTTCACTGGAACGACTGCCTGTCCCCCCAAAAGTAAGTGGATCCAGATCGAGTCCTTCGCGAATGTAGAATCCTCCTGTACCAGCCGGTCCCAGTAGTCCTTTATGGCCGGAGAAACAGAAAAAATCAGCTTCCATATCACTCAGGTTTATGGCTCTATGACCGGCGGACTGAGCCCCATCGATACAAACCAATGCTCCCCTGTCATGAGCTGACTGAATCATCTCTTTAACGGGAAAGATTGCGCCTGTTACATTTGAACTGTGACAGAGAATAACAAGTTTCGGCGATTTTTTCAGAAATTTTCTATAACTCTCCAGATCGGCAGTGCCGTCGTGATGACACTTAAACCTGTCTATGATAATCCCTTTAGTTTGTTTTGCATTTTGAAGGACTCTCATCACTGAGTTGTGTTCAGCAGAAGAGGTCAATACTCTCATACCCTCTGTCAGGCAACCCTGAATGATTGTATTCAGTGATTCTGTTGCCCCTGAGTTGAGAATGATCCTGCTGGAATTTTTCACAAAAAATAAACGCGCGAGATTTTCTCTGCAAGTATAGATTGTCCGGCTCCCCTTGAGAGCTTCATCGTATGAGGCCCTACCGCTGCTTCCGGCATTGTTTATAGCCTCTGCCATAGCCTCTGCCACTCCCGGAGCTTTTGGGAAAGATGTTGCGCTGTTATCTAAATAAATCAGGGACATATATTATTACTTAATAATATTTCCAGAACCGAACCGCCAATGGCTCTGGCCTTATCAGATATTGTTGTATAATCGGCATCTTTTCCACGAGGATCGATATCTCCCATTTTGAAAGAAGCGGGAACTTTTGTTCCGTCCCTGATTATTCCACGGATCATACCATCTATAGTTGCACATACTTCACGATTATCAATTCGGGCAATGACTTCACCTTTATTCACCAGGCTCCCGATATCTTTGACGACTTCCACAATTCCAGCAGCAGGAGAACGGATTATTCTTTCATCAGTGAAACCTTCAATGCTACCGGGAATTCCCGTATTGGATTTTGCCGGTCCCTCAGTGATTATTTTTCCGAGAGAGTGACCTCTGCAGGTTTCGACAATAAAATCAACATCTTCTCCTGCAATAAATCCCGGTCCGAGAGCAATTGTAACCGGTGCCATATTTTTTTCAGTACCCAGGTTCCTCTTTGCCAGAATAGCATCGATGACCACCATTGGATTGAGTTCTTTTATATATCTGCCTTCGGGGTCAACTGCAACGGCAATATTTCCCATTCTGATGATATTTTCTATTTCCTCCCGCGATTCTCCCGGTTTTGCCTTTATCCCCTCAACTTCTGCAGTATTGCCGGAAACAGCTTCGGCAAAAGCAACTGTCCGTCTTATGACAGTGGGATTATTCGTTTCAAGGGCAAGAACAGGAAATCCGGCATTGTGTAAACGACTGATTGTTCCAGTCGCTATATCTCCTGCACCGCGGACAATAATCAGATTTTTCAGAGGATCTGATCTGAATAACTCCCTTCCGCTTGTTTCCGTTCTGTACATTATCATCTGGCTGATTATGCTGATAGCAATTTCTGCCGGTGATTCGGCTCCCAGGTCGAGGCCTGCCGGACAGATCACTTTCGTGAGATCTTCCTCATTCCACCCCTCTTCAATCAGCCCCTTTTTGACCATCAGGGCTTTTCTCCTGCTCCCGAGCATTGCCAGGAATTTCGGATTTTTATCCATAACTGCTTTCAATCCGTTGGAATCTTCATTTCCCGTAGCGACAAGGACAAATGTATCCTCATTGAGATAGGTCTGCTCTACAGCTTCTTTCAAAGTTTCTCCGTAAATCAGCTTTACAGACTCGGGGAATGAGTCTTTATCGAGCAGCTCTTTCCGGTCATCTACAACAGTTATGTTAAATCCGCTCTGCACTGCAATGGGGACGACGGCTCTGTTCACATGTCCGGCTCCAATGAGTAGGAGCGATGTTCCGGGAATTTCTACATCTATGAAGAAGGATAATTCTCCTCCGCAGTGCATTCCCTCTTTCTGTTTCATCACCAGGGTATAGTCGCATGTTCGGTTCTTTTTATCTTTTATGGCCTCAATAGCCTGATCAATTACATATAATTCTACAGGTCCGCCACCAACTGTTCCCAGTGTAGTTCTGTCGTCTCGAATAAGCATTCTCGCGGAAGTTCTGGGAGTGGATCCTTTGGATTTTGTTATCATTGCAATGGCGAATATTCTGCCCGCTCTTTTCAGAGCTGCCGCTTCTTCATATATATTCATAAATAGTATTATACACAGAAACATCTGATTGTCTAACAATGTAATCCCCTTTGAAGTACAAACAATTTGTGTTATTATTTGCACAATACGCCGAGCGAAAATTCCTAAACCGACCTGGAGGGGGCAGGGAATTGAGCCGACAGGGTTTTTCCGGAAACGGAGGAGCCTCCCATTGTGGAAAGGCGGAGATTATCTCCAGCCTTCAATATTTTACTAGATTTATTGGAGAAAAAATGTCAAAGAAATTTCTTACTATGCTGCTTTCAGCAGCAATCTTTCTTTCTGTCGGTTTGACAGCGGAAGGAAAGGCCGATGAACCGGTCAGCCATATTAAAATGGCAACAACCACCAGTACGGAAAACTCCGGTCTATTGGCAGAACTGCTTCCCGCATTTCAGGAGCAATCTGGTATTCAAGTCGATGTCATTGCCGTCGGTACAGGTAAAGCCATAACTCATGGTGAAAACGGTGATGTAGATCTCATTCTTGTTCATGCCAGATCAAGAGAAGATGCATTTGTCGATCAAGGTTATGGTCTGAACAGAAAAGATGTCATGTACAACGATTTTGTCATTCTGGGACCTTCCGATGATCCCGCTGCGATCGGGGGACTGTCCAATGCTGCCGAAGCTTTGAAACTGATATCAGAAAACCGGGCGGACTTTCTTTCCAGAGGTGATGATTCGGGAACTCATACTAAAGAAAAAATTCTCTGGTCCGCGATGGGAATTACACCTTCCGGTAAGTGGTATAAAGAAACAGGACAGGGAATGGGATCGGTTCTGACAATGACCAATGAAGTCCGGGGTTACACTCTGACAGATCGGGGAACCTATCTCGCAATGAAGGATAATCTGGAGCTTGTGGTTCTCGTTGAAGGAGACAAAACTCTTTTCAATCCCTATGGGATCATAGCCGTAAATCCTGAGTTGCACAAACATGTCGATTATGATGGAGCTATGAAATTTATAGATTTTATTACTTCTGCAGTTGGCCAAAAAATCATTGGCGATTTTAAGAAGAATGGTGAACAGCTCTTCTATCCCGGTTCTTAATTAAATCTTGCCGGGATTCCTCCGGGATTTCTTCTAAATCTGAAGTCTTATTCCGGCATTGATTATATATAAAGCATCTTGTTATGATTAGACCTATGAATAACCTAAGAAAACTATTTGCTGTAATTATTCTCACAATGGTTTCATTCTCCTGTGCTGAAGAGAAGAAACCAGCAGAAGCTGATATACATTTTTTTTACCTTGAGTTATGTCCCGGTTGCGATGACTATGTTCTGGCGGAAAGGATCTCCGCTGAAGTACTGTCTATAGGCGGTACTGCGCTCAATATCATCCATGATGAAGATGCCAATAGAATGAGGGAAATCCTCACAGAAAAAAAATTACAGGAAATCTCCCATGTTCTTCCCCTTCTTGTCATCGAAGACAGCTATATTGTCGGTTATGAGGAAATAGTAAAAAAACTGGAAGAGCTTACAGAATAACCAATAGAACTGCCATAAGTATAAAGAAAACAGCAGATAATAATTTGACTGCCGCCAGGTTCTCTTTAAACCATGATGTCAGTTTTTCCGATCCCAGGCCGAAACGTGCTGCAATAAAAACAAAAATCAATGGAAGTATAAATCCCAGATTATAGAGACCTAACAATAGGTAGGATGATATCCCTTTTTCAATTCTCACCATATACATCAGTGTCGGAAGATACACCTGCCCGGTGCATCCCAGTTCATAGATAGTCACAAGAATACCGAGAACAACTGAGCCTGCAAATAAGCCGGTCTGTCTGGCTTTTCCTCTTATCAGACTGTGAATCTTTTTCTTTCTCTCTTTACTGAGCTGCAATGTAATTTCTCCGGATTTACCAGCCCGGACTTTGAAGTAATCTTTGATATGTATTGCTCCCAGAACAGACATGAGAAGGGCCATCGAATACTTCAGAATAATGGCGACAAGGGGTACGGATTCACTGCTTCTCAAAGCTGTAAATGCCCCCAGTCCCACAATGTAATATGTTAAAAATACGGCACTGGTAAAGAATATTCCTGTGATAAGAATCTCTTTCCGGTTTCTGCCGGCCAGTGTCAGCCATGATAACAGGAAAATTAATGTGCTGAAGGCACAGGGGTTGATTCCATCGAGTAATCCCGCCAGCACGATTGGCAGAAGGGTCAGGTTCAGGCTGCGGCTTTTTTGATTCTCAGTTATGTCCACTGCAGAGGAAATCTCATTTTCAGAAATCTTTATTACAAGTTCCTTGAGATTCTCTCTGATCTTTTTCTCTCCTGCCAGAATGACATTATTCGCTATAAGTATAGGTATCTTTTTTTCAGAACTGCCGAGAGCTGAGAGTCTCCTGTTCATTGAGTTAAGACCTTCGCCTGTTGTTATATTGATATTATCCACAGTAATTGTCAGGTTCAGTTCCTCTTTCAGTGCAGGGATCTCCTTTTCAAGAAATTCTCTGCAGCTACTGCAGTTCGGAGTGTAATAGTATTCCAGAACTATGGCATCGGTTGGTCTGTCTGTTTGATTACCTAAGAGTGGAGCCGCCCTTTCACCAAGAGTTAAAAGGCCCGGATTCTCAGGGTGATCAGATATCAGTCTGATATAAAGAGGTTCATCACTATGTTTATCGTCACCGGTGAAAATCAGCTTCAATTCAACTTTTTCACCGGATTCCACGACGATCTGTCCCGATTCAGGACGATAGGCACTGTTTGCAGAAATAACCATTGCATCGTAAGGCTCTCTGCTTAGATTTTCTATTGTTACAATCCAATCAGCATCTATTTTATCGGATGAGGAGAGTATCTCCGAGTAAAGCGGAAGAGTTAGAAAAAAAATGATGATTTGTATGGTTATTGTTCTAAAGAACCTTCTGTTTGTCATGAAATGATGATGATCTATGGTCCTCTAAATGTCAATTAAGTAATTATTAAGAAACCCGGTAACCAGAGACTCTTCCATATGTGGAATCTCAATATTCCTTTTTTCTTTCCCCACGAAACTATGTAGTTTTCCAGTTGTTTTAATACGATCAATCAACTCATATTCTTCTTTTGATTTATCCCCTTTGTTCATCAGGTTTGACAGTCTCGCAAGTCTGAATGAAGTCACCATCTCTTTTGTTGTCAGGGAATTTCCCCAGGGATATGCTGATGAACCACTGCAAAGGCGGGTTGATTTTTCCAGAAAAAGATTCTTATCGTTAAAGCGGGGAAGTCCCGGTACAGGGTAGAAGAGAGATATTCCGATGTCTGTGGAAAGTTTGTGAAGATAGAGTAGACTGCATAAGATTGTTTCGGCATTATCTTCGGGCAATCCGCAGATCAAAAAAGTGGTGGCGGGGATCATTTTCTTTTTCAGGTATTCGAGGGTTTTTTCAAATTTTCTCAGATTGCCCGGTCTTTTTTCCTCTTTCAAAGTATTCAGGTCAGACGATCCGAGTGACAGAGTGAATTGGGAAAACCCGGAATCAATAAGAAAATCGATATAATCATTTGTCATATTGCTATAGTCGAGACCGTTATCAATTGAAAATGTGGAACGGGGGAAGATCCTTTTCATCAGTTGCAGCGCTTCTGTAAAATAACTTTTTTTTACTAGTAGATTATCGTCTTCCAGGTTTATATGAATTTTCCCGGTTTTATCTGCCGGAAGATCTATCAGTTCTTTTTCAAGCTCTTCTAAAGAGGTTGATCTGAATACTCGGCCCTGCGTAAGGAAGTTGGAGCAGAACCTGCATCGTAGCGGGCAACCTCTGGAGAGAATGACCGAGAGCCATTGATTTCCTTTTTTATCTTTACTGTAGGATACAACCGGTTCGGGAGCTGACTGGCTGATCTCTGTAGCCCTTTGACCGAAACCGAAGAGATGAGGTATTTTTGATAGATCACAATTAACCCGGGAAAGTTCAGTTAGTAGTGGAGCAATCGTTTCTTCAGCATCACCGGTAATAATAAAATCAAAGAGTTTTGTATTCTGGAAGTATTCCGGCAATACAGCAACTCCCGGTCCTCCTATGCACAAAATAGTTTTTTGCAAATCGGTCTCTTTTTTTCTGATACTTTTTGCCAGTTGAATGGCATCTTCCCCATAAGTCCATGCGAAAAGACTTATGAAGATAATTTCTGCTTTGGACTGTAATATCAATTCGGCTGACTCATCAGGTGATGGACCGAACCTCTTGTATTGTGTAAAAAAACTCAGAGCACCCCGTTCTCCCTTGAGCAGATATTTCTCGAGATAGTTATGTGTATCTGGAAGAGGAATAGTTTTTCCACGGCTGTTGAATAGAGGCATATTGAAAAAATCAGTCTCAACACCGCATTTCAGCAATTGGTTCTGAACAGATATTGCCCCGAGAGCAGCTGCCCTTTGAGGGGTGAAATAGAAATCACAAATCGACGGTGCGATGACAGCTGCTTTTTGAAAAATCATATGAATATTCCTCGATCTTTTATATTGCTCTCTATTATACTAAACTACCTTTATGAATCTTTAAAAACAAATAAGGAAACTGAATTTGAAAATAGTAGTACTCGATGGTTATTCTCTTAATCCGGGAGATCTTTCATGGGAAGGTTTCGAGAGTTTGGGAGATTTAACCTGTTATGACAGAACAAAAGACGGGGATATTCAGGGCAGAATAGAAGATGCGGAGATTGTGATTACGAACAAAACACCTCTGAATGCTGAAACGATAAGAGCATGCTCCAAAATGAAATATATCGGTGTATTGGCAACAGGATACAATGTAGTCGATGTTAAAGCTGCTGCAGCCAGGGATATTCCTGTGAGCAATATTCCCACTTATGGAACTACGGCAGTTTCGCAATTTGCCTTTGCATTGCTACTGAACATATGTCATAGAATTCAGGATCACAGTAATGCCGTCTTTGATGGACAATGGTCTACCTCCCCCGATTTCTGTTTCTGGAATTTTCCACTTACAGAACTCGATGGAAAAACCATGGGAATAATCGGCTTTGGACGTATAGGTCAGGCTACAGGGAAAATAGCCCAGGCTTTCGGAATGAATGTGATTGCTTATGATGAATATCATGTTCAGGGACTGGAAAGCGATTCAATGAAATACAGCACTTTAGATGAGCTTCTGGATGAATCTGATGTAATTTCTCTTCACTGTCCTCTATTTGAATCTACAGAGGGAATCATTAATAAGCGCAATATTGCAAAGATGAAAGATGATGTCATCATCATCAATACATCACGAGGTCCTCTGATTGTTGAAGAGGATCTGGCTGAAGCATTGAACAGTGGTAAGATTAGAGCTGCGGGACTGGATGTTGTTTCATCTGAACCAATATCGAAAGACAATGCTCTGCTTAAAGCAAAAAACTGTTTTATCACCCCTCATATTGCCTGGGCTCCTATAGAATCCAGAAAAAGATTAATGGATATTGCTGTTGAAAATCTTGCATCTTTTCTCAATGGAATAGTTGTGAATAAAGTTAACTGATTACAGAATATCTTCTCCATCAACAATAATCGAATCGGGAAATATAAGGCCATCAATATCACCGAAGGGACTCCCTTCAGGAGGAGTATCCATTACGAGTCCCTGAATGATCGCTTTCAGTCCATGATACTGCTCATAATCTGACTTCATATCTGGAGGGGTAGGTCTACTTTCCTGCTGTCTCTGTCCTTTCTGTCCACCAGGGGGAGGTCCTCCTCCCATAGATTTATCTGCTTGTCTCCGTGGGCGGGGATTTATGGCATATGTGGCACCGGAATCTTCAATAAGATATAACAGATTATCTTCATATATAAGAATTCCAGTCAATGTTTTTTCAGTGGCATTAGTGCTGATCGGAGTTCTTTCCTGAGTTGGACTATCCTGCTGTCCTTCTGCAATGATTGAAGTATTTGCCAGAAGAACAAGTAAAAGTACGCTGTTTAATTGTTTCATGATTTATAACCTCTGCAGGTATCCTAATAAGTTTTCAGAACCTGTTGGTTAACTCTGTGTAAAAGAATTGTAAACTATGTAAAGAAATAAATAGAATAGACGGTCTTTAACAAGCTGTTTAGAATGACTATATGGTGAATATTGAAAGAATTAACAAAGTCATTGAGTTTATGGACAGAGAATTTTCAGAAGATATCAGTCTGGATATTCTTGCGTCAGTAACTAATTGTTCAAAATATCATTTTTCCAGGATCTTTGTGGAAATTACCGGTTTCACACCGATGGCTTATTTAACTCAGGTCAGATTGAAAAAAGCATTTGATATGCTGACATCTACAGATCTAACAATTGCAGATATATGTTCCCGGACAGGTTATAATTCTGTTTCCGGTTTTTATGGGGCTTTTGAAAAAAAGTATCATGTAACTCCCGGTGTTCTCAGATCAGACAAATGCCGCAATACACTGAATATTAATAGCAATATAGGTGAAGAAATAAATGACATCACTGATTATTCTGATAGTACAAATAATTTTATCAGGAAGGTATGGAATATGAATGTCGTCATTAAAGAATTGCCCCGATATGAAGTGGCTTATGTGAGAAAAACAGGAAGTTATCTCGATAGGGAAATACCCCATTGGGAAGCCCTTGTGAAATGGAGTGGAGATAATGGTTTGTTCCCACCTGAAAATCTGTTTATGGGAACTTCTCTCGATGATCCGGCATTTGTTCCTGAAGATGAATGTCGCCATGATGCCTGTGTCACTTTGCCCGAAGGTTTTGATAAATCAAAGCATGGCGATGTTGGTTATAAAATAATAGAAGGGGGGTTATATGGAGTATACCAATTTTATGATATCCCCGAAAAACTCGCTCTGGCTTATACCAATTTAAACAATAGCTGGCTGCCACAGTCAAATTATCAGCGCGATGATAGGATTTCTCTGGAAATCAATCTGAATAATCCGAAATTTGATCCCGAAGGGAAATGCAAAGTTGATCTTTGTATCCCCATCAGAGAAAAGCGGGAATAGATAACACTTTGGTTTATTAATAAACCATGTTATACTGCTTTTTAAGAGAAACATACCAGTTTATTTCCCATTATTATAAAATGGAGGAAAGATATGGACAACACCACAATTCATCCACTATGTGCCAGCCAGGTGCATCATATAGATCTGCATTTATGGCGCGGCGCGCCTCAGAATCTGGACGAGAATCGACCCGTCCAAATACTTGTGAACCACGGTTATGTCGTTGGATTCTGTCCCGACCGCCTTCAGCCGGTATGGTCTGCCTATAGAGTTGCCCACGCCGATGACGACGTCGATTACGACCGTCCCTTGAGTTACTACGACGACATGCGCCTCGACGATGAGTACCGCATTGGTCGAAAGACTTTCGGGAAGATTGACGGGATCCAGCTCAACGTCGGGCACATGTCGCCCAACGAGGTCATCAATCGTCAATTCGGACGTCTCGCACAGATGGAGACCTTTCTTATGTCGAATATGAGCCCTCAATACGCCTCCCTTAACAGTGGTGTCTGGCTTAAGCTTGAAACAGCAATCCGTGAGATCAGGGATGAGCCAGGAAAAGATCATGTCTGGGCAATTGTGGGACCGGTGTTCGGCAATGAACCTGCATCGATCAACCGGGGGCAGGGCAAATCCCTTCCCATCCCGGATGCCTACTTCTGTGTCATCGTTGATCCTCAGAGTTATCCTTTTGACACTTTGTCGAGGGTTCACCTCGATTGCTTTATCATCCCTCAAGATGCGTCGCGAGATTCAAATCCCGACGAATATCGAACAACCCAGGCTGATGTGGAAAAAGCCACCAACCTGAAATTCTTTGCTTCCTGGGGTAGAGAAATGCCTCTTAGTTCATCGAAACAAGGGGAACCGCGTTCCGAGAGCCGATTGATGAGAATCCTTGAGCAGAAGAGAACGGAGTCGGAACCTGTGGAGCCAGTTCAACCTACTAACTTTATCACCTACAAAATTATTGCGGACATGGATAACAAGCTCAAAACCAGTGCACGAACAGCATGTAACTTCTGGAATCGTTTCGTGCAACCGACAAACTCGATCGTGATTCGTCTGGGAACGTTCACCCAGAGCAGTTCTACCATCGCCCGTGCTTATATGCCCTACGAGAATGAGGGAATTCTATATGGCCGAGTGGAATTCAATACTGTGTTTCTCAGCAAATTTACAGTTGATGAAATCGTCGGAACGATAATTCATGAGATCGGCCATTCTCTGGGAATGGGCTGGGAAGAGTGGAGTGAGTTATTTGACCATGAGACTGGTAAATTTAAAGCTCATGCAGTTAGTCAGTTAAACAAACTCGAAGATATGGAAGTTGAATTGGAAGGCGGTTTCGGTACGGCTCTCGCTCACTGGGACGAAGACAAGTTTGATAAGGAACTGATGACAGGTTTTCAAGATCATGGTGAGTACGTACTCCCTGTCACAATCGACCTGATGACTATCCTTGGCCACCGGGTTATTGAGCGACTGGGTTCAAAGACTGACCTTGCTGTACTCATTCAGGATGTTGCCAGTATGGTATTTTCACGACAGGATGATGCTCGAATTCTCGATCTTGAACACTTCGAGGAGACTGAACTATTTGAGAATATTCCCCACCTATTACGGTGAATATGTTCCAATATTTGGAGGTAAATAAATATCATCGAAATTGGGCTCAGTAAACTTTTGAGTTTCTACTGGAGTTATCTTGATTTTATACTCATTTAGTAATTCTTCATATGAAGGATCCTCTATTGGTATAGTTGAATTGATAATAACATTTTCCGGGAGAATAAAATCTTCAAAAGGAATATCTGTACATATGCCACATGTTTGAGGAGGTCCGGAAAGTACTATTTTATTACCTAAAGTAGGTTTTATAGATGAAAATAAATCATCTGGCCACACACCTAATTCATTTGAGCAGTTCCTGTCTCTACGACGCATATTACTAATATCATATAAGTAATAATTACTTTCACAAGAAACAAACATCAAAGTATTATTTTTTAAGTCTAGAGCTAGTTCTCCGGAAATCTCTATATCATCATATTTATAAATTAATCCGAGGCGGTTTCCTAACTCACCTAATACAAATATATAACTTTGTTGTGTATACGAAAATACTGAATTAATTATAAAAATAGCAGTGAGAAAAATAATTATTCCCGATTTTGCATGTTTTGTCATGCTCTCTCCCTTATATGAAATTTTAAGATTTTAATTATGGATCTGTTTCTATTGCAGTAATATGGCTATTATCGATTCGTAGTATTTTAATTGGTTCTCCTTTATTACTTCCAGAGTCGCTAGCTTGCATCAAGATTGTTTCATTTGAATTTCTCCATATAAGTGCTAATGCATCATTACTTGCTGCCTGATTTAGTTCATTAATTCTTGCTTTAGCATAATTTTCACTTTTTGTAATAACTAGACTTTCCTTGAATGATTTAGAAAATATTATTAAAGAAATGGGTCTCCATTTTTTATTTTTAATTTGTGCAGCATCATAAGAACCAGCTTGCTGTGACAAAAAAAACAACATTGTGAATAATAAAGTCCATGACCAAACATGCAAAATGATTTTTTGGGAAAAGTTCTTCGGTAAAAAAGAAATAATCTTTGGTCCCAAAATCAATAATACAAATGGACTGATCCAGAATAAAGTATTGAATTTATATTCCGGGATTAAGTTGAATATATTTGATATTACCGAGAAAGAATGGACGAATGTTGTATAATCAGAAAATGCATAACTGGATCTATTTATATTAAAGTTTGAAAGATATTCGTTTACATATTGCCAACCAGAAAAATAAGCGATAATTGCTAATGTCGGCAATGCTATCGCAGGGATTTTTAAAGAGGTTAATAAGTGTCCAATTGAGTTTTCAGTTTTATTCTTCAAATCTACGACTCTGGTTGAAAAAAATAATCTAATTAATAAAGTGATTTTTGCTATTTGTAGCCAAATCATTTATTAGATTGTTTTATAATTGCACAATTAAGTTGAAAACTCAATAATTTAATAATGAATCATTTTTTTTAACTGCTCTTTATAATAGGAAATTTTCCATTCTATATGGTCATAAGCTTCTTGAATATCCTTCAACATTATTAGGACTTTAGCTTCCTGTTTCTGTAAAAGTTCAATTCTAGCTTCGATAGTCGACTCTCCGATATATAATAGAGAGGCAAATTCTTTTATTTCTTTCACAGTCATTTCTGCTTTTTTAAGGCAGTTCAAAAATTGAAGGATTTCAACATCTTTTTGTTTATAATTTCTATATCCTGATTCATCCCTTTCAATTTCCTGCAAAATACCTTCTTTTTCATAATATCTTAATGTATAGGGCGAAAGTTCAGTAATGTCAGACACTTCTTTAATAGTCATTTTTTTCTCTTCTTCAAATTTAAATTTCTTGCTTTAGAGCTAACTCTAACCTTTATATTTGTTTTAGATAAAGATATTTGGAGTGATTATGGACAAAATAGTATTGGGAAATAGCGAAATAAAAGTTTCTAAGCTGGGATTGGGATGCATCTCATTCGGTTCCAGTTTGAATAAAAAAATATCATTTGAACTGATGGATACATTTTTTGCAAATGGCGGGAACTTTTTAGATACTGCAAACAACTATGCTTTCTGGGATGAAAATAGTAATGGTAGTGAAAGTGAAACTGTCATCGGGGAATGGCTCAGCCTCAGGAAGAACAGAAATGAAGTAATTATTGCAACAAAAATTGGTGCTCTACCTAATGAGACAGGTCTGCAGGATTTTACAAATTTGCAAGGTAATAGCAGAGGTGTTATTCTCCGGGAAGTAGATAAATGTCTAAGCAGATTACAGACAGATTATATCGATCTATTATATTTGCATATAGATGATAGGAATTCTGATTTAAGAGAAACTATGAAGACTCTCTATGAATTGAAAAAAACAGGAAAAATAAAAGCTTATGGTGCGAGTAATTTTAAAACTTGGAGGCTGGAACAGGCCAGAAATATCTGCTTGGAATTAGGGATTCCATTCTTCTCTGCAATTGAACAACGATACAGTTATTTAACTCCGGTTTCAGATTATGATTGTGGTGTGCAGGAGTTTGTAAATGATGAATTGGTTGATTATTTGAATTATTACGGGGATATAACATTAGTCGGGTATTCTGTATTACTTGCTGGTCAATATCTAAAGAAAGAGATATCAGACGATCCATATAATACTAAGATCAATCAGGAAAAACTGAAACAATTGAATGAGAGAGAGAAAAGTCCAAATAGTTGGGTTCTGAATTGGGTTACAAAACAATTTGGTGGAAGTATCGCTTTGGTAACTACTTCTTCAATAGAACATCTTAAAGAAAATATTGATTTTATAAATAATCAAAAATGACAGGAATTTAAATCGAGAAAGAGGCATCAAACTCAGAAGTAAAACAAAATTAATCAGACATATCGGTACAGTAAACATTAATATAGAGAGGAATATATCCTGTTAAGGATCCAATGATAAATGAAAGGGTTATTAAACCAAGAATAAATCCATTTTATTCTCCTAAAGATTTTGACTTTAGGTTATGGTTTATTCAAAAGGGATTTCTTTCCCACTATGTATTGATAATACTGATTCGCAATCTGAGGATCTTTGATTATCAAAGTCTGTTCATCATTTAAACGCAAACCGCCATATGTCCAGTTCATCGATCCGCAAATGACTTTACCAGTAGTTGAGTTGTTCGCGTCCAAAAGAGCAATTTTGTTATGGACTGATGAATTGTACTTTTCAGGAGGCCATGACAAATCCCCTCCGTTCTCTTTTATAAAGTTGTAATTATCAGAATCAATTTTATTTTTATAGAGCCCGAATACGGTATATTTTTTATCGTTGGCTATTTTTTCTGAAACAGCGGAAAAAATCTTGTTTACATCATGATTTCCTTTTATCTGCTCAATGATAAAATGTAATGACTCCCGGGAGGTGGACACTTCATCTGTAAGTATTTTTGCAATGTCATTGACATCTGAAGATGGTGAAAAAAGAACAATCCATTCGTTTCCATTGATTTCTATGTATTGGGGAGAACTTTCCTTAAACCTATTAAAAAGCGAGGATTCACGATCTGGCTTAATTGTTTTTGATCCCCACATTTTATTAAATTCATTGTAAAAAATCTGAGCTAACGGCTTATTTCTAATTATAAGTGCATCTTCCCATGATGTCTCATATTTGCTCTCAGGTAGAATCCGACTGCTTAAGTTGGCGGAACTGGACCACAATATTGGAGACTCCGATTCAGCGTCGATGATGATAAATTTAGAATGCAGAATCGTTCTAGTCTGTATTTGATCTATATCGTCATCATTGCTTCCAAGAGCATCCTCTTCGTCTGCGCGATATATTTCTATGTAATTCAGAACTGTATTGCCGTATGGCTCTTCCAAAGAGCCTATATCGATCGTCAATTTCCCATTGTTAACTTTGATCAAACGACTAGTCATATCCTTTTTTTCTATTGGCGTATCAACATAAACACTGTATATCTCATTTGTAGGCATCGGGTTCATAAATCCCGAAAGATCTGTAGTCTCTCTTGATTTTCTTTTGTACAAAACTTCCTGACCTTGAATCAGAATGGAATTATTGCATGCCATTTCATCTCGGCCGACAGAAAGAAAAACATGATAATTTCCGTTTGGAATCTCTATAGCCCAATTCCCTGTTTTTCCATTGTTAAATTCAATATATTCATCTAATAAAGGAGAGTGGTATTTTTCTTCAATTCTAATATTCTTTGTGCAATTTTTCTTCCATCCGAATTTCATGTCTTTGCAGTCGGAGAATATTTCACCAGTATCGATATCAACATTATCGCTAATTTCCTCTGACTTCTGAAAACTAATTTTTTTGTACAGGGCTCTATTATTATTATCAATGTACTCGATTCCGTGTTTCTCTAACTGTAGAAAACCTGGCTTATACCGAAATCCTGAATCCCCAATTACTCTTATCTGAACTCCTCTTTTTTTTGCTTCAAATAATTTGTCAGCAATTGATTTTAAAGAAAAGGACATAGTACTTATGTCTATACTCTCATTCGCATTTTCGATTAGAGAAATGATTTCGTCATAGAATGATACCTCATCTTCTGCCTCATTATTGGAGTAAGCAACTGATTTATCGACTTTAGTGTTAAAAAGAACTCTGACTTCTTTCTCCATTATTACCATCCTGATTTTGTTGAATATTAAAAGCCAAAAGTAAGTGGATCTCGAGAATCAAACTAATTCTCTCAATTTCCCATTTCAACTCCTTTCATAATTTCATAACACAATTGACAATTATTGATCGAAGACATCCTGTTTCCTGTGATCAAGCCTGAGAATTCCAATTTCTCTTTTAAAGCGTTTGGTCCGGATTCAAGTAATATGAACAAGTAAGGATTATCATACTGCCGCTTAATTATTGAATTGAAAGATTCATCATTGACGTTTCCATAAACCAATGGATGATTATCCAGTATTCCTATTGGACCGATACAGCCTTTGATTGTGCCATCAGGGAATAATACAGGGAATTTACACATATAACATCTAGATGAATTGCCAGTAATATCAGGCTCTATCTTAGGCTTATTGTCAAAAGCTCTTCCGACGTTAAAAAGCATAGAGGTATTGATATTATCAGAGGATATTTTTCTTTTCAGCTGTTTGTAAAGTCTGATGAATTTTCTGTCTTTTTTTTCAGTGCAGATTGTTACAGAGCATTCTATTTTTAATCTCTTGCATGCTTCGATAGCATGAAAAATGTTCCGTATCGGTACAAACTCCTGATGAAAAGTATCTGTACTAATAGATAGAAAATCAATTTCAGGCAATTCCTTCAATGTTTCTACAGCTTCTTTTAGAGATTCAGCCCAATAGCCATTTGTGATTATACCCGAAAGCAAACCAGCTCTCTTTATTTTCTCCAGTATCTTAGATAGGTACTCAAGATTACCGAAAGGCTCGCCTCCAGTCAGTGATATAATTTTGAACTGCTGATTCTTTACAATGTCTTCCAGTATGTTCTCAAAAAGAGTCAAATCCAACTCTTCTTTCCGAAGACTAGAGCATTCGTACATACAATGACTGCATTCTATTGGGCAGTTATATGTCACGACGACTCCCAATGTCGAAAAAAGAGGCAGATTAAAACTCATTATGTGATCCTGTTTAACGGATACTTAGAACAATGTGATAATCCTTTATAAAGGCATCAATAAATTTAGGATTTTTTAAGTTTCTCCATTCCGGGACTATGATTCCATAGGGGAAATAATCTGGATCAATTACTTTAGGATCTATGGAATATGTATCTACCGCTTGGTATGTAGCGAATGGATCTTTTTTGTCATCTTTGGGTATAATAAACAAATCGTAATCATTTCTGAGTTTGAAAAGGTTTTTATTTGTTAATTGATTTTTGGAAAGCTTGATAAGTGCGGTATTGTCTTTTCCATGCAGCATTGTGATCTCCGGACCAAAAGCTTTGTACAGATTCTGATTAGGAATTCTCATTTTAATTTCATTCATTTAAATCTCCCTTAATTAATATTTAATAAGCTCTAACGTATTATGACCTGCTAAATAAATCGGATTGCTATTGTTTATTCGTATTTCCAATTCCGAAACCGGCGATCCTATAGAACCAATAAACATCGTATTATTGATGCATATTGAACTCCATCCGGGATACACTGTTTTAAATTGGGTAATTTCTTGATTTCTTGTCATCAATTTAAAAATTAAGTCCTGCTTTTCATTAGTGAAAATCTGCTGAGACCAACAAATGTGATACATTGCCGGTTCCTTTAAATGCACTAAACCTTTCTTTGAAGAAGACTTTTCGAATACAGAGTATCCTTCTGATGTTGTGCAATGCCCATTAATTCTCAAGCCGTCCTTACTTCCCCAACGGCCTACTGACGAATTGTACCAATCTCTATCATTCATCAGTTCAAAGGACATGGACACAATCGAACTTCTTAATTCCAATTCTTTTAGTTCTTTTTCCGTAAAGTCAGGCGAGATTCTCTTATATTGGTTGATAATACTTAAATCCGACATAATGCCACCTAAAGAAATAAAGTTAATTTAATAATAAATCAATTAATCTAATTTTAAAAGATTTATATATAAATAAATACAATTATGAACAATTTGGCTTCAAAAATATTTATAGAACCACTTCCCTATGAGTCAAGATAGTTGTCATAGTATTTAATACGGAGGACAACACATTGAGTAGGTATAGCACAGGATTTAAGAACAGAGTAATCAAGCAGATATTACCACCAGAAAATAAATCAATTTCAGCGATATGTAGAGAAACCGGTGTTAGTGATCAAACAATCAGGAACTGGTTAAAATTATTAAAAAATGATAAATTAGATTCCATCGACGGAGAGATTTCTCCCGATACAAGAAACCCATCTGAGAAGATGACTTTACTTTTAGAAGGACGTTCTATTGAATCTGATCAGCTGGGACAGTGGCTCAGAAGCAATGGTCTTCATACAGAACATCTTTCACTATGGGAACAGGAATTGAGAGACAATATATCAGATAAAAATACAAAAGATAAAGAGACTATCAAAGAACTCAAAAAGAAGACGAAAAAGCTAGAAAAAGAACTACTGCGAAAAGAGAAAGCTCTTGCTGAAATGGCAGCTTTGCTAATGCTTAAAAAAAAGCGGACGATCTCTGGGGGGACGACGAGGAAGATTAATTCTGGCTGAACACCGGACTGAAGCAATTCTTCTTATAGATGAAGCAACAGAATCTGGAGCCAGAAGAAGGAAAGCCTGTGAAGTTCTTTGCATTTCTATTAGAACTTATCACAGGTGGAAAAGTAATCCTTCTGGTGATCTGCGGAAGGGATCTATAAAAAATATTCCACGTAAACTTAGCCCCAAGGAAGAACAGCTTATTATTGATATCTCGTGCAATGAACGCTTTCGGGACTGCAATCCTTATCATATTGTTGCAACACTTTTAGATGAGGGACAATATATAGCTTCTACAAGTAGTTATTACCGAGTATTAAGATCAAGAGACCTGCTTCATCACCGAAAAAAAGGTCGTTCAAGCAAGAAGAGAAATCCACCACCAGAACTGGTAGCAACAGGTCCAGATCTGGTTTATTCCTGGGATATCACCTGGTTGAAGACTGATGTTAATGGAAAACATGCACCAAGCCTGGAAACAGGTCAAACGCAATGGAGGCAATCCGGGAGTCGATTGTTTGACTATCGAAGAGTTCCCTGATTATCTCAAGTCCAGATGGACTAAAATCAAACGAGCTTTGCTTTTAGGGTATTATGTACCCTCGCCGGTTCTGAAGGTAGAAATACCCAAAAAATCCGGTGGTAAACGTATGCTGGGAATACCTTCTGTTTTAGATCGTGTTATTCAGCAGGCTATATCACAGGTTTTGAGTCCCATATTTGATCCCGATTTCTCGGAGAGCAGCCACGGATTCAGGACAGGGATGGAACAGTTCATCCCACAAGCATCGGAACTCCGCAGGGAGGTCCGATTTCTCCACTTCTTTCCAACATTCTCCTAGATCTGTTCGATAAGGAATTGGAAAGAAGGAATCTCTCTTTTGCCCGTTATGCAGATGATTGTGTAATTTTGGCAAAAACAAAAAGAGAGGGAAAGAAAATCTTGTCAGAGGTAAGTTCTTATCTCGGCAGGAAATTGAAATTGGTGGTAAATAAAGAGAAAAGTAAGGTGGCGAAGACAGGTGATTGCAGCTTCTTAGGATTCACTTTTAAGGGTAAGAAGATCCGATGGACTGAAAAGTCTTTTGAGGATTTTCGTTATCAGTTGAAGTATCTGACCAGAAGGTCTTGGGGAGTTTCTATGGAGTACCGGATGTACAAACTTAAAATGTATATTCGGGGCTGGATGAATTACTATGGTATTTCCCAATATTACAGACCTCTGCAGAATTTAGATGACTGGCTTAGAAGACGAATTAGAATGTGTTACTGGAAACAGTGGCGTCATCCAAGAACCGAGGTTAGAAAACTGATGGAATTGGGTGTTCCGAAAGATTTTGCAGTCATTACAGGTTCGAGCAGTAAAGCCTACTGGCATCTGTTCGAAACTGCGAGTCTCGTTTCTCATATGCTACCAATGCTGGAATGTCCAATGATTGGCTTGAAAAGCAGGGATTGGTAAATATTAAAGAACTGTGGTGTAAGGTGCAGGGCTATATTTAACCAAATTATGGAATTGTTTGCTTCATGAAGTGAACCGCCCTGTGCGGATCCGCA
>Ga0070729_10000924_pt1 | contig 52324 bp, 50 predicted proteins | sample tdDd472_FD_66725 | JGI IMG/M metagenome (GOLD analysis project Ga0070729, IMG submission 66725) | Marine sediment microbial communities from the Atlantic coast under amendment with organic carbon and nitrate - tdDd47.2 | ecosystem: Environmental > Aquatic > Marine > Coastal > Sediment | place... | reverse complement strand
CTTTCCGGGGCATCGGCCCAGAGATAAACCTGCACCGGCAATACGCTTGCCGGATCGGAAATCCCTTGGGGAATATCGACGATAAAGGCGACCATGCCGATCATCAGCAACGGGGCCGTCTCGCCGACCGCGCGGGCCATGCCGATAATCGTCCCGGTTAAAATGCCGGGCATGGCGAGCGGCAGAACATGGTGGAACACCACCTGGGTGCGCGAAGCGCCGAGACCGGCCGCAGCCTCGCGGATTGACGGCGGCACGCTTTTAAGGGCCGCCCGACCGGCAATAATGATCGTTGGAAACGTCATCAGGGCCAGAACCACGCCACCGACCAGGGGCGCTGAGCGCGGCATCTGGAAAAAGTTGAGAAACACCGCCAGACCGAGAAGACCGAAGACGATGGAAGGGACCGCCGCCAGGTTGTTGATATTCACCTCAATCAGAGCCGCCAGCTTGCTCTTGTGGGCAAACTCCTCAAGATAAATTGCCGCGGCCACCCCCAACGGGAACGACAGCGTGAGGGTCACCAGCATGGTATAGAAAGACCCGACGATTGCGCCCCAGATACCGGCCAGTTCCGGCTCACGGGAATCGCCCCGGGAGAAAAGCCGCTCGTTAAACGGCGTCGAAACCGCGCCTGCTTCTTCCAACTGCTCGATCCAGGCGATTTGCTTGTCTTTGATCGGCCTCGCACTTTCTTCGGTATCGCGATGGATATGCCCCTTGATCAGCATATCCACATCATCCGAAGCAATCAGTTCAACCCTTTGGGTCGTTCCGATAATCGACGGATCGGTCATGACCATTTCGCGCAGATCAAACGCTGCGCCTGTGCTGATCAAACCATAGAGCTGGCGCTTGTCACGACGATTCTTCACCTCGGGAAAGCGAGCGCGAAGCGTCGCCTTGACCACCCCGGCATAGTCGGCGCGGCTCAATTCATCCGTCTTCCTCTCGCCTGACGGGTCGATGATCTGCTCATCGAAAAACACCTCAAGCTCGACATGGGTCTGGACAAAAGCCGTATAGCCCTTGGAACCAATGGAAACGAACAGAATAAGCAGGGCAATGACGGCGATGGAAATACCGGCCATTCCATAGAACTGGAACCGGCGTTCGGCCGCATAACGCTTCTTCAAGCCTGCGCGGATTTTCTGGGTCGTCGGATTGACCGTTGTTGCTTGCGAACTATTCATATTGCTCTCGGTATTTTTTGACGACCCGCTGGGCGACGATATTGAGCGCCAGGGTCATGAAGAACAGAACCAGCCCCAGGGCGAAAGCCGCCAAAGTCTTAGCGCTATCGAACTCCTGGTCGCCAACCAGTAGAGTAACGATCTGTGTCGTCACGGTTGTGACCGCATCCAACGGATTGGCCGTCAGGTTCGCCGCCAGACCGGCGGCCATGACGACAATCATGGTTTCGCCGATGGCTCGCGAAACGGCCAGCAAGACACCCCCGACGATCCCCGGCAGCGCCGCCGGTAAAATGACCTGACGAACGCATTCCGATGTCGTTGCGCCCAGCCCAAAAGCGCCATCCCGCATAGCTTGAGGAACGGCGTTGATCACGTCGTCGGAGAGCGAGGAAACGAAGGGAATGATCATGATGCCCATGACAAGACCAGCGGCCAGCGCACTCTCGGAGGAAACGCTCAAACCCATCATGCCGCCTGTATCGCGGATCCAGGGGGCCAGGGTCAGAGCGGCGAAAAAGCCGTAAACGACGGTCGGGACACCCGCCAGAATTTCCAACAACGGCTTGGCGATGGCCCGAACCTTTTTGGGTGCGTACTCGGACATGTAAATGGCCGAAAGCAAGCCGATGGGAACGGCGACGCACATGGCGATAAACGAGATCAGCATGGTGCCGGCGAACAGCGGCACGGCGCCAAACGAACCGGAACTGGCGACCTGATCGGCGCGCAGCGCCGTCTGTGGGCTCCATTCCAGGCCGAACAAAAACTCTATGGGCGAAACCAGCTGGAAAAACCGAATGGATTCGAACAACAGCGACAGGATAATCCCAATCGTCGTCAAAATGGCGGCCGTCGAACTGATAACCAAAAAACCCTTAACGAACCCTTCCACATGGTGCCGGGCCTTGAGCCTGGCGCTGATCCGTCGATGGCCCAATAGAATGCCGCCGATAGCCACGGCGAGCGCCACGACAATCAACCCGGCAAAGCCAGTGCGATTGACCGATGTATAATAGTCGGCGGCCGCCTGCATCTCGGGTGTGATTTGGCGGCTGACGATATTACCGCTGGCAAGGTTGCGCACATCGTTGACCAACACACCGAGCATTTCACCGGCATTCCCGATGGTTTCGGTCGAAAGGGTCGAAAGGATGATCCGCTCGCCAACCACCGGCTCGAAGAAGGCCCAGCCGAGAACAAGCAGGAAACTTGGAATGCCGCACCACATGGCCAGGTAATAGCCGTAGTAGCTGGGCAGGGAATGAAGTTTGCTCGCCCGCCCGGAAACCAGGGACAACGCTCTCGTGCGCCCGGCGTAAAAACCGAAAATCGCAAGACAGGTCAAGGTGGCGGCAAGAATGGTTGTTTGCATTTTGTTGCGCTGCCTTTTTGCAGCCGTTGTCACATCAAGAGGTCAAAACCAATAACTTAAAAAAATGGCTTGGGACGACCCCGCATAAAGGGCCGTCCCCGCCACGAACCGGATGCTTACATCATCAGGTTGTTGTTCAGCGCCTTAGCGTCGTTCATGTACTTGGTGCGCTCTTCTTTCGGCATGGGGATCAGGCCTTTTTCGGAAAGGTAGCCTTCGTCGCCCCAGGCTTTTTCGGAAGTGAACTCAGCCAGGTATTCCTTCATGCCCGGAACCGCACCGACATGAGCTTTCTTCACGTAGAAGAACAGCGGGCGGGAAACCGGGTATTTGCCGTCGGCAATGTTTTCAAAGGTCGGCTCAACACCGTCAACCAGGCTGCCCTGAACCTTGTCGCCGTTCTGGTCGAGGAAGGAGTAACCAAACACACCGAAGGCTTTCGGGTTGGCTTCCAGCTTACGAATGATCAGAACGTCGTTTTCACCAGCTTCCACATAAGCGCCGTCTTCACGGATTGAGTGGCAGATGGCTTTATACTTCTTCTTGTCCTGCTTCTTCATGGCCTTGATCCAACCAATCTTCTTGCAGCCGCCTTCAAGAGCCAGTTCGGCGAAAGCGTCGCGGGTACCGGAGGTCGGCGGCGGGCCAAGAACTTCGATTTTCACGTCGGGAAGCGACGGATCGACGTCTTTCCAGGTCTGGTGGGGGTTCGGCTGAAGCTTGCCTTCACCGGCCGGAACGTCTTTGGCCAGGGCCAGGAAAAGCTGCTGGCGGGTGATTTTCATCGTCGGTGCGCCTTTGGCGTTGGCGAAGACGATTCCGTCGTAGCCGACTTTCACTTCGGTGATGTCTTTGATGCCGTTTTTGGCGCAACGCTCGATCTCGGACTTTTTGATCGCCCGGGAAGCGTTGGTGATGTCCGGATGCTCTTCGCCAACACCGGCGCAGAACAATTTCAGACCGCCACCGGAACCGGTGGATTCAACGACCGGAGTCTTGAAGTCGGTGGTTTTACCGAAGTTTTCGGCAACGGCGGTGGCAAACGGATAAACAGTGGAGGATCCGACGATGCGGATCTGGTCGCGGGCCTGAGCTGCGCTGACCATGGCGACGGTAGCGACGGCCGCCAAGACAATGGATTTTTTGAACATGGGTTTCATGCTTCCTAGCAATGTTAACTCTCTTCAAGCGGTCTTCCGCTTTCGCGAGTTCCCTCATAGGCCTTCGCCACTGCCTTTTTATGACACCCCTGTTACAGTTTAATGACAGCCGCTCCCATTTATTCACATTTTGTCGGAATCAACGGTTCGTTCGGCTGCTGGAAGCTGCACCGTAAAGGCGCTTCCCTCACCCAATCGACTTTCAATGATCAGGCGTCCCCGATGGCGGGTAACGATGTGTTTGACGATGGCGAGGCCGAGTCCCGTCCCGCCCAGTTGACGCGACCGCGCCTTATCGACCCGGTAGAACCTCTCCGTCAAGCGGGGGATATGCTCCTGGGGAATACCATCGCCGCTATCGGAAACCGAGACCCCGACACCGGGAGAGCCGGTGCCACGGACCCGCTCCACCGGCTCGGCTTTGAGAACAACCTTCCCGCCTTCAGCGCCATATTTAATGGCGTTATTCACCAAATTGATGAACACCTGATAGAGTTGATCGCGATCACCCAGCACACTCATCAGATCGTTCGGCAATTGCGTCTCAATCGTCACATTCCTTTCCTTGGCGACCGGAGCCAGGGATTCGGCTATTCCTTCAATGAGCGGCTTAAGGTCTACCTTGTCCTGAGGCGCAACGTGTTGATTGACCTGGATACGGGATAGCGACAACAAGTCATCGATCAGCCGGGCCATACGCTCGGCCTCACTCCCCATAATCCCAAGAAACCGCTCGGTCGCCTCCGCATCGCCCTTGCCCGAGCCGAGAAGCGTTTCGATAAACCCTTTGATCGACGAGAGAGGGGTGCGCAACTCATGGCTCACATTCGCCACGAAGTCGTTGCGCATTTCCTGAATGGCCTTATCCGACGTAATGTCGTTGAGCACAACTACGGCACCTAAGGGGGCCTTGTCCTGCCCTTCGCCCATCGGCTCGATGAGCACGGTAAAGACACGCGGCGTTTCGCCACCAAAGGAGACCTCAACCGCCTGTCCGCCGCCCTTTCCCGACAAGGCGTCATCGGCCGCCTTCAAAACCGCCGGATGACGAATGGCGAGAGCGAGGTCTTTTTTTAGCGGGTCGACGGCAAAAGTCCGCCGTGCGGCTTTATTGAGCGCCGCAACCCGGCGATCCCGGCCAAGCAACAGAATGGGCGAGGGAAGACTTTCCAGTAAGCTGCCGTCTAGGGTGGTCACTCTTCGCGAAGGGGGGCGTTCGATGGAGCCACGACTCATGCGATGAACCAACCAGCCCGCACCCGCAATAAACAGCGCCCCGACAAGCGCCGTGCTTTCCAACTCAACCTTGCCAAAAAAAGTCAGTGCGCCAAGCGCAACGAGACCCGGCAACAAGGCCAGCGCAACATTGTTCAATGGATTATGGCCCATGGATTCTTTTTGTTTCCCTTTTTCCTTGGGCGAAACTGTAGCCTGTTTTTAACAGTTGGGGGAAGGCCGGAACTGTTACGGGGCGATGAAGGTTACTGACTTTCCGCCAGACGCTCTCGGACATTGCGCAAAAAGAGACGGACAAATTCAACGCCATCGACACCCAGATATTTTTCCATCCGCTCAACGGCGATCTTACTTGAAAGCAGGCTCTCCATGGGCGCGAAAAGCTCATTCATCAGCGCATAAAAATGATGCTTCTGGAAAACCCACTGCGGGCGGCCTTCCAGGTCCGCCACAGTCACTTGATGGTCAAGCTGTGAATTCATCACCTGGACGAACCAAAGAGTCCGTTTTTCGAAGTCGGCAAACTGGCGCGCTACAGCCGCATAAACCTGGAGCTTGATCCGTGTAGCATCCTCATGGCCGAAAAATTCATTCCAAACGGAAACACACCCGGTTTCCAGTTGCAGCCTGCTTCGTAAGTCGCGGGCCTCGTCGTAGAACTTCTTATAGGTTTTGTCACCGAGCAGCATCGCCAGCACATTAAGAAAAGGACCGATGGCGCGGCGGGGCACTCGTTCCGATTCGATATTCGGATTGATTTGCCGGGTGAGATTTTCCTCAAAATCTCTGACAATCAGTCGCCCGAAAGCATTCTGACGTTTCTCTTCCCAAACCTCATCGCTTAAAAGAACCAGGCATTCCTTGAAAACCTCGCCATAGTCTATCGCACCGGACTGTAGAAGGGCGGCGATTTCACTGCGCACCGTCTCGATGGATAGGGTGCCGCCCCCTTGCGCGGCATAGGCCTCGAATCTTTCCAACAAATACGTTAGCCGCCGCTCCACCTCACTCTTGCAGCGGGGAGCGCCCAGTTCCCGAACTCTTTTCCCATTGACCGTCATGACGTCTTTAGCTTTTCAACTGTTGGGGTTCACGTCCACTTTACCGGATTCTAAGGTTGAAGGCGTTAAACACAGATAAACGGGCGCAATATTCGGCTGGCGCGGGAACAGGCCCTCGGTTATGGTAGCGCCATCTTTAAGAACCAGTTTTTTTTAAGAGACAAACCATGTGCGTCGCCATCCCGGCCCAAATCGTCGAACTGCTTGAAGACGACAACGCCGTCGTTGAAGTGGGCGGCGTGCGCAAAAACATCAGCCTTTCGCTTGTCGAAGGCTGTGTGGTCGGCGACTACGTGATCGTTCATGTGGGATTCGCGCTTTCCAGGCTCGATCCCGAGGAAGCGCAAAAATCACTCGACCTTTTCGCCAAGATGGGCGCGCTTGCCGAGGCCGAAGCGGCAGGCGCTTAACCCCGCCATATCACTTAGCTCCATAGGCGTGGCCTGCCCGTATTTCCTTTTCTCTTCGTGTTTGCTATTCTTATGCAATAAGAATTGGAAAGGCCAAACATGCCGAAACTCAAAGAGTAAATGCGCGGTAAGGACTTGGCGTTTTATGCGGCCAATTTGCCGCCAGAGGCCACATTTGAAGTCAGCATCGAAATCGTCGAAGACGCCACACGCCTGACGGCGGAACAGATTGCGGGCGTCGAAGAGGCCCGGCGTACGCTGGACTTCGCCACAGAAAAAGAAATCGACGCCGTCTACGCCAAATACGGCGCATGAAAATCCGCTATACCCGCCTTGCCCAAGGCGACTTGGCTTCACATTTTTCCCACATTGCCGAGGAAGACGAACGGGCCGCAGTCCGTTTCGCACAAGCCATCCGCTCCTCCATTGACCGCCTCATCCACTTTCCAGCCTACGGCCAAAGGCGTGAGGTGTGGACGACTGCCAAGACCCAGACCGTGTCTTCGATAATTTGATAGACCATGCGGTAAGACTTGTGGGGAATCAGCTCACGGGCGCCAGGAACGATGCCTTCGCGCCCTCTTTCCGGAAATTCGGCCAAGTCTCCCGCCGCAGCGCCAAACAAATCGTCCATGCGTAGAGCCGCCATGGGATCGTTCTCGGCAATATAGGTCATGATGTTGAGCCGGTCGTTTTCTGCCTCCGGCGCCCAACGCACCTTCACGATTTAGAATGCCCCGTCACCGCCAATAGGGCCTCGCGCCGCGCCGCGAAATCCGCCTCGACGTCTTCATGGGATCGGCCAACACCGGCGTCAACAGACTTTCGGGCCGCCGCGACCTTTTGGCGCAGGTAATCTTCATATTCCTGCGCCTCGCGCCGCCGTTTAATGAAGTCACGCATGAAATCTCGGACGATCTGAGACGCCGGACGGTGCGCCGCCTCGGCTTCAGCCATAAAGGCTTCATGCAGCTCCGCCTCCAGTTTCATGCTGAACATGGCTTGCTTGGGCATAACAGGCTTCTCCATAACTTATTCATGATAAAGTATATACGTTATCATGGCATACAGGCAAGCGCGGCTGGCGAGTAACCGCACAAGAGGCTTTTAGACGATTTTATTTAGCGGCACTTCTTTTTCACTGGAAGCATCGATCAAGGCTCACCTGATTCGTATCAATCAGTTTTTGGATTGCGATCAACCTTTTCTGAAAGAAATAGGAGTCGGCCATTTTCTTGAACAGATAGTCGCCGCCGCTCTCCCGGTCCATGCTCACCTTCAGGGCGCCATCCCGGGTCAGGGAAACGGGTAAGGCTTTATCGGGAAGAGACGGAAGGCAGAGTCAACGGAACCATCCATGGCCCATGCGGCCATCGGTGCGGCCAGAAACGCAGCCACGGCTCCTAGTCTCAACCAGTTCGTCATACGGAAAACACGCCCCCAAGATGTTGGGTAGGATTTTAACAATCTATCCTTGATGTTCAAGCGTTAACCGCAACCCGGTTGCATGACAGGGTACTATTCACGGCGCCTGGAATGGACCGCACTCAAAAGAAATATCAAGCTCCTGATTTCTTTCGTTATTTCACCAGATTTTTCGGCGCCAGGACGTCTTTGAATTTCGGCGCGCTCTTGGTGGCGTTCGCCTTGGCCGCTTCCATCAAATCGCTTGAAAACAGCATCCCGGCGTTCCAGGTGGCGATCTGCTTTAGGCCGTCTTCGACCGAGTGATCGCGCGCATAATGGAGCACCTCTTTGGTTCCGATGATCGAAAGCGGCGACTTAGAGGCGATGGCCGCGGCGATTTCCATAACGCCATTGAGCAGCGATTCCGCATCGGGATAAACCGCGTTGACCAGTCCGTGTTCCTTGGCTTCGGCGGCTAAGAAGCGGCGACCAGTGAAGGCCAGTTCCTTGGTCATGCCCATGCCGATCAGCTTGGGCAGCCGTTGCAGGGTGCCAACATCAGCGGTCATGCCGATATTGATTTCCTGAATTTGGAAAAAGGCGTTTTCCGTGCAGTAGCGCATGTCGGCCGCCGTCACCAGATCGACCCCGCCGCCTATACAGCCGCCCTGGATGGCGGCCAGCACCGGCACCCGGCATTTTTCGAGCGACGACATGGTTTCCTGAAGTTCGAGGATGGTGCGGTAAAGCTGTTCGCGCAGGCGACCGGGTTCGCCCTCGGCGATTTCCTGGGTCAGATTTTGGAAAGCCGAAAGATCGAGCCCCGAAGTGAAATGCTTTCCTTCCGAGGAAACAACGACCACCCGCGCCTCGGGACGCCCCCCGATTTCACGGAAAACATCGACGATCTCCTGCCAAAACGGCAGGGTCATGGAATTGTATTCCTTGGGCCGATTGAAACGAACGTGGGCGATATGGTCGGTGACATCGAGCGACAAAACGGTATAGGACATGGGTCTCCCCTTAAAGGAACGGTGCGTTCCCATAGATTGCCCTATTTCCCTATCGCTCGAAAAGGGTGACGTCGCGTCAGGTGAGTGACTTGATTATTTGACGAAATCAAGCCCGACGTCGAGAGACGGCGCGCTGTGGGTCAGCCAGCCGACCGAAATCACGTCGACCCCCGTCGCCGCCACGGCGGGCGCGGTCTTGACCGTGATCCCGCCCGAAGCTTCCGCAATGGCCCGCCCGTCGATCATGGCGACGGCTTTTTTCAGCGTCTTGGGCGGCATATTGTCGAGCAGCACCACATCGACGCCGCACTCAAGCGCTTCGGCCAACTGATCCAGGGTATCGACCTCAATCTCGATCTTGACCATGTGGCCCGCATGAGCTTTGGCCTGTTCAATAGCGGGCGCAATGCCGCCAGCCACGGCCACATGGTTGTCCTTGATTAGGATCCCGTCATCGAGCCCAAAACGGTGGTTAGAGCCTCCGCCGGCGCGCACGGCGTATTTCTCAAAAGCCCGAAGACCCGGCGTTGTTTTGCGTGTGCAGGTGATTTTGACCTTGTGGGGCTTGACCGCCTCGACAATTTCGCGAGTCGAGGTAGCGATCCCCGACAGATGACCAACATAATTAAGCGCGACACGCTCCGCCGTCAGGATCGCCCGCGCCGGTCCCTGGACCCGCAGCACCGCCTCACCCGGCTCAACCCATGCGCCGTCTTCTTTGAGAAACTTGATTTTGGCGTTTCGTTTTCCCAGCTTGCGGAAAGCCTGGGCGGCAAAGTCCAAACCCGCGATGCAGCCCGGTTGCCGCGCGACGATTTCGGCAGTCATCCGGTCATCCGCCGGAACGATGGAATCGGTGGTGATATCTCCGGCCCGGCCCATGTCTTCATCGAGCGCCTTACGGATGGCCTGGCGTACGAAGGTGGTGGGCAGCTTTACCAGCCCGGAAGGTTTACGTGTCATGCCTGCCTCGTTCCGAAGGTCACGGTATCATCACCCGTCGCCGCCAGACGCCGGGCATCTTCTAAGGTTATAAAGGTGCGCATCGGTCCCGTTGCCGAAAGCTCGGGGCAGTCGGCGCGGAAATGCGCTCCCCGGCTCTCCTTACGGGCCAAGGCCGCCGCCGAAGCAATGAGCAAAACACTGGCGGCCCGATAGACCGCACGGGTTGGCACCCGCTCCATCAGGCCCGAGGCCTCTTCCATCAGCAGGCGCAATCCCGCTTCTTCGCGCATCACGCCCAAATGTTCGTAAGCCAAAGCACGCAACCGCCGCCAAGCCATCTCATCACCGCCGGAAGCCAGCGCATTGTCCTGCCGGGCCGACTCAAGCGTTTCGGGATGGTTGGGCAGGGCGCTTGCCAGAATATCTTCGGCCACGCGGGGACCGAAAACAACGGCTTCCAGCAACGAATTGCTGGCCAACCGGTTGGCCCCATGAACGCCCGTCGCCGCCACTTCTCCGCAGGCCCAAAGCCCGTCAAGCGAGGTCCGGCCCCGCCCGTCAACAGCCACACCACCCATGTGATAGTGGACCGCAGGAACCACCGGGATGGGCTGCTTGCGCGGGTCTATTCCGGCTTCCATACAGAGCCCGAAAACGGTGGGGAACTGTTCGGGGAAACGCTCGCCAACAGCTTTGCGGGCGTCGAGGAACACTTTGCGGCCCTGAGCGCGCTGTCGCCAGATGGCGCGCGCCACTACGTCGCGCGGGGCCAGCTCCGCATCATCATGAACCGCCGTCATGAACCGCACGCCTTTACCGTCAACCAGCTCAGCCCCTTCGCCGCGCAGGGCTTCGGTCGCCAGCGGCAGGGGCTCGCCCGCGCCACCCTGCACATCGATGGCCGTCGGATGGAACTGCACGAATTCGGGATCGGCGATTACCGCACCGGCTTCGGCGGCCATGGCGAGACCATCGCCGGTAGCCGTTTCCGGGTTGGTCGTTTTGGCGAAAAGCTGACCAATGCCACCCGTCGCCAGAACCACCGCACGAGCCATGACGGCTTGGAGATGACCTTGTTCATCCGCTACCCAAGCACCGCAGACCCGGCCTTTTTCGATAATCAACTCTTCCGCCGTTGCCCCAGAAACCACCCGCACATGCGCCGCCTTTGTCACCGCCGCCCCGAGCGCACGCATCAGCTCGCGTCCCGTCCCGTCACCATGGGCATGAAGCACCCGACGGCAACCGTGGGCCGCTTCCCGGCTCAACTGGAAAGAGCCGTCTTCGGTCCGGTCAAAAACCATACCCAGCTTGACCAGTCGCTCAATGCCCTGGCGGCCTAGCCCGGTCAACAGACCGACGGCTTGCGGATCGCACAACCCAGCCCCGGCCTTATGGGTATCCCGACTGTGATCTTCAGCTTTGTCTTCCGGCGCGACTGCCGCAGCGACGCCGCCCTGGGCCAAGGCGCTCGAAGCTCCTTCGCCGACGGGAGCCTTAGCCAGCACCGTCACGTCGAGGCCCGTGCATTCAAGCGCCGCCGACAGACCGGCCGCGCCACCGCCGATGATCAGCACATCGGTTTTACCGGGAAGAGCGGAGGGGGAATAAGACATCTGCCAAAGGTCCTAGCCGATTTCGATCATCCGTTCGACGGAGCGCCGAGCCCGTTTTGCAATTTCCGGGTCGACGGTCACTTCGACGGTCAGGTCGCGCAGGCTCTCGGCCACCTTGTCGATGGTGATGCGCTGCATGTGCGGACACAGGCTGCAGGACCGGATGAACTGGGTATCCGGGCACTGCGAAATCAGGTTGTCGCTCATCGAACATTCGGTAATCAGCGCCGCTTTCTTGGGCTTGTGATCTGCAACCCAGTTGGCCATGCCGGTGGTCGAACCGGAGAAGTCGGATTTTTCGACGACCTCGGGCGGACACTCGGGATGGGCCAGCACCACCACATCGGGATGGGCCTTGCGCAACCGATCAACTTGAGCCGCCTCGAAAGTTTCATGCACCTCGCAAGACCCGGCCCAGGTGATGATCTCCACATCGGTTTCGGCAGCGACATTACGCGCCAACAGCTCATCGGGCGTCATAATCACTTTCGGCACGCCAAGCGATTCCACCACTTTTTTGGCGTTGGCGGACGTGCAGCAGACATCCGTTTCGGCCTTCACGTCGGCCGTGGTGTTGACGTAAGAAACGATGGGAACGCCGGGATGTTTTTCGCGCAGCTTGCGCAAATCGGCCCCGGTGATCGACTCGGCCAGGGAACACCCGGCCAGCGGGTCGGGGATTAGCACGGTCTTCCCCGGATTGAGGATTTTCGCCGTCTCGGCCATGAAATGGACACCGCACATGACGATCACATCGGCATCCACATTCATCGCTTCACGGGCCAGCGCCAGGGAATCACCCTTGATATCGGCGATGCAGTGGAAAATATCCGGCGTCATATAGTTGTGCGCCAAAATCACCGCATTGCGCTCTTCCTTCAAGCGCAAGACCTCTTCCACATAAGGCGCCAAATGGGGCCAGTTGCTCTCGGGGATAGCCGAGCCCGCCCGTTCAAACAAAGGGCGCGTCCGCTCCAAAGCCTGGGCCTGACGTTCGGCGTCCTGAGATACTACATTCATCTTCTCTCTCCTTATGCTCACATTGAGCATATATAGAGACTAAAACTTGGCCCCAATAAGAACTGGAGCTTGCTGCGGTTATAATTAAGTTGAGCATAAGGGCGAGTCAAGGATTCCCGCCAGTCGATTGCCTAAAAACCCCGTCGCACTGAGGGCAGCTTGACTCCAACAGCGGCCCGCTCGGCCAACACCCCTTGGCGGAAGCGGAATTGCTGAGCCGGACGCCCGCCGGTTTGCGTCTCCATTTTCCCGGTACTTTCCACCAGTCCCGTCTTCTCGACCAGACGGCGAAAATTCTGTTTATGCAGTCTTTTGCCCGAGAGGGCCTCAACCAACCGCTGGAGTTGGAACAGCGTAAAGGTCTCCGGCATCAATTCGAAAACAACCGGGCGGTATTTGATCTTGCCCCTCAGCCGCCCAATGGCCGTCGCAAGGATACGCCGGTGGTCGAGCGCCATAGGCCGTGAAAAATCCTCCCCCCCATCACCCCCGAGGGCGCGCCGCGCCTCTTCGACCAGCCCCGCCTCATAGAGCAGTTCGTAGCGTTCGAGCACCAACTCTTCGCTCCATTCTGTGCCGGAAAGCCCAAACACGACGGCGACCCGGTTTTCACGTTCCCGCCGCTCGACTTGTGTCGCGCCCTCAGCCGCCCAGTCTTTTAAGGCCGGTTCCAGGCGTTCACCGATCACCGCGGGCTGCCCCTCACGCCAGTCTTCCCAGGGAAAATAGCCATACCAGGAACGCCACTGGGTTTCAGCCGCCGACGCCAAACCCGGCTCGCGGGTCAAGGCAAGATAACCAATAGAGATCACCCGCGGCCCGCCGCGCCGTTCACGCGGGTCGCGCCCCCGGTCGCCAAAGGTATAGAGCTGCTCCACATAGCCCAGGCTCAACCCGGCCTGCGCCTCCACCCAGGAACGCAAGCCCGCATCCAGGGTCCGGTGTTGCTGCGGATGGAAGGGGCCAAACGGCAGGGCTTCAGGCTTGCGACCTTTCTCATCGGCGACCACCAGCACCCGCGGCACATCGCCATCAGTGGCGACGACCACGGCGTTCAGCCCAATGACCAGTCCGTGATACTGGTCGGGGTCCAGGTTGTCTTGCGGTCCGAACAAGGTATTGCGAGCCTTTCGATTTATCGATGGTCTCAACATCTATCCGAAAACCCTTGAGGCCGAAAGACTCGATTTTGCCGCAAAAGTCCTGCTAAGGTGTTGGCAACGAACGAAGAGGCGACGATTACCCGCAACCAACCCTTACGGTAAGACCATGCCGACCGAAAGTTTTCCCCCCATAGCCGTCAATGAGCCGCATCGCCCCGATCTGGCCGAACACTTTATGGAATGCGGCAAGCTGGGGCGCTATCTGACGGCGCTGGACGAAAGCCGCTTCGTCGTCACCGACGATTTCAGAACCCTTCATGCGGTGCCCTCCACGGCTTCGGCCATGGCCAGCGTTTGCTCCAAGGACGCTCTCGTCGCACAAGCCGCCCTTTTACCCTTGGGCCTCAAGGCCTCGCGCGGCAGCACCATGGTCAAGGATATCTATGGCGACCTCTTCGAGCTGATCGAGCAGCAAACCCTCAATCCCGAGGTTCAGCTCTCGGCCAAGGCGATTATGGAAGCCGGGTTTGCCGAAGACCGCATCCGGGAGGTCGCTGGAGCCTTAAGCGAAAAGCTGACTCCGGCGCGCAGCCGCTATCGGGATTTTCTGACCACCGTAAAGCGGCTCTCGCAGAAACAGGTTTCGGCGGGCGACTTCCGCGACGAATTTATGGGTTTCACTTACGATGTAGCGGGCAAACTCGATTTCGGCATCTACAGCTACTGCATCGACCGCATCTTCCAGCACGAACACGTCCCAGCCGAGGCCAAGGCGCTGCTGACGGTCGAAATTCTCAAATTCCCACCCCTGATTCGCCGCGAGTTGATCAGCAATATCCTCGCCCAGGCCAACCCCAATCCATCGCTCGTCCGCTTTATCCAGAAAGAAATGGAACAACGACTGGAGCCGGAAGCCACTATGGAAATTACCCTCCTGGTTTCGATGAAGGGCGATCACGTCTCGCTCCATGACCTGGAAGCCATGGCGGCACAGGCCTGATGAAAGAGGCGTTTCATATCTGGGGCGGCGGCTTCCTCCTGCTGGTTCTCGCCCTAGTCCTCACCTATCAGTTCGTCGAGCCCGCACCGCCTAACCACCTGACCCTTTCGACCGGCGGCCCAACCGGCGCATACCACGCCTTTGGTCAGCACTACAAAGCAGCCCTGGCGAAACAAGGGGTCGAAGTCCGGTTGCTGGAAAGCAAGGGATCGGTCGAAAACATCGAGCGGCTTGAAAAGGGCCAAGCCGATGTCGCCTTCGTTCAGGGCGGCACAGCCAAAACCGCCCAACCGGCCGCCGAAATCTCTGGGCTAGCCAGTCTCTATTTCGAGCCGTTCTGGGTTTTCCTCAGCGCAAACAATCCGGCGGAACACCTTAAGGACTTAAAAGGTCTGAAAATCGCCATTGGCGGTGAAGGGAGCGGCACGCGAGCCGTCGCACTTTCCTTATTTGAAGACAATGGCGTCACGGCAAAAACCGCAACTCTTCTCCCCAGCGGCGGCCCCGAGGCCGCCGAAGCGCTCATAGGCGGAACAATCGACGCGGCGGTTTTCGTCACCTCGCCAACCTCGAAAACCATTAAGACGCTGCTTCAATCACCCGCCGTCAGACTGCTGCCCTTCGAGCGCGCCGAAGCCTACACACGGCGACATCCATTCCTTTCCAAGGTCGTTTTGCCCCATGGGGTGATCGATATGGCGGCCAATCTTCCGGCAACCGATATTCCGTTGATCACCCCGGCAGCGACGCTGGCCGCACGGACTGATTTGCACCCGGCGCTAACGGTGTTGTTGTTACGCGCCGCGACCGAAGCGCATCGCCCCCAGGGGCTTCTCGAACAAGCCGGGCAGTTCCCTTCGGAACGCTATGTGGAGTTCCCTTTGAGTTCCGACGCCCGGCATTTTCTTGAAAACGGCCCGTCATTCCTTGAGCGTTACCTGCCATTCTGGGCGGCCAACCTGATCGACCGCTTGAAGATCATGTTGTTGCCGCTGCTGACCCTGGCGATCCCGCTTTTCAAGATATTGCCCCCCGCCTATCGCTGGCGCATTCGTTCAAGGATTTACCGCTGGTACAAAGATTTGCGCGAGATTGAGGAAGGCATCGCCACGTCGAAGGACGACGACTGCATGAAAGAATTCGAAGACCGTCTCGACGCTATGGAAGCCGAGGTGCGCGAAATCAAGGTGCCGCTCTCTTATGCCGACAACCTTTACAGCCTGCGCGTCCATATCGACCTGATTAGACGGACCATTGGCGAACGCCCCTCTCTCAAAGAATAAGAACCAAACCAGGAGCCTCTCATGAGTTTAAAAAAACTGGCCACCTTGGGCGCCGCCCTTTTTTCCCCGCTGCTCTCGGCCTGCGACGATGGCAACGGTCCGGCGGTCGTGAACACCTTCGACCATGGCGGCGTTTGGGAGCAAGTCGTCTACGCGGGCAAGGACAGTCCGATCCTGGTTGATATTCACGGCAACCCATTTGGCGGGGACGCCAACCTGCTGGCTGACAACGTGCTGCTCCACATGAGCAACGCCATTTCGAAGCGCGTGCTGCATTACACCACCAACCCGGCGGAAGCCAAATCCACCAGCATCAAGGTGGTTTTGCTTTTCGGCGCGGATAAGACGGCCAACGGCCGCAAGATTTGCGAAGGCAAGCTACCCGAAATCAAGCCGATGGAGGGTGATAAGATCACCCTGCGCGCCGTCTTTTGCTCGGACGAACAGTTGATGTCCGACGTGGAAGGCTGGGTCAAGAACATCACCGGCCCCGATGACAAGCGCTTCAAAATCCTGATCGGCGACATGACCCGCCAATTGTTCAGAACCAATGCCTAGAGTGCGATCAGATTAGGTTGACCCTAGAGAGGCTATTTCCACAAAATCATCTGGGTGCAGCGGAAATGGGCCAGGGTTTTGCCGGTTTCCTCGCAACTGACCTCGGCGTCCCAAACCTGGGTGGTGCGGCCCGCATGAATCGGCTTGGCGACGCATTTGACGCCGCCTTTCTTGACGGTGCTTAAGAAATTGCTCTTGAGTTCCACTGTGGTGAACCCTGCTGCGCCTTCGGGCAGGATATTGACCGCACCGTAGCCGCAGGCGGTATCGGCCAGGGTAACCACGGTCCCGGCATGGAGAAAACCGTTCCAAGCTCGGTGATGCTGGCCTGCATCGAGTCGGGCGATTATCTCGTCCTTTTCAATCTTCAAAAACTCGATACCCATATGGCCGGGCAGATAGCCTTTGCTTGCCGCGTTCCACTGATCGAGGTTTTCAGGGATCTTAATCTCCATGAACGCCTAGCCCTTCTTCTTGTCGCCGCGCGCACCCCAGCTTGAAAAGATCATGCAGGTGGTGCTGCCGTGGGCATAGATTTTGCCATTTGCATCGACGATTTTACCTTCCGCCGTGGCCATGCGGCTGCCCTTATAGACCACCCAGCCCTCGGCGCGGACCTCACCCACTTCGGCGGTTAATGCGCGGACCAGATTAATCTTGTATTCCAGCGTCGTATAGCCCTCACCTGGGGCCAGTAGAGTATGCACCGCGCAACCCATGGCGGAATCGAGCAGCGTACCGAAATAGCCGCCGTGGACCGTGCCTATGGGATTGTAGTGGAACTCCGCCGGTGTCGAGACGAAAACCGCCTTACCCTCGCTCACCTCTCGCAAATTGAAATCCAACGTGACCGCCATGGGTGGGCGGGTGCCGCCCCCGATAATCGCTTTTTGCAGAAATTCCAGCCCCGACATGGACTGAGCTTCGCTATGAACCGCTTCGGGACAGTCCCATTCATAAGTTCGGGTACGGTGATTAGGGGTATCGGTCATGTGATGTCTCGGATCGTTAGAGGATTTTATCTATAAAATATCTTTATCATTAACCTTGAGAACTGGCTTTTTCTGTAGGTCAGCTATACATTTTTATTCATAATGATGGATTGGACGGGCATACGGGATTTTTTGGCGGTGGTCGAAGCGGGGTCGCTGGCCGGAGCGGCGCGACGGCTCAAGGTCAGCCAACCGACCATCAGCCGACGCATTGCAGCACTCGAAGACACACTGGGCGTCCGCTTGTTCAGCCGCACCACCCGGCGGCTCGACCTGACCGATGCGGCTAAACGAATTCTCAACGACGCCTTAGCCATGGAGCAGGCCGCCCTCGCCATCGAACGTTTGGCGGCCAGCGGCGACGCCGCGCTCGAAGGCGTTGTGCGCATCTCAACAACCGAGCTTCTCGGCTCCAACTGGCTGACTCCGGAAATGGCAGGCTTTCGCCAACGCTACCCGGGTATTCGACTGGAATTCGTCATCGATAACCGATCGGTCAACCTGATGCGTCGCGACGCCGACATTGCGCTCCGGCTGGCGCGCCCCCAACAAAACGACCTGATCGCCCGCAAGGTCGCCGATCATGCCTCTGGCCTGTTCGCCGCACCGTTTTATCTTGAGCGGCACGGCACACCGAAATCGCTTGAGGACCTCGCCCATCACTGGGCGGTCGATGGCGACGATCTGCTCCGTCAGGTGGGAAAGCTGCGCTGGATATCCGATCACTTTTCGCCCGAACGCATCGTTTATCGCTCAAACAGCCTGTTCGCCCTGCGCGCCGCCGTCGCTGCGGGCCACGGCATCGGGCCGGTCAGTTGTCTGGTGGGAGAGCAGGACCCGGAACTGGTCCGCATCCTGCCCGAAATCATCGTCGCTCAGCATGAGATATGGCTGACCGCGCACCCGGACCTCCACGGCAACGCCCGGGTGCGGGCCGCCTTCGACTATTTAGCCGACCTTCTGACCGCCCATCGGGACGCCCTGGCCGGGGTTTAAACTATCCTTCAGGCGGGAAGACGCCCTGTTCGGCCAGCGCCATACGACGACGAACCGCCCCTTTGAGGTCGAACCCTTCCTGTTCGGCCGATTGGTCCCACTGATCGAAATACATCAGTTCATCAAGCGCCAGACGCGGCCGCCAACCGGCCGTCTCAAGCTCCGGCTTATCGAAGAAATGACTGACGTAACCGACGCAGAGATAGGCAACGGGAACGATATGATCCGGTATGCCAAGAGCGTCTTTCATTTCTTCTTCATTGACGATGCTGACCCAGCCGACGCCCAGCCCCTCGGCCCGAGCGGCCAGCCAGAAATTTTGCACCGCACAGACGCTGCTGTAGAGGTCCATCTCAGGGATATGGGTCCGCCCGATAACCACCGGTCCCGCCCGATCCCTGTCGCAAGTGATGCAGATATTGACCGGCGACTCCATTACGCCTTCGAGCTTTAGGGTTCGATAGACGTCACGCTTTTCACCCTCGAACATTTCGGCTGCTTCGCTATGCGCCTTGTTGAACGCCTGATGGACCTGCTGCTTCACCTGCGGCGAACGAATGACCATGAAGTTCCAGGGCTGCATAAAGCCGACCGAGGGCGCATAATGGGCCGCCATCAGGACACGAGCCAAAACATCGTCAGGCACCGGATCGGGCAGGAACTGGCCGCGCACGTCGCGGCGTTCGAAAATGGCCTTGTAGAGACCGGCCCTGAGATCGTCTGAAAAAGTATGCATTTCTTTGAGTGCTGTGTTTTCCATGACCGTAATTCCCCTTCGGTTGGAAAATGGCGAGCGCACTACTGTCCAGGCAGTGCGTCTCATTCCCTCCGGGCCGGTCTTCTGACTTGGGGATCGCCTCGTCTTCATGCCTTCCCAGGTTTCCCCAGTGGCGTCTTATGAAGACAATCCCCCCTCACAGCGTTGGGCACGCGCCGGAGTCACACCGGCTTTCCGATTCTCCCGAAAAATTCAGGCACCCGAGGGCGGAAGGCAGATTGCCAAGTTTGATGAATCGGATCAAGCGCCCGTTTGGCTCGGCGGCACAAAAACTTCAGGCATATCGCCGGGCACTTTCTCGAGATAGATAGATTGACTGGGGAAAGCGAAGCCGGCGCCAGTCCCTTCAACGATTTCCTTGATCTTACACGCCAGCTCTTCCTTGATTTCCAGCCATTCACCCCAGTTTGTGGTCTTGGTGAAGCAATAAAGCAAAATATCGATTGAGGAGTCGGAGAACTGATCGATCCGCACAAAAGTCGAAACATCCGTCGGCGAAGCAAAGGCCTCGTTTCCATGGATGTATTGTTCGATTTGGTCGCGAATGGTGCGTAGTTGCTCGATAGTCGAGGTGTATTCGACACCGATCAACCACTTGATCCGCCGATGAGTCATGGCAGAAAAATTGGTCACCGCATTGTCGGCGAAATTGGCGTTGGGCACATAGACCGGCGCCTTGTCGAAACGGCGTACAACGGTCGAGCGGAAACCGATATGCTCCACCGTTCCTTCTACGATTCCTTTGACATAGACCCAGTCGCCCTTGTGGAACCGCTTTTCGGCGATGATCAATATCCCGGCAATCAGATTCTTGAACATGTCCTGCGCGCCGAGCGCCACAGCCACACCGAACAGTCCCATCCCGGCGAGAATCGGCCCCACCTGGATGCCCCAGATTTCAAGGATCGTCGCCAACCCTAAAAAGAATACGGCGAACTTGATCGCCTTGACCGCCCAATCGATCATTACCTCGGTCACGACCTTTTCGAACCGATGCAGCAGGAAGGAAAGCGGGTCGACGCAACGATAGATGGCCCAGAAAATAATGAAGGCGATCAACGAACGCACCAGATTGGTGGCGACCGTTTCAAACGTGCCTTCCAATTCCAGATATTCGGCAGCGAAAAAGATGCCGAGCGCAATAGGAATAAAGCGGATCGGTGCTTCAATGGCGTCGAGAACGGTATCGTCGTACTTATTCTCGGTTCGGGTCACCCAGGCGCGGACCCCAGAGAGAATAAACCGGGACATAAGCCCACGAAGGATGAGAAAGCCGAGGAAGATGGCAAACGCAACCAAGAAACGCCCGATATCGACCCCGAGATAGCCTTCCTGCCAAACCTGCACGACCAGGGACCAGAAATTCGTCAACTGCTCCATGTTTTCCCTCTCTTGCCTTCCCCGTCCAAACTGCCTAAATGGAGTCTACTTTTCAACCCCACCACCGGACGGAATCCATGAGCGTTATCATTTACCACAATCCCCGCTGCAGTAAATCCCGCCAAACTCTCGCCCTAATCGAAGAAAAGGGCGTCAGCCCGGAGATTGTCGAATATCTGGAAACCCCGCCGAGCGTCGAAGCCTTGAAAGACATCCTGACCAAACTAGGCAAAAGGGCTGCCGAAATCGTGCGGAAGAAAGAAGCCAAGGAAGAAGGCATCAACCTGGAAGCCCTTGACGACAACGCCCTCATCGAAGCTCTCGTTGCTCACCCACGGGCTATCGAGCGACCCATCGTGATCAATGGCGATAAGGCGGTACTCGGCCGTCCGCCGGAGAACGTTCACGATATCCTGTAACGCCTCGGCCATAATTGACGGACTTATCGGTTGAAACCCTTTCCCGACGATAAAATATCACTATAAATATAATGAGCGGTGGCGAAAAAACGACTGCCCAAAAAGCGAATTAGGCCGGGAAAAGCCATCAGCATGACGCCGGAAACCATCCAGGACAACGCCAGCCGAAAAGACAGCCTCCGCGCTCTTAAACGGTTCACCGTGAGCGGTGTGATCGCCTGGACATTGCTTGTTTGCGGGTCGCTCTGGTGGAATCTTTATCTCGACCACGAGCAGACCATGGAACTGGCCCACAAGGAGGCCATCGCCCACTTCAACAAAGACCAGGGGTTCCGGCTTTGGGGAACCCGGCACGGCGGCGTCTACGTGCCAATCACCGAAGATACACCGCCCAGCCCTTACATGGCGCATGTCTCTGAACGCGATATTGAAACGCCATCGGGCAAAAAACTGACCTTGCTGAACCCGGCTTATATGGTTCGGCAATTAATGGAAGATTACGACAACCTCTACGGCATTCGCGGCAAGATCACCGGCAAGGTGGTTTTGCGGCCCGGCAATATCGCCGACGATTGGGAAGCCGCAGCACTTGATCGTCTGGCCGCCGGAGACGACGAAGTCATAGAGGTGACCGAGCTGGACAACGAGCCATACCTGCGGCTCATGCGGCCGATGTATATGCTGGAAGGCTGCGACAAATGCCATGGCCACCTGGGTTTCGAGACCGGCGATCTGCGCGGCGGCGTCGGTGTTTCCATTCCGCTCACCCCCTATTTCGAGCGGGAAAACGAACGTAGAGGCGTCCTTTGGGGATCTCACGGCGCACTTTGGCTGCTCGGACTTTTCGGCATCGGGGTCGGCGCAAGAAGCACCCGGCGGCATATCGAGAAATCGATTGTTAGCGATCAGACTTTAAAAGAAAGCGAAAGCCGTTTCCGTGTCATTGCCGAAAGCATTCCGACTCCGGTTCTGATCACCCGGGAAAGCGATACGACGGTTCTTTATGAAAATCGAAGCGCTGCAGGCTTTTTCGGTCAAACACCGGGATCGATGACCGGGCAACAAAGCCGCCAGTTGTTCGCCAAATCAGCCGACTTTGAAAAGTTGACCGCCGGAATTGCAGCCCTCGGTCAGGTGCGGGACTATGAAGTGGACGTTACCGTCGAAGGCGAAACGCCCAAGACCTGCCTCGTCTCCCAACAACCCATGACCTTCGATGGGGAAAAGGCGATTTTGACGGCGATCACCGACATCTCCCAACGCAAACAGGCCGAACACGACATCAAAAAGCTCAATGAAGAGCTAGAAGAAAGGGTCGATGACCGGACCCGCGAACTGGAGCACGAATTGGCGATTCGTCGACGGGCCGAGGAAATGGCGCGGCAAAACGGCGAACGCCTGAAAAACGTCCTCGACACGGCCGCCGACGGCATCATCACCATTGACCCTGCCGGCCGTATCGAAACCTTCAATACCGCAGCGGAAAGAATTTTCGGGTTTACCGCCCACGAGGTCATCGGACAGAACATTTCGCTACTTATGCCCGATGGCGCGGCAAACGAACACGACGGCCACATCGCCCGCTTTCTCACCACAGGGGAAAAACACATCATCGACACGGGCCGCGAAGTCATCGCCGAACGCAAAAACGGCGATCAGTTCCCGCTCTATCTCGCCGTCAGCACGGCGGAAGTCGACGGCAAGCGCTTCTTCACCGGCATCGTTCGCGACATGACGGACGCCAAAAAAACAGAGAACGCCCTGCGCATCGCCCGCGATCAGGCGCAGAACGCCAATCGGGCCAAATCGGAGTTTCTCTCCTCTATGAGTCACGAGTTGCGCACACCACTTAACGGCATTCTCGGATTCGCCCAACTGCTCGAATACAATCCGAAAAATCCATTGAACCGGCAACAGACGGAATACGTCGGTCATATCCTGACGGCAGGCAATCATCTGCTTTCGTTGATCAACGAAGTTCTCGATCTCTCAAAGATCGAATCGGGCAATATTTCACTCTCCATTGAACCGGTAGAGCCGCGCGATTCCATCGAAGATTGCCTGGCTCTGGTCGCCCCCATCGCCAAAAAACAAGGCGTTACGCTGATAGATAAAACGGAAAAAGCTGACCTCGTCACCGTTATGGCTGACCGAGGGCGCTTTCGGCAGATTTTGGTCAACCTGGTTTCCAACGCCATCAAGTACAACCGCCCCGAGGGCAGCGTTACCATAGAAGCTATTCCGTCTCCCAACAGAGAATCTCTCTTCCGGTTTTCCGTAACCGATACGGGCCACGGCATCCCGGAAGAAAAAATCGGTGAATTGTTCGAGCCGTTCAACCGTTTGGGCGCCGAAGCCGGTGAGATTGAAGGGTCCGGTATCGGCCTGACGATTACCCGCATGCTTGTCGAATTAATGGACGGCAGCATCGGCGTCCGCAGCAAGACGGATATCGGCAGCACATTCTGGATCGATCTACCCATCGCCACATTTGCCGATGGAAACGGATTGGGCGCACGGAAAAAGGACAACGAACAACTCGAAAAACTGTCCGTCATGGCCGGTCAACACACGGTTCTTTACGTCGAAGACAATCCGGCCAACCTGACCCTGATGGCAGAAGTCCTCGAACGCTTCGACAACATTACCATGCTTTCGGCATCCAATGCTGAGGAAGGACTGGAGATCGCTAAAGAAGCCGTTCCCAGCCTGATAATTATGGATATCAACCTCCCCGGGATGGACGGCTTCGAAGCCCTGGCCCTGTTGCGCAGAAATGACCAGATGGACGCCATTCCGGTTATAGCCTTAAGTGCGAGCGCCATGCCCAAAGATATCGAACGGGGGCTGAAAGCCGGCTTCCAGAACTATCTGACCAAACCTGTCGATATTCCCCAACTGGTTCACGCCATCAACGTGGCCCTACAGTCACGGCAACCAGCAAATTAGGGGTAAGGCCCCTAACTCATCACCCGCTCAACCGTGGCCGCAAGCTCGGCAATGCCGAAGGGTTTTTTTAAGACCGCATTGGCGCCGATGCGGCTGGCCGCCTCCAGCGCCGTCTCGCCCTCCATCCCGTCGGTGCCGCCAGAAATGGCGATAATCTTCACCGCAGGCCAGTCTTTACGGATGCGCTGGATACCCGCAATCCCGCCTTCGCCGGGCATGAAAATATCGGTGATCACCAAATCGAGACCAACGATGGCCGAAGAGCTGAATGCCTCTTCCATGGACTCGGCGGAAACGCAATTGTAGCCACATTGCACCAGACCGTCGGTCAGCAATTTACGCACGGTGCGGCTGTCGTCAACCACCAAAAGACGGGGTTTTCGCCCGGCTTCGCTATAGCCGCTAAACACCTTTCCCATGCAATCGACAAGCTCATCGATGGTGAACGGCTTTTTCATCACCATGTCGGCTCCAGCCCGGCGGGCGGCAACGAGAATATCGTCGGATTCGACTGCCGCATTGCCTGCTGAAATGGCGATAACGCTAACGTCGGGAATTTTTTTGCGCAGCATCGGGATGCCGGTAATGCCATCCACGCCCGGCATAAAAATATCCGTCACCACCATATCGGGCCGCATGGTCTCTATCGCTTCAAGAGCGTCTTCCATGCGCCGCGCAATAATAGGATGACACCCATTTTGGCGTAAACCCGCCCCTAAAAACTTGCAGACCGTCGCGCTATCGTCGACGACTAATACCTTTTTACCTGATAGCTCCATCAGCTTATCTCGACCTCCCGCCCATTATATTTTTCTTTAAATGCTAGCGGGCCAAGTAGGCCGAGGAAAGAATAAGAATCAAAGAAGCGTCTTTTTTGGCTCAAAGCCCCCGCAAAAATCTGGGGCGCAAAGGCACCTCACCGTCATGGGCCGCCCTCAGTTGGGCCAAAAGCCGGTCTTTGTCTTTGGGCAGGTTCCCCGCGAGCGCCAGGGCGTTGGAGGCGTGGTTGGAGCGGAAAATCACTGGACGCGGCGGATCAATCTGCTCAATCAGCCGCACCTGTTCCGCCAGTAGCGCCATATCATCCTGCCACTCGAAAGGTTCGCCGAATTTCTCGAAGAACCGTTGCGCCGCTCCTTCTTCCAGGCCCAGTTGAAGGGTTGAGAGAAAATTGAGCGGGGCGCGACTGACCAGATCCGCCGTGCCGTCGATATGTTCTTGCCACCGGTTGCGTCCACCGAGCCCCAAGACCACGGTGGCGGAAACCTTCATCCCCCCTTCAGCGGCGCGGATCAAGGCCCGCTCCATCGATTTGGGCGTCGCGCCTTTCCTGATTCGGCGCAGAATATCGCCTGAACCGGACTCGATGCCGAAATAGAGCAGTTTGAGTTTACGGGCCCTCAGCTTCTCAAGATCGGCAACGCTTTTACGTAACAGGTTGATTGGCGTGGCGTAGCAGGAAACCCTTTGCAGGTTGGGAAACGTCTCGTTCAGCCGATCCAAAATCCGACACAGATGATCGGTCGGCAGGGTCAGCGCATCCCCATCGGCAAGAAAAACCCGATACGCTTCGGGCCAATCTTCCGCCGCATCGTCCATATCGGCAAATAGCTCCTCCAGAGGCTTGGCCCGGTATTTCTTGGTTTTATACATGGAACAGAAGGTGCAGCCATTGAAGCTACAGCCAAGGGTCGCCTGAAAGATTAGATTGTTGCCTTCTGACGGCGGTCGATAGAGGGGCATATCGTAAAGCATGGCCCCTTGTTTACTCCATTTCTTATCACGGGGAAATGCGTTACGGTCAGCCCGCTATGAATGATGACTCTATCAATCCACAAAAGCAGGAAGCGGCCCGGCTAACCGGGCTCGCCGTGCAGCTTCACCGCCAGGGAAAGCTGGCCGAAGCCTTGCCGTTCTACGCCCGAGCTTCGGTGCTCAACCCCGAGGCGCCCGACGTATTCAACAACATGGGCGTCGCGCTCAGGGCCACCAAGAAAACCGAAGCCGCTGTCGTCTGCTATTACCGAGCGCTCAATTTACGACCCGATGATTCGGTAACCTACTCCAACCTGGGCAATGCCTTGCGCGATCTTGGGCGCTATGAGGAATCCGTCCAGGCGCATCGCAAAGCTGTTGAATTGGCCGACCCCAAAGGACAGGCGGAATATAATCTGGGTCTGGCGCTGCGCGACCTGGGCGACCTCACCGGCTCAGTCGAGTGTTTCGAGAAAATGCTGGCCGAGAACCCCGATAGTGGAGAATGCAAATGGGATTTGGCTCTGTCTTATTTGCAAATGGGCGAATACGAAAAAGGGTTCGCCGGATACCACCACCGATGGGACCTGGACCGCACACCGAAGCGTGAAATTCCCCTGCCCCGTTGGGACGGATCGGACCTGGGCGACCGCACCCTGCTGCTAACCCAGGAGCAGGGTTTCGGCGACATGATCCAATTCGCCCGCTTCGCCTCTCTGGTTAAAGAACGTCATGGCGGAAAAGTGATCATCGAATGTCAACACGCCCTCGCCCGGCTGATGTCGAGCCTACCGGGCATTGATGGCGTGACCTTGACCAACTCCTTCCCGCCCGAGTGCGACGTCACCCTGCCGCTTCTCGAGTTGCCGCATCTATTTGGCGCTACTCTCGACGATCTGCCGACCAACGTCCCTTATTTCTCCGAACCCGAACCGCGCGACCTAACCATCAATCAGCCGGGACCCAAGACATTAAAAGTCGGTGTCGTCTGGGCTGGAAAACTAACGCCCCGAGACCGTTCCTGCTCGTTTTCCCACATCCTCAACCTGGCGAAAATTCCTGGGGTTAGCCTCTTTAGCCTGCAAAAAGACGCCCGCGCCGAAGACATCCAATCCTATGCCGCCGACGGTCTGGTCGTGCCGCTCGGACATCGGCTGAACGATTTCGCCACAACGGCAAGCGTGATGAACCAGATGGACCTGATCATCACCATCGATTCCGCCGTCAGTCACCTCGCCGGCGCGCTGGGACGCCCGGTCTGGACCTGCCTGCTCTACGCCTCGGACTGGCGCTGGCTGATGGACCGCAACGACAGCCCCTGGTATCCGACTATGAAACTCTACCGCCAGCCCCACCCCAACGATTGGGACCCGGTTTTCGAACAGGTGGAAGCCGACCTCGCCGCTCTGGCTTTAAAAACCATAGACGGTTAATCGGGCAGGCGACGCCAGAAGACCCCTTTGGCCTTCAATAACTTTAGAACCTTTTTGGCCCCAACCGCCTCAGGCACCGCAAGGAAGTGGCTTCGACAGGTTTTACAATCGCTACTACCGAAGCCGGGGCAAGGAAAGTCAGCTCCTTTGATCGCGCTCAAAACTCTGACGATATCGCACTCAGTCGCGCCGGGCAGGGCGGCCAGTTCGCAAACCCCTGCAATACCGGTCAGATAATCGATATGCCATCGAATGCTTTTTTCGGCTTTTAGATGGCGTGACAGTCTTGCCCTCAAACCGCCGGGGCCGTTGGCGCTGCCCGCATAAACGTATCGACCGGCAATAAGGGGAGGGTTGTTGAGCCGCCGGATGGGCAAGATCGTATCTCGCGGCAAATCAATGACCAGGGCATAAGCCCCGCCCACTGAAGGAAGCTCATTTATATGTTCGACGGTTTCCATGACGCTTTCGATAAACTTTTCCTAACCCTTTCGGAAGTATAACCTAACTTTGGCATCCAATGAGGCTCCGGGCGCGCAGTTTATGGCCAAACGGCAGAAGTACAGAGACGGCAAGCCAATCTTTCGCGAAGGCGAGGCAAGCACCTGCGCCTACGTGATTAAGGAAGGCGAGGTGGAGCTGACCAAGGTCGGCCCCAAGGGAACCATGCGCCTCGCCGTGCTCAAGACCGGAGAGTTGTTCGGTGAAATGGGACTGCTCGACAATAGTCCCCGCAGCGCCTCGGCGCGCGCCATAGGGCCGGTGACCCTGGAAATCATCTCTCGCGAAGAGTTTCTCACCATGGTTCGCGAAAACCCCAAGCAAGCGGTCGCCGTGATGGAAAAACTGGTGACCCGGCTTCGCAAGGCCGATGAAATGCTGGTTGGTAAATCGGCCGTTTCAAAGGCTGTTCAACCGGCTCAACCAGCCCTCCTCAAGCCCCAAGGGCAAGCCGCCGCCACGGTGCAATCCCAGCCCTCCCCGCAACAATCACGCCCGGCCGCCCCGCCGCAAAAGCCCGGCTTTTTCTCACGTCTCATGGGGCGTCCCGGACCAGCCACCGAAAACGCCACTCCCTTAACCGTCACCGTGGCCGAATTGATCGGCGACGAAGGGGGCGTACAGGGCAAGATCGTCATGAGCGCTTTCGAAGGCCAGGAAGGCGTCACCGTCAAGGCCATCAAAAAACCGCTGAAGCCCGAGGAAAACGGAACCGACGGGATCACCGGACAATTGGCCGCTCTCGCCGCCAAAGGCCGCAAAATGCTCGCCGGGACGAGAGGCGATATTTTGATCTGGGGTGCGCTAACCGAAGACAAACGAGCCGTTCGCCTGCGTTTCCTCTCCGCACTGGAGGACGATGATGACCGGCCCGGCGCTTTCGGCACGGCCACCGCCCTCGATTTGCCGCTGGGTTTCCAAGGCGATTTAGCTGGGTTGCTCCATGCCGTCACTCTGGCGGCTACCGTACCGCGTACGGAAAGATTGGTTCAGCACATCCGCACCCATCTGCCCCGACTGCTGGACGCCTGCAAGGCGGTCGGCCGCAAACCACCGCTCGACCTCGACAAAAACAGTCAAGGCGCGATGATGCTTTGCTTCGCCAATGCCGCCGCGGCCGCCGGATGGACGACGGGCAACCTGGATTGGTTCAGCGAAGCCCAGACCGCCTATCAGGCCGCCATCCGAACCTTGGCCCGCAGTTCTTCACGCTACGACGGCGCCGTCGCTCACAAACAACTGGGCGTGGTTCTGCAGATTCTTGGCGAAAAGAAACAAGACGACGGATTGCTCACCGAAGCGGCCAAAGCCTTCGTAGAAGCCCAGACGGTATTAACCCGCGAAGATTTTCCCATCGCCTGGGCCAATCTTCAGAACCGGCGGGGCCTGCTCGCCTACAAGATGGATATGCGCGACAGCACGAGCACCGAAAGCGCGCAATTGAAACAAGCCATCACCGCCTTCCAGGGTGCGCTGACCGTTTACACCATGGCCGAAACACCGCTCAAGTGGGCGGAGACAAAGCATAATCTGGGGCAGGCCTTACAGATATTAGGCGGTCAGGCCCGCAGTCCAGACCTGCTCAACAAGGCCATTGAGGCCGGGCGCGACGCCTTGGAAGTCCGCACCCGCGAGCGCTTCCCTCTGCCCTGGGCCGCCACCATGAACAGTCTCGGCTCGGCGCTTTTCCTTTTGGCCAAGTTCGACGAACAGGCGGTTGAAGAATTGGTCGCGGCGGCGGAAGCCTTTCAAGGCGCCATCGATGTCTATATTACTCACGGTCTCACCAAGACCGCAAAGATCGCCGAGCGAAACCTGGAAAAAGTCGAGCGCATGCTTGAGGCTCGCCAGCCCGACGCCAAACCGCTCGGCACGTTCAACTGGGACGACGAAGACGATAGCGGGATCACCCTTTAAGCCCTTTTCTCCCGGAATTTTTATTTCGGACTCATCGGGCTGTTGATATACACTCAGACACAAATAAGAAAGAGTTGCCCAGCCCCCCATGGAGCAACTGAAATCGTGGACGAGCCGGGAAACCGCCGGAGCCGACCGGGGCTTTCCTAAATCTAAATAAATACCGCTTCGTCGATTGAGGTGTGTTTTATGAGTCTTGCCTTAGCCATTATTGCGCTGCTCGCCTCCTTGGGCGCGCTCTGGGTCGCCGCTGAAGCTTCCAAACGAGCGGAAGGACAACAGAAGAAATTCGTCGATGCCCATCTCATCAACATCAAGCAGTCAATCACCGATCTGCGCATTGAGTTGAACAATGCGCATAAGCGCGTCGATCAGTTGGAGGAACGCCTTAAAGGGGCCGCTTCAGGCAGTTCGGGCGAGGTGGAGCAGATGAAACAAGAACTCGCCATGCTGAAAAACAGCCTCGGAGCGATGGTGAATAAGCTCAATGGCGCAGGGACCGCCGCGATGCCCCCCTCTGCACAGCCACCTAGCAACGGAAATATCCCTTAAACCAAAAAAACCCGCCTCCGCGGCAGGTTTTGTCTTAGTGAAGTCCTATAAGCTTCTGGCTTTAAAGGACCGCCATAACGAGGGTTAGCACGGAACCCAATACCACACCACTCACCATACCGAGGGTTACGCGAATAAACGGCGCAACATGCATGGGGTTCTGGGTAAACATTGCCAACTCTCCTAAATTCGGGCGCCAACCTCTATGGCTCCAATCTAGCCATCCCCCGTCCAGTAAAAAGTGATGGCGATCACACCGAATTTACATAAAATTTTATCCATATCCGGTATGTAGGCGTAGACCGCCCTTCGGACATCCCCCAAATGGGTTAGGCTCAAAGAAAAGTTTTAATTTTCGATCAGGCGAGAAACAGAAAATCCGTATAGCTGCCCGGAGTGGAGACAAGAGCGAGAGCATCCTCTGCACTCATCGCATCGGACACTCCTTGCTTTTCAACCCGGTGCGGTGCGTAACCAAGAGCCATGAGGTGCTTGATCAGTTCTGCAGCACTCGTCCCTTGCGCTTTGAGGTGCGCGTCATCCACCTCGACGAAGAGGGCGGGCTTCATCCGCTTAAACAACTCCTCAGCCCCGGCGAAGACCCGCATCTCCGCCCCCTGAACATCGATTTTGATGAACGAAACATCCGGCCAGCCTCGCGTTTCCACCAATCCGTCAAGGGTTACGGCCTCAACGGGAACCCCGTCCTCACCCAGTTTATGGTCACCCGGGTGGTCGGGATTGAGTTGCAGCATCAGCGTTCCCGCCTGTTCAGCCACGGCGGCCTGCAACGGCTCGACCTGACCTGTCAGGCCTTCCTTTTCGACGCGCCTCAGCAGTCGCTGAAAATTCAGTTCCTCGGCCTCAACGGCGATAACTCTACCGCCCCGTCCGGTCCACTTGGCGAACCGTTTGGTGAAAAAGCCGACATTGGCCCCCACGTCTATGACGGTTGATCCAGGCTTCACGTAAGCCGCCAAATGCTTGACTTCGCCCGCTTCAAGCATCTCTTTGTAGATTTCATACGACGTTTCAAACAGCCAACGCCCGGACGAAGTCGAAAGAAAGCCGCTCTTCCGGACCAATCCGTAGAGCCCGAGCAACAAGGTTTGCAGGCCGTTTATACTGGAATCGTTTTGGGACATTCGCTTCCCCAGGATCAGAAATCGGCTCCTCTTTTAGCCGATCCTTTAAGCGCAGGAAACAACACTGTTGTAGGAAACCGCCAGTCGCGTTTCCCGTCCCAGAAGACTCAAAAGGACATGAACCTTATCTTGTTCCGATGCTTTACCAAGGAAAACCGCCACATGATCGCGGAACGGCCCCGATACGAATTCAAGCCGGTCACCTTCTTTGAAAGGATAAACTTCTTCAAGACGCACCGCGCCATTTTCCGTTTCCCGAGCCTGAATTTCCTCAACCACTCCTTCCGGAACAGCTGCCGGTTTATCGCCAAAACTGACAATATTTTTTACCCCGACCGTCCCATTAACGCTCCGCCAGCGTTGAGTATCCAGGTCGATAGAAACAAACAAATAGCGGGGAAAGAGCGGCCTCATAACCTTGCTCGACTTTCGCGCATGACGAACCGACTTCTCATAGCGCGGCAAATAGACATCAAATCCCTGGCGTATGAGATGACGAGCGGCCACCTCTTCCTGCTGAGGAAGCGTATAGACGACAAACCACGTCATTCCGCCGCCTCCTCGTCAGTTGAGCCCGCTTCACGAATAACATGGAGCAGGCTGGGCGTCATAATCCGTCTTGCCGGAATATTTTCCACCAGATGATCAAAAACACCCTGCGGATCTCGCGAATCCGTAATCACAAAAGCATCGACGGATTTCAACTCATCTAGAGATCGAACAACGGGGTAGCCTTGAAATGTTTCTTCATTCCTTGCGCTATCAACGATAGCAACGAGGCTCAAACCACTTTCTTCTAAGCCTAGAAGCGCGATTTCCGTCAATTCGCTGCTGCCGACAAAGGCGACACTTTGCCATTTTCGATTGGCGCAATAGTCGAGAGATTCACCATACTCAAGACGGGCGCGACGAAAGAAATCCAGAGACGCCGATAAGTATTCGGCCGTCAGTTTTGATTTCTCGCTAAACCCCTTGGGCGTCAGATAATAAGCATACCGTCGAGCCGGGGCCTGACTAACCTTGAGCAACCCTTTACGGACACAGCGCTTGATCAGCGCATTGGTCAACCCCAGCGCAACACCGAGCCGTTCAGCCAAACCACGCTGAGACAAATCACCTTCCGCTTGAACGGCTTTAAGCAGCCCAAGCGTCGTCTCAACCGTCTGATTGCTATCCGAAATTTTCTTGGTCGAGTTGTCCATCACACCCCTCGTTCACGGCATGAACACTACACTGTTCATGCCGTGAACGTCAAGGCCGCGCCAAGGGGAAAAGGACAAACTCAATTGAACAGTTCAGGAGGGAGGGTTTCAGTCCATCCCCCGCAATCGCCACTCCCAGTTAAGCGACGACTCTACAATTTCTAGGAGGCCGTCATATTTTGGCGACCAGGATAATTTCTTTTTCATTTTCGTTGTATCCGCAACCATACCAACGACATCGCCGGCCCGCCGAGGCCCCACCTTTACATTGAGCGATTTGCCAAGTACTTCTTCCATTGCGTCAACAACTTGCCTGACGGAATAGCCCTCTCCATAGCCACAATTCAATATTGCGCTCTCACCGCCATCACTTAGATAGCCCAAAGCCGCAATATGGATATCGGCAAGGTCACTCACATGAATAAAGTCTCGGATACATGTCCCATCCGGCGTGTCGTAATCATCACCAAATACAACGATCTCTGGCCTAATCTCTAAAGCCACCTCAGACATCACCTTAATAAGGTGAGTAGCATTTTTAGTGATCATGCCGCAGCGGCCTTTTCGGTCAGCGCCTGCGACATTGAAATAGCGGAGCGATACCGCTGTCATAGGACTTACCTGGCACACATCGCTCAACATCACTTCAGTCATCAACTTGGACCATCCATAAGGACTGACTGGTGCCGTCGGCATTTCCTCAGAAACGGTCATTTTTTCTGGATTACCATAAACCGCCGCAGATGATGAAAAAACGAAATGCTCAACCCCTGTAGCGACACAACTCTCAATAAAAGACCAGCTTGCACAGGTATTGTTTTGGTAATAGGCAAGTGGGTTGGATACGGACTCCTCGACGCTTACGAACCCCGCCATATGAATAACCGAAGAACAGCGCTGTTTGTTCATAAAATCACGAACAGCTGGGCCATCGGAAATATCTGACTGCAGGAAAGAAACCCCTTTAGGTAAAAAGTCCAAAGAGCCTGATGACAAATTATCAATGACGGCGACCGGTCGACCTTTGTCAACTAGAGCATTTACGACATGGCTACCGATGTACCCGGCTCCACCTGTAACTAGAATAGGGTTGGTCATTTAATTGCCACCTTCAAAATCTTCCCCAGCAATAATGCTCTATAAAAACAATTGTGCAGTTTTTATCGCTTCCTTCCTATAACGAATAGAAGCACAGCTCCACACCCGAAAAAAAACGTTGAAAAGAAACTTAAACGACGCAGCCAGTGATAACTGACAAAATGCGTGTAACCAAGATACTGTTGAGGCTGGAATAGAAACCTGCGTAGCTGCCTAAAAGCTTTGGCTATTCCTGTATCGGTAAATTGATAGCGCGAATCGAGACTCCCTACGTATATAAGAAAATTTTCCCGGTGAATGAAAGTGTTTATACCGCCTGAAACTTCATCAAAAGATCGCGGCTCAATGATTCCCCCACTCAGCACATGAGCAACCAGACTAGAGGTGTTTCTTGAAACTATTGCGGAATAAACTTCAGCCCCGCTGAGCCGATTTCCGTTTGGCGTCTCAACAAAAACAATTCGACTCGCTGGATCGACAAACACCCAACGCGCTTCCTCCGATATGTAGCTTTCAGAAAATGCATGAGAGCCAAGGTCGATATGCCGATCAGCACCGCCCGTGAAAAGATTCCTAGTCGGAATGCCGACCAGATTGGCGAGATAGGCGTATACCAATGACCACTGGAAACAATAATACCTGACATCCTTGCTCTCGGCCTCTTGCAGGACAGCCCAAGGGGATAACTGGTACAGGTAAGCCGGGGGTGCTCCTGACGGCATTCTTTCCAATATAAACCTGACCAAGAATCTAATTTTTTCTTCTGTAGAGGCCTCAAAATCTAACCCAGCCTCTTTCAGAGCAATTAGGGCAGCCTGATTATCTTCGTTCTTGTAGGCATTCTTTCGTGGAGTCCATTTATTAAAATCAACTGGCGATGTTTTTAGCCAAGGAAGGTTTGCTTCATTGAGCTGTATCTGGTCCCTGCTGATACCGAGATGGGCAACCGTATCAGCTGTTCCGAAGTAGATGTTCAGTCGGATTGCATCAATTTGTGGCTTCTGTATTTTACAGTCCAGTGGCTCAAGAATGTAGTTATCGACGCCAGAACGGAGAGAAACCACCGGTTGATCCCCCCCTTCACGCTGAACTCCACCCCTTGATGATGATACCTTCCAGCCTCTGCACCCGTCGAGGTTCTTAAGCTTGACCTCAACCTTCCCCGGCACAACTGGAATTATTCCAATTATTGCAGCTGCGTCGCCCGCAACCGGGTAAAGCTCAGCCATCGTCGCCGGCTCAACCTCCGTCCATTCGTAGAGGTCGCCACGGAATTGATAGAGGGAGAAAAAAAGGATGGCAGAAAGAGCTGCAATAAAAAGAAACACAAACCGCAAAAGCTTAGCCACTCCATCTAATCACACGGCGGAAAACAGTTTGGGCAATGCTATTAGAACCCTGTGCTCTATCGCAATACCTAGACACCAAAAACACAGTTCTTTTATGCACAAAAAGGAATTGGGGTAGGGATAACGCCAGAATTAAGTTAGCCTCTCGCAGCGCAAAAACCAACCAGCAGAGCAGCACCGCATTTACAGCGCGTAAAGCTTCCACTGAAGTGAGTGTTTTTCATTTGCTGAGCATGACCCTCTTGGGTAACTTGTCCTCATGCCTGTTCGGAGTGTCAATAAACTCATGACAGCTCTATTGTGGCTGGAATTCACATAGCTTGGACTGACCAGAAATGAGCCATGAGATTATACCAATCACAACCGACAACTTAGATAAAGCTTGTAAATTTCTTCACGGAGTTGTGCCTAATATAGCCCCTGAGGATTGGAAAAAATCGGTTGTGCCCCATTGGCCTTGGGATGGAGAATCACTTGGGCTGATGCTAATTGTCAATGGCGTTGTAAGTGGCATTCTCTTTAACCAGCAATGTATCCGCACCTATGGCGAAAAGCCTGTGAAAGGGTGCAATATCACCAGTTGGTTCGTCTCACCGGAACTCCGTGGTAAAGGCCTGGGGGGGCAGCTAATCCAACAGGCGCTAGCCGATACTGACGCGGTTTACACCATCCAATGCCCCGATCCAACAACCGTAAATACCTATTTACGGGTTGGCTTCCATTCAATCGATGTGACCGAGTGGATTATTGTTAATTTACCAAGATGGTCACTCAATGGTTTTTCTGAGAGTCAAGACTTCAACGGGCTGTTGACCGGACCAGCGCTTGAAAATTACAAGGCCCATGCAGACAATTCAAACGTTGGTCACGTCGGTGTGCTGGGGCCCGATGGACGCTTTTGCCATATCATATTCGTACGGTGTCAATGGCGTAAGTTGCCAGGCGCCCGGATTGTCTACGCAAGTGACTATGAAATGCTGGAAAGCGCCCTTCCTACATTTTCGCAGGTTGTTTTAAAAAGACACAAACTCCCCTTAACGGCTATTGAAAAGCGCCGCTGCGCTAATCGACCATCAATGGCTATAGCGGAAAGGGAGCGGGAACCTATTCTCTACCGCGGCAATGACATTCAGGCGGATCAAATTGACAGTATTTTCTGTGAAATTGTGACCTTCCCTCACAGTGTGCGATGACACCTCTATGCAGCAGTCCGTCTTACTTATCACTCAATCCTCAATACCCTCTGACTGGGAAGCCGCGATCAAGGCATCTATTTCAGCTACAGATCGAAACACCATCGTTTGTTCGGCGGAAACATATTCACAAACGATTGAAGCAACGCGATCAGAAATTGCTCTGATTATCGATCTTTCCGAGTGCGGCGTCGGAATCGATCTGGCCGAAAAGCATGACATTCCGGTCAGATTGCTCTGTCACGGGCCAGATATTCGCATGGACCTAGAGAACAGCATTCAGACGGGTTTTGTTGAACACCAGCCCTATATCGAGATCAGAATTGTCGAATGGCGGACAGAAAACAAAGCCGCTAAAACGGTTGATTTATGTCGCTTGAGAAGCCGAAAAACACCGGCGCGTTCAATCGGCGACGTCAGAGACAGGACGGTCAATTGGTTAGCCAACACTCTTTCGCGCACCGACGATGCGACATACTACGACACCCAAAAAATACAAATCACAAGCGGCATAGCTCCCGCCTCTTGGCGCCTTAGGTTAACAACTCTGATTAATCTAGCCCGTATCGTAAAGGAGCAATGCCTTGTTGAAGAATGGAACGTCGGAACGATAAAGGGTGACCCTAAGCTTATTTTTAATGGCAGCCTAATGAACAGCGTGGACTGGCTGCCGCCCAATCCGTCCCTCTGCTTCAGGGGAGATCCATTTGGCTGGCACGACGAAAAAGGAAATACTGTTCTGCTTTACGAGGGTTTCGACTTTCGTGACGGCAAAGGCCGCATCGTCCGGAATATCAATGGGAAAGAAGAGGTTATTGGGGACTTCGCCTGCCATGCATCTTACCCGTTTCTTATACAGAACGGCGATCAGTTGTATGCCATCCCCGAAATGTCTGAAAAGGCCAGTCCAGCGGCCTACCCCGTTACAAGCATTTCCGAAGAATGGGAAGAGTCAGGCGTGCTTCTTGACGGATTGCAAGGGATTCCCTTGGTCGATGCATCTATTACCCACCATGAGGGCCGCTACTGGTTATTTGGGACTCGGCTGGACCAAGATCCAGATACCACGCTGTATGCTTGGCATGCAGACTCTCTATTCGGGCCTTGGTCGCCTCATCAATGCAATCCGATCAAAACCGATATCACATCGAGTCGTCCCGGAGGCACCCCTTTCATATGGCAGGGGAGACTTATCCGACCAGCACAAGATTGTTCTACGACGTATGGCGCCGCCGTTGTGCTGAATCAAATCGAACAATTGACGCCCCGTGAATTCAAAGAGAAAACGGTCGCAATTGTGAAACCAGCCCCCCGGTCCCGCTATCGAGATGGTCTACACACTCTCAGCGTCGTAGATAATGAAATCATCATTGATGCGAAACGCCATGTGTTTCACCCCCTGGCGCCGTATTATAGGTGGAGAGAAGTGCTCTTAAGCAAGCAACGGAAAAGTCCCGGCGACACAGACAGCTCATGACCTCGGTTTCTCCAGAGTGGTTTACTTAGGCAAAATACGGATTATTCAGGCCACCTCGTAAGCTTGATTTGATGGGACAAGGTCTGTATCTTGACAAGTATCGCTATTGAAGGCTTGCTGTTTTGACAGCTCTGGCTTCAAAACAGCTCTATTATGGCCTTTAAGGTGGTTTACACAATCGAAGTGGTTTCGACTGATTAAAGGTAAGTTTCTGGGTGATTGTCACCCGGAGTGCGGTAGCTTGCCAGAATTTTTCCTTTTTAATAATCCATCACCACTCTCCGACAAATAGTCGAGCAGCTTAGAAAACTCAGAATATGCCGAAAATCAGCGTTATTATAACGGCGCATAACTATGGGCGTTATGTCAGTCAGGCTGTCGATAGTGTGCTTACTCAATCCTTTCCCGATTTCGAGCTTATTATCGTGAATGATGGGAGCTCCGATAATACGGACGAGGTGCTTGAACACTACGACAACGAGCCGAGAGTAAAAGTGCTTAAGCTGGACGGTGTAGGGCTTGCTAAAGCGGCCAATACAGGGATACGCCAATCGTCAGGCGAATATATCGTACGGCTCGATGCCGACGATTATTTTGATGAAAATATACTTCTCGTTCTAAACAACGTACTTGATCGGCATCCAGAGTACGGCATGGTCTTTCCCGACTACTATCGTATTAGCAAACATGGCGACATCATCGATCAGGTCCGCCAGTTAAAAGTTAACGACGAGGTAAAGCTCTTAGACCGAAGCGCCCTTGCGGCCGGAGCCCTCTATCGGCGAAGCTGTTTCAATGAATTAGCCGGCTATAACGAAGAACTGAGATACCAAGAGGATTACGATTACTGGATAAGGTTTATTGACCGTTTCCATGTGCATAACGTCCGCCTCCCCTTGATGTACTACCGGCAACACAATCGTTCCATGTCAACAAATACCGGTCCGAGAATGCAGGCCCGTCGATATGTGAAGCAGAAATTCGTCAAGGAACGTCGCGATCAAGATGGCAGCAATATTCTGGGTGTTCTGCCGATCACAATGGAAAATCGCTATAAGCGTGGACTACCGCTTGAAGAATTGTCCGGCCGACCGCTTATGAGCTATCTGGCTGAAGAAATGAAGCAGGTCAAAGGAATCGACCGCCTGATCGTCGATACCGAAGACATGGAAGTAGCAGAGCTCGCCCAAAGCCTGGGCCTTGAAGTACCGTTCATAAGGCCCCGTGAGTTCGCCGGATTAGATGTAGTGCCAGAAGAGCATTTCAGGTGGCTAATTGGCGCACTAAAAGAACATGATGGCTATGAACCTGATGTTTTAGCAACCGTTTCCTATAATCATCCGCTCATCCGAAGCGATCACATCCAAGAAGCTATCGATACCATTTTTGTCTATAAATGCGATTCCGTTATTAGCGTGACACTTGATTATAAGTTCCACTGGAAACGGGGTGAGCAGGGCTTAGATCCTGTAACCTATCCGCGAAATATGCTGACCGACGAAAAATGGGCTGTTTTCGAGGAACGCGGCGGAATTGCCGTATTCTCAGCAGGAAACTTAAAATCAAAATCGTTCCTTGGCGACCGCATAGGCCACATCGAAATTGATGAAAGGGAAGGGCTACGTATCGAAAGCGATTTCACCTTTCGGATGGCGGAACGGGAAATTGATAAAAAGCCAGGAAATAAACTGGGGCAAGAGGCCTATTTACGCATGGAAGTAAGTCCTGAAGCTGATGTCTCCGGATAAGAAACATTTATTTATTTGGCCATGAACTCTATCCATTCCAACAAGTAGTACTTATGACAAGGCTGTGGTTTGAAAGTGGAAATTGACGTCTACAATACAAAAGGTCGGGTTAGTGAGAAATGCCCTATATGCAAGGGAGAAGAATACAGTATCGCTTCGACCACAATTCGAGGCGGTGTCCAATGTGATGTAAGGCATTGCAAAAAATGCACAGTCTATTATCTACCTCCTGGTTTTGCGGACTCCGACAAACTTATTCAAGAGTACTCAACTAACTATACCTATAAACCGTCATTGGGCTCTCTTTTGGGCACTGACTATGACCCCTATCTAGCTTATGTGTCCTATATTGATCATCTGCTGGACAAAAAAACAACGAGCCTACTCGACATTGGGGCCGGACCAGGCCACTTCATTTCTCATGTTAAAGATCGCGTGCTCAATGTGGAGGCTGTAGAACTTCATCCAGGACAGGCTGATTATTGCAGAAAAACCCATAATATTACTGTTCACGAGGACCTTATTTCAGCACTAGATATGACCGAGAAATTCGATATCGTTTGTGCGTTCTCCGTTCTTGAGCATGTTCCTGACCCAGTTGATTTCCTAACCAAGGCGATGTCGTTTGTTAAGCCTGGGGGCGTATTGTTTATAGAAGTGCCCAATTCACAAGACCCACTGCTGTCTCTTTATGATGTGCCTAATTATTCAAACTTCTATTTCCGGCCAGAGCATCTGTATGATTTCAACAAACAAAGTCTGGCCAAACTATTTGAGACTGCGGGATTCAGAAACCACACCCTAGACTTGCATCAAGCCTATTCACTGACCAACCACATCCATTGGGCCACAAACGGAAAGGGGCAGGAAAGCACAAAAGTTGGATACCGATTCACCTTTCCTTCTCCTCCGAAATCTCCATCTCCTCTAGCAGATAGGCTGCAGGAATTCTTCGATGATATCGACCGGCAGTATAGAGATTTTTTGAAGAAAGAAGGATACGCCGACATGTTGCTTTCTATAGTGGAAAAGCCTTGATGACGAATTCCTCAGACACTTCGATGATGATGGCTCTAATGGAGCGCCTTTGGCCGCTTCACCGGACCTTGGTCTGTGATGACATGGACCGAGCTTTGGACATCATTGGCGAGGTCCTACCAGACACATTAGACTATCACATCAATGCTTACCCAACTGGGGAAAAAGTTTGGACCTGGACTGTTCCGGAAAAGTATGAGGTGGATGAGGCTTACCTTGAATTACTCACGCCTGATGGGCCGCAGAGAATCGTTGATTTTGCTGACAATTCGTTACACATCGTCTCGTATGGGCCGCCTTTTGAGGGTGAAATATCCTTTGACCAATTAGATCTGCACTTACACACAAATCCCAATAGGCCTGATGCCATTCCGTGGGTTTTCAAGTTTTATGACCGCGAATGGGGCTTTTGTTTGCCACACCGAGTTTACGAAAAACTTCCACGGGACGGTCGATACCGAGTGACCATGAGAACCCGATTTGAGAAAGGTCATCTTAGGGTTGGGGAGTTGACCATTCCGGGTAAAACAGATGAAATGATTTTAATTATGGCCGCCGTCTGCCACCCTTGGCAGGTTAATGATTCGATTAGCGGAGTCGTTACGGCGGTAGACTTGGCCCATCGTTTGGCTGATTGCCCACCAGAGCGCTATGGCATCAAGATGTTGTTCTTGCCGGAAACCATTGGTTCGGTAGCATATTTTGCCCACAATGAAGACCTAATCAGCCGTTTCAAGTTTGGTTTCTTCACTGAATTTGCCGGAAACAATGACCCTATTCGTCTCCAACGAACACGGCAAGACAACCACCTTTTGGATCGTGTCGTTCGCCGAGTACTTTCCGAACATTTCGGCCCGGACGGATTTATCGAAGGGGCGTACTGCCATACCATCATCACGAACGATGAAAAGGTATCCAATGCTCCCGGTGTCGATATTCCCACGGTGGCGCTAAACCGGTGGCCTGATGAGGGTTGGCCTCTATACCACACGACAGACGACAACCCATCAGCCATAGTTCCCCACCGCTTAGCTGAAATCAGCGATCTTTATGTCGGTGTAATCGATATTCTTCAAAATACTGTTTATCCTCGCCGAACATTTAAAGGGCCGCTGTTTCTAAGCGGTGTTGACCTTGGTTTCGAGTGGAAAACACCACGAAAACTAAAACGTGCCGTCCAGGATATTTCAACCAGTCTTGAAGGCAATCTATCTTCCTTTGACATTGCCGATAATGTCGACCTTCCCCACGCCAAAGTATTAGAAGTACTGAAGGCCATGGAAAATCAGGGTTTGGTGGAGTTGTCCCCCCAATCCTGGCAGCCAGATTGAAGACCGGAGAAATCATGACCGAAACAACGGACTATAAACTCCAACAAATTTTCCGCATCGTTCTTGACCTTGAAGATTCAATTGATGTTACGAACCTGCGCAAACTAACCGAACGTCGGTGGGATTCTTTAGCAACCGTCTCAATGGTTGCGGCACTAGAAAGCGAATTCAATCTCAGTTTGTCTGCAGCCGATTACGAACGAATGACTTCGTTTGAGGCTATCCGTCTTATGGTAGAGGAAAAACTTACGTGATCCCGAGCAAAGCTCAGTTTGACGTAGATGTCGGCCTCGATGCAGCCCTTGCCTTTGCAGAAATGTCCGGCGACTGGAATCCGCTACACACAGATGCCGCCCACGCCGCAACAACATCCTATGGGCAACCGGTATTGCATGGCGCCTATTCAGCCGGACTGGTGTCGCGGATGGCCGGAATGCACTTACCAGGCAAAGACTGCCTCCTACACGGCTTAAACCTTCGGTTCCTCGCGCCAATTATCCCCCCAGTCTCCCTAAGAGTTTCTGGCCACCTAACGGGAACCGGTAAAGCTGAAGTAACGATTGCAGACCGAGAAACAGGCCGCCGCTACGTTGCCGCATCGTACGAGTTTGGCCACCACCAATATGGGCAAAAATCAGCTGTTTCCCCTGTAAAAGCGGAAAACAGCACCTCCAAAGAAAAAGAACCTGATAGACAGGCCAGGACTATTGTCACTGGTGCAAGAGGCGCGTTGGGCGGGGCCCTCATCCACCACCTAGGAGATTACGCTATAGGTTTAAGCCGAAAGGGCGGTGACAATTTCTTGCTGGTTCCCGATTTAGAAAACTGGGACGGAAGTGAGCTGGAGGGAAGTATTTCAGGCATTATCCACTGTGCTTGGCCACAAATGGACAACGAGGCCTTATTGCACTTACCTGATACGACTACCGCAATTGAAACACACCTAGCCGCACCATTGCGTCAAATTTTGGCACTTGGACGGGTTCTTGCAGAACGAGGGGAGCCTGACGCGCCACTCATTATAGTCGGGTCTACTGCTGCACTTTCCGGGCGTCACGCTTGGCAATCACCACTCTACAGCTTAGCTAAATCATTGGTCCCAACTTTGGCTCGCATTCTTGCTTTTGAGCTTGCCGCCAGTAGACGCCGCTGTATGGGTGTTGTTTTTGACATGCTTGATGGCGGGATGAATAAAGGCTTAAGTCCGGCCAATAAACTAGCCAACGCTGACCGCTCACCTGCTGGTCGCCTAGCCACGCCAGAAGAAGCTGCCGCTCAAATTAAATGGATGCTGGAAAATAAATCATTCCTTGCATCGGGATCGACCCTAATACTGGATGGCTCGGCATTACCGTGAATTTTCTCGAAGCAAACCGTATTCTGCGCGCCTTCAAAGGAGGCCCCAATTTACCATTCCTTCTTGCCTTATCAGGAACGGCAGACCCGCTGGACATCTATTTGCGCGCTTTCGCTGCAAAGCATGGTCACACCGCAGTTCCGCGGACCCTCCCCTTTGGCACCTTAGAGCAAGCACTTTTTGAGGCACCTAGGCCCCATGAAACAGAAGTATTCCTACTCTTTCCGTGGGATTTAAACGGCGCCCTGAACTGGCGGTCCGGTTTGCCGGAAATCGCGCCAAAATATGAGGATATTTTGGAGGAAGCGAAAAGGTTCCTTGCCCGTATAAGCAAACGTAAAGAAGCAAAGCTTCTATACGTTCCGGCACCAATTCCACCAATTTTCCCCGATCCTTACGTCAATAACGCTCTATCCGCCAACCTTTCTTCTTTAGCAACTCATTCCGGAGCGCGGTTATTAAACGGTGATGCCTTTGCATTGAGTTCATTTTTGGCGTCAGGATGCCCGGTTACAGGAGCTGGGATGAGCGAGGTGGCCAAACAAGTCATTGCCACAGTCCTTGGTCAGGCTGACGAGCCGTCCAAGGTGCTCGTTACGGACTTAGATAATGTCATGTGGAAAGGAGCAATTGGGGAAGACGGGATTGATGCCCTGGCTTTCACGCCCGATGGCGCTGGCTTCTACCATTTCATCTATCAAAGCTTGCTAAAGACATTAAAGGCAGAGGGTGTGATCCTCGCGGCAGTAAGTCGGAATGATCCTGAAGATGCTCTCGCGCCGTTTGAGCGTGAGGGGATGGTTTTAAGAGCAGATGACTTTGTCGCTATTCTGGCCAGTTACCAGGCAAAATCCGCCCAAATTTCAGAACTTGCGAAAAGATTGAACCTTGGTCTTGAGGCTTTTGTATTTATCGATGACAACCCCATAGAATTAGCCGAGGTATCGGAGGCGCTTCCAAAAGTCAATTGCATCCCCTTCCCACCTTCGGAAGAAAAGCTTCCAGAATTATTGGGGGCTCTCCGAGCAGCCTTTCACCGCGAGACCGTGACTGCCGAAGATCAAAACCGAACTGAAATGTATCGTATCCGCTTGGCCGGCATGGCCCCCGCCGAAGCCACGGGAGCCAATTTGGCAACCTTTCTTTCTGGGTTGGAGATGACGCTGACTATCCATGACCGGGGTAAAAGTGATCGCACCCGGGCAGTTCAACTGATTAACAAAACCAATCAGTTTAATCTCAACGGAAAACGGCTTATCGATGCAGAAGTAAGTGCAATACTGGAGAAAGGGGGGAGACTTTGGGGGGCCAGCTTAAAGGATCGACACGGAAATCACGGTGAAATTTTATCGTGTCTGGTTGATGAGCAAGGCTGTGTTTTGTCACTCGTTATGTCATGCAGGGTATTTCAACGTCGTGTCGAACATGCCTTTTTGGCGTGGCTTTCAGCCAAAACCAACATAGCACCACGAAGTTTTGATTTTGTAGCCACAGAACGCAATGAACCCATGCGCATGTTTTTAAAGGATACTGCCTTTGACGGGCTCAACGATGGTGACGGCGTCATTACTTTTGATGCTCCGCGTTTTAACGCAACCCACTCTGCCGATTTAGAACTTTTTAGGCTGGAAACCCATGACTGAAGCAGAAGCCCGCTCAAAGCTGGAAGCCATCCTCGCCGACCTCGGCGTTAGGCGGGGCGACATACTGTATTTAGCTATTGATATGGGGCAACTACCGTTACCCTACTTCCCTGCAGCATTAAGCCGGAAAGCCTTCAGGGAGCGCGAACAAAAGTGGTGTGAGTTCCTTTTCGACGTACTGATGGACATCGTTGGAGCCGAAGGCACCATTTTAGCTCCAACCTTTACTTATGCTTATGCGGCTCATCAAAAACCTTATATCCACGAGGAAAGCCCCTCAGAAACCGGCCCATTCACTGAGTTTTTGCGCCGCCGTCCCGAGGCTGTACGATCACTCCATCCGTTGCATTCAGTTGTCGGCATTGGTGCTCATGCAGCCGAATTACTGGAAGGACTGAAAGGTAAAGCTGCTTATGGTGCCCTCAGTGTTTTTGCCCGCCTGGAAACCGTCAATGTACGCTTTCTCTGCCTAGGCGCTTCCTTGGGAGCTTCTTTGACATACGCTCATCACCTTGAGCAGCTTTATGGCGTCAATCACCGTTATACAAAAATTTTCAATGTTCCTGTCCTGTGTGATGGGGCCGAAGTTACCGGGCCATGGCTTTGCTTTATGAAATACCTCGGCACACCAATTAGAGCTAACGTTCATGCGCTGGAACACTATATGAGAAGTCAAGGAACTTTACGTGTTTCAGAGCTATGGGACCACCCTGCCCAATTGGCCGAGCGTATTGATGTTGAAAACGCCGCCTTTACCATGCTGGCAGAGAATCCTTGGGCATTTACCAAGGAACCTATCGAAATACATATAGAAACCAATGATACTCGTCCCCAAATGGCGCATCATACTGCCGTAAGGTTTTATCCAGCGGCACATGAGCCAGGGGTGTCGGAGAAAGAAAGATGAATTATTTGACCATCGTACGCCGAATTTTGCGCAACCTGACGACAAAGCGCCAGAAAACGTACGTGTCAATGAGTGCCCGCTGGGACAATATCCGCTGGTTCCTGCGCCAAGGTCATGTGATTGCCCATATTTGGGATCGCATCAAATGGTATGGATGTCCCGCCCTTTTTATTACGCCGCGTTATCCCTGCCACATCGAACTTGAAGCCTCGGCTGCTTGTCAGATGAAATGTCCGATGTGCGGCCAAGGAAAGATGTACGAACAAGGCCTAAAGATGGGCAACATGGACTTCGACCTTTTCAAGAAAATCGTCGATGAGGTCCATCGCGACGTTTATTCCATCAAGCTTAGCTGGCGCGGCGAGCCCTCATTAAACCCTCATCTGCACGATATGATTCGCTATGCCAAGCTTGAAAGGAAAATGAAGAGTGTTGCTTTTTTAACCAATTTTGAGCGTTACGACGAAGCGATGGTTGATGATTTGCTAACAACGGGGGTTGATTACGTTAGCATTTCTTTTGATGGTTTGGGCGATACTTATGAGCGCATCCGCCACCCAGCGAAATTCGATGAAGTCGTCAAAATGATCCGCTATTTCGTTCAACAACGAGATAAGCTTAAGCTTGAGAGACCCGTCATTCGGGTTCAGACAATTTATTCCGCGATTAAGGACAACTATCAAGAATACGTAGACCTATGGGACCCTATCGTTGATCGGGTTAACTTTATTGCCGATCAATATCGTGTTGACCACAACGAGAATGCCTATGATTTGGATCCTGACTATATGTGCGGAGTTGTTTTCAATCGCATGGCTATAGGATGGGATGGCAAAGTGACCCAGTGCTACTCCGACTATGGCGAACGAACTATGGTTGCAGATGTCTCAAAGCAAAGCGTCCATTCTGCTTGGCACAGCGATGGAATTAAAGCTTTACGCCGCTCAATGATGGAAGGAACTCGTCTAGAGAACCATGAACCATGTCGCACCTGCGATCATGGTGCCAAAGGCGATACTGGTGAATGGATCACAATAAAAGGACGAGAACTACCTGTTCGGATTCACGCAGGCAAAAAAATTAAGCCTGAAGAGATGAATGCAAAAGAGAACCGCTGGAAGAAGAATCGCCCCCCTAAACCAGCCGGTGCAGCTGAGTAGGCTTTCCACCTTATGCCCAAAATAGGTGCTATCATTGAGGCGCGAATGGCATCAAAGAGATTGCCAGGAAAAGTTCTTACAGAGCTCCTCCCTGGATGGCCAATGATTGACGTCATCGTCCACCGGGCTCAGAGCGCCAAATGTCTTTCAAATGTCATCGTCGCAACAACTGTAAACTCAGCAGATGACAGCCTCTTTAAACATTGCAAGAACAACAAGGTTTCCGTTTTCAGAGGAAGTGAAACAGACGTTATGGGCCGTAGCCTTGCTGCCGCAAAAGAATTTCATTTCGACTGGCTGGTTCGGTTAACAGGGGACAATCCCTTAATTGAAGGTCAGTTGATTGACGATCTCGTTGCCTTTTGCATTGAAAACAGTTTGGACTATGCAGCAACAACGATGATGGGGCACTCTGATAACTGGAAAGCCGAGCGGGAGTTTCCAAGAGGAATATCTGTCGAAATAGTACGAGTTAAAGTTTTAGAAGCCGTCGCGAAAGAAACCCGCGGCTCACCACTCAGGGAATTCACAACCTTCGCCGTATACGATGAACCTGAAAGATGGTCGATTGGAGCCTTTCCTGCAACGGGGCGTTATGCAGAGTGGAAACATCCACACCTCCGCTTCACCGTCGACACCACCGAAGACCTTGAACTCGTCCGGCACTTGTTTGGAAACTTATCACCTAATAATCCAAACAACTTGGAAACAGGTGAGGCGATCAAACTGGTCGCCGCTACGCCAACTCTTGCAGCAATCAACGCCTCGGTTTCACATAACGTTGTCTCAAAACTCAAAAACTGATCGCCTCTGGTATGACTGATATTTTTGACGAGTTTGTTGCCGCAATTGACGACCCCGCCAAGATTGATGTATTGGCGCCGACCTTACGGTACGCGAAAATAAAACCGACCAACAACTGCAACAGCCGATGTATTACCTGCAGCTATTGGGAGCATAAATATACCAACGAGCTAACCCTCGAAGAAATATACGATACACTTCATGTTTTCAGAGAATTAGGCATTGAAGAGGTCATGTTTACTGGAGGCGAGCCAACACTCCGGAAAGATCTCATCGATATGGTGGATGAAGCCAAAAATCAGGGGTTTTCAGGTATTGGAATTACAACCAATAGCCTATCCCTCAAGGAGAAAAAGCTCGACTCCCTTGTTGCCGCAGGCCTAACTGAAGTCGTTCTCTCACTTGAAGGGTGCGAAACCCACGACGAGATTCGAGGTGTCGCCGGGAACTTCAAGAAGGTCAAAAAAAATCTCGAACACCTCGCAAAAATTAAAGCAGAAGCCAAAAAATCGGGGCCATCAGTTAAAATTGCCACAACAGTAATGAATAGAACCATAAGTCAGATTGACGGCGTCTTAGCATTAGCTCGGCAGTATAATGCAACACTACTTCTAAACCTCATAGACAATGGAACATACTTTTTTGAAGGTATGAGCAAAGATTTGTTTACGCTCCATGATCGCACCACCTTCAATCAAATGATCGACGGCCTCATCGAAACGAAGCGACAAGAGCCCGGCCTTATAGGGAACTCAATGTCTTCGCTTGAATACGCCAGGCGTTATTTCGATGACCCAAAACAAGCTGACATCCCTTGCTATCTTGGTTACATCGGCTGCGAGGTAGATGCAGACGGTTCGGTATTTTCCAATTGTTGGGGACTTGCAGCCCTTGGCAATATCCGCAAAACACCGCTGAAAGAAATTCTTTCTAGTGAGAAATACAGGCAACGCTGCGCCGATATGTACCGCAAAAAATGTGGCGGCTGCTCCTGTGGCTATGTTCTTAATCTGTCCTACCATCCACCATCCGTCGCAGAAGACAGCAAAGAAAACCCTGAGTTCTCAAGAGTCAAACTAGGTTACGCAGGCGAAAAGGCTATCAAGGCAAATGTCTAAAAGAATGCTCTTTGAAAATGGCCGGGCACTCATCATAGCGGAAGTTGGGAGTAATCACGCTGGTGACCCTGCTCTCGCATTGGAAAGTATTGCAGCAGCCAAAGAGGCAGGAGCCGACATCGTAAAGTTCCAGATGTACAAAGCGGAACAACTGGTTGACGACAAAATGCCCGTACTTAAGTACATAGAGCAAAGTCACACCACCCAGCGCGAACGCTTTAAAAGTTTACAGCTGGAAGAAGACGTATTCGTCCAGTTGGCGGAAGCAACCGAAAAAGCCGGAATACATTTTATGGTGACGCCCTTCTATGAAGGCGCCATAGAATTTCTTGACCCTTTTGTCCCGGCTTTCAAAATCGCTTCAGGCGATCTTACTAATTTTCGTTTGCTAAACTCCTGCATCAAAACCGGCAAACCTCTTATTCTATCGACGGGCCTTTCAACTTTAGCGGAAATCGACTGGGCAGTCTCTCAGGTTCCAAAGGAACAACTCCATCTTCTGCATTGTGTCGGTGCATATCCAACACCCGATGATCAGGTCAACTTGAAGACTATTCCATTCCTATCTGAACGAATCGGTTTGCCTGTAGGCTATTCCGATCATAGTGAAGGCGTTACCGCCTGTATCGCAGCCGTGGCCATGGGCGCTGACATCATTGAAAAACACTTTTTGCCTAGTGATAACCGGAAAGTTGCCGATAAAGCTCTATCAGCAGGTGTCAATCAATTCCAATTGATGGTGAAGGAGATACGGCGAGTCGAAAAAATGCGGGGTTCCGCAGGAAAAGTGGTGCAGCACGATGAGAGGTATTTCCAAACAACCTTGCGCCGGTCAATCTATGCTACACAAGACATTCCCGTCGGCACACCAATTACCGAAGAAATGTTAGTCCCACTCCGTCCTTGGCTACCCGATGCCTGTTCTCCAATGCATGTGAATGACCTCATTGGCAAGCCCGTTATCAAACAAATTGCAGCTAATACCCCCATCATGAGAGCTGATGTTGAATTGTGAGGAAGAAAAAGCTTTGCCAAACATCTACCGAAGCACCTGCCCAATCTGCCGATCTGACAATATAAGGGAATTCCACGTTTTTAGTAGATTGCAAACCCATGTGAATTTCGTTGGATATCAACGCAGTGAGATCGCACTTAGCCCCGACGGTGCTGGCGAACCCTTGATGATCTGTAGAGAATGTCATGGCGTGTTTCGGCGAGATTTAATTGATTTTAAGGAACTATTCAAAAACTACCATGACCGGTTCGAAGATTTTAGTCGAGATCAAGTCATTTCCCGTATTGAAGACGAGTACTCTCGATTGGCAAGCGATCCCACATCAAAATATGTGGATGAATGGAACTTTATTCAAAAGCATCTCAATTCAACATATGGCAAATGTAAATGTGCAACTCTAGATATCGGCAGTCGTGAAGGTGTAATACCTCGTGCACTCAAAAAAGACGGCCATACCGCCAATCTCATTGAGCCCACAAAGGCTTTAGTCAATGTCCTCAAAGAAATTTGTGGAATTGAGGCAAAGTGTGCATTGTTTGAGAAGGGTGCTTATCCAGATGAAAGTTTTGATCTAATTTCTGCAATGGAAGTAGTCCATCGGGTGGATCATCCCTTAGATTTTACGATTGCAGCATTTGAGCAGCTTAAGCCCAATGGGTTGTTGATGCTCGGCCTAAACAATATCTACGACTTAGGCCTAAACTATCTAACCCAGCAGCATCGGATTATTTTTTCGCCTTATACGGCAGAAATTCTTCTCAGAAAATCCGGTTTCGAGGTGCTCGAGATGAGGGCAGTTCCAGGAACGACGCGAATTATGGTGATGGCCAGGAAGAAGGAAGGCGTTACGCCTCCCCCATTTAAAAAATTCGATTCCCTATTCCGCTTGAAAACGTTTCTTTTGCGTGCTGAGTTTGGCAGGACCCTAAAAGAAGGTCCCCGGCATGAATTTATTGATGCAATCGCATTCAGATTGCTCATGCTGCTTGGCCGTTAAAATCGTGGCTCTATTTAAACCATGTCCGTCATAAATCTTCCCTTACGAGGATTATAATAATTACGGTGCGCATATTTAACTTTCTGCCGTCTGACAGTCTCAGCCTCATCAAGTCTCTTAGGGTGGACTACTCCTGAGACCTATTTTTCTCTCAATGTCGATGTCATTGCCATCGTCAGAAACCTAGCGCAAGTTTGAAAACTCTTCATCAATTGGACAGCGGTTAATCTGTGTATTATCAGTGACGGTGAGAAGCTTTTACTGAAATCTTGTCAATCGGGGCAAACGAAATACAAAAACTCGAATATTTCAAAGGTATTTCTGGCCTGACCCTATTGATCAAAACCGTGGATTGGTTTTTAACCGACTGTGAAAATCCCCTCCTTAGGCAATTTCCTCCAAGACAAAATGGTGTTCTTAGATGATAGGGGTTGTTTATCGGGAGTTGTTTTGTTTTTATGCCGCATTTCATGAAGATGCAGTTTTGTTAATTAAAGTGCGTGACGGTGTTGTCACAATGATCATGAGGAACACATGAAAGTTTATATTGCAGGCGTCGATGGATACCTGGGATGGGCGCTGGCTCAGCATCTCGTTTCCCGAGGCCATGATGTTGCAGGTATCGACAACTACATGCGCCGGGATTGGGTTGCGGAAATGGGCTCACAGTCGGCCACGCCCATCTTAAAAATGACAGAACGGCTGGAGGCTTTCCGAGAAATTCACGGAACCAATCTACAGTTCCAACGCGCTGACCTCTGCGATTACGATACTGTGCTGAACGCACTGAAACATTTCCAACCTGATTGCATCGTACATTTGGCCGAAATGCCGTCGGCCCCATACTCAATGATTGATGTAAATCATGCCGTATTCACCCACCAAAACAATTTGGTTGGCACACTCAATGTTCTCTATGCTATGCGCGAAGCTTGTCCAGATGCCCATCTCCTAAAATTGGGTACCATGGGTGAATACGGCACCCCAAACATGGATATTCCTGAAGGATTTTTTGAGGTCGAATTTAGGGGCAAAAAGGACACTCTGCCTTTCCCCCGCCAGCCATTCAGCATGTACCACCTAACTAAAGTGCACGACAGTAACAATATCATGTTTGCCTGCCGGAATTGGGGCATAAGCTCCACCGACATTATGCAGGGGGTCGTCTTCGGTACTCGGCTAGATGCAATGGGCGATGATGAACGACTTTTAACCCGCTTTGACTTTGACCAGGCTTTTGGCACCGCGATCAACCGTTTCTGCTCACAGGCGGCAATTGGTCTTCCAATCACGCCTTACGGGAAAGGCGGTCAGCGCAGAGGCTTCCTCCCGTTGCGCGATTCTATCCAATGTTTCACGCTGGCGATGGAAAACCCACCTAAAAAAGGCGAGTATCGGGTTTTCAATCAGTTCGAAGAGACCTACCATATCTACGACTTGGCCAATAAGGTCCAGAAAGTCGCTCAGTCCATGGGGCTTGATGCGGAAATCACACATCTCGAAAACCCCCGCCACGAATCCGAGCAGCACTACTTCAATCCAGATCATCAGAAGCTGCTTGATCTTGGCTATGAGCCAACACGGGATATGGAAGCCGAAATTGAGGCAACCCTAAAAGACCTATTGAAATACCAAAACCGGATCGAAGCCCGCAAAGAAGCGCTCATTCCCGACATTCGCTGGGATGGTA
>Ga0070729_10000922_pt1 | contig 52479 bp, 46 predicted proteins | sample tdDd472_FD_66725 | JGI IMG/M metagenome (GOLD analysis project Ga0070729, IMG submission 66725) | Marine sediment microbial communities from the Atlantic coast under amendment with organic carbon and nitrate - tdDd47.2 | ecosystem: Environmental > Aquatic > Marine > Coastal > Sediment | place... | reverse complement strand
CGATAAGGCCCGCCGCGGCCGAGTCTCACCAGCAAGGAACGAAGCCATGGATGCCGGAATCGTCGGGCTGCCGAACGTCGGAAAGTCGACTCTCTTCAACGCCCTCACCGCGGCCGGGGCCCTGGCCGCGAACTACCCCTTCGCGACCATCGAGCCCAATGTCGGCGTCGTGCCCATACCGGACCCTCGTCTGGGGCGCATCCGCTCCCATATTGAGAGCCAGAAGATCCTGCCGGCGGCACTCCGGCTGGTGGATATCGCAGGCATCGTCCGCGGCGCGAGCCAGGGCGAGGGTCTCGGCAACAAGTTCCTCTCCCACATCCGCGAAGTGGACGCCATCCTCCACGTCGTCCGGTGCTTCGAGAAGGCCCCCGGCGGTGAGGACGTCACGCACGTGGACGGCTCGGTCGACCCGCTGCGAGACATCGAGACCATCGAGACCGAACTCATCCTCGCCGACCTGCAGACCGTGGACAACGCCATCCCGAAGGCCGAGCGCGCCGCCCGCGGCAAGGACCGAGAGGCTATCGCCCGGCTCGAGGTGCTCAAACAACTCGCCCCCATGCTCAACGAGGGCAAGCCCGCGCGCATGCTTGAGCTGAGCAACCCCGAGCTGCAGAGGGCCATGAAGTCGCTCGGCCTGATCACCGCCAAGCCCGTGCTCTACGTGATGAACGTCGACGAGAACGACCTGGAGGGCACCGGCCCGCTGTCCAGCCGAGTGCGGGAGCACGCCGCGACCGAGGGCATGGAATCAGTCGCCGTCTGCGCCAAGATCGAGAGCGAGCTCTCCGACCTCGACGGTGAGGAGAAGGCCGAGATGCTCGAGGCGCTCGGCCTCGACGAGCCGGCGCTCGCCAAGCTCGCCCGCGCGGCGTATACGCTGCTGGGCCTGCAGTCCTACTACACCGCGGGGCCCAAGGAGATCCGCGCCTGGCCCGTGCCCATCGGGTGCAAGGCCCCGCAGGCGGCCGGCGTCATCCACACCGACTTCGAACGCGGCTTCATCCGCGTTGAGGTCTACTCCGTGGACGACCTCGACAAGCACGGCTCAGAGAAGGCCATCAGGGACGCCGGCAGGATGCGGACCGAGGGCAAGGAGTACGTCATGCGCGACGCGGACGTGTGCCACTTCCTCTTCAACGTCTGACACCTCGGCGTTCGCGGCACCGGTCGATCCCGGGTAGATTGCCGGGTATGGACACCAAGCCGCCCTTCCCCAAAGCAGTCGCGATCTTTGCCGGTGCCTATCTCCTCGCCTTCGGCGGTGTGGCGATCGCCAAGGCCAACGGCGAGTTCATCTTCTACCTCGGGGTCATGCTCGTCCTCGTGGCCGCGGTCTACGCCGTCCACAGGCGCGTGGGATTCTCACCCCTCGTGCTCTGGCTGCTCGCCCTGTGGGGATTCGGCCACATGGGCGGCGGCACGATCCCCATCCCGCAAAGCTTCGCCGACGGCGGCAGCGGCGACCCCGTGCTCTACTCGTTCCGGCTCGCGCCGTGGTTCCCGCGATACGACCAACTCATCCACGTCTACGGCTTCTGCTGCGCGACGCTGGCCAGCGGCGAGGGGCTGTGGGCCGCGACCCGACCCGCCCGCGTCGGTCTCGGCTTTGCCACCGCCGCGGCCCTGATGGGCGCGGGTTTCGGCGCGATCAACGAGGTCGTCGAGTTCATCGCGACCCAGACGCTGCCGGAGACCAACGTCGGCGGGTATGTCAACACCGGCTGGGATCTGGTCTCCAACACCGTCGGGGCGCTGCTCGGCGCAGTGGTGGTGTGGAAGCGGGGGGCGAGGCCGGGTCGGGCCGACTCTCCACCAGCTACCGATCCAACCGCTTGATCACCTCGGCACCCGTCTCCAATATCGTGAAACAGAAAGGGCCCGAGCGTGCGCCCGGGCCCTCTTGAACTTTACCGCAGTGTGCGGAATTCGATCAGAGATCGCCGGCCGGACGGCGGGGAGTCGCCGGGCGGACGCGCGTCGGTGCGGGGGTGTCGGCTTCGGCTTCCTCTTCCTCGGCCTGGAAGAGATCGTGCCCCTCCTTCTGAAGCTGCACGATGTGGGCCACGCTGTTCTTCGCGGCCTCGGCGTCACCCTCGATCACGGCCATCTCCAGCGCCAGCGACTCCATCAGCGTCTGCACCAGGGTCATGCGGAACTCGGCGAGATACTTGGCGGTGTCATCGCCGAATCGCTCCTTGGCAGCCTCGGCCATCTTGACGCTCGCCATGTCGAGCTTGGCCGCCATGATGCCCTGCTGCAGCAGACCGATGTTCTCCAGATCCGCCTCGCGCGTGGCGGCGGTGAACGACGAACGGCGGAGCGGACGCATCGTCTGTCCGGCCTGCTCCATGCCGTGGTGGAAGTCCAGCGTGTCGGACTCGCCGCCTTCATCCGCGCGGGGAGCGCCGCGGCGATCAATCGCGTCGCCGGCCCTGTCCTGACCCGGGGCCGCGGCGCGGTCGGGCCTGCCCTGACCGGTGCCACGCTGCGCCATGAAGCTCTCTGCCGCGGTCTTCAGTTCCGCCGAATCCAGCACGCCGTCGCCGTTGGTGTCGCCCGACTCGAACAGACGGTCGGCGAACGGGCCATCGAGTTCGCTGCGCGACAGCTTGCCGTCACCGTTGGCGTCCCGCTCCATCATCCGCGCGATGAACTGCTCGGCGCTGGGGGCGCCGCCCTGGCGGCCGCCGGGACGGCCCTGCTGCTGCGCGAGGGCGGAGGTGGCGAGTGCGGAGAGAGCGGCGGCGGCGAGAACGCGGCTGGCGAGGGTGTGCATGGTGTGTTCCTTGTACTTTCTCTATGGTGGAGTCTCGGCGACTCGTCACGCTGGGGCGGGCCATGGGCGGCGCGTGGACAACGTATCCACTTCGCCGTGAGGAGCATAACGCCGCCGGTGCGGGGGTATTGCACGCCACTCCGGCGAGCTTCAGGCCCCGGGCCCGGCGCCGCCCGACTTCCTGAGTGCCCGGGCGAGCACACGGTCGGTCAGACCCGGGAACGCCGTCGCCAGCGCAAACGTCAGCCGCACCGTGTGGCTCGTCCAGACCTCTCCGCGGGGCTTAGCCAGACACCGAACGACCGCACGGGCGACCCGCTCGGGGGGCTGGGTGAACATCCTGGGCGGGGCGAGGCTCTGCCCGACACTGTCGTCCCGGCTCGCGGCCGCGTCGAAAAACTCGGTCCGGGTGCCGATCGGGTGCACCGTCGACACGTGGATCCGCTCGCCCGACAACTCGTGCCGCATCCCGCGCCCGATGTGGTCCTGCATCGCCTTGCTCGCCGAATAGGGCGAGGTAAAGGGCGTGCCGATTTTGGACAGACAACTGGAACACGCCAGCAGGTGCCCCCGGTCTTGCTCGCTCTCCCGGTGCTCGAGCATGTGGGCCAGCGCCGGCCTGAAGAGATTGAGCGTCCCCCAGAAGTTGGTCTCGAAGATGTCGCGGATGGCTTGGTCGGTCAGCTCGTGCACCGGCCCCCGCAGCCCGTAGCCGGCGTTGGCGAAGACCGCGTACAGCGTCCCGAAGTGGTCCACCGCTGCTTCGACGAACCGTGCGCACGCCTCGGCGTCGGAGACATCCACCGACATGACCATCGCCCGGCCGCCGACGTCGGTGATCAGACGCTCGACTTCGCGGAGCGGGCCCTCCCGCCTCCCCGAGAGCGCGACCGGCATGCCGGCGCGCGCGCACGCGATCGCCGTGGCTCGGCCGATGCCCGAGCCGGCGCCGGATATCGCGATGGGGAGGCCGCTCAGGTCGCGTGGCACGTGGTGCAGTCGGGAAGGGGGCTACTCGCCCTGGATGGCCTTGCCCGCGCCCTCGACGTCCTTGCCAACACCCTTCACGGTGTTGCATCCTGTGATCGCGAGCGACGCGACGGCGATCGCGCAGACGGCGGTCCTGACGATGTTGCGGCGAAGTGTGCTCATGTCCGTAGTCTCCATGACAAGGGTTGGGCACGAGTGTATGGCGCACGGAGCCCGACGGCCGCGCGGCCCGATTCTCCTCACCGGCGACGGGTCAGCCAGCGGAGCTCGTGCTGCCGGCTCACCACCGAGGCCAGCACGAACGCCGCCCCGCCCACACCGACCGCCACGCCCAGCCGGCCGAGCGAGCCCAGCCACGTCGGCGGCAGGGTGATGACCGACCGGGCCAGCACCACCGCAACCGCCATGACCAGCGTCGAGCCCAGGGTCAGGGCCAGCGCGCCGAGCGTCTCACGATCCAGAGAGGGTTTCTCCGTCAGCCGGCGCGAGGCCCGGGTCAGCAGCACGCACTGCAGCACCGCCGAGATGCTCGTCGACCACGCCAGCCCCGCCTCGCCCAATTCCCAGATGAACAGGCAGTTGCAACACAGGTTGACCGCCACCATCCACAGCGCGATCCGCATCGGCGTTCGCGTGTCGCCCGCCGCGTAGAACGCCCGCGTCGCGACGTGGTTCAGCGAATAGGCCCACACCGCCGGGGCATAGCCGAGCAGCACCGCCGCCGCCCGCGCCGTGCCGCTCTCAGAGAACGCGCTCCCGCCGCCGCCGTACATCACCATGGTCAGGTCGTGCCGCACCAGCAACAGCCCCACACTCGCCGGCAGACCGATGAAGAACGACAGCCGGAGCCCGCGGCGAAGGGTCGCCAGAAAGTGGTGCAGCTCGCCCGCGTGGCGCGACAGCAGCGGGAAGATCGCCGTCGCCACCGCGATGCCGAACACACCCAGCGGGAACTGGTAGAGCCGCTGCGTGAACGCGAGGATCGCGTTCGAACTGCTGTCGAGCGGGTACGCCACGCCGACGATCGTCGGCCCCACCCACACCGGCCACATCGCGATGAGCGTGTCGAAGAAGGCGTTGAGCTGGATCGTCCCCATCCCGATCACCACCGGCAGGAACCGCCGCATCAGGCGACGCATCGGCGCCGCCGCGTCGGCCACACCACGCCTCCAGCGCACCAGCGGACGCAGCGCGATCAGCGACCACGCCACCTGCAGCACACCCGCCACCACCGCCGCCGCACCGATCCAGTACGCCGCTGTCACCCGGTCCGGCGACTCGGCCAGCAGAAACGGCAGCGCCGCCGCGATCACCAGCACGTTCAGGATGATCGGCGCCGCCGCCGTCGGGCCGAACCGCCGGTGCGTCTGCAGCACCCCGCCGAGGATCGCCGCGACACACACCAGCGGCATGAAGGGCAGCATCACCATGATCAGCCGGAACGACAGATCGCGATTCGGGTCCGCCCCGTCCGACAGCGACAGCAGGACGAGCAGCAGCACCTCGCCCAGCACCAGCAGGCCGCCCGTCACCAGCGTGAGCACCCCGATCGTGAGCGTCGCGAACTGATCGGCCGCGGCACTCTCTCTGCCCTCGCGCTCGGCGCTGGCCTGAAGCTGGGCGTACTCCGGGATGAACGCCGCCGCGAGAGCCCCCTCGCCAAACAGCCTGCGGAACAGGTTCGGGATCGCCCACGCCGCCATGAACGCCGACCCGATCGCCGAGTCGCCGAACAGCCGCGCGTGCACCAGATCCCGCCCGAGCCCCGCGAATCGGGAGATCAGCGTCAGCCCGCTCACCGTCCGGATCGCCGCCGCCAGCGGCTGCGCACCGGCGTCCGCCGTGCTGTCGCCGGGCTGGTCGGGGGTGGGGGGTTGCTCGTCCGTGAGCTTCGGCACAGCCGAGAGCCTATCCGGGGTCCGGACGCGGCGCATAGCCTCTGCACAGATGGCAATCTCCCGCCTCCGGCACCGGGTCTTCATGATGGCGTTCATCGCCTCACCGCTGGTGGTGATGGTCGTGCTGGTCTACGCCATCCTGATCGCTTTCGAACGCGGCCCCTCCATGGTCGCCGAGCCCGTCGGGGCCGGGGCCGGTCGGACCGGCGGGGCCAACGCGATCGGCCAGTCACTCTTCGGCACCGGAGACTCCGGCGACCTGGGTATCCCCGCCGAACGCACTGCGCGGGGTGTCGAGTTGGTGGTCCGTGATGCGAGCGGGCTCGCCCGAACCGATCGACCGATCGTGCTGCTGACCAACCGCGACGGCTTTGCCGCCTCCGGCGCACTGCCGTTTGTGCAGCGTGCCACCGGCGAATGGGTGCTCCGCCTGCCCGCACCCGCCGCCGAGGCCGAGCAAGGCGAGCCTCTGGCCTTCCGCCTCGGCCTCGCGAGCAGCGAGGGCACGGTCCGCCTCGCGATCGATGAGGAGGGGACGGTCACCGGCGCCCGCCGCCTCCCCCGCGTGCCGGAGGACGAGGCCATCGGCGCAACCCCGCTCCGCTACGAGTTCCGGGTCACTGGCTTTGCCGAGGACGTCACCGAGACCCCGGACCCGGGCTGAGCCCCCGACCGAATAGACTGCCGAGATGCTCGGGACGCTCTTCAAGCCGTGGCGCACACACCCGGAGCTCGACGGGCTGAGCGACACCGAGTGCCGCGAGATGATCGAACGCCGCTGGCGGCGCGACCCGCCACCCCTCCGCACGATCGACGCCGTCGCCGCGGGCGTGGGGCTGGTCTGGATGCCCGCCCTCTTTTTCGGCGTCGTCCGCTTCACGCCGCTGACCAAAGACCCGCAGCTCGAGACCGATGCGGTCTATCTGGTCCTCGGCACGATCTCGCTGATCACGGGAATTGCCCTCGGCGCGGGCCTCCGCTGGCTCGCCAACGCCATCCTCGTCGGCCGCACCCTCCGCCGCATCGTCGCCGGGGCCGTCTGCCCCAAGTGCAATCAACCCCTCCGCGGCCTGCCCATCATCGACGACGCCCACCGCCCGGACGACCGCTCACGCATGCGCGTCCGCTGCCCCGAGTGCGGCAAGCTCATCCGCCTCCTGAAGTACGGCTACGGCCCCGAAGACCTTGCGCCGTGGGAGGAACGAGTCTTGCCCAAGGACTTCGCGGTGAAGGTCAAACGCGAAATGCGGTAACGCGCTACGCCAGCACCGGCAGCTTCCGATAGCTCTTCTCGAGAATCGTCTTGCTGTCGGCGCTTAGCCAATCCTCCAGAATCCCCGCGTACACGCTTCGGAAGTCGATCTTGTACTTCAGGTCGCCGTCGTCAAGATCAGACAGCGACGGGTGATCACCGATCACGCCAGCCCTGACCATCGGCCCGACGAGGAACATGGGTGCCGCTGTGCCGTGGTCGGTGCCGCCCGACGCGTTCTGGGCCACGCGGCGGCCGAACTCGCTGAAGACCATGGTCATCACCCGGCCGTCGTTCTCGCTTGCCTTGAGGTCCTGATAGAACGCCCGCACCGCCGTCGCGTACGTCTGCAGCAGCTGCGCGTGCCGCCCGTTCGACCCGCCCTGCCCCGCGTGCGTGTCAAACCCGCCGAGCGAGACGTAATAGACCCGCGTCTTGAGCCCGGCGCGGATCATGCTCGCGACCATCGCCAGATCGCGCCCCAGCGCGTTGCCGGGGTACTGCGCCAGCGGGGCCTGCCGCACGGCCTTGCGGATGAGGTCGCTCGAGACCTGCGCGTCGAGGGCGGTGCGCATCAGGAAGCCGGCCGCCGAGTCGGCATCCACGCCGTCCCGCACGCCGTGCATCGTGAGCGACTCGTACGGGGCCGAGAGCGATTCGTGCACGTCCTCGCCCGTCCAGCGGAAGAGGTCGGGCGTCTCGAACGACACCGGCTTGGCCTTGCGCCCCTGCATCGCCAGCGGGGCCTCGCGCCCGATCGAGATCGTCGGCTGGCCGCTGACCTCGCCCGCTGTACCACTCCCTGTCCCGTCCGGCGTGCCCGACTCGCCCTTGCCGTACCCGCAGCACTCGGCGTCGACATACCGCCCGATCCAGCCGTCGCCCGTGCCCGAGGTGTCGGCCGTCTGCCAGATGTCCATGCTCTTAAAGTGCGAGCGGTTGGGGTTCGGATATCCCACGCCCTGGATGATCGAGAGCATCCCCTCGTCGTGCAGCTCCTTGAACGCCCGCAGCCCCGGGTGCAGCCCGACATCGTCGTTGCGCCCCAGCCGCAGCGCGTTGTCCGCGGGGATGCCGATGCCCGGACGACGCCGGTAGTAGTTGTCGTCGCGGAACGGGATGACGTTGTTGAGCCCGTCGTTGCCGCCGCCCAGCTGCAGCACGACCAGGACGCGGTCCTCGTCCACCCCGGGGATCGAGCTCATCCCCTCGGCCGCCATCGGCAGCCCGAACGCGGAGCGCTGCAAGAACGCGGGCAGCGCGACCGAGGCCGAGGCGAGCGTCAGCCCCGTGCCGAGGAAGTGACGTCTGGTGTAGGCGTTGGCGTTGTGCAGGTCCATGGTGTTGCCTCGGGTCGTGTGCTTGGGATCGGGTCAGCGTGAATCGTACTTGGAGGTGCGTGAATCAGGTGAGCTGGTACTCCGGCATCGCGGTGATCAGGAGCAGCAGCCCCGTGATCATGTCGTCGGACACCCCGCCCCCGTTGCCCTTGACAAACGCGGTGAGCTCGTCACGGGCGTCGGAAGGAGCCTGCCCCAGCGTGAAGCGGAGCAGGTAGTCGATCACCCGCGCCGGGTCCTTCGCCGCCGCGGCATCCGCCGCGCGGAGCTGCGACATCACCGCGCTCGGGTCAAACCGCTGCTCGTCGGCCAAGGCGTCATAGCCGCGCGGCGTCTTGCCGGTCAGCAGATACGCCATGATGTTCTGCCGCACAAAGAGCGTGGAGGTGTTGATCCAGCTCCGCTCGCCCTCCCAACCCGCGACGCTGGGCGGGAAGAAGAGGTTCTGCCCCATCAGCGACAGGGCATCAAGCAGGATGTTCAGGTCCCGCACCGGCGTCCGCAGCGAACGCACCGTGCCCACGAGCAGCTCCGTCGGGCTCTTGATCCGCTGGTTCACAACCGACTCGGAATAGAAGTGCTCGCTCAGGAAGAGCTTCTTGAGCACCGGGCCGAGCTGGTACTTGGTCCGCCGGAGCAGGTTGGCCATCTCGCGCAGCGCCTCGGCCTGCTCGCGCCCCACGTCGTTCGCCGGCACGTCGGCCGCGAAGAAGCGGTAGAGCTTTCGCGAGATGAACTGCGCGCACGCCGGCTGCCCCAGGATCGTGTCGACAAAGTCGTCGCCGTCCATGTTGCCCGCGCGGCCGAGGATGCGCTTGGCTCCCCCGTCGTGGTTCTGCCGGTCAAACCTGAACGTGTCGTCCTCGAACGTGTAGCCGGTGAGCGCCCGCGCGCCCTCCTTGATGTCCTGCTCGGAGTAGTTGCCCACGCCGAGGCCGAACAGCTCCATCAGCTCGCGGGCGAGGTTCTCGTTCGGTCTGTTCTTGCGGCTGTCGTTGTTGTCGAGATACGCGAGCATCGCCGGGTCGCGGATCACCTGGTGCATCAGCGCGCCGAAGCTGCCCACCGCGTGCGCGCGGTAGAGGGTGTTCTGCGCGAACATGTGGTAGCTGTCCTCGATCGTCCGGTAGCTGGTCGCAAAGTGCCCGTGCCAGAACAGCGTCATCTTCTCTTCCAGCGGGCGGGGCGTCTCGATCAGGCGAGTCAGCCACCACTGCTGGATCTTCCGCATCTGGGCGCGGTCTTCCGACTGGCGGCGCTGACGTTCAAGCTGCAGCCGGGCCAGAGCCTCCTCGTCGCTGGTCTGCCGAGCGCGCCGATACCGCTCGCGCGTCTCGGCGTCGGGCGGACCCATGATCGAACTGGCGATGCCCGAATCGTCCACCGCATATTTCGGTGCCTTGTCGACATCCACGAGATAGTCCACCGACTTCTCGGGGCCCCACTCGACCAGCGTCTGGATCTGCTCCGGCGTGCCGCCAAACCCCGCCCGCAGCAGCAGGTGCCGAGCCTCGTTGTATCCGAACGATTCCTTGCGGATCGGTGTCAGGGCCGGAAGGGCTGTGCTCGGGGATTCGGGCATCGGTTCGCCTCCTCAGTCAGCGTCGCGGCATCCGCCGGACCGGCCCGGGCACCGGGCCCGCGGCACACCGCGCCAAACGCCGCATCGGCCGCCGGATTGCCCCGCCGCAACGGTTCGAGCCCGCTGCGGATCCATCCAGTATGCATCGGTCCGCCGCCCGACGCGAGCGCAATCGTGTCCAAAGAACGATTCGTGATCGCCGGTGACGGGTTTCGCGACTGCCGAGATGCACCGATTCCGAGGCCCGTCAGGGGAGCTCGGGGTCAGCCCCCGGAGGGCCGGGAGGCCCTGTGAAGCCGTCTGGCCCACGCCCAGCCCAGCATCAGCAGCGTCAGATAGATCGCGCCGTTGAACTGGTGAATCGAGGCGGTCACCGCCTCGGCCAGCGGCACGGGTGCCGCGTCGGCCAACTGATCCGCCGTGGGGACGGGCCCCCGGGCATCCGAGGTCATGATCGGCATCAGCGCGATCCAGCCCAGGACGAACTGCACGCCGATAACCACGACGATCCCGATGCCGATTGCGCGGATCCGACCCGCGACGGGCAGCAACCGCTCACGGTGCTCGCGGGCAAACTTCGAGAGCGCCGCCCCCGCCAGGATCGCCATCGTCACGACCACAAAGGCGAGCCCGATGTGGGTGAAGAGCACGTGCGAGGCCCCGTCGTTCCCGTCGCGCCGGAGGTGCCGGAAGAGCGAACCCAGCACGAGCTGCAGGATCGACGTGTGGAATGCCGCCGTCGCGATCACCCGGAGCGGCCGCGTCCGGACGCCCGGAAGCGGGGCGAGCGTGCGGTACCGGGGCGACATCCAGAGGGCGAGGGTCGCGGCAAATGCCATGACCACCTGGCCGAACGCCCCGTGGAGCGAGCCGAGGTACGGGTTGTTCTCCACCACCCGGAAGCCCCCGACGAGGCCCTGCACGATGACCGCCAGCAGCAAACCGGTCGTCCAGAGCCCGAACTGGCGGCGCAAAGCCGGGGAAACCACTACCACCAGCCAGAGCAGCACCGTCGCCAGACCCGCCAAGCTGCCGTACAGCCGATGGGAGTGCTCAAGGAAGATCCGCGGCTGCGACATCAGCGAGATGGGGTAGAGGAACATGTTGGCCCCGAACGTGTCGGGCCAGCCGTGAACGGCCATGCCGCTCTCGGTGCTTGTCACAATCCCACCCAGTAAAATCAATGGCAAAAACGAGGCCGTGACCACGATCGCCAACCGGCAGGGCCAGGGATCGGCGATTGGGTCGGGCAGCGATGGGGACGGTGCCGACCGCCCGGCGAGCAGGGCACCGAGGGCACCGATCGCGGCGCCGGTCGCCAGGAAGCCGACCCCGAGTAGGCCCGCAGCCGGCCTGAGCGGGGCTACGCCGTCTGCAAACCGGGACGGATCTGGTTGTTCCACTAGGGCTGAGCCGAGCGCCATGAGGCTGATAAGTGCTGTGAGCAGCCCCGCGAGCGCGGCCCCCGGGATGCCCGGGCGCGTCAGGCGTGCGCCGGCGAACGAAAGCACGAGCCAGCCGACCAGCACGATCGGGCCGACGGCCTTGGGGGATAGGGAGAGCCCCGGTAAATGGAGCCCGAACCAGAGCGTCCAGAGCCCCACGGTCACGCCGAGGCTCAGGGCCAGAAGTCGTGGCGGGGCGAGGTCGAAGCCGGGCTTCACGGATCCGGAAACAGCAGGGCTTTCGGGCATCAACCCGATGGTATGCGGAACGAGAATCGAAGTCATGAACGAGACCCGATCGACGATGCGACATGGTCTCAATTTGTTCGATGTTTTCACAGACGGCTTGACAGTATGGTGGGAGCGCGCGGACGGTTGACTCCGCGTCGTTCAGGCCGTTCAACGTCTGTGAGAAATATTCCGCAGATATCACCCCCTTGATGTCGCGAATTGAATCCGACCGGCCTATCACACACCGTTCGGAGGCTCTGGGAAGGAGCGCATCGTGTCGTTGATGTTCCCGAAATGGATGAACGCGCTCCCGACGTTGGGCGCGATCGCGTCGATGGGTGGCGTGCTGACCGTGATCGCCGGCACGTGGTACTGGGCAACGCCCAGTTTCTTCGAGGTCGGCTACCAACCGACGCAGCCCGGATCCGGCTTCAACCACAAGATCCACGCGGGCAAACTCGGCATGGACTGCCGGTATTGCCATTCCAACGTGGAGAAGTCGCCCGAGGCGAATATTCCCTCCGTCTCGACCTGCTACGGGTGCCACGGCCCCAACAAGGTGAGCCCCGCTCGATCCACCGCGACCGACGAGAAGACGCAGTTCATCCGTGACGCCTTCGACGCCGACGAGTCGATCGAATGGCGGCGCGTGCACAAGCTCCCCGACTACGTCCGCAACTTCCCGCACGATGTCCATCTTAGCGCCGGTGTGAGCTGCCTGAGCTGCCACGGCCAGATCATGTCGATGCCGGTTGTCCACCAGGCCGAGAGCCTGAGCATGAGCTTCTGCCTGGACTGCCACAGGCACCCCGAGCAGGCGCTCGTGCCCCACGACAAGGTGACCGACCTCCGCTGGGTGGCCGGTGAACTGAAGGCCCGTGCCAACGGCCAGGGCACCACCAACACCGACGAGCTGACCGGCATGCTCTGGAACGCACCGCCGCAGGCTTGCGGGGCGTGCCACCAGTGACGGTTGTCTGAGTTCTCATATATCCCTTCCCGTTGGTCTTCAGGTTCTCAGCCACACGTTGAGCAGAAGCGAGAGCAAGCATGACGCAGGATCAGTGCCCATCAACCCGCAAGGATCGCCCGGTGGACGTGACCGCCCGGGTTGGTACGCCTTCAGGCAAGGGGTATTGGCGCAGTGTTGACGAGTTCTCGCAGACCGGCGCGTTCCGCGAGTTCGTCGAGCGCGAGTTCCCCGGCGGCGCGTCCGAACTGCTCGACACCTCCCGCCGAGACTTCGTCAAGCTCATGGGCGCCAGCGTCGCCCTCGCCGGCGCCGCGACCATCCCCGGATGCCGCCGCCCCGACCACAAAATCATGACCTACTCGGCGGACGTCCCCGAGCACATCGTCCCCGGCAAGCCGCTGTTCTACGCCACCAGCATGCCCCTGCCCGGCGGCGGTGCCGAGGGCCTGCTCGTCGAGACCCACGAGGGACGACCGACCAAGGTCGAGGGCAACCCGCTCCACCCCAACAACCGCGGCCGGTGCAGCCCGCACGCCATGGCCGCCACCCTCACCATCTACGACCCCGACCGTCTCATGTACCCCATCTACGACAACCCGGCCCGAGGCCGGGTCGACGCGACGTGGGACGACTTCAAGACGTGGGGGCGTGAGCACTTCTCGCACTACGAAGGCGCAGGCGCCGGCCTCGCGTTCCTGACCGAACCCAAGAGCTCGCCCGCGTGGGACGCCGCCAAGGCCGACCTCATGGCCAAGTACCCCAACGCCCGTTGGGTCAGCTATCTGCCCGCCGGAAGCGACGCCGCGACAGAAGGCTCGCGGCTCGCCTTCGGCACGCCGATGCGTGAGGTCTTCGACTTTGCCCAGGCCAAGGTCATCGTCTCGCTCGACCGCGACTTCACCGACAACGAGGCAGGTGCGATCAGCAACGCTCGCGGCTTCGGCGCCCGCCGCCGCGTCTGGAAGTCCACCGACCAGATGTGCCGCCTCTACGCCCTAGAGCCCATGCACTCCGGCGTCGGCATGCTGTCCGACCACCACGTGCGGCTCGCGCCCTCGCAGGTTTCTGCCTTCGCCATCGCGATGGCGAAGGCCGTTCTCGCCAAGCGCGACAACGCGACGCTGCGGGCGGCCCTCGCCGGCGCTGCCAACCCGGACACCACCGCGTTCGACGCGATCCCGACCGCGACCGAGGGCAAGACGTTCCTCGAACTGCTCGCAGAAGACCTCGTCGCCAGCGACCACCTCGGCCACTCGCTGATCGTCGCCGGTGACTCGCAGCCGGCCGAGATTCACGCTCTCGTCCACGCCCTCAACGCCGCGCTCGGCAACGTGGGCACGACGGTGCGTTACACCGAACTCAAGGGCGATCTCGCCTCGCCGCGTCTGTCCGGCCTCCGCGCACTGGCCCGCGACATGGCCGCCGGCTCGGTCAAGACACTCGTCTGCCTGAACGTCAACCCCGTGTTCGACGCCCCGGCCGACCTCGGCTTCGCCGCCGCGTTCGACAAGGTGCCCAACACGGTCTGTCTTTCGGTCGGCGCGTCAGAGACCGCCGCCGCCTCGACGTGGTCGCTCAACGGCGCACACTGGCTCGAGTCCTGGGGCGACACCACCGGCCACGACGGCACCGTCGCCCCGATTCAGCCCATGATCGCGCCGCTCTACGACCCGGCCATGAGCGACCTCGAACTGCTCGCCTTCCTCGCCGGAGACGACGCGCCCGACGGTCACGATCTGGTCCAGAAGACGTGGGCCCGCGTCCACTCCATGCGGCCGACCGACGCCGAGTTCCAGAGGATCTGGCGCACCGCGCTCCGGGACGGCTTTGTCGCCGGCTCGGGAGGTGATCTGGCCACCCCGGCCGTCCGCGGCACCGAGATCGCCTCGGCGCTGGGGTCCTTCGTTCCGGTCGCCGCGCCGCCTGTGGACGCGCTCGAGGTCAAGTTCGTCACCGGTAGCATCGGCGACGGCCGCCACGCCAACAACGGCTGGCTGCAAGAGATGCCCCAGCCGATCACCAAGGTCGTCTGGGACAACCCCGTCGTCGTCAGCCCCGCCACCGCCAAGGCTCTCAAGGTCACGCCCGACGACTACACCGCACGGCAGGAGCCGCGGGCCCACATGGCCACGCTCAGCGTCGGCGGCCGCTCGATGCAGCTCCCGGTCTGGATCTGCCCCGGCATGGCCGACAACGTCGCGATCGTCACGCTCGGCTACGGGCGCGAGGTCGCGGGGCTCGTGGGCAACGGTGTCGGCTTCAACACCTACGGCCTCCGCAACGCGACCGACGGTCCGGTGCTCCGCGGCGCAACGCTCGAGAAGACCGGCGAGTCCTACCCGATCTCCAGCACCCAGAACCACTGGTCGCTCGAGAGCCGCGACTCGCTCGTGCGGTGGCTCGACAAGCCCGCGTGGGAGACGCACGCCGGCGCCGCCGAGCACGGCCCCGGGCACGGCGTCGTCGCCGATCCCTACGCGACCTCGGGCGACGACAGCGAACTCTCCGTCGCCGAACAGCTCGGCGAGCTCACCCACACCCCGGCCAACCTCTCGCTCTACGAGAACCCGTTCAACGAGAGCCGCGGCAACGCCGCCCCGGGTTCGGCCTACGCCAAGGGCCCGCAGTGGGGCATGACGATCGACCTGGCCTCGTGCACCGGCTGCAACGCTTGCGTGATCGCGTGCCAGAGCGAGAACAACATCCCGGTCGTCGGCAAGAAGGAAGTCGCCAAGGGCCGCGAGATGCACTGGATCCGCGTCGACCGCTACTTCGTCGGCGACTCGCTCAACGAGCCCGAGCGGGTGATGAACCAGCCCGTCGCGTGCGTGCACTGCGAGAACGCGCCCTGCGAGACCGTCTGCCCGGTGACCGCGACCGTCCACGACCGCGAGGGTCTGAACGTCATGGCCTACAACCGCTGCATCGGCACGCGGTACTGCATGAACAACTGCCCCTACAAGGCGCGGCGGTTCAACTTCTTCGACTTCGCCCAGGCCAAGCTCAACGGCGGGCTCGACCCCAAGTACGTGCCCGAGGGCGTCCGCAAGGCGACCAACAACGCCGGCGAGGGGACGACGTTCAACCAGAACCTCATCCCGCCCCGCCTCCGCGAGAAGCTCGACGAGATCCAGCACATGGGGCAGAACCCCAACGTCACCGTCCGCGGCCGCGGCGTGATGGAGAAGTGCACCTACTGCCTCCAGCGGATCAACAGCGCCCGCGCCTCGGCCAAGGTCCAGGGCCTCAGCACCATCCCCGAAGGCTACTTCCAGGTCGCCTGCCAGCAGGCGTGCCCCACCGAGTCGATCGTCTTCGGCGACATCCTCAACCCCGAGAGCCAGGTCACCAAGACGCGGCAGAACCAGCGCTCCTACCTCCTGCTGGGCTACATCAACACACGACCCCGCACCAGCCATCTCATGCGGGTCAACAACCCCAACCCCGCCATCACCGAGCCGGTGGACGCCATCGCGGCTCACGGCCACCACGGTGGGGGACACGACGAAGGGCACGGAGACTCCCACGGCGACCAGCACGGTGGTGAGTCCCACGACGCGCACAGCTTCCGGGTCGACCCGACCCGACAGATCGAGGACGACGGGTACGCCCTGAGCCTCAGAGTCCTTGGTGGCAATGGAGTGCATGCATGACCACGCTTCACCCCGACAAGGTGACAGCCGACCGGCTGACAGGCAAGCCGACCTCCGGCGGACCGCAGGGCCCGCTCGGCGACGGGACGCTGTTCGAGGATCCCGCGGTCCGCACACCGCTGGTGCTCAACAACCGCTCGCTGCACGACGTCACCGAGATCGTCTGCGGCTACGCCGAGAACTCGCCCGGCAAGTGGTGGCTGCCCACGTTCATGTTCACCGCGACCGTCGCCGGCGTCGGCACGCTGATGATCCTCTACCTGCTCGTCACGGGCGTCGGTGTGTGGGGTCTGAACAACCAGGTCGGCTGGGCGTGGGACATCACCAACTTCGTCTTCTGGATCGGTATCGGCCACGCCGGAACGCTGATCTCCGCCATCCTCTGCCTCTTCAAGCAGAAGTGGCGCACCGCCGTGAACCGCTCTGCCGAGGCAATGACCATCTTCGCCGTCATGTGCGCGGGTATCTTCCCGGGCATCCACGTCGGCCGCATCTGGTTCATCTGGTTCGTCTTCCCGATCCCCAACTCCAACGCGATCTGGCCCAACTTCCGCTCGCCCCTGCTGTGGGACGTCTTCGCGGTCAGCACCTACGCCACCGTCTCGCTGCTCTTCTGGTTCATGGGCATGATCCCCGATTTCGCCACGCTGCGTGACCGCGCCGACAAGCGGCTCCGCGCCGGCAGCGGCACCTCCAAGCTCTGCGTCCAGTGCCCGATCACCGGCATCAAGTTCTTCCACCTGCCCGTGAGCGCCGACGGCATCCGGGCGTTCGTCTACGGCCTGGCCTCCCTCGGCTGGCGCGGCTCGGGACGCCACTGGCACCGCTACGAGGCCGCCTACCTCATCCTCGCCGGCATCTCGACCCCGCTCGTGCTCAGCGTGCACTCGATCGTGTCGTTCGACTTTGCCACCTCGGTCATCCCCGGCTGGCACACCACGATCTTCCCGCCCTACTTCGTCGCGGGTGCCATCTTCGGCGGCTTCGCGATGGTGCTCTTCCTCCTCATCCCGGCCCGCGAGCTGTTCCCCAACTTCAAGGACCTGCTCACCCTCCGCCACCTCGAGAACATGGCCAAGATCATCCTGGTAACGGGCATGATGGTCGGCTTCGCCTACGCCATGGAGTTCTTCATCGCCTGGTACGGCGGCAACAAGTTCGAGGTCGAGGTCTTCATCAACCGGGCCACCGGGCCATACTGGTGGGCCTACTGGACCATGATCACCTGCAACGTGCTCTCGCCCCAGGTCTTCTGGAAGCGCAGCATGCGGACCAACCCGAAGGTCATCTGGGCCGTCGCGCTCTTTGTCACGATCGGCATGTGGTTCGAACGCTTCGTCATCATCGTGTCCAGTCTGCACCGCGCGTTCCTGCCCGGCGAGTGGCACATGTTCTTCCCGACGGCGGTCGACATCCTCACCTTCGTCGGTTCCTGCGGCATCTTCATGACGCTGTTCCTGCTGTTCCTGCGGTTCCTGCCCGTCTTCCCGCTCGCCGAGATCAAGGCGGTCATGCCCCAGGGCGACCCGCACGGCCACGGTGACGGCGGCGATCACGGCCACGGCGACGACAGCCATCTCGCGGCCAATCAGGGGGGAGGACACTAAGCCATGTCCATGATCACCGACATGCTCTCCGACTACGTGCCCTTCCTCACCCGGAAGGCCAAGTTCGCCACCGAGACCGGCGAGCCGATCTGGGGCGTCATGGCCCAGTTCGACGACGTCGTCAGCGCCTACCACGCCGCCGAGAAGATGCGCGACGCCGGCTTCAAGCACTGGGATCTGCACACGCCCTTCCCGATCCACGGCCTCGAAGAGGCCATGGGCATCAAGCGCACGATCCTGCCCTTCATCGTGCTCGGCGGCACCTTCACCGGCGCCGGTGGGGCCGCGGCACTGCAGTGGTGGGTCACCGCCTACGCCTACACCGACATCGCCGTGCAGGGCAAGCCCTACGGCGCGTGGGAACCGTTCACGATGATCATCTTCGAGCTCGGGGTCCTGCTCAGCGCGTTCGCCGCGTTGTTCGGGATGCTCATGCTCAACGGGCTGCCCCGCTGGCACCACCCGCTGTTCCGCAAGGACCGCTTCCTCGACTCCTCCGACGACAAGTTCTTCGTCGTCGTCGAGGCCCGCGACCCGAGTTTCAACCCCGAGCAGACGAGCCGGTTCCTCCGTGAGATCGGGGCGACCGCCGTGGATTTGGTGGAGGACGCATGAGCCCCCGAGTGACGCAGACAGTCCGGGTGTTGGCTATCGGAGGCGTCGCGCTTGCCGCAGCGCTGCCCCTCGGCGGCTGCCGCGGCGACCGCTCCGACAAGCCGCCCCGCCAGTTCTTCCCCGACATGGACAACCAGCCCCGCTGGAATCCGCAGGCCGATTCCGAGTTCTTCGCCGACGGCCGGACGATGCGCAAGCCCGTCGAAGGCACCATCCCCTTCGGCACCACCGCCATGGTCTCAAACGCCGACTGGGCCGCGCCGTTCAACGCCAAGCGCGCCGAGTTCCTCGCCGCGGACGCGGCGCTGTACGAGGGCGTCGACGAGTGGGGCGATTTCCTCGAGGAGATCCCCGTCCCCGTCACCGCCGAAATGCTCCGCCTCGGGCAGCGCAAGTTCAACATCTACTGCGCGGTCTGCCACGGTTACAACGGCGAAGGGGCCAACCCCGCGATCGATCCGGAGCTCGGCAGCATGGTCGGCCGCCGGTGGTCCATCCCCGTCGCCAGCTTCCACGACCCGCGCTTCCGCGCAGGCGGTGAGTTCGGCCGCGCCGGGTACATCTACTCGATCGCCCGAAACGGCAAGGGTGTCCTGCCGAACCAGACCATGCCCGGCTACGCCCACGCGCTCGATTCGGCCGAGACATGGGCGGTCGTCGCCTACATCCGCGCGTTGCAGCGCTCGCACCAGGGCACGTTGACCGACGTCCCCGAGAGCGAGCGTTCCACACTCGGGACCCCGCCGCCACCCAAGACCGAGACCGCGCCGACAGGGGGTGAGTCGTGAGCCAATTGACCGCTGAGACCTACGACCAGGTGATGGACGGGATCGCCGCCGACCCGCGGATGGCCGACGACAACGTCTCGGCCCCCGTCGGTGCCGCCGCCGTCTCCCGCGTCCTGCTCGGCGCCGGCGCCGCCGGCCTGGCCATCACGCTCGTGGGCGGGTTCGTTCTCGGTGCCCAGCACGCTCTCGCGGCCTACACCGTCGCGGTCGGCGCGGTGCTCGCCGCCTCGCTCTCCGCTCTCGTGCTCACCATGTGCTTCCATCTGGTCAATGCCGGCTGGATCGCCACCACCCGCCGCCAGTTCGAGAATCTCGCAAGCCTCGCCCCCGTGGCGCTGCTGCTGCTCCTCCCGGCGTTGCTGATCGACCTTGTCGTCACCAAGGGCGCGCTCTGGGAGTGGATGAACCCCGAGCTGGCCAAGACCGACGCGCTCATCATCGCCAAGGCGCCCTACCTCAACCCCATCCGCCTCCTCATCTTCTTCGTCTTCTACCTCCTGCTCTGGGGCGGCGTCTCCTACCGGCTCCGCGCCCTCAGCCTCGAGCAGGACCGCACCGGCGACCGGTTCCTCAGCCTCAAGGCCCGCTTCCTCAGCGCCTGGGCCCTCCCGCTCACCGCGCTGACCATCGCGTTCGCCGGGTTCGACTACTTCATGAGCATCCAGCCGCACTTCTTCAGCACGATGTGGGGCGTCTACATCTTCGCCGGCGGTGCCGGCGCAGCCATGGCCATCGTCGTCCTCACCTTCTGCGTGCTCCAGCTCTTCGGCCGCATGCAGGGGCTCGTGACCTCGGAGCACTACCACGACCTCGGCAAGCTCCTCTTCGCCTTCGCCAGTTGCTTCTGGGCCTACATCGGCTTCAGCCAGTACTTCCTCATCTGGTACTCGAACATCCCCGAAGAGACCTTCTGGATGCTCGAACGCACCACCGGCGAATGGAAGGGCACGAGCATCTTCCTGGCGGTGGGGCACTTCGCCATCCCGTTCTTCTTCCTGATGCCCCGCACCATCAAGCGCAAGCCGCTCTTCATCGGCATCGGCGCCTGCTGGGTCCTCTTCATGCACTTCATCGACTACGTCTGGATCGTCCGCCCGGTGCTCCACCACGGCGGCCACGCCCCGACCCCCGCCTCCTGGTGGCTCGATATCGCGGCACTGGTCGGCGTCTGCGGCATCTTCTTCGGCCTCTACGTCCTCCGCATCGGCTCCTCCGCCCTCACCCCCCTCCGTGACCCCAAACTCCCCGAGGCCATGGCCCACAAGAACTACGTCTGACCCGTTCGCAGAATCTCCGACCGACCAGCCCGCGAACTGCAAGTAGAGACCGGCATGAGCACACACCACGACGCACACACCGAAGCAACGCACTCCGAGTTGGATGCGTGGCACCAGCACCCCGCCGCCGAGGGCATGCCGCAGGTCGAGCACGGCGCCCACGCCAAGTTCAGCGTCCTGCTGGTCACCTTCGTCGTCATCACCGTCGCCACCGTCGCCTTCAGCGTGCTGATCGGCGTCTACTCCCTCGGGCAGATGGACCGGCTCGTCGCCGAGCGCGAAATGCAGGGCCTCGAGGCCGTCGCCCCCGAGGCCGCGGCCTACAAGCACGCCGCCCTGGCCGAGCAGTCCGGCTACGGCTGGACCGACGAGGCCAACGTCAAACTCCCGATCGAACGCGCCATGGAACTCATCCTGCGCGAGCAGGGGGAGGCTTCCGCCCCGTGACCACCCGACGCGTCATCCCGCTCGCCCGACGGTCCGCCCTGGTGGCGGCCGCGCTGTGCGCGCAGATGGCCGTCGCCCAGCCCGGTGGCGCGATCGAGCCCCTCGGCTCACGCGGCAGCGTCAACGAAACACCCGCCCAGCAGCTCAACGTCGGCGTGACCGAGCGTCTGGGCGAGCAGGTGCCGCTCGGCCTGCCCTTCATCAACTCCAACGGCGACCTCGTCACACTCGGGGCCTCGTTCGATGGCGAACGACCCGTCATCCTCGCTCTGGTCTACTACGACTGCCCCGTCGTCTGCGCCGTCGTCATGGGCAAGCTCACCGAGGCCTTCAAGGGCATCGATTTCAACATCGGCGAGGACTACAACGTCGTCTTCGCCAGCATCGACCCCTCCGAAACGCCCGCGCTCGCCTCGCCGACCAAGGACCGCTACCTCTCGGTCTACGACCGCTCCAACGGCGGCAAGACCGCCGCGGGCTGGGCGTTCATGACCTCTCCCGCCGACAGCACCCGCGCTCTGGCCGATGCGGTCGGATGGGACTACAAGCCCGTCGCCGGCGGCGAATACAGCCACCCCGTCTGCATCTTTGTGCTCACGCCCGACGGGCGGATCGCCCGCTACGTCTACGGCGTGGGCTACGAGGCGGAGACCATGCGGATGGCCCTGCTCGAGGCCTCCGACGGCAAGGTGTCCGAATCGATCGGTGACAAGATTCGAATGTTCTGTTACAGGTATGACCCCGCAACCGGCAAGTACGCCCTCGTGGCCTTCCGCGTGGTGCAGCTCGGCGGGGTGCTCTCCATGCTCGCGGTCGGGAGTCTGGTCGGAGTGATGCTGATCAAGGAACGCATGCGCGGCCGTCGCCTCGCCGCCGCCGGCTCGCAGCCGGACGCCGGCGACCACCCCACGCACGCTCAGCCAGTTTCGGAATCGAAGATATGAACATGTGTGCACTCTCAATCGCCCAGCAGTCTGACTGGCTCACCACGAAGATCTTCGGCGCCTCCGGTGCGAGCCCGCTCGCCCGCGAGTCCGACGCCATCTTCATGTGGATCTTCTGGTTCAGCACCTTCTGGTTTGTGCTGCTCATGGGGCTGATGGCCTACTGGGTCGTCAAGTACCGCCGCCGCCCCGGTGTCGCACCGCAACGCTCGGCGCACCACAACACCCCGCTCGAACTCGCGTGGACCATCATCCCCTCGCTGTTCCTGGGCTACATGTTCTACGTCGGCTTCCAGGGCTACATCTCCAACCTCGTCGCCCCGACCAACGCCGAAGTCATCGACGTCCAGGGCCGCAAGTGGGTCTGGACCATCACCTACCCCAACGGCGCCAACCCGCTCACCTCGATCACCATAGCCAACAACCAGGCCGCCCCCGAGATCTACATCCCCGTCGGCCGCCCCGTGCAGTTCCGCATGACCAGCGTCGATGTCATGCACAGCTTCTGGATCCCCGACTTCCGCTTCAAGCAGGACATCCTCCCCAACCGCTACTCGAGCTTCTGGATCGAGGCCGAGGAGCCGGGCGACCACGTCGTCTACTGCGCCGAGTATTGCGGCGACCTGCACTCCGAGATGTCCGCGATCATCCGCGCCATCCCCGCCGACGAGTACGACGCCTACCTCAAGTCGATCGAAGACCCGGGTGGCCCGCCCCCCGTCCGGGGCAAGCGGCTCGTCGACACCCGCGGCGGCTGCATCGCGTGCCACTCCATCGACGGCACCAAGGGCATCGGTCCCACCTGGAAGGACGCCTGGGGCAACGCCGTCCAGTTCGCCGACGGCACTTCGTTGCCCGCCGACGACCCCGACGCGTGGGACAACTACATCCGCGAGTCCATCATCAACCCCAACGCCAGGATCCACAACGGCTTCGCCCCGGCGATGGCCTCCTACGCGGGCGCGTTCACCGAGGACGAACTCGGCTACATCGCCGCGTACATCAAGTCACTGAGCAGCAAGGCACCCGCCGGCGAGATCCCCACAGAAGAGGACCCCGCCGAAGCCCCGTCGAACTAGGACCACCACCTCCCCACAGACGTGCCGCGGGAGCGAGAACACCATGACCACAATCACGACACCAGACACCGGACACGGCGGCCACCACGAGGGTTCCTACCTCACGCCCAACAAGGGCGGGGTGTTCGCCACGATCATCCAGTGGGCCACCACGATCGACCACAAGAAGATCGGGATGATGTACCTCTTCGCCGTGCTGGGCATGTTCATGCTCGGCGGCGTCGCGGCACTCATGGTCCGCGCCGAGCTCTGGGAACCCACCCGCATGCTCGCCGACGGCACCGTCACCGGCCAGTTCTTCAAGGGCGGCGACACCGCCAGCGCAAACTACCTCACCTACAACCGCATCTTCACCATGCACGGCGCCGTCATGGTCTTCCTCGTCATCGTCCCCGGCGCGCCGGCCACACTCGGTAACTTCCTGCTCCCCCTCATGCTCGGGGCCAAGGACGTCGCCTTCCCGCGCCTCAACCTGCTCAGCTGGTACATCTATCTCCTCGGCGCAGCGTTCGCCGTCCTCGCCCTGCTCAACACCGGCGCCGACACCGGCTGGACGTTCTACACCCCCTACAGCTCATCGCACGCGGGCAACACCTACGGCAACATCGTCATGATGACGACCGCCGCGTTCATCCTCGGGTTCAGCTCGATCCTGACCGGCCTCAACTTCATCGTCACCATCCACAAGCTCCGCTGCCCCGGCATGGGCTGGTTCGACATGCCCCTCTTCGTCTGGGCCATGTACGCGACCAGCATCATCCAGGTGCTCGCCACGCCCGTCATCGGCATCACCCTGCTGCTGCTCATCTTCGAGCGCGTCTTCCACGTCGGCATCTTCGACCCGGCCATGGGCGGCGACCCCGTCCTCTTCCAGCACTTCTTCTGGTTCTACTCCCACCCCGTCGTCTACGTGATGATCCTTCCGGGCATGGGCATCGCCACCGAGCTCATCGCCGTCCACTGCCGCAAGCCCATCTTCGGCTACCGCGCCATCGCCTTCGCCTCGCTCGGCATCGCGGCCGTCTCCTTCCTGGTCTGGGGCCACCACATGTTCGCCTCGATGGGTGAACTCGCAAGCGCCGTCTTCAGCGCCCTGACCTTCTTCGTCGCCATCCCCACGGCCGTCAAGGTCTTCAACTGGATCGCCACGCTCTACAAGGGCTCCATCGCGCTCAACACCCCGATGCTCTACGCCCTGAGCTTCCTCTTCCTCTTCTCCATCGGCGGCCTCACCGGCCTCCCCCTCGCGACCCTCGCGACCGACCTCCACCTGCACGACTCCTACTTCGTCGTCGCCCACTTCCACTACGTCATGATGGGCGGCACCGTCATCGCCTTCGTCGGCGGCGTCCACCATTGGTGGCCCAAGATGACCGGCAAGATGTACACCGAGTGGGTCGGCATCCTCGGCTGCCTCCTCGTGTTCGTCGGGTTCAACGTCACGTTCTTCACCCAGTTCTTCCTCGGCATCCAGGGCATGCCCCGCCGCTACGCCAACTACGTGGACGAGTTCCAGCTGCTCCACCAGATCTCCACGGTCGGCGCGTTCACGCTGGGCCTGGGCTTCTTCATCCAGCTCGGCAACTTCATCCACTCCCTCATCGCCGGGCGCAAGGCCCCGCCCAACCCGTGGGGCGGCCTGACGCTCGAGTGGTACATCGAGAGCCCGCCCACCGAGCACAACTTCCACAAGGAGCCGATCCTCACCCACGGCCCCTACGACTACGAAGACGTCTACCCGCCGCACTGCGACCCGGCGGACTTCCCCCTGCCCGATCCCAAACCCGGGGGCGCCAACGCCCACTGATTCACCGACCCGTTTGAGACCCCGATCGACCCCGCTCGACAGCGAGCCACGGACAACACCATGTCGACCATCGATACATCAACCAAAGCCGGTGCCCCGGGCGAGCCCGGATGGAAGCGGTACAAGTTCGCCGACCACTTCCGCAACGCCGAGGACGAGTTCGACGCGTGTAAGCTCGGGTTCTGGCTCTTCCTCGCCACCGAGGTGCTGCTCTTCTCCGGGCTCTTCTGCGCCTACGCGATGTTCCGCATGAAGTACCCCGAGGCCTTCGCAGCCGGCTCGCACCACCTCGACGTCAAGTACGGCGGCATCAACACCCTCGTGCTGCTGGTCTCCAGCTTCACCGTCGCGATGTCCATCCGCTGCGCCCAGCTCAACAACCAGAAGTGGCTGCGGATCAACCTGATCATCACCATCCTCTGCGCCTTCCTCTTCTTCTTCATCAAGCTCGCCTTCGAATACATCCCCAAGTGGAGCCAGGGCATCCGCCCCGGCATCCTCTACTCCAACCCCTTCGCCGGGCACCCGCAGGAGCCGACCTGGTGGAGCGTCTACTACGGCGCCACCGGCATCCACGCCCTCCACGTGCTCATCGGCGCCGCGCTGCTCATCTGGTGTCTCGTCCGCTCGTTCCGTTCCAACCAGTACGGCCCGACCCACTACACCATGCTCGAGAACGCCGGCCTCTACTGGCACCTCGTTGACGTGATCTGGATCTTCCTCTTCCCGCTGCTGTACCTCATCCACTGACGCCGTCGGGGCCCGCCCCGACGCGAGAGACCCGCCAAAAGACACAAGGCCGAGGACCGACGCCATGCAGGCTCAACCCGCCCAGACATTCGACCCCAACGACCCGCACGGCTTCGCCGAACTCGGCGAGCACCACGGGCACCACATCACCAGCACCCGCACGCTCGTGGTGGTCATCCTCACCCTGGTCGTGCTCACCGCGCTGACCGTGGTCACCTCCTCCATCGAGACCTATCTCGTCAAGGAGATGGGCTGGATGCTGCCCGAGTGGGTCAACATCGCCGTCGCCATGAGCATCGCGCTGGTCAAGGGCACCCTCGTCCTGCTCATCTTCATGGCGCTGCGCTACGAGAACCCGCTCTACTCCATCATCTTCCTCTTCTGCATGTTCGCCTTTGCGCTCTTCCTCGGCCTCACCGGCATGGACCTCGACAACCGAGGGCTCGTCTACGACTGGAAGGTCGACTCGCAGCAGACCGGCGGCACCGGCGTCAACATGATGCACCCCCCGTCAACGATCCACGTCCTCGGCGAGACCATCGAGTTCCACGACCTCAACAGCACCGGTGAGAAGGTCGGCTTCGGCTTCACCGGCCCCCTCGCCGAAGAGCTCAAGAAGCGCTACATCGCCCAGACCGGCATCACCGAGGCCGAGTACCAGAGGCGCTGGGCCGAGGCCAACCACATCCACGAACACCACGACGATCTCCCAAACGCCGATCGCTCCGTCACCCGCACCGGTCTGAGCGGCGCGCTCGACGCGACGGCCTCAGACGACCATGGCGGCCACGACGACCACGGTGCCGACGACGGCCACGCCAAGGACGCCGGCGGGCACTAGTTCCCAGGCCGCGGACCTACGCGGCCGCCTCCATGGGGCCCAAAGCCCCGAACGGAAAGACGCCATGCGTCGCCCTCGCACCATCCCGTTCGCTCTCGCGATCCTCTCGGTCGCGCTCATGCTCGGCGCCGTAGTCCTCATGGCCCGGCGCATCGTCGACTACAACAAGACCCAGGGCCGAGCGACCTACGTCCAGTACGAGGTCACCGACAGCCAGTTCACCTACAACGACCTCCCCGTCTCCGTCGAAGACCTCTTGGCAGACGAGGCCGCCGAGCACGGCTCCGTCCGCATCACCTTCGGCGATGAAGTGCTGGTCCTGCCTGTCACCATCCCCCCCAACCAGTTCGCGGCCAATTTCCCCGGCCTCGAACGCCACGCCGACTGGATGCGCCTTGTCCGTTTCGCCGAGCTCACCGGCCGCGACTACTACCAGCTGATGCAGGCCATCGGCGAGGGCAAGGAAGACGACCGCCTCGTACTCGTGACCAAGTCGATCCGCCCGGGCGTCAACCCCGAGACGTGGGGCAAGGTCTGGCGCAAGGACTGGATGTTCGATTTCTACGAGTTCCTGCCCGAGGGCGGCTTCCGCCACGAGCGCTTCGCCTACCCGCACGCCCGATCCGCCGAGCAGCAGGAAGCCCTGCGACTGGCCGAGGGCGACCGCGGCCTCCCCGAACTGAACACCCGCTCGTGGCAGTTCCAGATGGCCCACCTGCTGATGCCCGAGGGCAGCTCCCCCCGCATCATCGCCGGCGACTCGCCGCTCGTCGCCGTCGGTTGGGTCTTCCCCGTCGGTGTCTTCTCGGTGCTGGCCGCGACAGCCTTCCTGCTGCTCGCCTTCGCACCCCAGCGGCCCGCGCCGACAAGCAACTGACCCCCGCGCCGACCGCTAGATCACCAGATCAATCAGCCCACCCGCCGGCCACATCCGGCGCATGTTCGTGTACGCGGTCACAACCCGCAGCCGCTCCGGCGACTCGACCGCCCGCTCTCGCGCCGGCTCAGTGTCCGCGGCCGGCACCAGCGGCGTTCTCGCAGCAAGCTCCCCACAGTCCGGCACCCGCCCCTCCGCCGGAGCCCCCGGCGCATCCGCCAGCCGCCGCAGCGCATCACGCACCCCGTGATCCACCAGCCTCGACCGCACCCCCTCCAGCTCAAGGTGCGTCGAGTACGGCGCATCCCCCGGCAGGAGCTCGAGCAGATTCACGATCACCGGCGTCTCGGCCAGGCGATACCGGTTCATATCCGCCGTTGGGCACCGCGCCGGCGCAGGCACCGCACAGCTCCACACGCGGCAGACATCAAGCGCAGGATGGCCGTCGATCCGGGACACGCAAAAGCACCCGACGAACCGCGTGCCGCACGCAGGCGACCGATAAACTCCTCCATCCGGGCCCGTCCTCGCGTCCAGCGCGGCCGACGCCCTCCCGGCTGTGCGGCCTGTCGCCGTCAGGCCACACCCGATGTTGTGCGGAGACGGCATGCTGCGGACCGACGCGCTCGACTACGACCTGCCGCCCGAGCGGATCGCCACCCACGCCGCCGAGCCCCGCGACGCCGCCCGGCTCATGGTCATCCGCCGTGACGCCCCCGACCGCCCTGAGCACGCGCACATTCGCGACCTCCCCGCACTCCTCGCACCCGGAGACCGACTCGTCGTCAACACCACCCAGGTCCTCCCCGCCCGCTTCCGCGGCACGCGGGAAGACACCGGCGGCAAGGTCGAAGGCCTCTACCTGCAGGACGCCCCCCAACCCGACCCATCCGCCATGCACTGGCTCGCCATGCTCAAGTCCCGCCGCCACGCCCGCGGCGCCCCCATCCGCCTGCACGGCCCGGACGGCCCCTCTCCCTACACACTCCGCATGCTCGAACCCCAGCCCGACCCGCCCGGCGCATGGACCGTCGAGGTCCGCGCCGACCGCGACGACCTCCCCCTCGACGCACCCTCCGTGCTCAACGCCGTCGGCCTCACGCCGCTACCGCCCTACATCCTCAGCGCCCGCCGCGCCGCGGGCGACACCGGCGACGACGCCGACGACCGCCGCCGCTACCAGACCGTCTACGCCGGCCAGGGCGACCGTCCAACCCCCGCAGCCTCCGTCGCCGCGCCCACCGCCGGGCTGCACTTCACCCCCGGACTGCTCGATGCGCTCTCAGCACAGGGCATCGCCCGGACCGACGTCCAACTCCACGTCGGCGCCGGCACCTTCAAATCCGTCGAGACCGAGCACGTCGAAGACCACCCCATCCACGCCGAGTGGTGCTCCATGAGCCCCACAGCAGTGGGGGAGATCCGCCAGACCCGCGCCGCCGGCCACCGCATCGTCGCCGTCGGCACCACCAGCGTCCGCACCATCGAGTCCTACGCCGCCGCGCTCACCCAACCCATGCAACCCGTCCCCGACCAACCGGTGCCCGATCACCTCTCCACCCGCCTCCTCCTCACGCCCGGGCGAACGCTCCATTGGACCGACGCGCTGCTGACCAACTTCCACCTGCCGCGCTCCACCCTCATGGCGCTCGTCGGCGCGATGCTGCAATCGCCCGACGAGTCCCCCGCTCCCGATGGCACGCCTGTCGGCGTCGTCAGGCTCAAGGCCGCCTACCGCGAAGCCATCTCCCGCGGCTACCGTTTCTACAGCTTCGGCGACGCCATGCTCGTGCTCTAAAGCCGCGCCGGCACACCCCAGCCGCACCGCCCGCAATCGCGCGGAAACGCCCCGCGATCACCCGCGCCGCCGCCGCGATAAAGTGCTCGCAGGCCGCCGTTTCGGTCGATACGCCCTGAGAACCACGATGCACCTCGCCCAACTCCTCCAGCACGCCCGACTCACCCCGCAGGGGCCGCTCGACCCCCGCGCCGAGGTGCTGGGGATCACCGAAGACTCGCGCCTCGTCCGGCCCGGCTGGATCTTCATCGCCCGGCCCGGCCTGCGGTCCGATGGCCGCCGCTTCATCGGCGACGCGATCGCCGCCGGAGCCGTCGCCATCCTCACCGACACCCCGCCCGAATCGACCGACCCGCACGCCGCACCGCTCCCCCTCATCTGCACGCCCGATCCCGCCCTCGCCGGATCGATCATGGCCGAGGCCCTCGCCGGCTCTCCCTCCTCCAACCTCAAACTCGTAGGCGTCACCGGCACCAACGGCAAGAGCACCATCACCTCGCTCCTCAGCCAGCTCGCCAACCACGCCCACCTCCGCTGCGGCCTCATCGGCACCGTCGAGATCGACGACGGCTCGGGAACCGTCCCCTCCGACTTCACGACTCCGCCCGCCGAACGCCTCAGCGCGCTCATCGGCCGGATGGTCGACAACAACTGCCACGCCGCCGCCATCGAGGTTTCCAGCCACGCCCTCGACCAGCACCGCGTCTCCGGCCTCTCCTTCGCCGCCGCCGTCTTCACCAACCTCACCGGAGACCACCTCGACTACCACAAAGACATGGCCTCCTACGCCGCCGCCAAGGCCCGCCTCTTCACCGCCCTCGCACCCGACGCCATCGCCGTCGTCAACGCAGATGACCCCGCCGTCACCCGCATGCTCAAAGACTGCACCGCCACCGTCTTCCGGTGCACCCTCGCCACCACACCCCAGCAGCTCGACTCCCGCACCGCGCGCGCCAACCCGAGCGTCGAGATCCTCCACACCGACTCCCGCGGCATGCGCCTTCGCCTCGCCGGCTCCTGGGGCACCATCGAAACCCAAACCACTCTCCTCGGACTCCACAACGCGATGAACCTGCTCCAGGCAGTCGTCGTCGCCGCGCACGTCTTCGACCTCAGCCCCGAAACCATCGCGTCCGCCGTCCCACGCCTCCACCCGCCCACCGGCCGCCTCGAACGGGTCGACACCGACCGCGACGACCTCACCGTCTTCGTCGACTTCGCACACACCGACGATGCCCTCGCCGCCGCACTCCGCGCCGCACGGCTCGCGACACCCACAGACGCCTCGCTCTGGGCCGTCTTCGGCTGCGGCGGAAACAAGGACCGCGCCAAGCGCCCGCGCATGGGCCTCGCCGCCGCGACACTCGCAGACCACACCGTCATCACCAGCGACAACCCCCGCTCTGAGAGCCCCGACGCGATCATCGATGAGGTCGTCACCGGCATCCCCGCCGACCGCCACCACACCGTCCGACGCGACGCCGACCGACGTGCCGCGATCCTCGCCACGATCGCCGACGCCGCGCCCGGCGACGTCATCGTCATCGCCGGAAAGGGGCACGAACGCGAGCAGGTCATCCCCGACGGCGCAGGCGGCACCCGCACCATCCCCTTCCACGACCACGAGATCGCCCGCGAGGCCCTGCGCGCGCGCCGCGCGGCCGCCGACACCACCGGCAGCCCGCGCCCCGTCAACGGGGGTGTCGCATGACCGCCGCCTCGTTCTGGATGCACGACTCGGTCCGCGTCGCCATGGGCGCAGTCTGGGCCTCACGCCCCGAGCTCATGCCCCAGATGCGCAGCGGCGCCGCCATCGACACCCGCGAGCTCCAGCCCGGCGAGGTCTTCTTCGCCCTCCGGGGCGACAACACCGACGGCCACCGCTTCCTCTCCGCCGCGTTCGACGCCGGCGCCGCCATGGCCGTCATCGACGACCCCGACGCCCTCGACACCGCCCCCGACGCCCTGCCCGTCGTGCGCGTGGCCGACACCCGCGCCGCCCTCGGCAAGCTCGCCTCCTCCTACCGATCAACCCTCGGCCCCGTCCGCGTCATCGCCGTCACCGGCTCCAACGGCAAAACCACCACCACGCGCATGATCGACGCCTGCCTCTCCACCACACTCCGGGGCCACGCCTCCCGCAAGAGCTTCAACAACGACCTCGGCGTCCCCCTCACCATCCTTGGCGTTCGCTCCGGCGACCAATACCTGCTCTGCGAGGTCGGCGCCAACGCCCCCGGCGAGATCGAGCAGCTCAGCCGCATCATCCGCCCCCACGTGGTCGTCATCACCAGCGTCGGCCGCGCCCACCTCGAGGGCTTCGGCTCCATCGACAACGTCGCCTCCGAGAAGGCCTCACTCGCCGAGCACCTCGAGCCCGGCGGCGTCGTCATGCTCGCAGCCGACAGCGAGCCCCTCCGCCCCTGGCGCGACCGCTTCGAGCGCGTGCTCACCTTCGGCACGAGCCCCGACGCCGATCTCCGCGTCGGCGACGTCCACCAGACCATCGACGGCATCACGTTCATGCTCAACGAACGCGAGCCATTCTCGCTGCCCATGCTCGGCCCGCACAACGCGGTCAACGCCGCCGCCGCGATCGCCGTCGCCCGCCGCGTCGGCGTCGACAGCGAGCACGCCCGCGAGGGCCTCGCGTCGTTCGAACCGCCGCCCATGCGCCTCGCGCTCCAACGCTGCGGCGGCCTCACCATCATCAACGACGCCTACAACGCCAACCCCGACTCCATGCTCGCAGGCCTCCGCACACTCAAGCAGGTCGCCCCCGAGGGCACCCGGCGCGTCGCCGTCCTCGGCGACATGCTCGAACTCGGCGAGCACTCCGACGAGGCTCACCGCGAGATTGCCGACGCCATCATCCGCGAGAGTCTGGCCGACCTCGTCATCGGCGTCGGCCCCGCCGCCTCCGCCATGGTCACCCCGCTCCGCGCCACGGGGCTCTCGGTCGAGAGCGTGCCCACACTCGACAAGGCCTCGCTGAGCACGCTCATCGAGATCCTCCGCCCCGGCGATGTCGTCCTGCTCAAGGGCTCACGACGCACCGGCCTCGAACGCGTCGCCGAGGCCTGGAAAACCGCCTCCGAACCATCCGCCGCGGGCGGGCCCGCCTGACCCATGCTCTACCTGCTCTACGAAAGACTCAGAGGCTGGATCTACGAGCACGGGCTCGACGGCGCCTTCGGTCTGCTCGACCAGTTCGAGTTCCGAGCCCTCGCCGCAGCCGGGATCTCCTTCGCCATCGTCCTGCTCATGGGCAAGCGGGTCATCGCGCTGCTCGCCCGTCTCAAGATCGGCGACTCCGGGCTCTCCGACGCCGAATCGCTCCGCCGCATCGCCGCGAGCAAGTCCAACACCCCGACCATGGGCGGCATCCTCATCGCCGGCGCGATCTTCCTCTCCACCTTCCTCCTCGCCGACATCTCCGAACGATGGGTCCAACTCGGTCTCGTCGTGCTGCTCTGGATGGCCGGAGTCGGCGCCGCCGACGACTGGCTCAAGATGACCGCCGCCCGCCGCGGCAGCTCGCGCCAGGGCCTGCACGCCTGGGAGAAGTTCGTCTTCCAGATCGGCATCGGCGCCATCGTCGGCTACTTCAGCTACCGCGCCGGACTCAGCGACGCCCCGGTCGACACCGCCCACGTCCTCAACCTCCCCTTCCAGAAGACCTACGAGTCCGCCGTCACCGACCGCCTCGGCGCAGGCGTCATCGTCTTGCCCATGGGCGTCTTCGTCATCTCCTCCATGCTGATGATCGCGGGGATGAGCAACGCCGTGAACATCACCGACGGCATGGACGGCCTCGCCGCGGGCATCAGCGCCGTCGTCGCCCTCGGCCTCGTCGTCCTCGCCCTCGTCGCCGGCTACCAGAGCTGGGCCCAGACACTGCTCGTGCCCGCGGTCGCCGGCTCCGGCGAACTCGCAGTGCTAGCCGGATCGATGGCCGGCGCCTGTCTCGGCTTCTTGTGGTTCAACTGCTCCCCCGCGCAGGTCTTCATGGGCGACACCGGCTCGCTGTGCCTCGGCGGCCTCATCGGCTACATCGCCCTCGTCGTGCGCCAGGAAGCCGTCGTCCTGCTCATGTCCGGCGTCTTCCTCGTCGAGATCGCCTCGGTCGTCATCCAGGTCGGCTACTTCAAGTCCACCGGCGGCAAACGCGTCTTCCGCTGCGCGCCCTACCACCACCACCTCCACCTCGGCGGCTGGACCGAGCAGCAGATCGTCGCCAGACTCTGGATCATCACCGTGCTGCTGCTGGTCTTCGCGCTCGCGTCGATCAAAGTCCGCTGATCCCGCGCCGCCCGGCCGCCGGTCAGGCTCCGCTCACCACGCCACGACCGGCCGCGTCAGCACCACCCGGTCCTGCACCGAGCCGCCCCGCCCGCTCTCAACCTCGACCCGCAGCCCGGGAAGCCCCGCCAGCGGGACGTTGATCTCCACGCTCGGACGCTCGGCCCAGAGCCGCTCCCGCAACACCTCACGCCCGTCGTCGGTCGAGACCACGAACTCACAGTCCCCCCACGCCCACATCGCCGGCGGCAGCGTCACCGTCGCCGCAAACCGCGACGCCGGGCGCGCAAACGACCACCGCACCGTCACCGGCCCGCGCAGCGAGATGCTGTCAAATCCCACGCCCTCATCGACTTCAGTCTCCAGCCTCCGCTGCCGCGACAGCGCATCAGCCGACGAGACCTCGGCCGGCTCGATCTTCGCCAGCGACGCAACAGCGTTCGGCGCAAACAGCACCGACCGCACCCGATGCCCCGGCAGCGTGATCTCCGAGGTGTCGCCCTCGTGGTCCAGCACCGCCGTCATCTCGCCGGTCATCGAAAACTGCACATCATCAACCGTGATGATCGAACCGCCCGTCGTGCGCACCACCATGCCCTCCGGCGCCTCGCTCGGGTTCGCCAGCAGCACGCCCGAAACACGCTCCAGCGGCATCGTGATGACCTCACCGCCCGACTCGACCCGCAACTGCTCGTCGATCGAATCCACAAACCCGTCCAGCACATCACCGTTGCGCAGCGCGACCAGATCGCCCACCGCCTTCCAGTCCGACCGCGTCATCGAGTCGAGCGGGCCGTAGATCTCCGCCGACACGATCCGCTCGAGCCCCACCGGCAGCACCAGCGCGTCCTCCACAAACCACGTGATCGTCTGCCCCGTCGCGCTCAGCGGCGTACCCACCCACACCTGCCCGTCGGTCAGGCCCAGCCGACCGACAAACGCCCGCGAGTCCACCAGATCGTCCTCGCGAACGCCGGGGCTGAACCGATCAAGCTGCCGCGTAATCCACGGCAGCTCCCGCGGCGTCCGCTCCGGCGGTGCCAACTCGTGCACCACCGCGACAAAGTCCGCCACCAGACGCCGCTGCGACCGGCCGTGCTCGTCGATGAACGACACCACACCGCCCTCCAGCGTCGTCAGCTCGCCGACCTGCTCGCTCAGGTCCCTCGCGACAAACCGCCACGAGTTCTGCCCGCGCGCAGCCGCCGCCCCGCAGGCAACGCCCGCACCCGCGATCACGATGAACAGTGTCCGTGCCGTCATTTCTGGAAGATCGGCAGATACCGCTTGGGCATCTGCAGGATGATGAGCGCCATCGACGTGCCGTACGCATCGCCGATCGAAGAGTCCGTCCACGAGCCGTCGTCGTTCTGTGCCTTGAGCAGCTGCTCGCGGATCGCCGGCCACCACGACGCCCAATACTCGCCCCCCGCCAGATACATCGTCTGCACCGCGTAGTAGTGCCCGTAGTAATAGTGCGCCGTGTTCACCTCGCGCCCCGGCGTCGCGCTCGCCTGCAGATACGCAAGCCCGCGGTCGATCGCGTCGTCCTCGTAGATGCCCGCGTAATAGAGACTCGCTACCCCCGCCGCCGACCGGGGCCACGCGCTCGCGCCGCCCTCGAGCTGATACTTGAACCCGCCGTCCTGGTTGCGGCACAGCCGCACATACTCCACCGCCCGATCGATCACCTTCTTGTCGATCTCCAGCCCCGCGTTCCGCGCCGAGCGCAGCGCCATGATCTGGCAGATCGTCACCGACACATCCGCGTCGTAGGGCACCGGGTTGTACCGCCACCCGCCCTGGTCGTTCTGCGTCCGCTCGATCAGCCGGCACGCGCGCGTCAGCGACTCATACACCCGGTCGGCCAGGTCCGTGTCGCCGCCGCCGGCCGTCATGCCGTACACCTCGCCGAGAAACAACGCCGCGAACCCGTGCCCGTACATCGGCCCGTTGGCCGCCTCCGCCGCGATCAGGCCGTTCTCGTTGCAGTTGGCCAGGATGTACTCAAGCCCCCGCTGCACCGTGTCGCCATACTCACCCCGGCCCGGCACGTTCCCGTCGGCCATAAACGCCAGACACGCCAGCGACGTGATCGCCACGTTCCGCGCATACCGCCCCGAGCCGAACGAACCGTCGTCGAGCTGCTGCGTCGCCAGCTCCGCCAGCCCGCGCTGCACCGCCTCATCCATCGCCGGAGTGATCTCATCCGGCAGGGCCGAGTTCTGGGCCGACCCCGAGCCCGCAGCAGCATCCTGCGCCACCACCGGCGCAGCACACACACCCGCCAGCAACAGGACCGAAATCACGACAGCACGGGGTCGGGTCATTCCTTCGGGTCCTCCGCCAGCCTGCGGTAATACTCCTCGGTCAGCCGCCGATACGTCGCGCTGAACCGATCACTCGCCCCCTGCACCAGCGCATCGCGGAACCGGGCAGGCAGGTTGCCCCACGCCGCCAGATCCGCAGCCTGCTCCGGCCCCAACGCCCCGTCCTGCCGCCCCGGCGCGTTCGCCTCGCCCCGGTTGTCCCCCTGCGACGACTGAGGCGAAGACTGCTGCCCCGGCTGCTGCTGCTGGCCCTGCTGCTGTTGCTGACTCGAACTCGACGACGACGAACTGCTCTGCTGCCCGCGCTGCTGCGCATCGGCGATCAGTTTGTCCAACGCCCGCAGCACATCCTCCTGCATCCGCTGCGTCGTCAGCCCCGTGTCCCGCGCACCGCCCAGCCGCTCCGCCGAACGGTTCATCAGATCCACCGCCGAACGGAACTCATCCACGATCTCCTGCCCTGAGAGCAACCGATCAAGCTCGGTCTCGCCCTCATCCTCGGGCAGTTCCACCACATCGCCGCCCTCCGACGCGCCGCCCTCGGTGCCGAGCAGCTCATCCAGCGTCGGCAGCGGGTCCGCGTCCTGCGCCGCAGCCGGCGCAACACCCCACCCGGCAAACGCCGTCACCACCAGCGCCACCAACGCCCAAGCCAACATACGGCTCATGGATTCGACTCCTCGTCCCCGCCCGGGCCCTGCTGCCCTTGCGTGAGCTTCTCCACCAGCTCCGACGCCCGGCCCGCAAGCTCCGACTGCAGATCGGCCAACTCACTCAGCTCACTCGGCAGCGGCCGCCGCCCGGCTTCGTCTAGGTTCCGCGTCCACTCCATCGCCTCGGCCTGCATCGCCCGCAGCAACTTCAGCTCGGCGATCTCCGGCACGATCGGCGTCTCACCGCCCGACCCGCCGCCGCCTCCGCCGCCGGCCTGCTGTTCGCTCGCACCCGGCGGCTGGTTCTCCTCCGCCAACGCCGCAAGCAGCGACTGCAACAGCCGCACGATCGACGCCTGCCGGCGCACCACATCCCCGTCGGCCGTCCCGCCGAGCAGCTTCTCTTCCGCCGCACGCGACGCACTCTCGATCCGTCGGTGGGCCAGATCGAACACCGTCGCCTCCGCCAGCTCTTCCGTCGCATCACGCAGCGCCGTCAGCGCCTCGCCCACGCCGCCCTGACGCTGCCCGAGCGCCCGCACCTGCGCCCGCGCCCTGCGGTCAAGCTCCACATCCACCATCGGCTGCGTGTCCGTCACGATCGCCACCTGCTGCTCGAGCAGCTCGCGATACGCCGTCCGCAACTCCGCCCGCTTGCGCGCACTCTCGCGGTCCTGCGCCTGCTCCTCCAGCCGCTCGGCCTCCATCCGCGCATCCTGCAGCTTCGACAGACTCTCCCGCTCCGCATCGTCGGCGCTGTCCCGGCTCCCCTCACGCAGCGCGCCGACCGCGCGCTCCTGCGCGTCCGCCGCGAGACCGATCAACGACACCACGCTCGCCAGATCACGCTGCGGACCGATCTCATCCAGCAACCCCAGCGTGTTGCTCGCCAGCCGCACCATCGGGTCGGCCAGCGCCGGCAACGCCCCATCATCCTGCGAAATCGCCAGCGCATCAATCTGCGCTTCCTGCTCGTCGATCAAACTCTCCAGCGAGTCCAGCACGCTCGCCAGCACACGCCGCAGCGCCTCGTCCCGCGCCTCGTCCGCCGAGTCGATGTCCTCGAGCATCTGCTCCAGCGCCTCGGCCGCCGCCTGCTGGCCCTGCGCCGCAGCACGCGTCTGGTTCTGATCAACCTGCGACGCCGCCTCCCGCATCTGCTGCTCGACCCGCTCCTGCCGACCTCGCCGCGCCGCCTGCGACATCGCCTCCGCCTGCGCCGCGTCAAACCGCTCCAACGCCTCCGCCCGCTCGGCAAGGCTGTCCAGCGCCCGCCGCGCCCGCTCCGCAGCGTCCCGCTGCCGCTCGGCGATCCGCTCCAGCTCCGTCAACTCCTCCTGCGAGAGCTGCTCCCGCGACCGGCCCATCGTCTGATCGCCGAGCGCCTGCGTCGCCGCCGCCAGCTCCCGCTGCTCGGCCAGCAACCCCTCAACCGTCCGCCGCGCCACCCAGTTGTCCTGCCCCTGATCGAGCATCGAGATCAGCGACTCGAGATTCTCCCGCACCTGCCCCTGCGCCGCCTCGGCCTCCGTCGCCGCTTCCGGGGCCGACTCACTCCGCTCCAACGCCGAAGTCGCTTCCTCCGAAGCCTCCGTCGCCTCTCGAAGCAGCGCCGCCGCGTCGTCCAACATCCCCGCCAGCGTGTCGTCGTCCAGACCGTTCCGCTCCGCCCGCGTCCCCAGCCGCTGGATCGCACCCCGCTGCGCATCAAGCCGATCGGTCAGCGACGCCTGACGCTCCGCACGCACCCGCTGCGCATCCTCTTCCCCGGCCTCAACCGCCGTACCAACATCCGACTGCGCCGCATCAATCTCGATCGCCGCCCGACGAACCCCCGCCAGCTCCCCCTGGATCTGACTCACAAACGTCGCCTCATCGATGATCCGCAGCCGCCGCACCGCCGACCGAATCACCCGCGGATCCGCCTCCGGGTCCTCCGGCTCGGCGAAGATGTCCCGACCAACCGCCGTCAGCCACACCTCATCGCCCGCGCGCACACCGATGCTCGCCAGGTCCAGCGATGCCTCGACCGAGAGCGCCAGCGCCGAGTCGCCTTCCCCGGCCTCGACCGCACCCAGCCGCACCGCGTCGTCCGCGCCCTCCGGCACCGCGCCCTCCGAGCCCGCCGGCGGCACCGCCGACTGCCGCTCGAGCGCCAACCAACGCATCCCCAGATCGTCCCGCGCCTCCGCCCGAAGCCCGATCGACGCCGTCGCCAGCACCGACTCGTCGTACGGCGGATCCGTAATCGTCACCGCCGCCGGCGCATCACTCGTCACCTGCAGCACCACCGCCACCGGCTCCGTGCTCACCAGCCCGTCCTCGCCCAGCAGCTCCACATCAACCCGCGTCCGCTCACCGGCCACCCCGGCATACACCAGCGTCCGGTCATCCTCCCGCGTCCACCCCTCCGGCAACACCGCGCCAGCCGCAGCATCGCCAGCGCCCGTCGCCAGCGACGCCGCCTTGTTCGTCGTCAGCCTGATAGCAAACGACGACCCCGCCAGCACCGGCTGCACGACCGCCACCCCGCCCGAATCGCGAGAGACCGCCAGATCCTCAACCGCGAGGAAGCTCCCCCGAACCTCCGCCGCGTACGCCGGCGGCGTCACCGTCGCCGTGATCCGCGTCACCCGGGGCCGCTCTGCCAGCCGCACGCGCGCCGACTCGGTCCGGTTGTCCTCGGTCTCAAACCAGTACTCAATCTCATCGCCCTCGGCCAGCACACCCGCCGGCTCGATCAACCGCTCAAACAGCTCACCCTCCGCGCCACCAACCGACTCGCGCCGCTGCTGCGATGTCAGCACCACCCGCTGCCGCGCACCCGCCTCGCGGCCCGAGATCACCCGATAGAACGCCACCACCTCGGTGTTGCCCGGCGACAGGTGCGTCCGCGTCAGCACCGCGCGCATCGGCAATGCCTCACCGATCGGGTGCATCTCAAGCCCCGTCGCGTCCGCGACCACCGTCCGCTTCGGCCACGCCGTGCCCGCAAACGGCCACAGCGTCCGCGTCAGACCGATGCCCGCCAGCTGAGGCCGAAACAGCCCCGCCGCCGAGACCACCAGCAGCGTCGCCGCCAGCACTATCCCCGCCCGCCCCGCAGCCTTCGAACTCACAAACCGGCGGCCGGTCAACTCACTCGCAACCGAGTCCGCCTCCCGCGCCGCCTCCCGCGTCATCGCCGCCGCGAGACCGTCCCCGCCCGATCCGCCCGCGCCCAGCTCGAGCCCCGACGCCAGGCGGTCCCGCGCGCGCGCCGCGTCCTCCGCACGCTCAATCCGAAGAGCGATCTCCGCCCCACGCGGCCGGAACCGAAGCGCCGGCATCAACACCCGACGCACAAGCACATACCCGCCATACCCAAGCGCCGCCAGATGAAAAACCCGCACCGGCCGCGGCAGCCGCAACACAAAGTCCAACACCACCAACACGAACACCGCCGCGATCACCACCGCCAGCGTGCGGCACCACGCCTCGGCCAGCAGCACCGCCCGGGCCCGCCGGCCAACCCGCTCGACAAGCTCCCGCGCAGGGCCCGGCCGTCGCCCCGCAGCCCCTCGCGTTCCCGTCCCGTGCGTGTCGCCTGTGCGCGTCAAAGCGTGTGTGCCTTCCTGCCCGGGACCGACGCCCCGATCGGCGTGTGCGATGTCATCTACCAATGATTCGTCTGAAAGATCCCGACCAGTTCGACCCAAAACCGTTTTCCTCACAGACCCCGATCACGATCCGCCCGCCGAAGCGGCATAATCCTGCTCCGCAGAGGGTACAGGAGACCATGACCATGCAACGCACGCCACTCGGATTTCTCACCACGCTCGGCTTGGTACTCGCATCCCAGGGCCTCGTGGGCTGCTCCGGCGGATCGCCCACGACCACCGCCACCGCGACCGCCAGCCCCGTGGACCTCCCGGCCTCCGTCCGCGACCAGTGGCAGGGCAAAGTCGTCCTCGCCGATTTCTGGGCCACCTGGTGCGGCCCCTGCCGCGCCAGCTCGCCAAACGTCCAGATCCTCCACGACCAGTTCGCGTCCGACGACAACGTCCTCATCGTCGGTGTCCACGCCGACGACGGCGTCGAAAACCCCGGCAGCTACCTCGACGAAAACGGCTACACCTACGGCTTCGTCGAAAAAGGCCAGAACGTCGCCGACGCCTTCGAGGTCCACGCCCTGCCCACCTTCGTCCTCCTCGACACCCAGGGCAACGAGGTCATGCGCCACGTCGGCATGATGAACCTCAAGCACCGCGAAGCCTTCGCCGCAAAGATCGCCTCACTCCGCGCCGGCGGCTGACCCCCCGCTCAAACGCTGCAAACGACTCGGCCGGTCGCGCGACAACGCTGCGCACCAAAGCCCGCAAAGCGCGCTTCAACCATCGCGCACGTCCGCAGAATCGCCAAACACCCGAGTGCCGCCAACATCTTCGCCCCGGTGGTGCTCACAAGGCCGCAAACCCCCAGTCGCAGCACGCCCAGGCCAGATTTCTGCGTCAGACGGCCGCAAGGTGAGCAGCACGTGAATCCCCGTTCATAGAGCGGCTCCGACCGCGTCGCCGAGTTGAAACCTCCGCGCGCAGCGCATTGGCTGTCTGTGTCATGGCGACCGGACTAGAGCCTGCCGTCAGCGGCCTGAACACCACTCGCAACGAAAGGAATCCGCGATGACCAAGATCACGAAGACCAACAGCAAGAGCTGGAACGACAAAAGCTACGACCTCTCAGGCGAGAGCGTCGCCATCCTCGCCACCGACGGCTTCGAGCAGTCCGAGCTCACCGAACCCCTCCGCAAACTCAAAGAGTGGGGGGCCACCGTCCACGTCATCGCGCCCGACAAGACCATGACGGCCGGCAAGATCAAGGGCTGGTCCGACGGCAACTGGGGCGACGCCGTCGAAGTGGACAAGTCGATCTGCGACACCAACGCCGACGACTACGACGCGCTCGTCCTGCCCGGCGGCGTCATGAACCCCGACCAACTCCGCATGCGCGAAGACGCCACCACACTCATCCGCGAGTTCTTCAAGGCGGGCAAACCCGTCGGCGCGATCTGCCACGGGGCGCAGACACTCATCGACTGCGGCGTCATCGAGGGCCGCACCCTCACCTCCTACCCCTCCATCAAGAACGACCTCAAGAACGCCGGCGCCCGCTGGGAAGACCGCGAGGTCGTCGTCGACCAGGGGCTCGTCACCAGCCGCACACCCGACGACCTCCCCGCCTTCATCGCCAAGCTCGGCGAAGAGATCAAGGAAGGCGTCCACGCCGGGCAGAAGACCGCCTGACGACCGGCCCTACATCCGATAACACACAAAACCCCGGGCCCGAACGCGGCATATCAGCGCCTTCGGGCCCGGGGTCTTGACATGGACCATGAAACAGGTAACGATGAAGTTACCAATGGCCACCGACCCCTCCCCCATCCAGACGCCGCCCCCCGACGCAGCCGCGGATTCGGTCTTCAGCGCCCTCGCCCACCCCGTCCGCCGCCACATCCTCGACCTCCTCGTCCTCCACCCCGGCCTCACCGTCAAGGCCGTCGCCTCAAACTTCGACATCTCCCGAATCGCCGTCATGAAGCACCTCGCCACACTCGAGGCCACCAACCTCATCCTCAGCGAAAAACGCGGCCGCGAACGCCGCATCTACTTCAACCCCATCCCCATCCAGCAGATCTACGACCGGTGGACCGACCAGTACAGCGCGTTCTGGGCCAGCCGCATCGTGGACATCAAGGACCGAGTCGAATCCGCCGCACAAGCCAAGGAGATCAAGCGTGCCTAGTGCTACCAAAGTCGAGTACGAGAGCGAGACCCGCGCCAAGTTCCGCGTCTTCATCAAGGGCACCATCGACGCCGTCTGGCACGAGATCACCCGCACCGACTCGCCCATCCCCGCCTTCTTCAACTCCCAGATGCACACCACCACCCTCGCCCCCGGCGCCAAAATCGCCATGCGCACACCCAACGGCAAGTACACAGGCGTAGTGGGGGAGGTCCTCGAATTCAACCCGCCCAACCGCTTCGTCCACACCTTCCGCTTCACCAACTACGACGACCCCGAGTGCACCATGATCTTCGACCTCGAAGAAGCCGACGGCGGCGTCAACTTCACCCTGACCATCGCCGACCTCCCCGTCGGCACCAAGAGCGCAAAGCAGATGCTCCAGGGCGGCACACTCATCTGCAACACCCTCAAGAGCGTCATCGAGACCGGCAAGCCCAGCCGCGGCACGCGCCTGCTCTTCCTGCTCTTCAAGATCATGACCCCGCTCTCTCCCAAGAAGTGCCTCAGCGAGAACTGGCCTGTTTCCTGATGTTTCGAGGATCCTCACAACCCGCAGCGAACGGCATGCGCCTCAAAAGCTTCCCGGGTGATGTGGTACCGGAGCGCCCGGACGCCGTCGTAGTCCAACTCGCCGTCCTCAGTCATCCCGATCTTCTCGAGCACACGCACCGAAGCACCATTCTCCGGCATCACCAGGCCGATGATCCTCTCGAGCCCGATCGTCGCAAAGCCGAACGCGAGCGTCGCCCGCGCAGCCTCCGTGCCCAAGCCCCGCCCCCAATATTCCGGCAGGAACCGGAAGCCAATGTCCACCTCGTCGAGATCAGGCAGGTGCTTGAGGCCGCAGAACCCGATCATCGCGCCGGTGTCCTTCAGCACGCACCCCCAACGCCCAAACCCCACAGTGTCAAAGTCCGGGTACGCCGCGATCGCACGCCGCGCCTCCTCCACCGAACCCATCGGAGGCTCGCCCGTGTACCGCATCACTTCCGGATCGCTGTTCAGCGCGTGCAACGCCGCGGCGTCCTCCACGGTCATCGCCCGATGCACCAGCCGCTCAGTCTCCGGCCCTGTTCGAAAGTCCTTCATCACATTCCCATCTCGGCATGTTCGCACCCACAGCCTACCAGTTCACGCCCCAGCGCAGGCGAACGGCCTCGCGCGTCAAAGGAGAACGCCCATGCTGCGCACCATCCTCGCCATCATCACCGGCTACATCCTCTGGACCGCCCTCTGGTTCGCCGGCAACCTCACCATCTTCGCCGAGGCCACCAGAGTCGCAGGCGCCGGTGAACGCTACGACAAGGCCGGCCCTCTCATCGGCATCCTCATCCTCAGCGTCGTCTGCTCCGCCGCCGCGGGGCTCGCCGCCAGCGTCATCGCCGGGCGCTGCACCCGCTCTCGGGTCGCAGCCCTCATCCTCGGCCTCCTCCTGCTCCTCACCGGCATCGGCGTCCAGCTCGGCGTCTGGGACCTCATGCCCGTCTGGTACCACCTGACGTTCCTTGTGCTGCTGCTCCCGGTCACGTTCGGGGCCGCCCTCCTCCGCCGCCCGCGCCCCCGCACCGCCTGACCCCCCGACCTTCTGCGTGATCCGGCGGCCGCTCCGAGATATCATCCTCGCCCATGTCGCCGCACCCTTCTCGATCCAGTCTCGAGTCCAGTGCCCGACAGCGCGACCCCATCCCCCCCGAGTTCCTCGCCCGCTACGACGCCGAGCGGGCCTCGCTCCTCCGCCGACGCGCCATCTGGTACTGCATCGTCGTCCTCGCTCTCGTCGCGCTCGGCTGGGGCACCATGGCGATCGACCTGGCCATCCCCGAAGCCTTCCCCGGCTCCCCCGAGACCTCCGCCGCCGACATCGTCTTCCACGCGCTCTTCGCCCTCGCCTTCGCCCGCGCACTCATCTACTTCGCCCGCAAGCCCCGCTCGCGCCCCGAGATCGTCCGCGCCTTCCAGTGGCTGCTCTTCTTCACGGGCCTCACCGGCGCGGTCGTCATCGCCATCCTCCGCCACGCCTCCTGGAGCGCCGACTCCATCCCCCTCCACACCGCAGACGACGACCTCGCCCAGGGCATCGCCTCGCTCGTCACCCTCCTCGGCCTGCACTTCATCGCCTCCCTTCTCGTGGCCCTCTCCCCGCGCGAGGGCCTCGTCCCCATGCTCCCGGTCATGCTGGCCTTCATTGCCTGGGTGCTCTTCGCCTCGGTCGGTCCCGCCGAGCAGAAAGCCTGGCTCATCGGCATGACCCCCGTCGCCATCGCCCCCGGCATCGCCTGGGGCTGGTGGCGCTACCGAAGCTTCAGCGAACGCTTCCACGCCCGCGCCATCCGGCAGCGTTACGCCGAGGTCACCCGCGAACTCACCGACGCCCGGCGCGTCCACGAGGCACTCTTCCCCCCTCCCGTCACCCGAGGCCGCGTCCGCATCCGCTACACCTACGAGCCCATGCGCTCCATCGGCGGCGACTTCCTCTTCGTCCGCCCACTCGCCTTCCCGCCCTCCGCGACCGAAGGCCCGACCCTCGTCGTCCTCATCGATGTCACCGGCCACGGCATCGCCGCCGCGATCGCCGTCAACCGACTCCACGCCGAGCTCGAGCGCCTCACCGCCGCCGACCCGCTCCCCTCCCCCGCAGCCGTCATCACCGGCCTCAACACATTCACCTGCGCCGCACTCGCCCCCCAGTCCATGTTCGCCACCGCCTTCTGCCTCCGCATCACCCCCGACACCACCCCCGCCCGCGCCACCTGGGCCGGCGCAGGCCACCCGCCCGCCTACCTGCGCTCCACCACCGCGCCCGTCCGCCTGCTCGACAGCACCGCCCCCATGCTCGGCGTCCTCGACGCCGACCTCTTCACCTGCGACGAGGGCGAACTCCCGCTCTCCCCCGGCGACGCCATCGTCGCCCTCACCGACGGCGCCATCGAAGCCACCGACCGCAACGACAACCAGTTCGGCATCGAGGGCATCCGCCAAGCCATCGCCGCCGCCGACCCCGACGCCCCCCTCCCCGACGCGATCGCCGCCGCCGTCGAAGCCCACAGCGAGGGCCCGGCCAAAGACGACACGCTCATCGTCGAGATCGCACTCTCGCCCCAATAGCCAAATCTCGCGCCGACGCGGCCAGCTCCGCCACAGTCGCATCAGAAGCGGTGATCGATCCGCTCTCCGACCCTGCGACCAATCCCGTCGCCCGCAATCCGACACACCGCACCCGATGCCGCAGGTACCCCGGATCAAAGTCAGGCGACGCGAGGTGAGCGCGCGCCCGTCAGAGTCCGCGAGTCCGATCGACAGAGAGTCGCAGGATCTCCGGCCGCGCATAGTGCCCGGTCGGATCAAAGTTCTGCCGCTCCTCACGCACCCGGTCCAGATCCAACTCCGCCACGATCAATTCCTCGCGACCCACCACCGGCTCGATCAGCCACGTCCCGTCCGGGTTCGCGATTGCCGACCCCCCGTCGTAAAACGCCGCTTCATCGCTTTCGCGCAGTGGTGCCAATTCCGCAACATCCACCGGCATGTCCCGCGGCCGCAGGATCGCACTGGCCGACACCACGTAGCTTCGTCCCTCCCTCGCCGCAAACCGCGTGATGTCGCCGGTCAGCCGCTCGCACCCCGGCCACAGCATGACGCGCAGGTCCTCGCCCGCCGCATAAAGCGCCGTCCGCGCCAGAGGCATCCAGTTCTCCCAGCAGTTCAACGCCCCGACCCGAAACTCCCCCACGCGGTGTGTGACCAACCCCGCCCCGTCCCCGCACCCCCACACCAGCCGTTCCTCATACGTCGGCATCAGCTTTCGGTGCACGCTCAGGATGTCTCCCGCGCAGCAACCCGCTGTCTCATCGTCCCTTCCCGCGATGATCACCCGCGAGCAGAACAGACTGTGACCCCGACCGCGCGGACGCTCAACGAACCCGAGCACCACAGCCACCCCGTGCTCGGCCGCGGCCGCACGCACCGCGTCCAGATCACCATCCTCGACACACACCGCCTCGCGCGAATACCGCGCAAACAGCCGCTTCTGCACCGGGTCGTCAAAGCTCGCGCCATCCGTCCGGCACAGCCACAGCGGATACGCCGGGATCAACGCCTCCCCGAAACACACCACGCTCGCGCTCGCCTCCGCCGCTCTGCCGATCCAGTCCACCACCTGAGCCGTCACGCGTGCTCGGTCCAAAAACGCTGGCGCAAACTGGGCAATCGCGACTCTCATACCCGGAGCCTAACCCGGCCGCGACGAAACGTCGAGCGCTGCAACATCACGCCGCCGCGACCGGCCGCGCAACACCCACCCCCCGAACCGCAACAATCACAAGCGCCAACACCACCACCCCCGACGCCGTCCAGAACGGCCACCCCTGCCCTACACCGTCATACAGCTGCCCCGCCGCCAGCGGCCCAAACACCAGCGCCAGCGCACTGATCGACTGCGACGCCCCCATCACCTTCCCCTCTTCACTCTTCGGCGCCAGCCGCGACAGCATCCCCGTGATCGACGGCCCCGCAACCCCCCCGCCCAGGCCGAGCAACCCCAGCGCGATCAGCAACCCCCCCCAGTGCGCCGACGGCACCACCGGGATCAGCGCATACCCGAGCGCCGCGATCGGCAGCCCGATCAGCACCACCCGCCGATCACCCAGCCACGGCGAGACCTTCCGCACCACGCCGCCCTGCACCACCACCGCCACCAGCCCGATGAACGTAAACACCCGCGCGTTGTCGATCTCCGTGTAGTCAAACTTGTCCCGCAGCAACACCCCAAGCCCCATCCGCAGCTCCGCGTGCGCAAAGGCCAACGCAAAGATCGCCGCCAGCATCGCCGGCACCAGAGGGATCTTCAGCGTCTCCAGAATCATCCCGAACGGGTTGAACTGCCGCAACCGCAGCCGCTCCTCCGCCCGCGCCTCCACCGGCAGCGTCTCCGGCAGAAACATCGCTACCAAACCCGCCGTCACAAACGACAACCCCGCCGCCGCCCACACCGGCGTCATCAACCCAAACTCCGCCAGCATCGAGCTGATCGCCGGCCCGAGCGTAAACCCGAGCCCGAACGCCGCACCCACGATGCCGTACGCCTTCGCCCGGTCCTTCGGCGGCGTGATGTCCGCCAGATACGCCTGCGCCGTCGAGATATTCCCCCCCGTCGCCCCCGCCAACACCCGGCTCAGATACAACACCGGCAACGACCCCGCCAGCGCAAAGACCACATAGCCCACCGCCGACCCCAGCACACTGAGCAGCAGCACCGGCCGCCGCCCCACCCTGTCCGAGATCGCCCCCAGACACGGCGTCGAAAGAAACTGCGCCGCCGAATAACTCAGCGTCAGAATCGCCACCGCCATCCCCGTCGAGCTGAACCGCTCCACGATGTACGGCCCCAGCGGCACAATCAGCCCCACCCCCAGCAGGTCCAAAAACACAATCAAGAAGATCAACGGCCCCGCCCCCTTGGGGACAGGGCGGACCACCGGGCTGGATTCGGGTATCGACATGCACCCGCAGCGTAGTGGGGGCGCGCACCCGCCGCTTCATGAATCCGCCGCCCGACGCGTCCCGCACGCCACCGCGAACCGGCCCCGCGCCATCCCGGTACATTCCGTACCTCACCCCGGCGCCAAACCATCGAGGAGCCCCAGCCCATGCCCCTGACCAATCCCGCTGACATCCTCCTCGCGCACGACACCTGGGCCACCGAGCACATCCTCGACGCCTGCGCCGGGCTCACCAATGAGCAACTCCATCAGCGGTTCGACATGGGCCTCGGCTCCCTCCACGACACGCTCGCCCACATCCTCGGCGCCATCCGTGGCTGGACCGACATGCTCACCGGCCGCACGCCGCGCGCACGCATCGAGCAGGCCGGCCCCTACACGCTCGAACAACTCCGAGCCCTCCTCGCCGAGGTCACCGCCGAGTTCAACGCCGCCCTTGCCGCCCACCCGCTCGACGACTTCGCCACCGCCGAGCGCGGCGGCAAGTCCTACGCCTTCCCCCGCGGCGGCGTCCTCACCCACGTCACCACCCACGGCATGCACCACCGCGCCCAAGCCTTGAACATGCTCCGCCACCTCGGCGTCTCCGAGCAACCCCCAAGCAGCGTCATGCAATGGATGCTGACCGCCAATGACTGATGCTTCCTAAACCACACCCGACGCCATTTCCCCGACAGACTGACCAAATCCCGATCCCTCCCCCCACCCCGCATACACTCCCCAATTCGCTCGGGGCGGCCGCCCTCACTCGTCGAGACGCGGCCTGAGACGCACCCGTTGAACCTGATCCGGCTCATACCGGCGGAGGGATTGCGATGACGCACACCAACAGCACCCACAACAAGTCCGACCACAAGGTCTACACCCTCGCAGCCAACCCCGGCGCGACCCGACCCACCGAGCGATTCGCCGTCCCGCTCCGCGGCGCGCACAACCCCGGCCAGGGCCCCGCCACCACCCCCGGCTCCTTCGCCAACGCCGCGGACATCGGCGGCCCCCTCATGTTCAGCTCGCCCGACGCCCCCGGCATGCCCCAGCCCTCCCCCTACACCGCCTGGGATTTCCTCCCCGAAGACTGGTCCGTCGAAACCCTCACCTCCCCCGACGCCGCCCCCTGCGCCTCATCCCCCTGCGCACACGAAGCCCACGTCTTCACCGACGCCCGCGGCACAACCCGCCGCGTCACCACACCCCCCGGCTTCACGCCCATCACCCAGCTCGAGCACGCCCGCCTCGGCACCGTCACCCCCGAGATGCGCCGCGTCGCCCAGCGCGAACCCCACCTCACCCCCGAGCAGGTCCGCGACGAAGTCGCCGCCGGCCGACTCGTCATCCCCGCAAACCGCAACCACCTCGCCGGCGCACTCGACCCCATGGCCATCGGCCGCGCCACAAAGACCAAGATCAACGCCAACATGGGCGCCTCCCCCGTCTCCAGCGGCATGGACGAAGAACTCGAAAAACTCGACTGGGCCATCCAGTGGGGCGCCGACACCGTCATGGACCTCTCCACCGGCGGCGATATCGACGCCTGCCGCGCCGCCTTCTGCCAACACTCCACCGTCCCCATCGGCGTCGTCCCGATCTACTCGATGATCATCGGCCGCCAGATCGAAGACCTCACCCCCGAACTCATCCTCACCTCCATCCGACACCAGGCCGAGCAGGGTGTCGACTACATGACCATCCACGCCGGCGTCCGCCACGCACACCTCCAATACGTCAAAGACCGCCTCATCGGCATCGTCTCCCGCGGCGGCTCCCTCCTGGCCAAGTGGATGCTCGTCCACTCAACGCCGGACCACATCGCCGAAAACCCCATGTACACCCTCTGGGACGACATCTGCGACATCCTCCGCGAGCACGACGTCACCTTCTCCATCGGTGACGGCCTCCGCCCCGGCGGCCTCGCCGACGCCACCGACGACGCGCAGCTCGCCGAGCTCGAAACCCTCGGCGAACTCACCGAACGCGCCTGGGCCCGCGGCGTCCAGGTCATGATCGAGGGCCCCGGCCACGTCCCCCTCGACCAGATCGAATACAACGCCAAACTCCAACGCCGCCTCTGCCACGGCGCACCGTTCTACGTCCTCGGCCCCTTGGTCACCGACGTCTTCCCCGGCTACGACCACATCACCAGCTGCATCGGCGCCACCCAGATCGCCTACCACGGCGCCTCCATGCTCTGCTACGTCACCCCCAAGGAGCACCTCGGCCTGCCCAAACGCGGCGACGTCAAGGAAGGCTGCATCGCCTACAAGATCGCCGCCCACGCCGCCGACGTCGCCCTCGGCATCCCCAACGCACGCGACTGGGACGACGACCTCACACGGGCCCGCGCCGCCCTCAACTGGGACCTCCACTTCGAACTCGCCTTCGACACCGACACCGCCCGCGCCTACCACGACGAAGACCTCGACGTCGACACCGACTTCTGCGCCATGTGCGGCCACGACTGGTGCTCCGTCCGCATCTCCAAAGAGATCCAGGAGTTCGCCAGCGGCAAGGCCGACGGCTTCGCCCGCGTTGGCAAAGACGGCAAAGCCGGCGGCGTCATCCAGAGCGCCGCACTCACCGTCGAGCAGAAGGAAATCCTCGAAAAACGCGGCTACCTCAACCCCGACGAGATCCACAAGCTCGCCAGCAAGACCAAAAAGGTCATGCTCACCAGCAGCGCCAAGGAAGGCAACACCGACGAGGACCCCGACGCCCCGTCGTGCCACTCCGACTATGTTGACTCAATAACTGCACAGCGGTTACAAATCAAGCGTGGCGCATTGCCCCAAACCTAGGGCGTCACTTCATATTCTGCTTCAAGGAACGATTAGTGGCTGCGGATGCAACTCCGGATCCTGAGACTGGAACCGAATCAGGCACACAGCCAGGTGTCGACGGCCACTCAGCGCACAAGATCCGATCACTGTTTTCACAAAACGCGGCAGAACTTCTTGAGCTGGCAGAAGAGGCCGGATTTCGATTAGCCAAATTGACTTTGGCGGAACGAGAGCTGCTTCGGGCTGCGCCGGTTGGCGACTGGGCTGACTGTCGTCAATTTGCAATGGCCGCGAGATCGATAGATCCCCGCCTTCTTCAATGGCTGTTGCTAAACACCCGGGCGTTGTCATGTACGCACCCTACTGGGATCCAGATTCGTGGCGCAGAGTTTCGGGACGACGTCGATATTCAAGGCGTTAGATACAAAGGGCGAGTTGGCTTTGTCGAGTGCCACTTTGGCGGTGAAGTAATGTTGCAGGGTGTGAGACTCGGGGTGCTCTCGTTCCAGGGCTCAAAATGCAAATGCGGACTGCAGGCGGATGGCGCTGTGATTGAGGGTGATGTGTTTCTTCGTGATGGATTCGTATCGCGTAGTGAAGTGCGACTGCTTGGTGCGAGAATTGGCGGTGGTTTGGATCTTCACGCAGCGGCAATTCGCAACAGCAATGGTGTTACTCTGAACGCAGACGGTGCAGAAATTAAAGGCGACGTGTTTCTCCGCAATGGCTTTATATCGGTGGGTGAACTGCGGTTGCCCGGCGCGACAGTTGGTGGCAATGTTGAGTTTGGAGATGCTAGGCTGCGCAACCGAGGGAACATCGCTGTCAGCCTTGATGGTGCGTCGATTGGTGGCAGTATTTATATCCGCAGAAGCACGATTGAAGGCGCGACCCATCTGCCCTCAGTCTGTGTTGCAGGCACTGTTCAAATGAGCGGATCGTCATTCATCGCGAGTTCAGAGGTGTGCCGTGCAGTCATTGACTTGACGCTTGCGAATGTGGCGGGATTTGTCGCCTTTGTTGATCATTGGAGCGGCTTGTCTCCGGCTAAGATCAGCGGCACGGTTCGACTTCGTCACGCACGTTTCGGACAGTTGGATGATTCGCCAGATGTGTGGGGAATGGGCCGCGGCTCCATAGCGGAGGGGCAAGCAGCTGTGTCGTTGGACTTAGAAGGCTTGACCTATGGTGGAGTGGGAATTCATGCAAAGTCCTGTGATATTAGCTTTCGGAAGGCGTGGCTTGCGAGAGGTTCAGGTGGAAGTGATCGGCCTTTTACGCCACAGCCATATAACCAATTAGCGACAATGTTGTATGAATCCGGGCACGAAGAGCGTGCCCGTGAGATACGGATCGAGCGAAACCGCCGGCTGTTCCATGAAGTGGAACGATCCGAGGCAAGCACTCTCTGGTTGGCGATTGTTTTGTGGGTCAAATGGCTACTGGTCGGCCAATTGTTGAACTACGGTTTTCACACGCGCCGCACCGTGATTGCCCTGTGTGGAATGTGGCTATTCGGCGCAGTTCTCTTCTGGGGCGGATGGGTAGCGGGCTCGTTCAAGCCTGCTCTGCCACACATCTATAACTCATGGGTTGAGCAGATCGATCAGGTCACGGGCGAGCCCGTAATCGCGATGGACGATCCACAACGGCGGCGAACCTACCTGCAGAGGTATCGTGGGTCGTACAAGGACCTCGCCTCAAACAAGTTGACAGAGTACCCGGGATTTATGTCACTGGTCTATTCCGCAGACACGCTGCTGCCGATCGTGAACCTGCACCAAGAGCCATATTGGGAGCCGACGGGGTTAACGAGAGCATATCTCTGGTTGCACATTCTCGGCGGCTGGTTGTTCACAACGTTGGCTGTCGTGGGCTTCACGGGTATCGTACGGCGAGATTAGTACGGTTCGGGGAGAGCCCCGCCGCGACAATCTCCGCCCTACATCCTTAAGTGCGCGCAACTTCGCGCACCTCCACCCCAAACCCGCCCCCCTCCCCTTGCCCTCAATCAACAATCAGGCAACAGCCGGGACACCAGGACCAGGAGGGACACCATGCTCGCTACACTCGAACCAACCCCGCCCGAAGCGCACCCCGCCTCACCCCCCCCCCCCCCCACCCCCCCCCCCCCCCCCCCCCCCCCCCCCACCCCCCCCCCC
>Ga0070729_10000919_pt1 | contig 52514 bp, 47 predicted proteins | sample tdDd472_FD_66725 | JGI IMG/M metagenome (GOLD analysis project Ga0070729, IMG submission 66725) | Marine sediment microbial communities from the Atlantic coast under amendment with organic carbon and nitrate - tdDd47.2 | ecosystem: Environmental > Aquatic > Marine > Coastal > Sediment | place... | reverse complement strand
ATCCTCCGACGAACCGCCGAATTCCATCAGGACCGCCGCCTCGTGGATCATCTCGCCGACGCCGCGACCGAGCATGTGAACGCCCAGCACGCGGTCGGTCTTCTTGTCGGCGAGGATCTTGACGAAACCGTCCGGCGCCAGCATGGCGCGGGCGCGGCCATTGGCCGAGAACGGGAACTTGCCGACCGTATACTCGATGCCGGCAGCTTTCAGCTCCTCTTCGGTCTTGCCGACAGAGGCGACTTCCGGATCGGTATAGACAACGCTCGGGATGACGTCGAAATTCACGTGACCGTGCTGGCCGGAAATGATTTCGGCGACCGCCATGCCCTCGTCCTCAGCCTTGTGGGCCAGCATCGGGCCCTTGACCACATCGCCCAGCGCATAAATGCCGGTGACCGAGGTCTGCCAGTGATCGTTGATCTCGACCCGGCCGCGGTCGTCCAGAACGACACCGGCCTTTTCGAGGCCGAGACCGTCCGTATAGGGCTTGCGGCCTGTCGAGACGAGCACGACATCGGCCGAAATCGTCTCGGCGTCGCCGCCCTTGACCGGTTCGAAGGTGACTTCCGCGCCCTTGCCGGATTTCTTGACGCCGGTGACCTTGGCGCCGAGATTGAACTTGATGCCCTGTTTCTCCAGCAAGCGCTGGAACTGCTTCGACACGTCGCCATCCATCGGGCCGAGCACCTTGTCGAGGAATTCGACCACGGTGACCTCGGCGCCGAGCCGTTTCCAGACCGAGCCGAGTTCCAGCCCGATCACGCCGCCGCCGACGACCACGAGGTGACCCGGCACCTTGGCGAGCTCGAGCGCGCCCGTCGACGAGACGATGACCTTTTCGTCGAAATCGACATCGACGCCCGGAATGCCGGCGACATCGGAACCGGTGGCGATGACGATGTTCTTCGCCTCGATTTCCTGTTCCTTGCCGTCCTCGCCGGTGACCGAGATCTTGCCCTGGCCGAGAACCTTGCCGGTTCCGGTCAGCCAGTCGACCTTGTTCTTCTTCATCAGGAACGCGACGCCGTCGACATTGGACTTAACGGTGGCGTCCTTGTGCGCCAGCATCGCCTTGAGATCGAGCTTCGGCTTGCCCACCTTGACGCCGAGCTTTTCCAGCGAGTTTTCCGCCTCGTGGAACATCTCGGAAGCATGCAGCATGGCCTTGGACGGGATGCAGCCGATATTCAGGCATGTGCCGCCAAGCGTTGCCCGCTTCTCCACGATCGCGGTCTTCAGGCCGAGCTGCGCACATTTGATGGCGCAGACATAACCGCCCGGTCCCGATCCGATCACTACAACGTCATAGGCCATGATATACCTTTCCTAAACTAGCGCCCACCGGTCGCATCCAGAATGGCGCCTGTCGAATACGACGCCTCTTCCGACAACAAATAGAGGATGGCATGCGCCACTTCGAGCGCGCTGCCTTCACGTTTCATCGGGACGGCGTCCCGCATTTTCGCCACGCGGTCCGGCTCGCCGCCGGAAGCATGGATATCCGTATCGATGATGCCAGGCCGCACCGCGTTGACGCGAATGCCCTCGGTCGCGACCTCACGCGCCAGCCCGATCGTCATCGTGTCGATCGCGCCTTTCGCGGCAGCGTAGTCGACATACTGTCCCGGGGCGCCGAGCGTCGCGGCGGCCGAGGACAGGTTGACGATCGCGCCGCCCTTGCCGCCATGCCGGGTCGACATGCGTTTCACGGCTTCCCGGGCACACAGAAACGCACCGGTCACGTTGATCCGGAACATGCGCTCCAGTCGCTCCAGGCTCATCTCGTCCACCCGAGCCGACACATCGACCACACCGGCATTGTTGACCAGCCCGTCGAGTCGGCCCCAGCGCTCATCCACCGCCGCGAATATGGCGAGGATATCGGCTTCGCTCGCCACATCGGCGCGCACGGCGAAGGCTTCTCCTCCGGCGCTCTCGATCTCCGCGACCGTATCGGCGGCTGCCTCCGTGTCCCGGACGTAGCTCACCGCGACGCGCCAGCCGCGCTGCACGGCAAGAACCGCCACGGCGCGGCCAATACCGCGCGATCCGCCAGTGACGAGCAGAACAGGTATTTCGCCCGGCTCACTCAATGGTTCATCCAACCTTTTCCGTCGCCAGCTTCAGGCCGAAGGCGATGAAGACGGCGCCGCTCACCCTGTTGATCCACTTGCTCGCCCGCTCGAAGGCAGCGCGCATGCGCGGCATCGTCAGGAAGAAGGAAACGCCCACGAACCAGGCGATGAGGCAACTCGCCATAACCAGCCCATAGCCGAACTTGACCGCCGCCGGCGTCTCGTGACTGACGACAGCCGAGAAGACCGACAGGAAGAAGAACACCGGCTTGGGATTGAGCGCATTGGCGAGAAAGCCCAGTGCGAAGCCCCTGAAAGCGGTCTGGTGGACCGGCTTGGACCGGTTATCTCCAACGCCCGCATCCAGCGACACGGTGCCGGCGCGCAACGACTGCACGCCGATATAAACCAGATAGGCCACGCCGAGCCATTTCAGCAGTCCGAACAACAGGATCGACTGCGAGATGATCAGCCCGAGCCCGAGGATCGTGTAGCTGACATGGAACATCAGCGAGACGCCGATGCCGATGCTGGTGAGAATCGCCGCCTTGCGTCCATGCACAATTGCCTGACGCATGACCATCGCCGTATCGGCTCCCGGCGCCACGATGGCGAAGGAGAAGATAGCCATGATGGAGGCGAGCTCAATCCAGTACTGGGTCATTGGCGACAATCTCCCGGCAGGGGAAGGCGGGCGGCCGGAGTTGCCCGGCGGCCCGCTTCGCGATCAGAGATCGAGAACGAGGCGTTCCGGATCTTCGAGGCTCTCCTTGACGCGCACCAGGAAGGTGACGGCTTCCTTGCCGTCGACGATCCGGTGGTCGTAGGACAGCGCCAGATACATCATCGGGCGGATGACAACCTGGCCGCCGATCGCCATCGGCCGCTCCTGGATCTTGTGCATGCCGAGAATACCCGACTGCGGCGCGTTCAGGATCGGTGAGGACATCAGCGAACCGTAGACGCCGCCATTGGAGATGGTGAAGGTGCCGCCCTGCATGTCGGCCATGCTGAGCTTGCCGTCGCGCGCCGCCATGCCGAGCCGGCCGATTTCCTTCTCGATCTCGGCGATCGACATGGCATCGGCATCGCGCACCACCGGCACGACGAGGCCCTTGTCGGTGCCGACCGCGACGCCGATATGGCAGAAATGCTTGTAGATGATGTCGGTGCCATCGATCTCGGCATTGACCGCGGGCACTTCCTGCAGCGCATGGGTGACCGCCTTGGTGAAGAAGCCCATGAAGCCGAGCTTCACGCCATGCTTCTTCTCGAACAGATCCTTGTATTTCTTGCGCAGATCCATCACCGCCGTCATGTCCACCTCGTTATAGGTGGTCAGCATGGCGGCCGTGTTCTGGGCGTCCTTCAGCCGGCGCGCAATGGTCTGGCGCAGCTTCGTCATGCGCACGCGTTCCTCGCGCTCGGCATCGCCCTCAGGCGACGGAGCACGGGCCGCCTTCGGCGCTTCCTGCGGCGATGACGGCGCGCCGGAGGCGAGCGCCTCGATCACGTCGCCCTTCAGCACTTGGCCGCGCTTGCCGGAGCCGGTGACCTGCTCGGAGGAAACGCCCTTGTCGGCCATCATCTTGGCGGCCGACGGAGCCGGCGGCATGTCGCTGTCGCGGCCACGGGCCTTTTCCATGCCGACAGTGTCGACCTCGGAGCCGGACGCCGCCGGTTCCGGGGTGGAATCGGACGACTTTGCCTCTTTCTTCTTGTCTTCTTTTTTCTCTTCCTTGGCCGGCGCGCCCGCGCCTTCCTCCAGCATGCCGAGAAGGGCGTCGACCTCGACGGTCTCGCCTTCCTTGGCGATGATTTCACCGAGCGTGCCGGCGGCGGGCGCCGGCACTTCCAGCGTCACCTTGTCGGTTTCCAGTTCAAGCAGCGTTTCGCCGTCGGCAACGGCATCGCCCTGTTTCTTGAACCATTTTCCGATGGTCGCTTCAGTGACCGATTCACCCAGGGTGGGCACGCGGATTTCTTTTGCCATTGTTCAGTCTTTCCGGGGTCAGATTCGTTTGATTGCCATCATTGGCCGAGCGCGTCGTCGAGGAAGGCGGCGAGCTGCTCCTTGTGTTTCGACATCAGGCCGGTGGCCGTGGAGGCGGACGCCGCGCGACCGGTATAGCGGACGCGCTGGTGTTTGGCGTTGATATGGGCGAGCACCCATTCCAGGTAGGGATCGATAAAGGCCCAGGCGCCCATGTTCTTCGGCTCTTCCTGACACCATACCATCTCCGCGTTCTTGAAGCGCGACAGTTCGGTGATCAGCGCCTTGGCCGGGAACGGGTAGAGCTGTTCGAGGCGAAGCAGGTAAACGTCGTTGACGCCGCGCGCCTCGCGTTCCTCGTAGAGGTCGTAATAGACCTTGCCCGTGCACATCACGACGCGGCGGATCTTGGAATCGGTGACCAGCTTGGTCTCCGAATCCTTGCGATATTCCGCATCGTCCCACAGCAGCCGGTGGAAGGCGCTCTCGCCCGACATTTCGCCGAGCGTCGACACGGCGCGCTTGTGGCGCAGCAGCGATTTCGGCGTCATCAGGATGAGCGGCTTGCGGAAGTCGCGCTTCAGCTGCCGGCGAAGGATGTGGAAGTAGTTCGCCGGCGTCGAGCAATTGGCGACCTGCATGTTGTCCTCGGCGCACATCTGGAGGAAGCGCTCCAGGCGGGCCGAGGAATGTTCCGGCCCCTGCCCTTCATAGCCGTGCGGCAGCAGGCAGACGAGGCCGGACATGCGAAGCCACTTGCGTTCGCCAGACGAGATGAACTGGTCGAAGACGACCTGCGCGCCATTGGCGAAGTCGCCGAACTGGGCTTCCCAGAGCGTCAGCCCGTTCGGCTCTGCCAGCGAGTAGCCATATTCGAAACCGAGCACGGCTTCTTCCGAGAGCATCGAATTGATGACCTCGTAGCGGCCCTGGCCGGCGGCGACCGAGTTCAACGGCACGTAACGGGACTCGTCCTTCTGGTCGTAGAGAACCGCATGGCGCTGCGAGAAGGTGCCGCGCTCGCAGTCCTGGCCGGACAGACGCACGCCGTAGCCTTCCTGGCACAGCGATCCAAAGGCCAGCGCCTCGGCGGTCGCCCAGTCGATACCCTCGCCCGTCTCGATCATCTTGGCGCGGTTGTCCATGAACCGCTGGACCGTCCGGTGAACATTGAAGCCCTCGGGAACCGTGGTCAGCTTCTTGCCGATTTCCTTGAGCGCCTTCATCGGCACGGCGGTCTTGCCGCGCCGGCGCTCGTCCTCGTTGTCGGCCTTGGACAGACCCGACCACTTGCCGTCCAGCCAGTCGGCCTTGTTCGGCTTGTAGGTCTCGCCGGCCTCGAATTCGATTTCCAGATGCTCGCGCCAGTCGGCCTTCATCTTCTCGTATTCGTCGGTCGAAATCAGACCTTCGGCAATCAGCTGATCGGCATAGATCTGCGCCGTCGTCTTGTGCGAGCGGATCTTCTTGTACATCAGCGGCTGGGTGAATGCCGGCTCGTCGCCCTCGTTGTGGCCGTAGCGGCGATAGCAGAACATGTCGATGACGACGGGCTTGTGGAACAGCATGCGGAATTCGGTCGCGACCTTCGCCGCGTAGACGACCGCTTCCGGATCGTCGCCGTTCACATGGAAGATCGGCGCCTCGATCATCTTCGCCACGTCCGACGGATAGGGCGAGGAGCGCGAGAAGCGCGGATTGGTGGTGAAGCCGATCTGGTTGTTGATGATGAAATGGATCGTGCCGGCGACGCGGTGGCCGCGCAGCGCCGACAGCCCGAGACATTCCGGCACGACGCCCTGGCCGGCAAAGGCCGCGTCACCATGCAGCAGCAGGGGCAGCACCTTGGCACGGTCCTCGAGACCGACGACCTCCGGACGCTGCGCGCCGCCGGCGATCTGGTCCTGCTTGGCGCGCGCCTTGCCCATCACCACCGGGTTGACGATTTCCAGGTGCGAGGGGTTGGCGGTCAGCGACAAGTGAACCTTGTTGCCGTCGAACTCACGGTCCGAGGACGCGCCGAGATGGTACTTCACGTCGCCCGAGCCCTCGACGTCGTCCGGCGTGAAGGAGCCGCCCTTGAACTCGTTGAAGATGGCGCGATGCGGCTTCGCCATGACCTGGGAGAGCACGTTGAGACGGCCGCGGTGAGCCATGCCGAACACGATGTCCTGCATGCCCATGGCGCCGCCGCGCTTGATGATCTGCTCGAGCGCCGGGATCAGCGATTCACCGCCATCGAGGCCGAAGCGCTTGGTGCCCTTGTACTTGACATCGATGAACTGTTCGAAACCTTCCGCCTCGACCAGCTTCTGCAGGATCGCCTTCTTGCCCATGTCGGTGAAGGCGACGCCCTTGTCCGGCCCCTCGATGCGCTGCTGGATCCACGACTTCTCCTCCGGGTTGGAGATGTGCATGAATTCGACGCCGATGGTCGAGCAATAGGTCCGCTTCAGGATGTCGAGCATCTCGGGGATGGTCGCGAATTCCAGCCCGAGCACATTGTCGATGAAGATCTTGCGGTCGTAGTCTTCCGGCATGAAGCCGTAGGCTTCCGGCGAAAGCTCGTTATAGTCCTCGAGCGGCTTGGCGATGCCGAGCGGGTCGAGATTGGCATGCAGGTGGCCGCGCATGCGATAGGCGCGGATCATCATGATGGCGCGGACGGAATCGCGCTGCGCCCTGACGATGTCCTGGTCGGACACAGGCTGCGCGGCCGTGGCGGCCTTTTCCTTCAGCCGCGAACCGATATGGGCTTCGACTTCGCCCCAATTGCCGTCGAGCGCCGAGGTCAGTTCGCCATTCGGCATCAGCGGCCAGTTGGCGCGCTCCCATGAAGCGCCCCGCGCGTTCTTGCGCACGTCCTCCGGCTTGTCGTGCAGATCGCCGAAGAAGGTCTGCCATTCCTCCGGCAGGGAGGCCGGGTTGTCCTGGTACTGGGCGTAGAGTTCCTCGATGTAATGGGCGTTGCCGCCATAGAGGAACGAGGTCGAGGCGAACAGGTCGTTCAGTTCGTCGGTGCGTGCCATTTGCTTCACCTTGTGCGGGCCGGGTGGCCCCTCCTGGGTTTTCGATGCGCGTTTGTCGCGCTTGTGCGTTTCCTTGACGGTCCGGTGCCGCCTGCCCCGATTGCGGACAGGGGCGGACGAGCCGCCCCCGTCCTGTAGATGTTTAGCCCTTCAGCACTTCGACAAGGGTCTTGCCGAGCTGGGCCGGCGACGGCGAGACGCGGATGCCCGCATCTTCCATCGCCGCGATCTTGTCTTCCGCGCCGCCCTTGCCGCCGGAAATCACCGCGCCGGCATGGCCCATGGTGCGGCCGGGAGGCGCCGTGCGGCCGGCGATGAAGCCGACCATCGGCTTCGAGCGGCCCTTCTTGGCCTCGTCCTTCAGGAACTGGGCGGCTTCTTCTTCCGCCGAGCCGCCGATCTCGCCGATCATGATGATCGACTGGGTCTCGTCGTCGGCAAGGAACATCTCCAGCATGTCGATGAACTCGGTGCCCTTGACCGGGTCGCCGCCGATGCCGACGGCAGTCGTCTGGCCGAGGCCTTCATTGGTGGTCTGGAACACGGCTTCATAGGTCAGCGTGCCGGAGCGCGACAGGATGCCGACATTGCCCTTCTTGAAGATGGAGCCCGGCATGATACCGATCTTGCATTCTTCCGGCGTCAGGACGCCCGGGCAGTTCGGGCCGATCAGGCGCGACTTCGACTTGTCGAGCTTCGCCTTGACGTTGACCATGTCCATGACCGGGATGCCCTCGGTAATGCAGATGATGAGCGGAATCTCGGCCTCGATGGCCTCGATGATCGCCGCGCCCGCGCCTGCCGGCGGAACATAGATCACCGACGCGTTGGCGCCGGTCGCTTCCTTGGCTTCGCCGACGGTGGCGAAGATCGGCAGTTCCCTGCCGGCCGCCTCGCCTGCGCCCTCGCCCGCGGTCCAGGTCTCGCCACCCTTCTTCGGATGGATGCCGGCGACCATCTGCGTGCCGTAATAGCCAAGCGCCTGTTCGGTGTGGAAAGTGCCGGTCTTGCCGGTCAGTCCCTGAACGAGAACCTTGGTGTCTTTGTTGACGAGTATCGACATGTGGCTTGCAGCTCCTTATTCCGCACCGTCCGGTTCGGATGTTTCGAATTTCATGAGAACACCGGCAAATCCCGACGCGTCACGCATCGGGGAGCCCTTGGTGATGTAGAACAGATAGGTGTCGAGCGTGCGCGGCAGCTTCGGCGAAGGCCCCCACGTGTAGCCCGTCATGCCCTTTTCCTCGACCGTCTCCGCCGGTTCGACGCCGAGGAAATCGGTGACGATCTGCGGGTCGATCGGCGCGGTGGCGCCGAAATCGTAGAGGTAGCAGCCGACCAGCGTGATGATCTCGGGCGCATGCACCCGCGTGACGACCACGAAATGCGGGTTCCCGTCGATGAAGCCGCCGAAGGCTGTCCGCTCATAGGTCCAGTCCTTCTCGGCTTCCTCGAGGACGGCCTTGTCGGACTTCTGCAGAAGCTTCGAGAGATTCTCGTCGACGCCCTGCTCGACCTCCTTCCAGCCGACCGAGGCTATGTGCTTGCGCGCGGCCGAGTAAGAAAGCCGTCCGGGCACGCAGGCCTGCCGAAACGCGGTGACGAATTTCTCGCCATCCGGCACATGTGCCTGAGCCACGCCCGCGGTCGCGATGACGGCAAGCAGAGCCGGAGCGATACGAGAGACGATCCCCTTCATGCCGCACCCGCCTGCCGGAAGCGCTTCACGGCGAAGACGCCCGCCGAACCGAGGACGAACAGGACGGTCGCCGCAGCGCCGGCCAGGATCGCCATGACGACGATCAGAAATGCGTCCTCGCATTCATAGGAATTGGCCGCAGCCTCGCAGGCCGCGACATCCGCCGCGGCGACGCCGTTCAGCCACCAGGAAACGAGAGCGGTGAGGCCAACAAGACCGGCAATACCCGGCAGCAGACGCCGCGAGAACCATCCACGCAAGGAAGACGGGCTCCGCAGCGCGAACAGCGCGACGAAGACCGCTCCGAGCACGGCAGCGATCACGACGATGGCCAGGTCGTTATCGTTCACTTCCAGCCTCTCCAACGGGGCCGGCGGTAGCCGCCGGCACCCTAGCCCCGATTACGATTCCTCGACGGCCTTGACGATCTTCTGCGCAGCGTCGTCGAGATCGTCGGCGGCAATGACGTTCAGGCCGCTTTCGTTGATGATCTCTTTGCCCTTCTCGACATTGGTGCCTTCGAGGCGCACGACCAGCGGAACCTTCAGACCGACTTCCTTGACCGCCGCGACCACGCCTTCGGCGATGACGTCGCAACGCATGATGCCGCCGAAGATGTTGACGAGGATGCCTTTGACGTTCGGGTCGGCCGTGATGATCTTGAAGGCCGCTGTGACCTTCTCCTTCGAGGCGCCGCCGCCGACATCGAGGAAGTTCGCCGGCTCCTTGCCGTAGAGCTTGATGATGTCCATCGTCGCCATGGCAAGGCCGGCGCCATTGACCATGCAGCCAATATCGCCATCGAGTGCGACATAGGCGAGATCGTATTTGGACGCCTCGATTTCCTTCTCGTCTTCCTCGGACTTGTCGCGCAGCGCCATGATGTCGTCATGGCGGAACAGCGCGTTGCCGTCGAAGGAGACCTTGGCGTCGAGAACGCGAAGGTGGCCGTCCTTCATGACGATCAGCGGGTTGACCTCGAGCAGGCTCATGTCCTTCTCGGTGAACGCCTTGTAGAGGATCGGGAACAGCTTCAGCCCGTCCTTGGCGGCGTCCTTGGTCAGCTTCAGCGCCTTGTTGAGCTTCTTGGCATCGGCTTCAGTGACGCCGGTTTCCGGGTCGATGGGAAGCGTCAGGATCTTCTCCGGCGTTTCCTCGGCCACGGCCTCGATGTCCATGCCACCCTCGGTGGAGACGACAAACGCCGGTTTGCCGACGGTGCGGTCGATGAGGATCGAGAGATAGAGCTCGCGATCGATATCGGCGCCATCCTCGATATAGAGGCGGTTGACCTGCTTTCCGGCCGGGCCGGTCTGCTTGGTCACCAGCGTCGAGCCGAGCATTTCCTTGACGTTCTCGACCACTTCCTCGACCGACTTGGCCAGCCGAACGCCGCCCTTGGCGTCTTCGCCGAGTTCCTTGAACTTGCCCTTGCCGCGGCCGCCGGCATGGATCTGGCTTTTGACGACATAGAGCGGTCCGGGCAGCTTCTTCGCCCATTCCTCCGCCTGCTCGGCGGAGTAGATGGCGACGCCCGCTGCAATCGGCGCACCGTATTCGTGCAGCAGCCGCTTGGCCTGATATTCATGAATGTTCATGTTAATTCCTTCGTGCCTTGGGCCCGTGAAACGGGCGTGATGCCTATTTCAGGTTCGGGGCGATTCCGCGGCAGGCCTCGCAGAGACCGGCGACGGCTTCGACCGACTTGTCGAACATCTTCTGTTCGGCACTGTTGAAATCGAGTTCGACGATGCGTTCGATGCCGCCCGCGCCGATGACCGCAGGCACGCCGACATACATGTCGGAAATGCCGTACTGGCCGTCGAGATGCGCTGCGCAGGGAAGCACGCGCTTCTTGTCCTTCAGATAGGCCTCGGCCATGGCGACGGCGGAAGCCGCCGGCGCGTAATAGGCGGAACCGGTCTTCAGGAGGCCGACTATCTCGCCGCCGCCCTTGCGGGTGCGCTCGACGATCGCGTCCAGCTTCTCTTTCGAGGTCCAGCCCATCTTGATCAGGTCGGGCAGCGGGATGCCGGCGACGGTGGAGTAACGGACCATCGGCACCATGTCGTCACCATGGCCGCCCAGCGTCATCGCCGAGACGTCTTCGACGGAAACCTTGAACTCTTCGGCGAGGAAGTAGCGGAAGCGCGCGGAGTCGAGCACGCCAGCCATGCCGACGACCTTGTTCTTCGGCAGGCCGGAAAACTGCTGCAGCGCCCAGACCATCGCGTCGAGCGGGTTGGTGATGCAGATGACGAAAGCGTCGGGGGCGTATTTCTTGATGCCCGCGCCGACCTGTTCCATCACCTTCAGGTTGATGCCCAGAAGGTCGTCGCGGCTCATGCCCGGCTTGCGCGGCACACCGGCGGTGACGATGCAGACATCAGCGCCCTTGATCGCCTCGTAGGAATTAGCGCCCGTAAAGGAAGCGTCGAAACCGTCGACCGGCGAGGATTCTGCGATGTCGAGGCCCTTGCCCTGCGGAATGCCTTCGGCGATATCGAAGAGGACGACGTCGCCCAGTTCCTTCAGACCGATCAGATGCGCGAGCGTCCCGCCGATCATGCCGGAACCGATGAGTGCAATCTTGTTGCGTGCCATGTTGGATTGTTTCCGTTGAAGTGCCGTTAGGTGATTATATGCGACGCGACCCATGGTCGCACGGGCCGCGATTACCGGGCGTGGAAGTGACTCACTCCTCTATAAAAATCAACCGAAACTTTCGTCATCAATGAATTCAAACGGTTATATAATTCGGGAATTACGTAAACGTAAGAATTTATCGCTCGTTTTTCTCATATGGCGACGTTTTCGTCACGCCGGCGACGGATGGCGTCATCCTTGGCGCGGCCAATCCGGCAAAAATGCGGCCACGCCGCGCATATCAGAAGTCGCGGGTGAGGCGGAGATCGATTTCGTGGCGGGACGTATCCTCGAATGCGGCATTCGAGAGATTCCGCTCGTATCGATAGAAGAGCTGCGGGGCAAAACCGGCGAATGAGAAATCCCGCTTGGTCAGGACCGCGAGCGCCGACAGGCGGGTGTCCTTCTGCGCTTCCGCCAGGCCCGGATAGAGACCCCGATATTGCCGCCGCGCCACGGTCGCCTGGGTGTAGAGAGTGATCCCCGCGGAAAACTCGTTGTAGATGCCGAGCCCGGCGGACACCTCGTCGAAGGAGAAGCGGTCCTCCTGCTTGCGGCCGCCGGCATAGCCTCCCAGGAAACGCACGAAACGCGACGCGGACAGGGTCCGGTCGAACGAGACATTGGCCTGCAACCACCAACCGTCCTTCGCGGAGATGTTTTCGAATTTTTCGTAGCGCAGCGACTGCGACGTGAACATCCGCCATCGCCCGGAAAGCGGCCTGTTGGCCTCGATCTTCATTCCGGCATATCGGCTGGTTTCCTCCCAGTCCGAAAAGCTGCCGCCAGCCGTCGCGGCGGCCAGTACCGTTGCCGGACCGAAATCGCGCGTGAAGCCGGCGCTGCCGTCCACATCGACGATCTTCCGGTCGATCGACGGGTAGAAGCGGCCCGTACCTGACAGAGTGGACACGAAATCCGTGGCACCGCCGAGCGGAAGCCGGATCAGGAGATCGCCGCCGAGCATCATGCCGACGCCCGACTTGCGCCGCGCATCGTCGTCGATGTCGAGTTCGAGATCGCCAAGCGGCACCGTTTCGCGATCCGTCCCACCATTGATATTGGTGCTCGGCAACAGCGAGGCGCGGCCGCGGAACCGGACCGGGCGGTGCCCGTCGAGCACGGTCACGAGCCGTTCGAGCCCGCCGCCGAGCTTGTCGTCGACGCCAGCGGCGATGAGCCTCTCGGCCTGGAATCGCGCCGCGCCATAATCCCCGGCAGCAGCAAGCGCGCGCGTAAGCTCGATGCGCACCATGTCCACACCGGGCTTTTCGGCCAGCAGCGCGCGATAGATTCGGATCGCGCCATCGAGATCGCCGCGATGTCCGGCAATCAGGCCCTCGACGAAACGGGCGCGGAAAGCCGCGTCCGGATCGCCCCGACTCCAGTTGGCGACAAAGGTCCTCGCCCCGTCATAGCTTCCCTCGGCGACAAGCTTGCGAATGACCCGCATCGCCTGCCGGCCGGTGAGCGAGGCAATGTCCGGTTGCGTTTCCGCGACGACGGGCGCCGCCGTCGCGAGGACCGGGCAAGCGCCCGCGACGAGGCCCACGAGCAGGCGGAAAAGGAGGATATATCGCATTGGTCTGTGGGACCGGCAACTGACGGAACCGAGGCAAATCATCCCGCCAGCCGCCGGACGCCTCCGGCAATCGAAGGCGATTACTCTTCGTCCGCCGAGAAGCGGCCGGAGATCATCATGCGGGAACTGTCCATGGTGCCCGCCCCCTGGAATACGCCGGACGTGGATTCGGCGTTGTCGCCCATGAAGGATCCGATGAAGCCGGATGACGAAAGGGTCGCCGCGTCGTTGTTGGTTCCCTCGTCGACGATGCGCACCGTGCCGCCGCCGTAATGCACGCCGTCAATGTCGGCGTTCTCAAGCTTGATGTCGATGTCGTCGTCATTCGTGCCGGCGAACAGCTGCGTGTTGGTGATGGAGCCATTGACCTTGCCGGTCGTGAAGTCGGCATTGATCGTCACGTCGCCCTTGTAGGTCGACGGATCGACATTGGCGAGACCGGCGCCTTTGGAGATGCGGAAGAAACCCGCATCCTGGCTGTCCTTGCTACGGCTGTAGGTGGCCGTCGTCTTGCCGGACAGCGCCGATTCCGGCGCGAAATTGCCGCCATAATAGATGCCGACCGTTTCCTCGGCCGCCAGGACATTGTTGCCGCCATTGTGCTGGTCGACGGCGAAGAAATCGTCCGTGCCGTCGGAATCGACGTCGCGCGACACGACGCGCACCTTGTCGCCCGGATTGCTGGCGCCGGCGAAGTACTCGCCCTGCAGGTCTCCGTCGGCATTGGTGATGACGGTTCCGCTTTCCCCGGCGGTGTCGCCGACCGCGTTCCCGTTCAGGAAGTTGCCGTTCGTGGTCAGGGTGGCGTTGCCGTTCATCACCTGCGGATTGGAAACCTCCAGCGAAGCGTTGATGCCCGTCGATGCTGTCCTTGTGGTCATCGTGTCGTCGGACCAGTAGTCGCCGGACGACGACTCATGGATATCGCCACCCGGCGTCGACACCGAAACGGCCTTGTCGAATTTCATCGCCAGGCCACGGAGCTGGACGCCGGAGCCGCTTCCGCCGCCTCCACTTCCACCGCCGCCGGACCCACCGCCCGAGCCCCCGGAGCCACCTCCCGAGCCTCCGCCGGACGAGCCGCCGCCCGGCACGGAACTGAACAGGTCGCCGGACCCGCCTGCGCAGCCCGCGAGCGCCAGTACGGCGCAGGATATCGTGAGTGTCTTGAGAATGTTACGCATCGCCCAACCCCTTGTGTGATGACTGTGGGCGAAGCATTACAGGCCGCCGAAATCGGCGGCTTCCACCAAATGGTGGAAAGGCCTACGGAACTTCGCAGGTGGCGGTCACTGTTTCAGAAGCTGGACGAGCTCGATCTGGCGGGCGGTGTTGGTCTTGCGGAAAATCGACAGGAGCTGCGTCCGCACCGTCGATTGTTTCTTGCCCGACTGCTCCGCGAATTCGCGCAGCGAGCCGCCGGCGACCAGCGCCGCCGCAAGCGCCGTTTCGGCGTGGGTCAAACCGAATTGCTGCGCCCAGCGCTCGCCTCGCCGCGCATCCGTCTTTTCTGCCAGAAGGAGAAAACGGTCGAAAAAGGCGTTCAGATTCGGTTCGCCGTCCTCGACCAGCCGGCGCAAGCGCCGAAGGCCTTCCGGGTTGTTCCGTTCGAACTTCTGGAATGTCGGGCTTTGCTTGATGAGATGGATGAGCCGGTCGACCTCTTCGGGATCTCGTCCTTTCCAGTCGTTCATGACGATCCAACTCCCCTGTCCAGCCGGCATGTGCGGGAACCCGCCTCGTCGTCTTACCGTTGACTCAATCATAAGTGCAAAGCAATCGTTCAGCGCTTCGCAGTAAACTGTCGGCAATCGATGAACGAGACGGAAGACACGGCGTGACGACACTTGAGGAAAGCTTCGACGACGGGCTCGCCCATAGTGCAGCGGTGGAGTTCGAATATGTCGACCCGAGGGCCTTCGGCCGGACCTGGCGGCGCATGCGCCGCGATCTGCGCAAATTCCTCCTCGCGCGCCTCTACCGCCGGGCGGCGCGGCGCATCGTGCCGATGATCCGGTCCGGCGACCGGGCCGCGCTGCACAGCTATTGCGCCGATATCCGCGCCACCCTGGACCGGCGCGCTGCCGCCGCAGGCCTCGCGATGATCGATGCCGGCGCAATCGAGGAATTCCCCTTGCGCGATGACAATATCGGCTCGATTGAATCTCCCCCGGAGGACACGCGCTGGTTCCGCCCGCGCGAAAGCCGGCCCGACAATCTGCTTTTCTACGTGCATGGCGGCTCCTTCATCACCGATGGCAGCGCCGAAATGACGAAGGTCATGTCACGCTTGGCCGTACAGGCCGAGGCGGCCATGATCCGGCCCGCCTATCGCCTCGCGCCCGAACATCCCTGTCCGGCGGCGGTCGACGACATTCTGAAAAGCTATCGCTGGATCGTCGAACGGCAGCCGGACCGCCCGGTGGTGGTCGTTGCGGAATCGGCGGGATGCAATATCGCTCTGGTGGCCCTCCAGCGCGCGCTTGCCGAGGGCCTGCCGGCGCCATGCGGCGTCATCCTGTTCTCGCCCTTCGTCGATCTGGCGCTGACAAGCTTTTCGGCAATTGCCCATTCCATTCTCGACCGTACGTCCAGCGGGCTGGACCTGACGGCCCTGACGGTACAGCTCTATCTGCAGGGGCGCATTCCGACCGACACGCTCGCCAATCCTTTGTTCGGATCGTTCGAGAATTTTCCGCCCATGCTCATCCATACGAGCCAGGCCGACATGCTGCATGACGACGCCATCGCCATCGCGGACCGGATGCGCGAAGCCAATGGCGCGCTCCAGGTTCGCGTCTGGACGGATGAGGACCATGTGTGGGAACAGTTCGGCAGTCGGGAAGCGGACGCATCCATAGCCAAGGCGGCCGAATTCGCCAGGTCGCTGTTCCGAACGCGCTGACCGGCAAGGCGGCGGACAATCAGACGGCCTTTCCCGCGCTCGCCACCCATTCTTCCGAGCGCATCTCGATCAGCCGCGAGACAGTGCGGTCGAATTCGAAGACCTCCGTGCCGGACTTGGCCTGGTAGAGCTCCTGCGGCTCGGCTTCCGCCGAGACGACAATGCGGTTGCGGTTGTCGTAAAGCGTGTCGATCAGGTTGATGAAGCGCTTGGCCTCGTTGCGCCGCCCCTCGCGCAGCACCGGCACGCGTTCGACGAAGATCGTGTGGTAATTGCGGGCAATTGCCAGATAGTCGCGCGCGCCAAGCGGCTTCTCGCAGAGATCGGCAAAGGAAAACCGCGCCGCGCCCATGGCGACCGCCGGCACGGCGATTTCGCGGCCCTTCACCTCGATCAATTCCGTGTGCGGCGAGACCCCGCCGGTGAGACGCGACCAGACCTCGTTCAGCGCCTTGTCGGCGCCGTTGCCGAGCGGCGCGATATAGAGCTTCGTCTGCCCCAGCCGGTCGAGCCGGTAGTCCCGGTCGGAATCGAGGCTCATCACATCGGCATGCGCCTTGAGGATATCGACGAAGGGCAGGAACAGCGAGCGATTGAGCCCGTCGCGATAGAGATCGTCGGGCGCGACATTGGAGGTGGCGACGAGTATGACGCCATTCTCGAAAAGCGCCGTGAACAGTCGCGACAGGATCATCGCATCGGCGATGTCGGTGACCGAGAACTCGTCGAAGCAGACCACGCGCGATTCGGACGCGATATCGCGCGCGACCGGTGCGATCGGATCCTTCTCCTTGACCTTTCCCTCCTTCAGCGCCTTGCGATGCGCACCGATGCGGTCATGCACATCGGCCATGAAATCGTGGAAATGGGCGCGCCGCTTGCGCTTGGCCGGGCAGGCGGCAAAGAAGAAATCCATCAGCATGGTCTTGCCGCGGCCGACATGGCCGTGGACATAGAGCCCCTTTACCGTGCCCGCCTTCGGCGCGCGCTTGGCGAACAGCCAGCCGAGCGACGAGGATTTCGAGGCGAGCCGGAGCGAGCCGATCTCCTCGTTCAGCGCGTCGAAACGGCTGGCAAGCGCCTCCTGGGCGGGATCGGGATCGAGCCTGCCTTCGGCGGCGAGCGCGTCGTAACGCGCCCTGACCGAATCTCCGGGATGTAGCTGGTCAGGCATCAGCCGCCCGCCGTCAGGCGATCACCGCGAAAGCGAGATCGCCGCGCCACTGTTGGTCTGGCCGCTGAACGAGCCGCTGCCCGTCGAGAACAGTGCCGCGACCTTGTTGCCGTTGGAATCGCTGAGCACGACCTGCTGGCCCTGCACGTCCCACGCCGCAACGCTGGCCGCATCGCCCGGACAGCCGCGAGACGCGGCGCGGAAGCCACCGGTCCATTTGGTCAGCGCCATGAACATCTGGCAGGAGGAACCCGCGGTCGTCACCTTCCAGGCGCCGACGAGCGATTCGCGCGTCACCGGTCCGGAAGTGTTGACCTGCTGGATGCTGGAGCCGGGCGCATTGGGGTCGCCGGCAACGCCGTTTTCCGTGCCGGGCGCATTCGGGAAACCGGTCTGCGCATTCGGATCCTGGCCGGGCTGGGTGGGAGGCGGCAGCTGGCCTGCCGTGACCTGGCCGGCCGGAGCGGGATCGAGGGGCGCCGGTTGTTGATAGGTGGGATAGTTTCCGAAACGCGAACTGGTGCACCCGCTGACGGCTATCGCCGCCGCGACAAGACAAATCCCCGCTGCAAAAGCAGACTTCCGCATTACAATCTCCTGTTCGCCCGCGCTGGTGTCGCGAGCCGATGTGCCCTTCAGTCGCCCACTAAAATGGCGAAATAAGGAAAACACAACATTAACGAACCCCTACCCGCCCTGTTCTGCACAGTCTGCTCCTTATGGCGATTCCGTCTTGGAATGAAACAGCCGGCACCGGATTTTTTACGCGGCATGCAAAAAGGCGGGCGCCAGGGCCCGCCTTTTCCATTCGATTCTGCGTTGATCAGACGTTGCGCACCGGATCGAGCGTGACCGTGTAGAGCTCGGCATCGTCGCGATCCATCAGGCGCACGGTCAGCTGCTCGGTCGCGCCGTCGATCTCGACGAGGCCGAAAAACTGCAGCCCCATGGACGGCGGCAGGTTGACGCCCTGCTCGGCGGTCGGCGCTTTCACGAACTTCAACTCCGGACCGAAGGTCATGTCGAGATCGTTCGGGCCGAAGGTGCCGGCATGCAGCGGACCGGACACGAACTCCCAGAAAGGCTCGAAATCCTGGAACTGCGCCTTGTCCGGATTGTAGTAGTGGGCCGCGGTGTAGTGGACGTCCGCGGTCAGCCAGACGGTGTTGGCGACACCGGCCGTCTTAATGAAACGCAACAGGTCGGCAATCTCGAATTCGCGGCCCTTGGCCGGGCCGTCATCCGCATTGGCGATCGCCTCGAACTTGTCGCCGTCACGCACGACCAGGCCGATCGGCATGTCGGCGGCGATGACTTTCCAGGTCGCCTTCGAGTTGGTCAGCTCGCGCTTGAGCCATTCGATCTGCTGACGGCCGAGGAACGCGGTCGCGTCGCTCTGCTCGCCCTGCAGATTGTCGCTGTTGGCGCCGCGATAGGAGCGCATGTCGAGGAAGAAGACATCCAGCATCGGGCCATAGGCGATCTTGCGGTAGACGCGGCCCGGCTCGGCCGGCGTGTAGGAGATCGGCGTCATTTCGTGGAAGGCGCGGCCGGAGCGGGCACGCAGCACATCGATCGACTTCACGGAATAGCGGTCGTCACCCGACAGATCCTTGGAGGAAGACCAGTTGTTGACCACCTCATGGTCGTCCCACTGGAAGAAGGTCGGGCAGACCGCGTTCATCGCGCGCACATGCTCGTCCATCAGGTTGTATTTCCACTGGCCGCGGAACTCGTCCAGCGTCTCGGCGACCTTGCGCTTCTCGTCGATCAGCACCTTGTTGACCCACTTGGTGCCGTCCTTGAACTCGACCTCGTCGGTCATCGCACCGTCGGCATAGATTGTGTCGCCGGAATGAAGGAAGAAGTCGGGCGCATGCTTCGCCATGGTGGCGTAGGTCTTCATGCCCTCCTCGTCGATGCCCCAGCCCTGGCCGGCGGTATCGCCCGACCAGGCGAACTTGATCGAACGCCTGGACGTCGGCGCGGTGCGGAAACGGCCCACGATCGGCTCGGAGACGGAATTGACATCGGAAAGGTCCTGCGCCGTCATGCGGTAGAAGATGTCCTGATCGGACGGCAGTCCCCCGATCAGCCGCTTCACCGCGAAATCGCTTTCCGGCAGCGCGTCGAGCGTGGCGAGCTTGCGCGCATCCTTGAAGCTTTCCGAGGTCGCGACCTCGAACATCACCCGCGACGGACGGTCGGTGCGCGTCCAGATCATGCCGGACACGGCATCGACATCGCCGGACTGAACGCCATGGGTAAAGACCGGACGCGACGCGGCGCGCGAATAGAAGGGCATGGCCAGGCCGGAACCGGCAACCAGACCGGCGGCACCGACGCCAGACATGAAGCTGCGGCGCGACAGGGTGAGTGATTTTTTCATGTGAGGATCTCCCGTTAGGCGCACTCCGCGCCGCGGCGACACATCCTCTGTTTTCATGGCAGTCTTTTTTCGGCCGCATGAAATTTTGGCTACAGCTTCATGACGGTACGATCGGCCACGAGGCCACCAGCCTACCATCCGGTCAGCTTCGTCATTATGGTGGTCGCAAGGCGATAAACCGAAGCAGGATCGGACCACCGCAATGGCGAGCGAAGCACTGAACGAACCGGCCGAAATACCGCGCGAGCTCAACCGTTGGAACTGGGGGGCATTCCTGCTCAACTGGATCTGGGGAATCGGCAACAGCACCTTCATCGCACTGTTGATGTTCGTCCCGATCGTCAACATCGTCATGATCTTCGTGCTGGGGGCCAAGGGCAGTGCCTGTGCGTGGCGCAACCGCTACTGGCGCGACGCAGAGCATTTCCGCCGGACACAACGTAAATGGGCGATTGCCGGCTTCATCGTTTGGGCGCTGGTGATCGGTGGCTTCGTGGCGCTCTTTTTCGGCGTCACGGCGGGCCTGCGGTCGAGCACGGCCTACCGCATGACCATGGAAGCGGTGCAGACCAGTGACGCAGCGATCGCGCAGCTCGGCGCCCCGGTGGAGGGCGGCTTCTGGATTTCCGGAAATATCAGCCTGAAAGCGGATGGGGCGGGCCTTGCGGCGATGTCGATCCCGCTGTCAGGCAGCAAAGCGACAGGCCGGGTCGTTTCGCGGCTGATCCGTAACAAGGGCGAATGGGAGCTGCGGCTCGTGGTCGTCACCATCGACGGCACGACCACGCCGATCGTCCTCGTCAACGAGGACAATGTCGTCGTACCGGGCGCGGCCATCGGGATATGAGATCAGCCTGAGCGCGACGGGCGGAAGCGCGCGATCTCGCCGTTGCGGTAGAAGAGATTGTAGGTCTCGAAAGGAATGATCTGTCCGGCCGGGGTGACGAAGTGGACACAGGAGCGCTTGACGTTGCCAACGCAGAAATCGAACCGGTCCATGAAATTCGACACCACGACGCGAAAGACGTTTTCGTAGCCGAGGCCGTCCGGCACGGCGACCTGCGGCAGGCAGCACAGGAGATCGCCGAAACGCTGCGCCGCATTGGGCTCGATGGTCGACAGTGAAAACAACTCGAAGATGCGCTGGCGCAGCATCGGATAACGCTCGAATGTCACCGCGTTGGGCAATTCGGCGACCAGCTCGTCCTTCGGGATCATCGCGGTCACGGGCACGACCTGTTCGCCATTGCGCAGGCCGTAGCCGATCGAGATCGCGGTCGGGTTGCAGGGCAGCGGGATCATGTCGCTCTCGCCGAATATGCCGCTGTCCTCGACGATACGCCGGCGGATATCGGTGAGCAGCACCCGGTCGGCCTTCGGGTCGAAATCCAGATTGCGCCCGGCATCCTGGATCGGCTGGAAGGTGACGCCGCGCACGCAGCGATATGTCAGGGCATGCGCGATGATGTCAGCCATCTCGTCGTCATTGACGCCCTTCTTCACCGTGCAGACCAGCGTGGTCGAGATGCCGCGCGCCTCCAGCGCGTCGAGCGCGTTGCGGCGGACCTTGGACAGATCCGCGCCGCGCAATGCGCGCAGCGCGTCCGGGCGCAGTGAATCGAATTGCAGATAGATCTCGAGCCCGCGCCGCCGCTCGGCCAGCGCATCGGCGAAAGCCGGGTCGGTGGCAATGCGGAGCCCGTTGGTGTTGATCATCAGATGCCGGATCGGCCGTTCGCGCGCCATGTCGACGATGGTCAGGATATCGGGATGGATGGTCGGCTCGCCGCCGGACAGCTGCAGAAGATCCGGCTCGCCCTCGCTGGCAACCAGCGCATCCATCATCCGGCCGATGGTTGCCAGATCGAGCTGCTTCGTCGCCTGTTGAGAGGAGCCGGCGAAGCAGACCGGACAGGTCAGGTTGCAGGCCTCGTTGACCTCGATGATGGCAAGGCAGGAATGCTGTTCGTGATCGGGGCACAGGCCGCAATCATACGGACAGCCGAAATCGGTGCGGGTCTGCACCTCCAGCGGCCGGTCGCCGGGTTTCAGGAAGGAGAGTTCCGCCTTGTAATAGGCCGCGTCCGACGAGATCCTCGTCATCTGCACGCCGTGCTCGCGGCAGCGCTTCTGATAATAGACGTCGTCGCCGTCGATCAGGATCTTTGCCGGCACGAGCTTCAGGCAGGTCTCGCACAAAGACTGGGTCTGGCCGTGAAACAGATAAGGCCGCGATTTGCGTAAGGGGGCTTGGCTGTTCACGAAGTCACTCCGGAACCGAGGAAACGAAAGGCACGGTCAACGCGCGCGGAGAACTTCGTCATCGTCTGCGCCAGAAAATAAACGGGGGAAGCGCGGCCACAGCGAAACCGGCGAGGCAAACGACAATAAGCACCACCTTGTCTTCGGCTTTGCGGAAATCGCTGATGCCGATCAGCATGGCGAACGAGAACAGTACGGTGAAGGTCGCAACGATGCCGAGAGCCAGGCTGGCGCGTCGCGCGGCGCTCCAGTGAAGGTATCGCAGAAGCACGCCGAGCAGGATCACCGATAGCAGAAGGCTGGGCGCGGCAACGACGACGACGGCCGCTATGTAGTTGTCCGGTCCGTTTCGGAAGCCGAATCCATTGTTTAGCCATTCGACCAACGCCGCGCCGAAAAACAGGCCGCCGCAGGCGCCGGGGAGCAGGAAGATTATGGCGAGCGCGGCTACGCCGATTTTCGTGCCAGTGCTCATCAGCCGTTCCACGCCTTGCGCAGCAGCACGAACCCTCCCCAGGCGATGGCGAAAGTGCCGAGCCAGAGTAACCAGAGAATTCCACCCGCGCCGCTGCTGCCGAACATGCCCATGAAAATGGCGCTGCAAACTCCGGGAAGGAGGAGTAGTACGCCGAGTATGCCGAACACGATTCTTGCGATCATGAGCGTCCCTCGCGCAACCTGCCACGGACAAGGCAGGCAGATGACAACGCGTCAGCCATGGCCTTCACGCGCCTTGCGGACAACCCGCCGCAAAAGCCAGAAGCCAAGGGCGCCGACAAGCAGGCTCGGGATCGAAAACACATAGACGGCGCCCATGTAGGGGTCCTTCGGGTTCGCCAGCGCCATCACCGTGAATGCGGCTCCGCACAGTCCGGGCAGAAGCAGAAACGCGCCGAGAATACCGAGCAGGGCCAGCCCGAATCGTCTGGGTCCGCCACGCGGCTCTCCGCCCTCTCCATTGTCCAAATACATTGCCGAAATCCGCAATCGTTGAGCACCGAACAGCCGACTAGATCATGCCGTTTGCCGTCTCACAAGAAGCGCGGCGTCACGGCTTCTGGAGCATGGCCGCACGCTCCGCTGTGACGGCCATCACGAGCGCATAACCGAGCAGCGCGATGGAGAGGAGCTGAAAAAGGGTCAGCCCGGCAACCAATGCGCCATAGGGCTTCCAGAATTCGATGACGACACGCTGCACGGCGTAGAAGCCGACTGCGTAATAGAAGCCGTCCCGTTTCCAGCGCGCGGAACCGGTTGCGAGCATGGCGACATAGACGAGCGCGAAGCCGCCCATCGAGAGGCTTTCATACAACTGGACCGGATGGCGCAGGATGCCGTCGCCGAAATCCCAGCCCCAATCCGCGCCCGTGGCGATGCCGTGGGTGTTGTCCTCCAGCCCCGACAACAGGCAGCCGATCCGCCCGACGGCGATGCCGAGCGCCATGGGCAATGCGTAGATCGCGCCGGTGCGCGCGGTAATCCCGGATGCCCACTTGTAGATCTCGATCGCGGCGATCGCGCCGACGATCGCTCCCTCGATGGAACGGCCGAAGCCGCCGATGCCGGAAATCCATAGATTGAGCGTTCCGAACAGCCATGCGCCGGCCCCGGCGCCAAACAGGATGCCGACGAGATAGCCGAAGCGCTGATGCTTTTCGACCGGCCGTTCGGAAAACCAGGTTCGGCGCAAAAGCAAAAGGGCCGTCAAGGAGACGGCCCATGCAAGAAAATCGAACAGGGCGTGGATTGCCGGAAACGACATCAAACGCCCCGTTCGTCCGTAGAGAGGCTTATTCCGCCGCCGTGGTTTCCTCGGCAGCAGCTTCCTCGGCCGGAGCCTCTTCCGCAGGTGCTTCGGCGGCAGCGGCAGCAGCGGCCTTCTTTTCTTCTTCGGCGGCTTCGGCGGCGGCCTTGGCTTCCTCTTCCTTCTGCGCCTTCATGGCGACGCGTTCCTGCGCGGCCTTGCCCGGCTTCGCCTTGTTCGGGTTGTTGCGCGCCTCGCGCTTGGCGAGACCGGCCTCGTCGAGGAAGCGCATCACGCGGTCGGTCGGCTGGGCGCCCATTTCGAGCCAATGCTTGATGCGCTCTTCATTGAGGGTCACGCGCTTGGCTTCGCCGTCCTTCGGCAGCATCGGGTTCCAGGACCCGACCTGCTCGATGAAGCGGCCGTCGCGCGGCGAACGCACATCGGCGATGACGACGTGGTAATAGGGACGTTTCTTGGAGCCCGCGCGGGCGAGACGGATTTTCAGTGCCATGATTTACTCCTGTAAGCCTGTTTGTTCGTCTGTTTCTGGGTTTGGTAACGGCCTCTGGCCGGCTTAATCCTCGTTCTTCGCGGCGATCGCCTCGTGGTGGCGGATCACTTCGCGAATGATGAAGGCAAGGAATTTCTCTGCGAAATCGGGATCGAGATCGGCCTCGTCGGCGAGACGGCGCAGCCTGTCGATCTGTTTCTTTTCGCGATCCGGATCCGACGGCGGCAGATCATGCGCAGCCTTCAGCTCGCCGACAGCCTTGGTGCAGCGAAACCGCTCAGCCAGCGTATGGATCAGGATCGCGTCGAAATTGTCGATCGAGCGGCGCAGATCCTTCAGCACCGTCTGCGCCTGTTCCGCCGTGTTTACCGTGTCCATCGCCCCCTCACTTCTTCTTCGGCAATCCGGGCAGGCCGGGGCCGCCCAGCCCGGGCAGAGCGGCTCCGCCGCCGAGGCCCGGCAGTTTCGGCATGCCGCCACCGAGGCCGGCCGCCTGCGCCTGCTTCTGCAGGGCTTCCAGTTCCTGCGGGCTCATTTTCGACAGGTCCGGCATGCCGCCCATGCCACCCATGCCGCCTGGCAGGCCCATTTTGCCGGCAAGGCCGCCCATCATCTTGCCCATCATGCCGCCGCCCTTCTTGCCCTTCATGGACTTCATCATGTCGGCCATCTGGCGGTGCATCTTCAGAAGCTTATTGATCTCGGCCGCATTCGTACCCGAGCCCGCGGCGATGCGCTTCTTGCGGGAGTGCTTCAGGAGATCCGGATTGGAGCGCTCCTTCGGCGTCATCGACTGGATGATGGCGATCTGGCGGTCGAAGATCTTGTCGTCGAGGCCGGCGGCGGCCATCTGGTCCTTCATCTTCCCCATGCCGGGCATCATGCCCATGATGCCGCCCATGCCGCCCATCTTCTTCATCTGGCGAAGCTGGTCGGCAAGGTCGTTCAGGTCGAACTTGCCGGACTGCATCTTCTTGGCCATCGCCGCGGCCTTTTCCGCGTCGATGGTTTCGGCCGCCTTCTCGACGAGCGAAACGATGTCGCCCATGCCGAGGATGCGGTCGGCGATGCGCTTGGGATGGAACTCCTCCAGCGCATCCATCTTCTCGCCGGTACCGATCAGCTTGATCGGCTTGCCGGTGACGGCGCGCATCGAAAGCGCCGCGCCGCCGCGGCCGTCGCCGTCCATGCGAGTCAGCACGATACCGGTCAGCGCAATGCGCTCGTCGAAGCTCTTGGCAAGATTGACGGCGTCCTGACCGGTCAACGAGTCGGCGACGAGCAGTGTCTCGTGCGGATTGGCGGCCTTCGCCACATCCGCCATCTCGACCATCAGCGGCTCGTCGATATGGGTACGGCCGGCCGTGTCGAGGATGACCACGTCATGGCCGCCGAGCTTGCCCGCCTGGACGGCGCGCCTGGCGATATCGACCGGGCCCTGGCCCTCGATGATCGGCAGCGTGGCAACGCCAATCTGCTCGCCGATCTGGCGCAACTGCTCCTGCGCGGCCGGGCGGCGCGTGTCGAGCGAGGCCATCAGGACCTTCTTGCCCTGACGTTCCGTCAGCCGCTTGGCGATCTTGCCGGTGGTCGTCGTTTTACCCGAGCCCTGCAAGCCGGCCATCATGATGACGACGGGCGCCGGCGCGTTGAGATCGATCGTCTCGCCTTCCGAACCCAGCATGTCGACCAGCTCGTCATGGACGATCTTGACGACCATCTGGCCAGGCTTGACGCTCTTGACGAGATCCGCGCCGACCGCCTTTTCGCGCACCCGCTCGGTGAAGCCGCGCACGACTTCCAGCGCCACATCCGCCTCGATGAGCGCACGGCGCACTTCGCGCAGCGCCGCGGAGACGTCTTTCTCCGACAGCGCGCCGCGTCCGGTCAGGTTACTCAGGATCGAACCGAGGCGGTCCTGAAGCGATTCAAACATGCGTCTCTCCACTTCCGGTGTTTTCCGGAAGGTAGGTTTTCGGAGCGGCGCGCAAAACCCCAAAGCCAAAAAGCACCCGGGGGCGCATCGCGCTGCCGGGTGTTGACCTCCGGGATCCTCCGCATTGCGGCGTCCCGGTCGGTGGCTCGGAGTTTCAACTCGTCGCTAGTCGGGCGGGGCTATGGCGGAAAAGGCGGACGGAGTCAAGGTTTGGCACGGTAGCCTTGCTTTGCGCGCCGCCGTGACCACCTTAGATCATCATGACAGACACGCTCCCCGATTCCCGAAAAGCCGTCACGAAGACCAGCGGCTCGAACCGCTATTACAGCGGCCCGGTCTCCGACCATTTCGACGGCACCATCTTCTTCAATCCCGGCGGCACGCCCCCGCCGGGTTTCACGTCCCTGCTGCGCTGGCAATTCGGATCGGGCAAGACGGCTTGGCCGGACCACTATGCGAGTCCGCATGACGATCATGTCCCCGAGGAACGCATCGAGGGGACGGGACTGCGCATCACCATGATCGGCCATGCCAGCCTGCTGATGCAGACCGCCGGACTGAACTTGCTGTTCGACCCGGTCTTCGCGGAGCGCGCCAGCCCGGTGCAATGGTTCGGGCCGAAACGGCGCAACCCGCCGGGCATACGGTTCGAGAACCTTCCGCCGATCGATGTGGTGCTTGTCAGCCATAATCATTACGACCATCTCGATCTCGCCGCGCTGAAACGTCTCGCGGGGGACCATGACCCGCTTTTCGTCACGCCGCTTGGCAACGACAGGATCATCGCCGGCGCGGTCGATCCCAAGCGGATCGTCACCGGCGACTGGAGCGACACCGTCGCACTCGCCCCCGGGGTGACTGCGCATTTCGAGCCGGTGCATCACTGGTCGGCGCGCGGCAGCACGGACCGGCGCATGGCGCTCTGGGCCGGCTTCGTCCTCGAGACGCCCGGCGGCAAGATCTACCATATCGGCGACACCGGTTTTCACGACGGCATCAACTACCGCAACGCGGCGGAGAAACACGGGCCCTTCCGCCTCGCCATCCTTCCGATCGGCGCCTATGAGCCGCGCTGGTTCATGACGCCGCAGCACCAGAACCCCGACGAGGCCGTGCGTGGCCACAAGCTCTGCAACGCGGCGCATTCTGCCGGGCACCACTGGGGCACGTTCAACCTGACCGATGAGGGCATCGAAGAGCCTCTGACCGCGCTGGAAGAAGCGCTCGAAAAGCACGATGTCGCGCCCGACACGTTCCGGCCACTGCGTCCCGGCGAAGCCTGGGACGTGCCTTTTTAGCGCCGCAACACCGTTCCATAAGGTCGCATCGCATGAAAAAGCTGGTAACTGGGGATAAAATCCCCCATCTCCAGTTCCGGGAGGCGTAAGCAACGGCGCTTCCGGCTACCATGGTCTCAAAAAGAAAGCCGTACTGCTTGTTACAGATCGAAACCGCCGCCGGCCCTGCCCGGAACGATGCGCGCGCATGGGCAAAGACCATCGCCGCCTATAACCAGCCCTCGAATGTGCGGGGCGCGCTCGAATTCGCGGTCTCTCTGCTGCCCTTCGCCCTGCTCTGGGCGGCAATGGCCGTTTTGCTATCTTATGGCTACTGGATCGGGCTGATCCTCGCCTTGCCGGCCGCGGGCTTCCTCGTCCGCCTGTTCATGATCCAGCACGATTGCGGCCATGGCGCATTCTTCCGCAACAGCCAGGCCAATGACTGGGTCGGCCGGGCGGTCGGCGTCATGACGCTGACGCCCTATTCGGTCTGGAAGCATACCCACGCGCTCCATCACGCGGGCTCCGGCTGTCTCGACCATCGCGGTTTCGGCGAAATCGCGACCCTGACCGTCGAGGAATACAAGGCGCTGTCGCGCTGGCAGCGGTTCAAATACCGATTCTACCGGCACCCGCTGGTGTTGTTCGGCGTAGGTCCCGCCTTTCTCTTCATCCTCGACCATCGCCTGCCCACCGGCATGATGCGACGCGGCTGGCAACCCTGGATTTCCACCATGGGCACCAATCTCGCCCTCGCCGCGCTGGTGGCGGCGCTGATCTGGCTGGTCGGCTGGAAGGTCTTTCTTCTCATCCAGCTGCCGGTGACGCTGATCGCGGCGACGGCCGGGGTTTGGCTGTTCTTCGTGCAGCACCAGTTCGAGGAAACGTTCTGGGAGCGCCTGCCCGAATGGCAGCGCCAGCACGCGGCCCTGCACGGCTCGTCCCATTACGACCTGCCGCAGCCGCTGCGCTGGTTCACCGGCAATATCGGTATCCACCACGTCCATCATTTGTCGGCGCGCATCCCCTTCTACCGGCTCGGCCGGGTCCTGCGCGACCATCCGGAACTGCGCGACATCAACCGCATGACGCTGCTGGACAGCCTGAAGACGATCCCGCTGGCGCTCTGGGACGAAACACAGAGCCGCATGATCTCGTTTGGCGAGTTCCGGCGCAGCCGGATGGCGTCGGCCTAGGCCTGCACGATCCAGTCGCCGGCAAATTCCACGCCGGCGACACCCGCGAACCGCCTGACCCGCTCCAGTTCCCCTTCGAGTTCCGTCAGGAAAGCCTTCGACAGGCGCACGCCCTTTTCCGGCCAGAATCTCTTCACCGCAAGCACATCGGCATTCCGGTCAGCCTTCATGTCGATGCGGCCGACAATGCGGTCGCCCCTGAGCACCGGGAAAACATAATAGCCATAGACGCGCTTTTCCTCCGGCACGAAGATCTCGATACGGTAGAAGAAACCGAACAGCCGCTCAGCGCGCTTGCGGTCACGTAAGACCGGATCGAAGGGGCTCAGCACGCGAACCCGGCCCGGCGGCTCCGGCGGATTGTCCAGGAGGTCCGGATAATCCCTCAAGCGTAGCGACGCGCGCGGTTTCGAGCCGTCGGCGCTTTCGACCAGCACCGTTTCCAGTTCCGGTTCGTTTTCGGCGATCCAGGCGGCCACCTCGTCGGGCTTCAGGAGATCCCAGAAAGCGGCGATTTCGCCGCGCGTGGCGAAGCCGAGACGGGTCAGAGCAGACCGGCAGGCCCAGTCGACGAATTCATGATGTTCGACCTCGCCCGCGTGGCAATGACCCGGGATCACCCGCTCGGCGAGGTCATAAACCTTCTGGAAGCCGTCGCGGCGGGCGATGGCGAGCCGGCCGGTGCGCCAGAGATATTCGAGCGCCGTCTTCGAGGGATGCCAGTCCCACCACCCGGTCGACGGCTTGTCGCCCTCGAAGTCCCGCGTCATCACCGGGCCGTCTTTCGCGATCCGTTCGAGAATGCCGTCGCATTCATGCAGGAAGGGCGAGCCCTGCCAGGCCTCGTAGCGCTGCTGCAGCCGCGCCTCCTCGCGAGCGAAACGGTGCCGCCAATAGGGAAAGAACTCGGACGGGATAATCGAGGCGTCATGCGTCCAGTTCTCGAAGAGATGGCAGTCCGCCTCGACCAGCCGCTTCAAATTCTTTTCGCGATAGGTGGCGTTGCGCGAGAACAGGATCTGGTGATGCGCCCGGGCCACCGTATTGATCGAATCGACCTGCACGAAGCCGAGCCGGCGGATCGTTTCGAGCAGATCGTCCTTCGACTGGCCCTTGTGCGGCGGGTCGGAAAGCCCCTGAAGCGCGAGAAAGGCGCGGCGGGCAGTCTTGTTGTCGATCATGGCGGTCATGGGCGGCGCGGAGATTGCGGCGGAAACGATCCCGAAAGCAAGCCTCGGCGATAACACTCCTGACACTGGAAATTCGGGCCGCGATCCGCCATATAGGCCCGGAAACCAAGGGAAACCGCAGGACATGGCGCTCGACGTTCCGTTTGCGAAAATGAACGGGCTTGGAAACCTGATCATCGTGGCCGACATGCGCGGCCGCGACGGACCCGTTGCGCCTGAAGCCGCAATCGCCCTCAATGCCGATCCGGCGACCCGTTTCGACCAGCTCATGGCGATCCACGATCCGCGCCTCGACGGCACGGACAATTATATCGACATCCTCAATTCCGATGGCTCCCGCGCCCAGGCCTGTGGCAACGGCACGCGCTGCGTCGTGCAGGCGCTCGCCGCCGAGACCGGCAAGGCCGTCTTCACCTTCCAGACGCCGGCCGGCATTCTCAGCGCCGAGGAACATGCCGACGGGACGATTTCCGTCGACATGGGCAAACCGCGCTTTCGCTGGGACCAGATCCCGCTGGAAGAGGAATTCGCCGACACGACCGGCATCGAATTGCAGATCGGACCGATCGACGCGCCAGTGCTGCACACGCCGTCTGTCGCCAATATCGGCAATCCGCACGCCGTCTTCTGGGTCAAGAACGACGTCTGGAGCTACGACCTCGAGCGCTTCGGGCCGCTTCTGGAAAACCACCCGATCTTCCCGGAAAAGGCAAACATCACCATCGCCCAGGTCGTCGCGCGCGATCACATCATCATCCGCACCTGGGAACGCGGCGCCGGCCTGACGCAAGCCTGCGGTTCGGCCGCCTGCGCGGCGCTGGTCTGCGCGGCGCGGATGGACAAGACCGACCGCAAGGCGACCGTGACGCCGCCCGGCGGCGATCTCGTCATCGAATGGCGCGACGACGACAAGATCGTCATGACCGGCCCGGCCGAATGGGAATTCTCCGGCCATCTCGACGCCCGGACCGGCGCATGGAGCCGCGACGAGGACGCCGCTTCGCAGGAGGCGATCTGATGGCCGTCGATATCGTCACCTTCGGCTGCCGGCTGAACACCTATGAGTCGGAAGTCATGCGCCGCGAAACCGAGGCTGCGGGCCTCGGTGATCTCGACGGTGGCGCCATCGTCTTCAACACCTGCGCGGTCACCGGCGAGGCCGTCCGCCAGGCGCGGCAGGCGATCCGCAAGGCGCGCCGCGAGAACCCCGACGCCCGCATCATCGTTACCGGCTGTGCCGCCCAGACCGAGCCGGCTTCCTTCGGCGAAATGGACGAGGTCGATCTCGTCCTCGGCAATGACGACAAGCTGAAGGCGCATAGCTACCGGGCGCTGCCCGAATTCGGGATCAACCAGTTCGAGAAGGTGCGGGTCAACGACATCTTCGAGGTGACCGAGACCGCGTCGCACATGGTCGACGCCATCGAGGGCCGGGCGCGCGCCTTCGTCCAGGTGCAGAATGGCTGCGACCACCGCTGTACCTTCTGCATCATCCCCTATGGCCGCGGCAATTCGCGGTCCGTGCCGATGGGCGCAGCGGTCGACCAGGTCAAGCGGCTCGCCGAAAACGGCTATCGCGAGGTGGTGCTGACCGGCGTCGACCTGACGAGCTACGGACCGGACCTTCCCGGCAAGCCGAGCCTCGGCCGGCTTGTCCGCGCTATCCTGCGGGACGTACCCGATCTCGACCGGCTGCGCCTCTCCTCCATCGATTCCATCGAGGCCGATGACGACCTGATGGAGGCGATCGCGACCGAGCCGCGCCTGATGCCGCATTTCCACCTGTCGCTGCAGCATGGCGACAACCTCATCCTCAAGAGGATGAAGCGCCGCCACGCCCGCGAGGATTCGATCCGTTTCACCGAGGACGTCCGCCGCCTGCGCCCCGACGCCGCCTTCGGCGCCGACATCATCGCCGGTTTTCCGACCGAGACCGACGAGCATTTCGAGAATTCGCTGCGGATCGTCGAGGAGTGCGGTCTCGCCCATCTCCACGTCTTCCCCTTCTCGCCACGCGAGGGGACGCCCGCGGCGCGCATGCCGCAGCTCCCCCGCGAGATCGTCAAGGAGCGGGCGAAGCGCCTGCGCGAGGCCGCCGACGCGGCCTGGCTGCGCCACATGAACCGCCTCGTCGGCACGCAGCAAAACGTTTTGATCGAGCGGGATGCGCTCGGGCGCACCGAAGAATTCTCGCTCGTCGAGGTCACTGGATCGGCAGCCGCACCGGGCGAAATCGTTCCGGTCACGGTCGACGGTCATGACGGCGCAAAACTCACCGCGAAACCCGCTTTCGCGCTGGCCGCCGAGTAAGTATAGTCCGCGCCATGGCATTTGGATTCGTCAAGAAAATCTTCTCTTTCGGCAAGAAGGCCGTGGAGGAAGTCCCGACCGAAGAGGCCGAGACAACGGCACCCGAAACGGTAGTCGCCGAGGCCGCGCCGGAAACGGCGATCGTGGCTGCAGGCGAGCCGGATATTCCGCCGCCACCGCCTGAACAGCCGCATCCGCCGCAGCCTTCCGAGGAGCCCGCCCCCGGCGCGCCGGAGGAAACGCCGCCGGCCGAAGAGCCGGTTCCCGGCGAATGGCCCGAGGAGTTGCCACCCGGACCGGAAACGCCGGAGCCGGACCACGGCCCGGATATTTCCCCGCCCGACTCGCCTCCCGAAGCGCCACCGGTGCATGAACCGGTCTACGAGCCGCCGAACGAGGTTCCATCGGAGCCCAACGAGGTTCCGTCCTACACCCCAACCGAGATTCCGCCGGGCAATTTCCCGGCGGAATTCACTTCGGCCGAAGCAAAAGCGCCGGAGCCCGAGCCGGAACCGGTGATCGGGGCGAAGCCGGAACCGGCAGCGATGCCTGAGCCTGAGCCTGAGCCTGAGCCTGAGCCTGAGCCTGAGCCTGAGCCTGAGCCTGAGCCTGAAACGGCAACCGAAGACGAGGCCAGTGTCGAGGCCACTGCGGAAATAGCGGTGGAGGAAGAGCAGCCCGCCGCCGAACCGCCAGCCCCCTCACCAGAACCTGCCGAACCGAAGGGCAAGGTGCTGATTGGCGAGGAAGCTCCCGCTCCGGCCGCGCCGGCGGAGACAACCGAACCGGAACGCCGAAACTGGCTGTCGCGCCTGACCTCCGGCCTGTCGCGCTCGTCGCGACAATTGTCCGACAACATCGCCAGCGTCTTTACCAAGCGCAAGCTGGACGAGGACACGCTGGAGGAACTGGAAGACATCCTCTTGCAGGCCGACCTCGGCGTCGAGACCGCGATGCGCATCACCGACACGCTGGCATCCGGCCGCTACGGCAAGGAGGTCTCCGGCGAAGAGGTACGTGGCGTCATGGCCGACGAAGTCGCCAAGGTGCTCGATCCGGTGGCGATGCCGCTCGAACTCGACCTCTCCTTCAAGCCGCATGTGATCCTCGTCGTCGGCGTCAACGGCACCGGCAAGACGACCACCATCGGCAAGCTCGCCGCCAAGCTGCGCGACGCCGGCCTGAAGGTGACGCTCGGCGCGGGCGACACATTCCGTGCTGCCGCGATCGAACAATTGAAGATCTGGGCCGACCGGACCGGCTCCACCTTTGTCGGCACCAAGATCGGCGCGGATGCGGCCGGGCTTGCCTGGGATGCCTTCAAGACCGCGAAGGACAACGGCTCCGATGTCGTCATCATCGACACGGCCGGGCGTTTGCAGAACAAGGCCGAGCTGATGGACGAACTGGCGAAGATCGTCCGCGTCCTGCAGAAGCACGATCCCGAAGCCCCGCACACGGTCCTCCAGACGCTCGACGCCACCACGGGCCAGAACGCCCTCAACCAGGTCGAGATTTTCCGCAATGTCGCGGGCGTCAACGGTCTCGTCATGACCAAGCTCGACGGCACGGCGCGCGGCGGCATCCTCGTCGCCATCTCGGCGAAATACAAATTGCCGGTCTATTTCATCGGCATCGGAGAGGGCGTCGAGGATCTCGAGCCGTTCAGGGCACGCGACTTCGCCAACGCCATTGCGGGCGTCGCCGCCTAGAGACTGTCGGGGTTCAACAGGCCCGAAGCGCGAATATCGGCAACGGACACGTCGTAGATGTTCCCGACCCCCGTATCGTCCGACACGAAAACGATCCTGGTCGAGTCGGGATTGAAGCGCGGATGCACATGCCGCGCCTGGACCGAGGCGCTGCATCCATGGCGAAGGACGGCAACGGGCTTCGCCTCCTTGCCGCTCTCAAACGTCCAGACATAGAGCATCGGATCCCAATTCGTCCCGTCGCCGGTCGCAAGATTCAGATCGTTGGAATGGATATGGGTGAAATGCCGGGGAAACGGGAAGATCTCGAGGCCGGTATCGTCGTATCGCACGGTGCCGATGAAAGCCGGACCGTCCTTTTCGGTTCCGTGGAACCCGACGGTGACGCCGTCCTGCATCCAGTATTCATGCCCGACGCTTTCCTCGCCCCTGCGCGGATAGACCGGCCAGTTCCGGCCGTCGCGCAGGTCGAGACCCCAGATGCGGTTGTCGACCTTGTCCCATGGGCCTTCATGGCAATAGGTGAGGATATGGGGAACAGTCGGCGAGGCGCTGACATGCCCGACCCAGTAATTTTCCGAGAAAACCTCATGCGCCTCGCCCGAGATTGTATCGACGGTGATGACCACCGATCGCGGCTTGGCCGCCCAATAGTCCTCGAAGCCGACATAACCCTTCAGAAGGTCCACATCGAAGCGGTCTTGCAGGTCCTCGTAGAGGCCCGTGCAAACGAGGGCTCCGTCGCAGGTCACCGTCAGGATGTTGTTGGCGTAGCCGTCCGGCGTTTCGTAGAGGATCCGCTGGTCGAGCGTCTCGAGATCGAGCGCGACGAGTGAGCCGTTGCGCCAGAAAAAGGCTTCCGGGCGAACCGGGTTGAGGCAGGTGAAGAGGAGCTCATCGGTGACGCGCCGCTCGTCGGTCAATTGCGTGAATTCACCGCTTTCGACATCCATCCCGAACAGGTTCGTGGACCCGTCGCGCGTCGACACGAACAGCAGCCGGCGCCCGTCATCATACCAGCCGGGATTGGTGAAATAGAGATGATTGCTGTCGTCGGGCCCGTCTGTCAGCTGCCTGAAGCGCAGCCCCGTCTCCGGATCCTGACGTTCGCGCAGTTCCGGGGAAAAAATGCTGCCCTTCGCCATCCATGTCCTCCCTGACCGAACCGGCGGCCCTGCGGACCGTCCGACTCCCATGTTTCACGGGAATCGGACGCTGTCGATGAAAGAGCCGGAAAACGGTTAAAGCCGGATCAGGGGGCGGCGTAGGCGACCTTGCGGGGCTGCAAGACGTCGCTGACCGCATTCACCGCTTCGATCCAGACGCCCGCATCCGCGGTGAGGCTCTCCGACCAGGGCGTCACGAAACTCATGAAATGGAGTTTCGACCCGCCGTCATAATAGCTGATCTCATGGGTCGACATGTCGAGATGGCCGTCGCGATTGGTGTCCTCGGCCTTGCGCCAGCCCTTGATGCGCGCTTTGCCGACGGAACAATCCAGCGGATCTGCGCCTTCGGTCGTTTCGCAGAATGTGAAGAAGCGGGTCAACTGGAACCAGCCCCGCGGCATCGGCGAACGCGGCAGGCCGATCGTGTCGGTCCGTTCGAGCACCGTGATGCGGACGTGATCCTCGATGTCGGCGGCCAGCAACTCGCCAAGCGGACCGGTGCTGTCCGTGTCGAGCAGCCTGTCGTCGCGGATCCCGAGACTCGACTGGTCGCCATCGACCGCGAGCGTCCACACATAGGCCGGATAGGCTTCGCGCCCGCAGCGCAGAAACCCGGACACGACGCCATTGGCAACCGTGTCGAATGTGGTCGGGATACCCGGACTGCCCTTCTCGGCAGCGAGGAATTCACAGGCATGGGAGGCGACCGGCAAAAGGGTCGCGAACGCGGCAACGATTACGAGTTGAAAAAGCCTGGCCATGGCGCGCTCCTTGTCGGTTGGCGAAGCGCGCAGGAGGCTGGCTTCGCGTGGCGGCCCAGTTCCTCCCAGGTGGTGAAGTCCTACTTTGGTAGAACATCGTCTTCGAGCATGTGCCCGATTCCTTAACGAATGATTAACCATACCACTCAATTTTGCTGCGCTGCAACATGGATTTTGCAGTGCAACCAAATGCCTTTCGGACTCGCAAATCGCTGAACAATCTCCTAGGTGAGGCCCAACGGCCCGCATGGAAGCACTCAAACGACGATGACCAAACCGATCTTCGAACGCGACCCCTCCGATCCGGAACGCCAGAAAATCAATCCGCTCCTTAAGCTGGCGCTGGAGCTCGGGCCGCTGGTCGTCTTCTTCTTCGGCAATTCGCGCGGCGAGTGGCTGGCCGAACGTTTTCCCTCACTGGGCGAGATCGGCGGGCCGATCTTCATCGCGACCGCCCTGTTCATGGCCGCGACAGTGGTTGCCCTGATCGTCTCCTGGGTGCTGACGCGCTCGCTGCCGATCATGCCGCTGGTATCGGGCGTCGTTGTCCTCGTCTTTGGCGGCCTGACCCTGTGGCTGCATGACGAGCAGTTCATCAAGCTGAAGCCGACCATCATCAACACGCTTTTCGGCGCGATCCTGCTTGGCGGCCTGTTCTTCTTCAAGACCTCGCTTCTGCGCTATGTTTTCGACAGCGCCTTCAACATCGACGAGGAAGGCTGGAACAAGCTGACGTTCCGCTGGGGTCTCTATTTCCTCGCCATGGCCGTCGTGAACGAGATCATCTGGCGCAATTTTTCGACCGATTTCTGGGTCGCCTTCAAGGTTTGGGGCTTCACCCCGCTGGCGATCATCTTCACCATGTCGCAGATGCCGCTGATCCACCGGCATTCGCTGGAAGAAGCGCCGGAAAAGTAGCGCCTACACCTCGACTGGCATGGTCTTGCGCCAGCCATCCATCGCCAGCAGCGCCGAAACGCCGATGAGCGCCAGCACGCCCCCGAGCATCGCCGTACCGGCATAAGACGTCACCGCGGTCCCCAGCGCGAAGGTTCCGGCCGCCACCATCTGGCCGAAGAAGTTCGACACCGCCATCAGCGACCCGCCCGCGCCCGGCCGTGCCGCCAGCAGATCCTGCAGATAAGAAATCGAGATCGACAGGATGATCGCCGCGCCGATCGCCGCCGGCACGACCAGAAGATAGGTCAACGCCATCGATTGCATCGAGGCGAACAGGAACAGGAAACCGGCATAGATCGTGCCGCCTGTCGCGATCAGGCCCGATTTCGACATGTGCCTGAGCGCCAGGCCGCACATCAGCATGAACGGGATTTCCAGAAGCGCGATGGCGCCGTGAAAACGGCCGACATCCGGCGTCGAGCCGCCGATGCCCTTGACGATCAGCAGGCCGAAAATGGCCATGTAGAGCTGGTTCGATCCGGTAATCAGCCCGACCGCCACGATGCGCGCCAGCAATCCGGGCCGCGCGAGTTCGCGAAAGGCGGCGGCAAAGCGCAGGCCCGATTTTGGGTCGTCGAGCTGTCCCCTAGGGCCCGAGGGCCAGACGAAGGCGAACAGGCAGAAACAGACGATCGCCGCCAGTCCCGCCGACAGATAGACACTGATCAGTTCGACACCGGAGGCGAGCGCAAGCGACCACAGCGGCGGCGTGATCACGAAGGCGAGAGAAAACGAGGCCCGCGTGATTGCGAAGATCTCGTCTGCATGCGCGCCGCCGCGCGCCTTGCCGGCCATGCGCGCCAGCGCGAAGAGCTGGCTGAAAACGCTGAAACCCAATGGCAACAGCGTCGTATGCGCGATAACGAAGGCAACCGGCGAGCGGGTCAGGAAGACCAGAGAATAGCCCGCCATGGCGACGAGGAAGCTCACCACCAGCATCTGCCGCCTGTTGGCGCGCTGGTCCGTGACGATACCGGCGACGACCGAGACGACCACCATCACCGACGACGCCGTCATCAACACGACGGAATAGGCCGCGTCCGACAGGCCAAGCCGTTCCACCGCGATGAGCGATGCATAGGGCATGACGGAGGAAATCGCGACGCCGGTCAAAAACAGCGAGAATGTCACCAGCCGCAGAAGCGGATCTCGTAGGATGATGGCGAAGGAGGACAGCACGGGCAGACCTCTGCGTTGAACCGGCAGCGGTGAATAGGCCCGCGCAAGGCCCTGCGCAACCTCAGCGTGCTTCGATCGCGTCGAGCGCCCTTTGCATCTCGGCGAAGTAAAGGCCGAGATGCGCGCCGTCGACCAGTGCGTGATGCACCTCGACGGTCATCGCCATCGAATGACGCCCGTTGCCGTCTTCCGTGAACCGGCCCCAGGAAAAGCGCGGAATGCAGTCTTCGGGACCGGGCATGGCGTTGGTCAGGCCGGTAAAATCCAGCCATGGCAGGCAGGAAAGATAGGCGACATCGTCGCGGTGCCCCTCATTGGCGCCGAGCCCGCCTCGCGCCGCCGCTTCCGCCATGGTCGACGCGCAGAGCGGATCGAAGTCACGCCAATCCGCCGCGAAGGGAACATAGGCATAGGCGAAGGTGCCGTCGGCGCGCGGCACGGTCATCGACAGCGCGATCATGTCATGCTCGACGACGACATCGCCGCGAAAGCGGGTGCGCAGCTCCGGCACCGCATGGATGCCCGAGCCGATCGCGTGGATGCAGGCCCGATAGGGCGACACGCCGGCCGGTTTCAGCTCCGTGACCAGCCGGGTGACGTCTATGCGCGAGGTGATCGCATATTGCGGCTTCTCATAGGTCCGGAAATGCCGAAACGTCTCCGCACGCGGCCAGCTCGCCAGATCGATGATCCGTTCCGCCATCAGCCCGCGAGGCGCTGCTTCTCGGAGCGCTTGCGGTCGTTCGGATCGAGATACATCTTGCGCAGGCGGATGTTCTTCGGCGTCACTTCGACAAGCTCGTCATCCTGGATCCATGACAACGCCCGGTCGAGCGTCATCTTGATCGGCGGCGTCAGCTTGACGGCTTCGTCCTTGCCGGCGGAGCGGATGTTGGTGAGCTGCTTGCCCTTCAGCACGTTCACTTCGAGATCGTTGTCGCGCGTGTGAATGCCGATGATCATGCCCTGATAGACCTTGTCGCCCGGCTCGATGATCATCGGACCGCGATCTTCCAGGTTGAACATCGCATAGGCGACAGCCTCGCCTGGCTGGTTCGAAAGAAGCACGCCGTTGACGCGCCCGCCGATTTCGCCCTTGTAGGGCTGATATTCATGGAACAGGCGGTTCATCACGGCGGTGCCGCGCGTATCGGTCAGAAGCTCCGACTGGTAGCCGATTAGGCCGCGCGTCGGCGCATAGAATACCAGTCGGACGCGGTTGCCGCCGGACGGCCGCAGTTCGGCCATCTCGGCCTTGCGCTCCGACATCTTCTGCACGACGACGCCGGAATGCTCCTCGTCCACGTCGATGACGACTTCCTCGATCGGCTCCATCAGCGTGCCGCTCTCGTCCTTGTGCATGACGACGCGCGGACGCGACACGGCCAGTTCGAAACCCTCGCGGCGCATGGTCTCGATCAGCACGGCCAACTGCAGCTCGCCGCGCCCGGACACGTAGAAGGAGTCCTTCGATTCGGCTTCCTCGATCTTCAGCGCGACATTGCCCTCCGCTTCCTTGAGCAGGCGGTCGCGAATGACGCGGCTCGTCACCTTGTCGCCCTCGGTGCCGGCCAGCGGCGAATCGTTGACGAGGAAGCTCATCGTCACGGTGGGCGGATCGATCGGCTGCGCCTGCAGCGGCTCGGTCACGGACGGGTCGCAGAACGTGTCGGCGACAGTGCCCTTGGAAAGGCCCGCGATGGCGACGATGTCGCCCGCATGCGCTTCTTCCACCGGCTGGCGCTCCAGCCCACGGAAGGCGAGGATCTTGGATATGCGGCCGCTTTCGATCTGCTTTCCGTCAGCGGCCAGTACCTTGACCGCCTGGTTCGGCTTGATCGATCCGGACTCGATGCGCCCGGTGATGATGCGGCCGAGGAACGGATTGGCTTCGAGGATCGTGCCGATCATGCGGAACGGTCCCTCGGCAACGGTCGGCTCGGGAACATGCTTCAGGACGAGATCGAACAAAGGCGCCAGCGACGCGTCGCCCGGTTTGTCCGGGGTCTCTGCCATCCAGCCATTGCGGCCGGAACCGTAAAGGATCGGGAAGTCGAGCTGCTCGTCGGTGGCGTCCAGCGCGGCGAACAGGTCGAAAACCTCGTTGATCACCTCGTCGGCGCGGCCATCCGGCCGGTCGATCTTGTTGATTGCGACGATCGGACGAAGCCCGACCTTGAGCGCCTTGCCGACGACGAACTTTGTCTGCGGCATCGGGCCTTCGGCGGCGTCGACCAGAACGATCGCACCATCGACCATCGACAGGATGCGCTCCACCTCACCGCCGAAATCGGCGTGGCCGGGCGTGTCGACGATGTTGATGCGCGTGCCCTTCCATTCCACCGAGGTCGCCTTGGCGAGAATGGTGATGCCGCGTTCCTTTTCGATGTCGCCGGAATCCATCGCGCGTTCCTGCACGCGCTCGTTTTCGCGGTAGACACCGGACTGTTTGAGAAGTTCGTCGACGAGGGTTGTCTTGCCATGGTCGACATGCGCGATGATCGCGATGTTGCGAAGTGCCATATTGTAGATTCCGGAAATGAAGAGCCGGGCCAACCGCCCGGCGTTGTCGTTGCCGCGCTCATACAGCCTTTTTCGCAGATGCGAAAGCCCGTCCTTTCTTTCGGGTGTCGCGGAACCCGTATCCTAACGAAGCATTAATGAAATAGGCGCAATCTCCGGCTCGGGAGAAATGACCATGGATATGCTTCACATCCTGTCGACAACGTTTCTGGCCGCCGCCCTGACCATGTCCGGCGGCGCGTTCGAACCGGCTAATAGCGCGGATCCGACCGAGGCGGAACTGGCCTATGCCGACGCGCCCTATGGCGTCGATCCGATGGTCACCGGCCCGGTCAGCGCCTCGTTCAAGGAACAGCAGCAAATCGCCGGCTGCGATGCCGCGAAATGGCCGGACGTGCCCCTCGCCTGCTTTCCGCAATAGGCGCGATCAGGCCTTCGCGGCCTCGTTCACCATCATCAGTTCGCCGATATTCTCCGACGTGACATAGCCGACGAGCCGGCCTTCGCGATCCGTGACGCCGACCGCCGGGACATTGCCGCCCGACTGGAGAAGCTTGAAGGCCGCATCCAGCATCGCCGTGTCCGACACCAGCGGGATATCGCGCGCCATGACCTCGTGAACAGGATAGCTGCGGTCATGTTGCTGCAACGCCTGGACCATGGCCGAGCGCGTCAGCACCCCGCGCAAATTGCCGCCGCCGTCGATGACGGGAAATTCGTGCTGGGTCGTGCGCAGCAGCGCCTCCACCGCATCGCCGAGCGTCGAGGCCGAACCGAGCGCGTCGTAATGCGTGATCATGCCCTTGCGCACCGAGACCTTCGAGGCGATCGCCTGGAAGCTCGTCGCCTGGGATTCGCCGGTCGCGGCCATATAGACGAAGATCGCGACGAAGATGAGCAGGACATTGCCCGTCAACAGACCCAGAAATCCGAAGATGAAGGAGGTGATCTGTCCGACCGTCGCCGCGATCTCGGTCGCGCGTACCCGGTTGAGTTTCATCGCCAGAAGCGCCCGCAGCACCCGCCCGCCATCCATCGGGAAGGCCGGGATCAGGTTGAACAGCACCAGGATGATGTTGACCACGGCAAGGCGGGAGAGAAAGCCCGGCTGCGGATTTTCGATATTGGCGACCGTGGCGAGATTGGGAAAAGCCCCGAGGATCGCGATCAGCACCGCCGCGATGACGACATTGACCAGCGGCCCGGCTATCGCCACCACGACTTCCTCGGAAGGTTTTTCGGGCATGCGCTCCAGCTGCGCAACGCCGCCGATCGGCAGAAGCGTGATGCTCGGCGTCTTGATGCCATAGCGCCGCGCCGCCACCGCATGGCCGAGTTCGTGCAGGACGACACAGGCGAACACCGCGATGATGAACAATATGCCTTCCGTGGCCGCCGCACCGCCGCCCGACTGGAACGACGCGATGCCGATCCACAAAAGCAGCAGGAAAAAGGTCAGATGGATACGGATCTCGCTACCCGCGACCTTCGCGATCGGAAACGACCATTGCATGACATCAACTCCGAAATGATCGGCGCCGAGGGCGAAATCGTCCGGCGCGGCTGACAAGGCGTCTGATTTCTATTTAAGTGGTGGCCCGGGGATAAACCAGCAAGGATAGGGCGGCATGCAGATCGGAATGATCGGGCTCGGACGAATGGGCGGCAACATGGTGCGCAGGCTGATGCAGGCCGGCCATGAATGCGTGGTCTACGACATCCACGCGGACAGCGTCGCGGCGCTCGTCGCGGAAGGCGCGACCGGCACGGACAGTCTCGAAGCCTTTGTCGAAGCGCTGAAACCGCCTCGCGCCGCATGGATCATGCTGCCGGCGGCGCTGGTCGGACAGACGGTCGACACGCTCGCCGGGCTGATGGACCGCGACGACGCGATCATCGACGGCGGCAATTCGCGTTACACCGACGCCATCGACATCGCCGCGAAACTGCATTCGACCGGACTTCATTTCGTCGATGTCGGCACCAGCGGCGGCGTCTGGGGACTGGAGCGCGGCTATTGCCTGATGATCGGCGGCGACGAGAGCGCTGTAGACCGGCTGGACCCCATCTTCGCGGCGCTGGCGCCGGGCGGCGACGGCGAAACGCCCGCCGAGCGCGGCTATCTGCATTGCGGCCCGACCGGCTCAGGCCATTTCGTCAAGATGGTCCATAACGGCATCGAATACGGCATGATGGCGGCCTATGCGGAAGGACTGAACCTGCTGAAAGCCGCCAATGCGGGAGCCGAGGACCGCCCCGCCGACGCCGAGACGACCCCGCTCGAACATCCCGAATATTATCGCTTCGACCTGAACGTGCCGGAGATCGCCGAGGTCTGGCGCCATGGCTCGGTCATCTCCTCTTGGCTGCTCGACCTGACGGCGGAAGCGCTGAAGGGCGACCCCGGCCTCGACACGTTCAGCGGCCATGTCTCCGATTCCGGCGAGGGCCGCTGGACGCTCGACGCAGCGATCGACACAGCAGTTCCGACCCCAGTGCTGGCCGCGGCGCTATTCCAGCGTTTCTCGTCGCGCGGCCAATCCGATTTCGCCGACCGCACGCTGTCGGCGATGCGCTTCGCCTTCGGCGGCCATCTGGAGAAAAAGCGGTAAGACGCGTAAATAACGGATGTTCCGTTCGGTCATCCCTGCCATATCATCGTCTATGCAGGGCAGGCTTTGGAACAGCCGCCAAGGGGAATGGAGCGCGGGATGGCTTTTTTTTGGCGCATCTGGATTGCGGTCATCGCCGTCAATCTGATCGTGCTCTCAATTTTCGTGGTCCTTGCGACAGTCCAGTTCGGAAACATCAACGCCGGCCTTGCGGCGGACCGCCTCAATGTTCTCGCCAACCGTACCGTGGCCCCGTTCAAAGCGGTTGCGGAGATCGGTCTGTCCCTGTCGACCGTACGCAACGCCAGGGCTCTTCTCGAAAGATCCAGGCAGTCGGATGACGCTATCGTGTCGATCGATGTCTTCGATGCCGACGGGCGAATACTCCATTCGACCATGGACACGCCTGCTGCCGGCCTTCTCCCCGAAGTTCAGGCAACCCGGCGAGCTTCACAGGGGCGCCCCTGGCACCATGAAACCGCGACCGGCTTTCTGAGCGGCGTTGAGATCGCGTCACGCAGCGGCGGCTCGGCCGGTGGCATCATGATCACCTACTCCAATGCGAGCAATGTGGCGCGGATCAGGGGCGTCGGCGCCGAGCTCGGCATGGGCGCGTTGATGATCTTTCTCGTCGGCTCCGTCCTGAGCGCCGGCATTCTCGGGCTTGGCTTGCGCCCGCAGATTGCCATGTTCGAGACTCTCGAGAAGACCATCTCGGATTTCGAGCGCATCACATGGCGCAGCAGGGGCCATGACCTCCTTGACGGACAGAAACCGGCCGAAAACGAGTTGATGCAACTGCTCGTCGGAGCGGAGCAAAATTACCGGACAGCCGGCGATGCCCTGGATCAGGCGAAGGAGGGAGCGCATTGAGCGGCGGCGTCCTGTCGCTTGACCGCAATGGCATGCGGGTCCGGCTGATTGTGATGGTCGCCATTTCGGTCCTGCTTTCCGTTGTGGCGGCCGGCGCAATCGCCCTTGCCGCATTCGATCGGGCCATCGAGCCGGAAATGAACAACCGCGTCCGCCTGATCGGCTCCACGGTCCGAAGCGAGATCCAGCGCGCGCTTGAATTGGGCATCCCGCTCGAACAGATCGGCGGATTGGACGCCTATCTCGCACGGACGCTCGACGATTTCGGCGAGGTGGATCGGATTTCGGTTCTGGGCGCTGGAGCCGATCCGATCGCATCCGACGCGCGCGACGGCGCCGCAACAGGGATCTCGGATGCGGGCGGCGCCGACGCCGAGACAATCGCGTTCCGCGCAACCCGATTTGAATTGCCGATCATCGAGGGCAACGCGCTGGTGGGCACGATCCTTGTCGAAACGAACACCCGCTTCGTGCGTACACGTTTGCGCCAGGTTCTCATCGACGTCGTCGTGATCGTTCTTGTGGCACTCGTGGTCGCCATGGAAATAGCACTCGCCATCGCGATGTCATCGATCGAAAAACCGCTGGAACGGATCATGCATCTCCTGCGCGACCAGGTTGCGGGTCGGTTCGCGATTCGCACCCGGCCGGGCGGGCTGGGCGGATTGGGTCGCACGGTCGCCCGGTTCAACGACCACGTGGAGGATTTGACGGAGCGAATGGCGGCACTTCCCGCGCGGGCGCGGGAACGCAGCTCCAGTCTGAAGCAATACGTTATTGCCGAAGACCGACCGACACGGCTTCGCCTGTCGAAAATAAGCGATATCCGGATCGCCCTGTTCCTCTTCTCCGTATCCACGGAAACCGCCGTCGCCTTCCTGCCGATCTATGCGCGCGCCGCAGCCCGGCCCGACTGGCTGTCGGCGGAAGTTGCCGCCGCATTGCCACTGATGGTCTATCTCGTGGCGACAGCCTGTCTCGCTCCATTTGCCGGACCGATGGCCCGCAGATTCGGCGCGCGAAGGATCTTCCTCGCGTCGGTGGCGCCAAGCGCCGTCGCGCTGCTCGCGATGGGCTTCGTCGACAATCTCATCGTCATTTCGCTTTTTCGCGGCCTGATGGCGATCAGCTACGCGACGGCGACGATCGCATGTCAGACCTACGCCATTCGTGCAGCGGAAGAAGCAAACAGCACACGACCTTTCGGAACATTCATGGCGGTGATCTATGGCGGCGTTTTCTGCGGCTCGGCGTTGGGCGGCCTCGTTGCCGGACGCTTCGGCTACCAGAACGCCTTTATATTTGGAGCGACTATGGCGGTGTTGTCCGGAATCGCCGGACTTTTGGCCATGCATGGTCAAGCTGGCGATCGGGACGCCGTTCACCACGCTTCGGAGGTTCCGCGGCAACGGACTCGGCTGCCCATGTCCTTCTTTGCACTACTTGCGGGTGTGGCGATCCCGACAAACGCGACGACGGCTGTCTTCGTCTGGTACATGACTCCGCTCATGCTCGCCTCGGCCGGCTTCGGCCCGGCGGAAATCGCGCGCGTCGTGATGCTGTATTATCTCGCCGCGGTCGTGTTCGGGCCTCTTGTATCCCACCTCTCCGATCGCGGTCCGGGACCGATGACCATGTTGATCGCCGGTGCGCTCCTATCCGCCGGCGCAATGGCGTCGCTTTCGTTCTGGAACGATTTATGGGGCATGACCAGCGCCATCTGTGCGCTCGGCATCGGCCACACATTGATACGCGCTCCGCAATACGCGGTGGCTGCAAAAGCCGCCGGAGAACAGGGGCGCGGGCTGGACTATCTACGATTCATCGAGCGCGCGGGCGCATTGGCCGGCCTCGGAATCGCGGCACTGACATTCGGAAGCGCAGGAGCGGACCGAGCTGCTCTCGCAATGGCTTTTATCGTATTCTCGGGTATTGTTTTCTTTGCGGGTGCACAGTTGGTATCCCGGCCCGAAACAGCGTCTCGCGGGGGGTGAAATTTGCGCGTATCGTCTCTGGCCATCGGCCTGCTCCTGGCCATTGTCGCGTCCGTGGCTTCCGCACAGTCCCGGATAGTCATCGTGACATGGAGAGGTTGCGAAGAAGCATGCACCGGCTTCCAGGACTACATCCGCGAAAAAAACCTCGATGCGGAAATCCTCATCCACGATGCCGGCCAGGACAAAAGCGCCCTGCCCGGAATTCTGGCGCAAGCGCGCGACATAAATGCGGATCTGCTTGTCAGTTGGGGCACGACCGTGACCCAGGGTATCGCTGGGACGCTTGCGGACAAGGACACGTCACCCTTCGACCATGGAATACCGGTGGTATTCATGATCGTCGCCGACCCGGTTGGCGCGGGTATCGTGGAATCGCTTGAGCGCACCGGCCGGGCGAATGTCACCGGCACGTTCAACCGGGTGCCCGAGGACGTGAACATTGCAACGATCCGGAGCTATCTCCTAGGCTTCTCCCGACTGGGCCTGGTTTATAATTCGGACGAAAAGAACTCGGTCCTGAAACGCGACGAAATGGCTGCCTTGGCCAGACAGGCGGGATTCGAACTCGTCGCCCGGGAACTTCCGCTCCACGATGGCATCCCCCATGTCGAGGATATCGGGCCCACGATGGACGGGCTGAAACAGGCTGGTGTCGATTTCATCTATCTGGGGTCGTCGTCTTTCCTGCGTGACAATGGTAGAGCCTTCACCGAAGCGGCGGTCGCCAGCGGCATTCCGGTTCTCAGCCCTTACGAGGATCTGGTACACAACGCCTCGGCGCTGCTCTCGGTGTCATCGCGGTACTATGATGTCGGCCGGCTGGCCGGCGAGCAGGCCGAGAAAATACTGTCGGGTACTTCGCCAGCAGATCTGCCGGTTGCGCAGATGAGCAATTTCGCCATCGTCATCAACATGCAAACCGCCAAGAAACTGAACCGCTTCCCGCCGATTGACCTGCTGCAAATAGCCGAGACGGTCGACTAAGAAGCCGGCACCGGCTCGACTGCGACACGAGCCGGATTGCGACATCAAACCAGCCCGCGCTTCTCCAGCATCGCATCCGGGGTCGGCAGCCTTCCGCGGAAGGCCTTGTAGGCGTCTTCCGGGTCGACCGTGCCGCCGGACGAATAGATGTAGGTCTTCAGCTTGTCCGCGATCTCGGCATTGAACGGGTCGCCCGTTTCCTCGAAAGCGGCGAAGGCGTCAGCGTCCATCACCTCCGACCACATGTAGGAATAGTAGCCCGCCGCATAGCCGTCGCCGGCGAAGATATGCTGGAAATGCGGCGACCGGTGCCGCATCGACAGGGCATCGGGGATCTTGATCTCGTCCAGCACCTTCGCCTCGAAATCGAGCGGCTTTGCCGGGGCGTCGCTGCGCGCGTGATAGGCCATGTCGACCAGCGCCGAGGCCGTATATTCCACCGTCTCGAAACCGGCGTTGAAGGTCTGAGCGGCCAGCACCTTGTCGAGCAGTTCCTTCGGCATAGGCTCGCCGGTCTGGTAATGCAGCGCATAGGTGTTGAGCACCTCCGGGACGGTCAGCCAGTGTTCGTAGAGCTGCGACGGCAGTTCGACGAAATCCCGGCTGACAGCCGTCCCGGAAACCGACGGATAGGTGACGTTCGACAGCATGCCGTGCAGCGCATGGCCGAATTCGTGGAAGAGGGTGCGCGCATCGTCGAAGGACAGGAAGGCCGGCTTGCCCGCCGGCGGCTTGGCGAAATTCATCGTATTGAGGATGATCGGCGTCTCGCCGAGAAGCTTCGACTGCGACTGCAGTCCGCTCATCCAAGCGCCCGAGCGCTTCGAGGGCCGCGCGAAATAGTCGCCGATAAACAGCGCCTTCGGCGAACCGTCGGGATTCTTCACCGCCCAGAGCCGCGCATCCGGGTGATGCAGCGTGACACCCTTCACCTCCTCGAAAGCGAGGCCGAACAGCCGGGTCGCCACCGCGAACGAGGCCTCGATGATTTTTTCGAGCTGCATATAGGGCTTCACGTCATCGTCGGAAAAATCGTAGCGTTGCTTGCGGATCTTTTCCGCGTAGTAACGCCAGTCCCATTTCGCCGGCTGGTAATTGTGGCCTTCCTCGGCGATCAGCCCGGCAATGTCGTCGGCCTCCTCATTGGCGCGCGCCACGCCTTTCTCCCAGACGGTCTCCAGCAATTCGCCGACATTTTCTGCCGTCTTCGCCATCGTGTCGTCGAGCTTGTAGGCGGCATAGGTCTCGTAGCCGAGCAGGCTCGCCTGTTCCTGGCGCAGGGCCAGCGTCTCGGCGATGATGCCGGTATTGTCGGTCTCCCCGCCGTTTTCCCCGCGCGCAATCCACGCCGAATAGACCTTCTCGCGCAGGTCGCGCCGCGATGAATGGGTCAGAAACGGATCGGCGATCGAGCGCGACAGCGACACGGCATGCTTGCCGGGATGGCCGCGCTCCTCGGCAACTGAAGCGAGCGCATCGACGAGCCAGCCGGGCAGGCCGGCGAGATCGGCCTCGTCCTCGATCAGCAGCATCCAGTCGGATTCGTCGGCCAGCACGTTCTGGCCGAATTGCGTGCCGAGTATCGCCAGTTTTTCCGTCACTTCGGCAAACCGTTTCTGCTTGTCGCCCTGCAGCGCCGAGCCCGAACGCACAAAGCCCTTCCAGCGCCGTTCCAGCACACGGAGCTGTTCGGTGGTCAGCCCGAGGCTGTCGCGCTTCTGCCAAAGCGCATCGACCCGCTCGAACAGGGGCTTGTTCATCGCCACTTCGGTGCGATGGCGGGCATAGAGCGGTGAAACGGTCCGTTCGACTTCGCGGATCGTGTCATTGGTGTGCGAGCCGGCGCGGTTGAAGAAGATCGCGGAGACACGCGACAGCGCCTCGCCGGATTTCTCCAGCGCGTCGATCGTGTTCGCCCAGGTCGGTTCGGCCGGATTGGAAGCGATCGCCTCGATCTCGGCCAGATGCGCCTTGAAGGCGGCGCGAATGACCGGTTCGAAGTCCTCGTCCCTGATCGCGGCATAGTCTGGCAGGCCATGCGGCCCGGTCCAGCGGGTCAGCGGCGAGGCGGCAAGATCGACGGTCATGGAAAAGTCCTTGGCGTTGGGGGATCTCGTTTCAGCTAGGTTATCCGTGCCACCTTCTCAAGATGCAGACCACCGATCTCAGTGAAGCGTCGCTCCGGCGGTCGACGCGGTGAGTTCCCCAAGCCGGTCGTTGATGGTCTCGCGCACCGCATCCCACAACAGCGAAAAGGACTGGAAGCCCTCATCGGTGACCTCGTCGGTGTCGAGCGCGACGACCACCGTCTCCAGCACCGTGTTGAGTTCCTGTTTGAGCTTGCGCAATTCCGCCGGATCGGCGGCCTTCTCGGCGGCTCTCCGGATCGCCAGCAACTGGTAGTTATAGGTGTCGGCGCGGTTCTTCTGACGCGCCATGAAGCGCGAGCGCAGCGCGAGAAGGGCCGAGACGATCAACGTCAGCACGGTTACCAGAAGCGCCAGCGGCTCGGCATTTTCCTGGATGAACCCCGGCTGGTCGCGGTCATAAAAAGCTTGCGCCCCGTCATGCAAAGGCACTGACAGGCCCGCATCGGCCTGCGGCGCGGCGATCGCCGAAGCGAGCGCGAAGCGCAGGGTCAGATCGAGCCGGTATTCGAACAGGATGCGCGTCAGTTCGCGCACCGCCTCCGCGTCGACATCGGCGCGCGTCACCAGAATGCGTTCCACGGCGGCGGTCGGCGTATCGTTGGACGGTACCGGCGTGGCGCCGGTAAAGGCGCCGCGCGGAATGACGCCGGAGGTCAGGAACGGACGCTTCAGCGCAATCGCCTCGGCCTGGCGCACCGGGATATAGCGCAGCGCGATGCGTTTGAGCTGCGCATCCTCGAACATGCGGATCAGGTCCGGGTCGCGCAACGAGCGAACCGTGAACAACGCCTGCGTCTCGCCGGCGATCAGCCGCTCCGCGCCTTTGGAGAAGTCCTCGGCGGTCCAGCGAAATCCGTCAATGGGCAGATCGTAATGGTCGCCCAGGACCCAGAAGGAACGGAACCCGTCGCTGCCGAATTGCGGGATCGACACCGATGCGCCGGCAAGATCGGTCACAGACCGGATCGACGAATCCCCGCGCACCACCAGCTGGAACAGATCGGGGTAGAGCCGCGCGACCTCGCGCACGTCGGCCACGACAGGCGTGTCGGCGCGAATGACCGCGGCGTCGACAGAGCGGCTGTTGAGACCAGCGATGTTCTGCGAGGAATCTCGTGACGCGCGAATGTCGAGCCTGACGGTCGTGGAATGGCGCCCCACCACGTCGGCGACCTCCCGCATCAGGTTGTAGGCATCCGACCCGATCGGCCCGGTCGCCACGGCGAGGATTGCCGGTTCCCGCTCGCGCTCCGTCCAGAACCATGCGAGCGCCGCGGCGGTAACGACGATCGCAGTTGCTATCATGATGAGCAGCGCACGCTGGCGTGCGCGATAAGACGCCCGGTTCGGGCCGCCTTTCATGCCGGTTGCCTTCGAAGCGCCACGCCGCGCCTTGTGTTTCGGCTCGCCTGCCAAGACGTCGGCTCCGTCTGTCCCACCCAAGATGGAAAGCTGTAGAGCGCCGCATTCGCGGGCGCAAGCAAACCGATCAGGCGGCTGGCTGCTTGACACATTGAACCTATATACTAAGATAAGCTTATTATATGCATGCCTTAGGAAAGAGCCGACCTGTGGCCGAGCCGCAAACCTTCGGATTCCTCGTCAATGACGTTGCCCGCCTGACACGCACACTGTTGGAGCGCCGCATCGCATCCGCCGGGTTGGACATCACGCCGGGCGAGGCGCGCGCGCTCCTGCATATCGCCTCACTCGGCAGCGCACGCCAGACTCTCATCGCCGAACGCATGGGCATCGAGCCGATGACCGCCTGTACCTATATCGACCGGCTGGAGAACCGCGGCCTCGTGGTCCGCGAGGCAGACCCCACCGACCGCCGCGCCAAGCAGGTACGGGCGACGGAAGCGGCGACGCCGCTCATCGCGGATCTCCAGGCGGTGTCCGCGGCGATGCGTGCCGATGTCCTCGACGGCCTGACCGCCGCGGAACGCGACGCGATGATGAATGCGCTGCGCCACGCCCACGCCAATCTCCAGGACCTGCTCGCTCCGCAACCCGCGGAGGCGCTTGCGTCATGACCGCACCGATCATGGGTGTCGGGCGCACAGCGCTGATCTCGACCATACTGGTTGCGATCGGTCCGCTTTCCATGGCGCTCTACACGCCGGCCATGCCGATGCTGGTCGATGCGTTCGGGACGACGCAGGCCGTCATCAAGACCACGCTGACCGCCTATTTCGCCGGTTTTGCCTTGTCGCAACTGGCAGCCGGCCCCTTCGCGGACGCGCTGGGGCGCAGGCGCTCGACGATCATTTTCACCGGATTCTATATTCTCGGCTCCATCGTTGCGGTCCTTGCGCCGACGGTGGAAATCCTCATAGCAGCGCGCCTTCTCCAGGGCATCGGCGCCGCAATCGGGGTAACCGTATCACGGGCCATCGTCCGCGACCTCTATCCCGGCGAAAGGGGAGCGCGCATCCTCAATCTCGTCGCCATCGCCATGGCGTCGGCGCCGGCTTTCGCGCCGGCCATCGGCGGCATCACGATGGAGATTGCCGGATGGCACGCCATTTTCATCCTGATGGTGATCTTCGGTTTTCTGGTCGGCGGCACAGCGATTTTCGCGCTGAAGGAAACCATCGTTCCCGACATTTCCAGGCTGCGACCGCTCAACATCGCCCGCGCCTACAAGACGCTTGCCACCAATGCCGAATTCCTGACGGCCTCGATCGTCATCGCGGCCGGCGCCGGCGCCTTCTACGCTCAGGCGACCCTGTTGCCATTCGTGATGATCGACGCCGTCGGGCTCACGCCCACGGAATACGGTTTCTCCATGCTGTTCCAGTCCGGAACCTTCATGGTCGGATCCCTGACCATGCGCCTGCTTCTGCGCTGGTGGACACCAAGCCAACTGGTTGTTCCCGGCCTTTGCCTGATCGTGGCCGGCAGCATCGGCCTCGCGACCGCGCCCCACCTCCTTGGCGCGTCGTTGCTGACGGTGATGCTGCCGGTTGCGGTCTCGGCTTTCGGCGTGGCGCAGATTTTACCCTATATGTTGATGGCCGGCATGCGGCCTTTCCCGCATATCGCGGGACAGGCAGCAGCCCTGACAGGCTTCATGCAAATGGGTGCTGGCCTTCTCGGCGGGACGATCGGCGCATTATTCGCCGATCCGGTATGGGCGATTTCCACCGTCATTCCCGTCATGGGCCTGACGTCCGCGGCGGTGTTCATTTTCTACCGCCGCGCCGCGGAAAAGGCGCACCGCCTCGAAGCCGACATGCAGGCGGCGCAGGTCATCCCCGCGCCGGCCGAATAGCGATCAGCCCTGGCGTTTACGCTTGGCGAGTGTGCGCAAGCGCAGCGCGTTCAGGCGAATGAAGCCGGCGGCGTCCTTCTGGTCATAGGCGCCGTGATCGTCCTCGAATGTGACGAGCTCTTCCGAATAAAGCGATTTGGGCGACTTGCGGCCGGTCGTGATGACATTGCCCTTGTAGAGCTTGAGCCGCACCGTGCCCTCGACATCCTTCTGGCTGTGGTCAATCGCCGCCTGGAGCATTTCGCGCTCCGGCGAGAACCAGAAGCCGTTATAGATCAGCTCCGCGTAACGCGGCATCAGATCGTCCTTCAAATGCATCGCGCCCCGGTCGAGCGTGATCGATTCCATCGCACGGTGCGCGGCGAGCAGGATGGTGCCGCCGGGCGTCTC